>Ga0209275_10000300_pt1 | contig 18411 bp, 18 predicted proteins | sample HubBroMetageREF2_FD_188344 | JGI IMG/M metagenome (GOLD analysis project Ga0209275, IMG submission 188344) | Reference soil microbial communities from the Hubbard Brook experimental Forest, New Hampshire, USA - Hubbard Brook CCASE Soil... | ecosystem: Environmental > Terrestrial > Soil >... | reverse complement strand
GGCGCTGGCAAAAAACTCAATTCAAGTGAGGAGACAAACGCGGCCCAGCCGCTCGCGCAAATGCACAAGTAGCAGGACGGGTTTGTCTCGTGGGACTGCGTTCGCTCCACCACTAGCCGTCATCTCTGGAGGCGGGCGGAACATCCGGCTGGCAGGCACCCGTTACGCTCTGCCCGGCTCGGAAAAAATCTACGTGCGACTACAGGCCGTACGGCAACGCCAGGCGGACGTTCTTCACATCCGCGGGGCTGACCTGAACTTTATTCAGAAGCCGGCGCATGCGGCGCGGCTTCTTGGTGCCGAGCAGATGGCGCTTGCCCGACCGCCAGCGCATCACTTTGCCGGTGGAAGTAATCTTGAAGCGCTTGGCGGCGCCGCGGTGCGTCTTGGCTTTCAACTTTTTGTTCTTCTTCACAATTTCCTCTTGTACTGAATTTCCTAGGCCTGGCCCTCGGCGTTCTTCTGCGCAGGTTGCGCGGCCGGCGTTGAGCCTGCGCCCTTTTTCGGCGCGAGCAATGCGAGCAGGATGTTCGCTTCCATGCGCGGACCGAACTCCACCTGCACGTGATCCATAATTTCTTTCAGCAAACGATCCATCTTTTTGCGGCCCACGTCCTGGTGCGCCATCTCGCGGCCGCGATGGAATATCATGGCCTTTACTTTGTAACCTTCGCCGAGGAAGCGGATGATCTGATTCTTGCGAACCTGAAAATCGTGCTCGGCAGTGGAAGGCCGGAATTTCACTTCCTTGATGTGCGAACTCTTCTGATGTTTCTTGGCTTCGTGCGCTTTCTTACTCGCTTCGTACTGAAATTTGCCGTAGTCCACCAGCTTGCAAACCGGCGGCACGGCGTTGGGCGAGATTTCCACCACGTCCAAGCCGGCATCGCGCGCGGCCTTCATGGCGTCAAACAGCGTCATCACGCCGAGCTGATTTCCGGCTTCGTCCACCACGCGCACTTCACGAGCGCGAATTCTTTCGTTGACCCGCAGGCCAGGCGTCCCACCACGTTCTGCGATAAACCCACCTCCCGGGCCTGAAAAGGGTAATTCCGGCCCGCTAGCCGTGCCTCCCATGCTCGAAAAGTCCGCGAGGAGGGACGGGCCAAAAAGTATAGCACGGGTTTGGCGCTCTCCCGCAACTACGGATTTAGGATGCTGGGGTGGACTCTAAGGGCGAGTGCTTAGCAAAGTTGAGGGATGCGGGCGCAGGTAAACCGTTCACTGTTCTTTCTCGGGAGCGTACCGCCGCAGGAGGGTGATCGAGAACACCAGAATAAGGATGACCACCCCCAACAAGCCAAGCTCGACCATCGTGCCGCGAAATATGCTCGCACCGTCAACCGACCAGACGCTGCCCTTTGTGAGGCTGGCCGCTTCCAAAGTAATTACCAACATGCGCCGAATCGAGGCAATCAGCCCCACCACCAGGAACGGCTCGGTCACCAGAACATGAGAGTGAATGGAGATGCGCACCGTGTGCAGAATTTCCACCAGCATCAGCACCAGCAGAAGTTGGTCCAACACCGCGAGCGTGTCCGTGGCAATGCTCCAGTGGCTGAGCGCCTCCCAGAGCATTTTCCCGGCGTTGCCGATCGTCGCGAGCGCCGTGGCAAAAAGTAAAACGGCCAGGGCGGCGTAAATCACCACTTCGCCTGTTGCCAGCAAGCCGCCAAAGTGGACGCGAAGTTTTTCTTCAGGCATATCGGTGTACCCGCAGAAACGCGCGGCTGCGCGGCTCTTGACGGCGGAGTATAACGATAAGTCGGCGCAACGCAAAGCAAGAACAGGGATGCGCAGAGATCACGGACCCGCTACGAGCTGGACCGCGCTACGGAGATTTCTGCACAAAAAGACCGGAGAAGGCCTGGCGGTGATAAAACGCCACGATGCACCACAGAATCACAACGATGGCCGCGATACCCAAACCCATGTGGAACAGCAGCAGGTGATATAAAAAGATGTTGACGATAATCGGCCCGAGAATTGTGAGCCCCAGCGGAACGTAACGATTCACGAGCAGAAGCGCGCCGCCAACGATTTGTAGTGCGGACACTACCAGTCCGTAGTGCGATTGAATCAACGCCGTGACGAATTGGCCCGCCAGCCCGGTGGGCAGCGGCCCCTTCGGAACGAACGGCAGGAAGGCGATTAGCCCGAATGCAAAGAAGACCAATCCCAGCAGAATCCGTGCAATCAACGCTACAATTTTCATGGTGTGAGCAGCTCCGCGAGGCGATCATAACTCGCCGCCGCGCCATGTTCCATGCCGGTTTTAAGGGCTCCGTCGCGGGCTGCGCGTGAAGAATAGAGCACCGTCTGCGTGAGCGTGGTCTTGCCGGCGTGTTCGGTGAAGACCAACGTGTTCAACGCTTCGCCGCCGGTCCAGTCTTCATCCCATATTTCTGTAAATACCAGCCGGTCGGGTGGCGCAATCTCGCGAAAAACGCCGCTCATGCCCATGTCCTTTTCTTTTCCGTCGCCGTGGCGCCATACGAAGCGCGCAGCGCCACCGACGCGCAGATCCATTTCGCAGACGGCCAGGCGCCAATCGTCCGGCCCGTACAACCAGCGTTTGACGAGGTCGGGCTTGGTCCAAGCCTCGAAGACCAGGTGCCGCGGCGCGTCGAAAACGCGGGTCATCGCAATTTCCCGGTCGCTAGGCGTGGTCACTTTCAACGTTCCACTGTTTTTCATTGCTGCTCTACCGCTTTGTGCGTCCACGTTTTTTCTCCCTTGTCTTAAGCTCTTCAAGCACGCCATCGAGTCGCTGGAAATTGCCTTCCCAAATGCGCCGATATCTTTCAATCCACACTTCGAGTTCCTTCAACGGCGCCGGCCGCAATGCGTAGATCCGGCGCTGCGCGTCCACGCGAACGTCCACCAGTCCGGCGTCGCTCAGAACACGTAGATGTTTCGAGACCTGCGGCTGGTGCAGACCCAGGCGATGGACCATGTCGCCGACCGGCCGCGGCCCCTCGCGCAGCAGTTCGACGATTTGAAAGCGATTGGGTTCGGCCAGCGCTTGCAGCGTTTCCATCATGGCGAGTCCCAATATGCCTCAATACGTATATGTGTGTCAAGACATATTCATGTAGAGGAATATACTCAGCCGCGAGTGTATTTTGAACACAATTAGCCCTTCGTACTATTGGGTATCGCGGAGCCATCCCGAAGACTCAACCGTACGCGGATTTCTTCGGAGGTTGCACTCATGCGCACAGCTTGTTGTCTTTTTGCGGCCGCGGCACTGACGCTGGCGTTATCCGGTTCGGCGTCGGCGCAGGATGTTCCGCTGCACGCGTCGCAACCCGCACCGCACTACGTCGCGAACCCTTCGGCGCAGCCTTCTGCGTCTTCGAAATCGGCACAGCCCGCTGCGAGCGACAACCTGGTGATCATGAACCCGGCGCCAATCTCGCTCGGCGAGGTGGCGCGCCTCGCTCGCGCGAAAAAGGCCAGCCAGGCAAAATCCGTGAAAATATTCGACGATGAAAATATGCCCCGCGCGCCGCTCAGTTCCGGCGAAAAAGCGCCCGGTCTTGAGGCACAGAATTCGTCCGGCGGTGGAAAAGTAACGCTGCTGGATTTCTGGGCCACATGGTGCGGCCCGTGCCGTCACGCGTTGCCCGGCCTGAAGCAATTGCAGGCCGCTTACGGCGCCGACAAAGTGGAAGTCATCAGCATCAGCGAGGATGAGGACGAGGGCACCTGGCAGAGTTTCGTCGCGCAGAATCAAATGAACTGGACGCAACGAATTGATTCAGATCACCAGTTGATGCGGCAGTACGGCGCCAGCGCGCTGCCAACTTACGTGCTGATCGGCAAAGACGGAAATGTGGTGCAGCAGTATGTGGGAGATGATCCCGGGGAACCAATTCTGGAACGCATGGGCCCGGACTTGAAGAAAACCCTCGAAGGCAATTCCTAAATCCAGCTGCGAGCGAACTACGAAATCACTTTTGAATCTACCTCTGCGCGCAAGTCCGCGCTGAATTGCTCCAGCGGCCGCGGGCCCAGATCGCCTTTCGAGCGGTGGCGCACCGACACAGTGCCAGCTTCAGCTTCCTTTGCACCGATGACCAGCATGTAGGGAACTTTCTGCAGCTGCGCGTCGCGGATTTTCGCTTGCAGTTTTTCGTTGCGATCGTCGAGTTCCGCGCGAACCCCACCGTCGAGCAGCTTCTCGAGCACTTGTTTGGCGTACTCGTTCTGCCGTTCGGTGATGGGCAGCACCACCGCCTGTACGGGTGCGAGCCACACCGGGAATGCGCCGGCGTACAGCTCAATAAGATAAGAAGTCATCCGCTCCATGGTGCTGATGACGCCGCGGTGAATCATCACCGGCCGATGCGTTTGACCGTCCGCGCCGATGTATCCCAGTTCGAATTGATTCGGAAGATGGAAATCGATCTGAATCGTGGAATAGGTTTCCTGGTGGCCCATCACGTCCGCCATTTGAATGTCGAGCTTCGGGCCATAGAACGCAGCCTCTCCCGGCGCTTCGGTGTAGGGAAGATTGAGCGAATCCATGGCTTCGTGCAGCATTCGTTCGGCAAGATCCCACATCGCGTCGTTGGCTATGTACTTTTCGCTGTGCAATTTGTCGCGGAGCGAAAGCCGGTAGGTGTATTGCGTGATGCCGAGGTCGCGATAGGCCTGCTCGACGAGCCGCATCACTGCGGCAAATTCTTCCTTGATTTGCTCCGGGGTGCAGAAAATGTGCGCGTCGTTCAAGGTCATGACGCGGACGCGGCTAAGCCCACTGAGGACGCCCGACCGCTCGTAACGGTACATGGTGCCGAGTTCGGCAATGCGTACGGGCAAATCTCGATAGCTATGCTTTTTGGATTCGTAGACGAGAATGTGGTGCGGACAATTCATCGGCCGCAGCACCAACTGCTCGGTTTCCATGTCCATCGCTGGAAACATATCTTCGTGGTAGTGCGCCCAATGCCCGGAGCGGACGTACAGGTCAACCTTCGCCAAGTCCGGGGTGTAAACATGCTGATACCCAGCGCGGCGTTCTTTTTCCAGAATGTATTCCTCGAGAAGGCGGCGAATCGTGGCGCCTTTCGGCAACCAAAGCGGCAAACCGGATCCAACCTGATCGCTCACCGTGAATAGTCCGAGTTCTTTTCCGATTCGGCGATGGTCGCGGCGCTTGGCTTCTTCGAGCTTATGCAAATATTCGTCCAATTCTTTTTGGTCGATGAAACACGCGCCGTAAATCCGCTGCATCTGCGGATTGCTTTCCTGGCCCTTCCAGTACGCGCCTGCCACGCTCATCAACTTGAAGGCTTTGATGCGTCCGGTCGAGGGAATGTGCGGCCCGCGGCAGAAATCAATGAATTTCCCCGTGGTGTAGAAGGAAACCATCGGCTCGGTGGCTTTTTCCTCCACCAGTTCGCATTTGAATTCCTGGTTGCTGTTGCGATAGAACTCCAGGGCTTCGCGCTTGGGGATCAGCTTGCGCTCGTTGGGGAAATCTTTCGCCGCCAGCTCGTGCATCTTGGCTTCGATTTTTTCCAGATCGTCCTGGGTGAACGGTTCTTTGCGCACGAATTCGTAGAAGAATCCGGTGTCAATCGGTGGGCCGATGCCGAGCTTCACGTCGGGATAAAGTTCGAGCACGGCGGCTGCAAGCAGATGCGCCGCGGAATGCCGAAACACTTGCAGCGAGTCCGGATCTTTCGCAGTGAGGATGGAAATTTTGGCATCGTGCTCGAGCGGGCGCGACAGATCCACCAGCTCGCCTTCGGCGCGCGCGACGAGCGCTTCTTTCGCCAGTCGCGGCGAAATCTGGCGCGCAATTTCCGCAGCCGTAGTGCCGCGCCGCACCTCGCGAGTGGCGCCGTCCGGCAAAGTGATCTGAATGGTGTCAGTGCTCATGCGTGGTCGTTTTCCTCAGTGGAAACGACTAGCTTACTGGCCAGCGCACAGGCGGTCAAGGCGGCCGGTGATCGGCTTGTGGCCGCGTCGCCCATCGGTTGCAACAATTCCGGGATCGGCTACACGCGCGTGCATGCTGATTATGGTCATCGAACGGTTTAAGGACGGCAACGCGAAACCAATTGGCGAGTGATTCAGGCGCGACGGCCGCATGATGCCAGAAGGCGTGATCTATCACGCCAGCTGGGTAGACCCCGCCGGTCTTCGTTGCTTCCAACTGATGGAAGCGCCTCGTCCAGAATCGCTGACCGCATGGACGAGCGGCTGGGACGATCTGGTTGAATTTGAAGTTGTCCCGGTACTGACCTCCGCCAACTTCTGGTCCAAAATCCAATCGCAATAGACCCAATTGGAAGCGCCCAAGCCACAGCCTCGGCCTTGGCTGCCGCTACAGGACGATCACGCCTGGAAGATCGCGGAAGTCGGTATCACTTGTGACAAGTTGGGCGCCCGCGGACTCCGCGCTGGCGTAGATGATCGCGTCTGCCATTGCCAGCCGGTGCCGGATACTGATTCGCGCGGCGGCGAATGCGAGAGAAGAATCAAGTTCCAGTTGTCGGCCGCGGTAGGCGTGGGACAAGAACCGGTTCACGACCGTTTCGCTCGAAGTCAACGTTAGCTTTTTCACCACCTCATAAATCACGATCGTCGGGACTACCAGCGAGTCCTCGCGTTCAAGATATACGCTGAACGCCTCTGCTTGGGGCCCGTCTCCCAAATAGGCGACCCATCCGGACGAATCCACCACCGTGAGATCAATATCTGTCGTTGCGATCACGGTCCGTTGGCTCCCAGCGAATGCCCTTCGCAATACCGCGCAACTCGCGGATGGAGCGCGGCAGATTGAGGCGCAGAGTCCCTTCGTGAAGGTAGAGAAAGAGTTCCTGGCCCGGCTGAAGCTGCATTTCTTCGCGGATAACCTTGGGGATCACGATTTGAAATTTTGGGGACACTTTGACTCTAGCCATGGCCGTCTTCATTGGTATACCCCCAATTGTTGTATCGATATAAAGATCGTATCCCATTACACTATCGATTGCAATATGGTATAGCGAAGATCAGGCCGCCAACCGATCCCACCGAAGTGTGCTATCGGACAACAGTGACCTTCTTTTCGGCGCCGACTGTACCGGAATGGTGCAGAATGGGTCATAACAGGGGGTGGCGGACCTCGTAAATCCACCCTTTGCGACCGGGACCCACCCAGCCTGGTTCACCGCAGCCCTGCGGACGAGCGCCTGGTTTCCCGACGATAACTCGCCGGAAGACCGAACGCCCGAGTCCGACATCAGGCACGACAAATTTCGATTTCGCATGGAAACGAGTGCTCGGGCAGGACGCTATGGGGCAGCGCTCGCGAATGTGCAAGGGGGGTTCAGATGACCGAGGCCGCGGCAAAACAGGTGGGCCAAGTCATTGACGGAAAATTCCGCTTGGGCGAATTTGTGGGCGGAGACGAAGGCAGCGCCGTGTTTCTGACGGACTACGATTCCCCGGACGTTCGCAAAGTCGCAATCAAATTGGTTCCTGCAGACGCAGCTGAAGCAGAAGGATTACTGACGCGTTGGCGGCACGCCGCGAAACTTTCTCATCCGCACATGATTCGGCTGCTGGATATGGGACGCGGCGAGCTCGATGGTTCGGCTGTGCTCTTCGTAGTGATGGAGTATGCGGAAGAAAATTTGTCCGCGGTAATTGCGCGCAGGCCGCTCGCACCCGCGGAAGCGCGCGCGGTCCTGGGTCCCGTGGTGGACGCGCTCGCCTACATTCACGCCAAGGGTTTCGTTCATTGCCGCATCAAGCCCACGAACATCATGGCGGAAAATGATCTGCTGAAAATTTCCAGCGACGGACTCTGCCGCATCGGCGAATTCAGCGGAAGCGTAGGCAAGCCGGGAGCGTACGATCCTCCCGAAGCTGCCGGCGGAAGAATTTCACCGGCGGGCGATGTGTGGTCGCTGGGCATGACGCTGGTCGAAGCACTTACGCAGCGTTTGCCCGTGTGGGAGAGAACCAACCAGGCAGAACCGGCGCTCCCATCGAACTTGCCGGCAGAGTTTCTCGATTTGGCGCGCCATTGCCTGCGCCGCGATCCGCAGTTGCGCTGGAGCGTCGCCGATATTTCCGCGCGCTTGCTGCCGAATGCCCCTGCTGCGCCGCCGAAACAGATGGCTCGCGGCACGCAGCATTTCTTCGCACCTCGGCGCTGGGTTGGAACGGCGGCTCCCATTGGTTTAGCGTTGCTGGCGATTTTGGCAGGCGCGCGAATTCTGAAGCACCACTCGCAAAGTGGGCCGACGCACGCACTTGCCGCTGCGGAACCGTCCGCTCAGCCAAGCGTACAGCCAAAAGCTCAACCGATAATTCAGCCGGCTCCGCAGCCGAAGCCGGAAAAGAAGCCCGTGCCGGTGGAGACGGCGGCGGTCGCAGCGAAGCCGACGCCGCATATTGCGCCGCCACTCGCGTCGAGTCCCGCGCAGCGTTCCACAGCACAGCCGAGCCCGAAAAGCGTCGCTGCGAGCACTCCGCCTGCGTCGCCCGCACCAGCGCGGCCCAAAACAGAAGCGCCGACACAGCCGACGGTGGCAACGACAATATCGAGCAGCGGTGCAGTGCACGGAAAAGTGGTGAAGCAATTTCTGCCAGACGCTTCGCAAAGAGCGCGTGCCACGATTCGCGGGAAAGTGCGGATCAACGTCAGAGTCCACGTGGATGAATCCGGCCGCGTGACCCAAGCAGCGTTCGACGCTCCCGGTCCCAGTCAATATTTCGCCGACCGCACGCTGGAAGCCGCAAAACTTTGGCTATTCGCGCCTGCGAAAATGGATGGCCACAACGTGCCCAGCGAATGGGTGCTTCGCTTCGAGATCGATCCCGGCGCGATCAACGTCTATCCCGCGCAGACGACGCCATAAAAACAAGCAAGCGAGCCGGGACCAGCTATTTCTTGCGCGCTGATTCGAGCATTTCCCATGCGGCGTCCGGCAGATCGAGGAAGTCGTTGAATTCGCCTGCGCCGCGCAGCCACAGGCCGCCATCAATCACCACGCATTCGCCATTCACGTAGTCCGCCTGCTCGCTCAGCAAATACACGGCAAGATTGGCGAGTTCGTCGTGGCGTCCGAAGCGACCCATCGGATGATGCTTCTTCGCGCGTTCTTCCAGTTCTTTGGAAGGCAGCAAACGCGACCACGCGCCCTCGGTGGGAAATGGCCCCGGCGCAATGGCGTTCAGCCGGATATGATGCCGCGCCCATTCCACCGCGAGCGAGCGCGTCAGCGCCAGCACGCCCGCCTTCGCGCACGCCGACGGCACCACAAATCCCGAGCCGCAATTCGCCGCGGCATAAGTGGTGACGATATTCAGCACGTGGCCGGGCTGCTTCGCCGCGATCCATTTTTTCCCCAGCGCCAGCGTGCAGAAAAATGTGCCCTGCAACACGATTCCCACCACTGCATTGAACGCGTTCGGCGAAAGCTGCTCCGTGCGCGCGATGAAATTTCCGGCGGCGTTGTTCACCAGCGTATCCACGCGCCCAAATTCCTTTTCCGCAGCCTCCACAGCTTTTTCCACCGCGCTGTAATCGCGAATGTCCGCCGAAGCGTAAGCCGCGCGCGCGCCTTGGGTCCGAATTGCGTCAGCGGTTTCTCTCAGCGGCTCTTCCCGCCGCGCCAGCAGAAAAATATTCGCGCCCAGCTCCGCGCAACGCAGCGCCATTGAACGTCCCAGCCCCGTACCGCCGCCCGTAATCAAAATGGTGCGGCCTTTCAGCAGATCGCTTTGAAACATGGAAAGCCTCCCTCTCGGCAACAGCAGTATTCATCTCGCATCGCGCCAATCGCCGCAAGCGCGTTTTTTCGCGCCACGCAAAACTCGTGGCAACCGTCGCGTTGCTGTGCTATTCAGTCTCCAGCACCTCTTCCGCATCGCTTGGAGCGAAGCAAAGGATTCATCATGAAAGGCTTCTTGGTAGGGTTGATTCTAGGAATACTGATTGTCCCGATCGCGATCTTTTTCTATGTGGAGACCGGCCAATCCCCGGCGGCTGCATCCGACGCGCCGATGCCCTTTGAAAAATTCCTGGCCCGGGGCGCATTGCACGCGCGCATCAAGAAGGAGACTCAGGACCGCGACCTCTCCACATTCAACGCGGGCGACCTGGCCGCCGGCGCCGAAGTGTACCGGACGAATTGTGCGTTCTGCCACGGCTTGCCGCTGCAGGCGCCGTCTGCAGCGGCGCAAGGAATGTTTCCGCACGCGCCGCAGCTTTTCACAGCGAAGGAAACGGTTACGGACGATCCGGTCGGCGTCACCTACTGGAAAGTTAAAAATGGCATTCGCCTCACAGGCATGCCGGGATTTCAGAAGGCGCTCACCGATCAGCAGATGTGGCAAGTCGCTGCGCTGATGGCCAGCGCCGATAAACTGCCACCAGATGTTCTGAGGAGCCTGCTGCCTGCCGTGGCGCCGGCGGCCGCGATTTCTGCAGCACCCGGCGCGCCGCCCGCTCAGATGCCTGCTCCCGTAGCGCCGCTTCCCGCCAGCCCATCGCAACCGAAATAACGCGGCGGAAAATCCCGCGCGCTATTTTGAGGGCGGCAGAAATTCCTTGGGCAGCGGATTTTCCGGCGTTTCTTCCAGCCAGTAAATCGTCACCACCCACCAGCGCGTGCCGTCGTAGAAAAGTTGAAAGCTGTTGATGCCGCGCGCGAAGGGCTGTGCGTCTTTGGCGTCGTGGCGCGATTCGTAGGTGCTGAAAATCTGCATGATATTGCCGTAGCGCTCGGACTTCCGCGATATTTCGCGCTCGGCAAACCCATTCTTCTGGAAGTAGGCGTCCGCATGTTGGGCATACTCATCCGGCGTAATGATGCGCGTATCCCATCCGCCGCCGGTTTTCCTGGGGACGACCGGGATCAAACGCGCGCCGGGCACAAAGAGCGAGCGAAAGCGATCCCAATCACGCTGCTGCCCGGCGGGGCCGGAGATCACATCGTAAGTCGCCGCCATGATCGCGTCCGGCGACGCCACATCCGCGGGTTTCGCGGCCGGAGGCGGCGTTGTGGCCTGCGCTTCTGCCGTCGCTGCCGCGCTTGGCTTTTTCGCTTCGTCTTGCGCGCGAAGCGGGAATGCGGCGCAGCTCGCGAGCCATACAGCGAGAACAGAAAATCTCAACAGTGACATGTGAATCTCCTGGCGGCTCGCCCGTCGCAAATCGTTGCCCCACGCCGCGCCGCGCAGCTTAAACCGTTCCGCCGATTTTCACAAATTGTTCCGGCCCAGGGTGCGGCGTCGCGCGCCAAGAATTAGAACTCCACGTGGAAGCGCAGGCCCGGAACAAACACCGGACCGCGCGCCTTGTTGTAGCCTGGATTATTGATGTGCTGGAAATCGCAGGACGCGAAGAATCCGCGCCACAAATGTGCGGTGTAAAATCCCTCGAAGATTTTTTCCGGCCCAGGCGTGAGCGCGCCGTCACCCAGCAAGAATCCCAGGCCGCCATACCCGAGATACTGCTCGTGAGCCGCCACGATCTCATTCGCAACGAACACCCCACCCGCGCGATCGTTCTTGCGCCGCCACTTGTCGCCTTTGGTGAATACGCCGGCCTGCACCGTGCGGTCCACTTCCGTATATGCAAAGGACTCGTTGCGGCCGTCGCTCCAGCCCACGCGCCCAAAAAAGCCCAGGTGCGCCGGAAGCTCCTGCTCGAAATTCAGTTCGAAGCCGTACTTGTGGCGCCCTTGCCTCCGCGTGGAGATAATGTTCGGGATCGCGCCCTGCCCGTTCAGAAAATTCTGGTTGGCCTCTTGGTAATTCCCCATGTCCGCGATATTCACGTAGCTGAGCAGGCGCACCGTACCGGAGCGATGCAGCAGCCAATTGCCCGTCGCATCCAGCTCCAGATTTTCACCGCGCGCCCGCGCAATATCCGCGTCCAAAAAAATCCCGTTGGCCACTTTGGGCATCAACATCACGCCGAAGCGCGCGCTGAACCAGTGATCGTCGTATTCCAGAATCGCGCCGTCGGTGTAGCCGCGCGTATTCGCCGCGTAGTCGTACGCGCCGTCGTTGTCCACAGTCCAATTTAGAAATTGCAGGTGGCTGTCGGTGCCGTACGTATTCGCGTCGAAGAAATCCGGGATCGTGAATTTCCCCAGCCGAAATTCCAGCCGCCGCGCTGGCAACGAAGTGGCCAGCGCCAGCGGCCCGCGCTCCACGGTCACGCGCTCCTTGCTCAGCGGAACAATCTGACGCACCATCAGCCGCGCGAGATAAGGAACATCTCCCAACGTTGGATTCCGCACCACGTCCAGATTCGTAAACCCCGCCAGTCCCAGCGCGTTACTCAGCCCATGGCCGCCGGCGCTCTCGACGTCCAGGTACACTTCGGTGGTGTGCGTCAGCTCGTACCCCAAATACAGCGTGTACACCTTCGACGTCGTGTTCTCTGGGGCGGGCTTGAAGCTGTTCGTGCCGCTGTATGCCGCCGGAAATCTGCCGTGCCACTGCAAGACGATGTTTGCTTGGCCGGAGATCCAGTAACGACTGGTTTCCGAATGTGGGAAGAGTGTAAGCACGTCACTGGATTCGGGTACCGTTCCCGCAGGAGCAGCCGCCGGCGGCGTGTCGGCGCTCGTTTGCTGCGCTGACGTGTCCGTGTCGTGCGCAGTCGCAGCCACCAGTGGTGTCGAGGAATCGGCCGGCTCAGCATCCTGACCAACGGCGCGGCAAGGAAAGACCAAACACACCAATACCACAGCCAAAATCGCGAGCCCAATTTGGAAATTGAATCGGCGCATCAGCCCGGGGAACAGCCGCTCGAGAAGCGCGCTTCCCCAGCACGCACAGTAGAACATGAAAACGCTCCCAATCTTCATTAACGGACCGTTACAAACGGCTGCACAGCATGCGTTGCGAGCTAGAGCAGGAGGGATTCGACTCGCGCGCCAGTCATCGCTGGGCGCAAGAGTCTCGGCCTCTTCCGGTGCGCATCGGTTTCCCGAAAGATGCGGAGGAAAAGGCGTCCGGGATTCCGAACGACCGCTTTACATCCGCATCTTCCGAGCCAAGAGCACCAGGCTGCTCGGAGGCTGGTCTTTGATTTCTCGCATATGCCTTTACAAGGGGGTCTGAAACGAAGGATGTGTGAGGATCACTTTGTCCCCAGAGGATAAAGCGCCATGACGGACCGGCGCACTGCTCCAAGAACTAACTCCATGCCGGCTCCCACTCGTCCAAGCTTCAGCACCGCGCCCCGTTAGAGATTCACTGAACCGAATCTCAGCCACGTTAGAAAAACCCTTGAGTCGGGAGTTCCTGTTACACCCTGTGCGCAACATCTCTCGACGTTGCCGGGCAGTGGCTTCTGTGTTGCGCGGGAGCCTCGCCTACCGAGGGTCCCTGTACCGCGTGCGAACCGCGCAAAGTGTTTTCGCGCGACCTGGACGAAATTATTTTGCATTGCAAAAGTTGTCAAGACGAAAGCGAACGGATCACGCAAATACCTGCTGATTCATAAGGAAGCCGTAAGGAAATCACGAAAAACCACTCCCGCGGAAGCCCCCGCCTGCGGCACGCGGAGCCCCCGCACCTGCTTCCCGCACTGGACAATCGTCCGATGCGCAGGCATCCTGATTGCCCCCTGGAGCCATCTTTAGTAGTCTCTAGGATTGCGCTAACCGTACGGCGCCCTACCTACAGGTACAGGAGTGAGCAATTTGCGGCAACGATTCTGTGCATCCTTTTGGCTACTGCTATTTTCGATGATCGCGATGTCCGCGTGCACGGAGCAGATCAATTTTCCTGCGCCGACAATTACTTCGATCTCCCCAACCTCGATCCCGGCAGGCAGCCCGCAGTCTTACCTCACCATCAAGGGCGTTAACCTGATTCAACAGAGCCAACCTGGATTTTCGCTGACCCCGGGAGGCTCCGCCACGCCACTGGCGATCAATCAATTCATCAGCACGAATGAACTGATTGCCACGCTCCCCGCGAGCCTGCTGCAGAACCCCAGCACTCTCTATATCAATATCACGACGCCGCAGCCGGGCGGCGGAACCTTTCCTCCGCAAAACCAGGCGCCTCCGCCCGGCACGATCCTCACGATCACGCCGATTGCCAGCGGTGTGCCGGCAATCACCTCGATGAATCCCAGCACCGCTATCGCCGGTGCCTCGGGCCTGCTGCTGAACTTGACCGGCCATGGCTTCGTGTCGCAGTCCACCGTCTTTGTTAACAATGCCAACCGCACCACGACATTCATCAGCTCCACGTCGCTGCAGGTGGACCTGGATTCCTCAGACCTGCTTACTCCCGGCGCTGTGTCAATCCGAGTCGTGAATCCTCTACCCGGTGGCGGCGGTTCCACGCCCGTCTCATTGAATGTGATCACAGCTAATCCCACGGTTTCCGCGGTCGCTCCTACCAGCGCCCTGGCCGGCGCAGCCACCGCGATTCTGTCAATCACTGGCACCGGCTTCCTGAATCAATATTCTTACGTCACCATGAACAATCAGCCGGTGACGACGACGATCGCCGGCAGCACCTCGGCAGCGGTTGCGCTCACAGCCGGCGACCTGGTGAACGCGGGCGTCAATCAAATACAGGTGGTGAACAAGCCGCCCGGTGGCGGCACTTCCAACATCGTCACTTATTCCGTCAATCCCACGCACTTGCTCGGTTTGCCGGTGCTGGTGGATCTTGCGGCAGACGGTTCGCAGGCGATCACTGGCATCTGCGGCGGCGCGGCCAATTGTGGGAGCGGCAATCTCGGTCTGACTACTATAACTTCCGGGCCTTCCAGCAGCAGCTCAGGCCAATTCGTGGCCTTCGCGTCGGTATCGCGTAACTTGGTGCTGACCGACCTGAATACTTCAGCAGATGTTTATGTGCGCAACACCTGTTTGGCGCTGGCCAGCTGCGTACCCGTGACGGCCGTGGTCAGCTCAGATCCCAACGGCAATGCCGCCAACGGCGCAAGCTCCGAGCCCACGGTGGATTCCGGTGGCACGCATGCCGCCTTTACGTCTCTGGCTACGAATCTGGTCGCAACTGTGCCGGTGCAGAGTGGCGTAACGCAAGTGTACTGGCGCCCGGTTTGCATGCCCACCGCCACCGCACCATGCACGATTTCGCCGAGCTCAAATTTTGACACGCAGCTCGTCTCCATCTCCGCCGACGGCCAGACGGCCGGCAACGGCGCCAGCTACAATCCCGTCATCAGTCCGGACGGCCAGTACGTTGCGTTCGTTTCTCTCGCAACCAACCTGGTCTCCGACATCACTCCGGACGGCGTCAACCCGCAGGTTTATATCCGCAATACCTGCAACATCGCCACGATTGTCACCACAGCTCCGAGCGACACCTGCGTGCCGACCACTTATCTGGTGTCAACACCCGACGGGGCCACGGCCGGTAACGGAGCGAGCTCGAATCCTGCCATTTCAGAGGACGGCCTTTTCGTTGCATTCACCTCCGCGGCGACGAATCTGGGCTCCACGGCTCCGAATCCCAACGGCTTGCCTGAGGTGTTCGAGCGCGGTACCTGCATCACCACGATCACCAGCACCACCAATACCTGCGTGTCGGTCACCACGCTGATTTCCACTCCGGACGGCACCACTCCCGCCGACGGCGCCAGCGGACAATCCACTCTCTCCGCCTGCGGCAGCGTAACCACTATCACCAGCACCGCGTGCACATCCAGCACTATCGTTAGCGGCCGTTTTGTGGCCTTCGCATCCACGGGAACGAACCTGGTGTCGGGCGTCGGTCCGCTGCAGCAAATCTATGTGCGCGATACTTGCCTCGGTGTAACCCTCGTCGTCGCTCAATGCACGCCGTCCACTACGTTGGTGTCAACACCGGACGGCGTCACGGCCGCCAATGGCTTGAGTGAACACCCCAGCGCTAGCTCCTCGGGGCAGCTCATCGCGTTCTCATCGTTCGCCTCGAATCTGGGCGGCACCGTGAACGGCGTCGAGAATGTCTTTATACGCAACACCTGCCTGGGTGTGATCCCCACTTGCACCACCGGCGTGGTGCTCGCCAGCATTGCCAACAACACCGGCGTTGTTCCGGCGACTGGCGTTGCTCCGCCAAATGGCCCGAGTTTGGTGCCGTCGATCAGCGCGGACGGTCACACGGTCAGTTTCTTGTCGACCGCAAACAATCTCGTCTCGCGCGACACGAATGCTTTCGAGGATATTTTCCTGGCCAGCACGACCTTCTAGCGTTGTGGCTTGCTGCGGCTTTTCTGGCGAAACGAGGATTTATTTTGCAGGCTGACTCGCGTTGCGTTGCAGCAAGGCTGTGCGCGCGGTAGTCAGTGTGAATGTCAGCGATTCCCGCGGCACGCTGGTTACAAACGAGCCCACCATCCAGCCCAGCCCCGTGGGAATATCGCGCGTCAGCGAAATCGCCTGGCACTCCACGTACGTTCCGCCATCCTTCTGTTCGAATCGCCAGTAAGTATTCATGCGCCACATAAATCCCCGGTCGTGCCCTTCTGCTTCCAGTTTTTCATCCGACTTCCCGGCGTTCTCCACTTCCTGCACGCGTGTGGTTCGCGAACGGCTGTACGCATGAGTGCTGTCCACCACGTGGTAATGAATTTCCTGGTCGGTATCAATCACCGTGGTGATGATTTTCTTGTTGTAGAAGCGCAGCAGCACGAAATAATCGTCGCCGTCGTGCCGCAGAATTTTCGAGCGCACGATGTCCGGCTTGAAATATTCCGTTTTATGATCGTAGTCCTGCATGAACGAAAGCGTCTGACCGAGAGTCGCTCCGGGCACGAATGCCGTGCCGATCCAGTGATGGATGATCCCTCCCGGCACCGGAACCGTCTTGCCGGAATCCAATGTGTCCAGCCGCTCGATCACCAGCTGCCCGTTGCGCAGTTGCGCCTCGTCCGCCGCACGTTGCTCTGGCGGCAAGCGCTCGACCCATAGATACGGTCCGCTCTGCGCCAGTTCGGCGCTCACTTGCGCAGACGTCAACTGGATGTAGTGGTCGTAGGCTTGAGCCGTCTGCGGCTGCAGGTCGGCGGCATTCACTGGCAAGGGAAGCGCCAGAGACGCCGCGAAAAAAATCGCCAGCGCCCGCTTTGCATGACTGCCTGTTTTAACCATCACCTGTCCTGTAACTCTGGCGTCTTAGCGGCAGACACCATTGAAGATACGCAATCCCCAACTTATGAGAGGCATGCAAGCTGCCAAAAGATGCCGCAGTTCCATTTTGGAATTATCGCAGGCTGGATGTGAGGAAGAGGGAACTCGAGTGCTGCGCTGCCCGCCGGCGGAATTTTGTGGAAGGGACGCCAGCAGGAGGGCTTGGACGGGTTGGATAGATGCCCCGGCTCCTTTTTTTGTGGAACCGTCGTCCCCGCAATCGCAGCTTCCAACCCGCACATCCATTTTCGCCATTTCGTCATTTAGAACCAATGGCGCTGCCGGTTCAAAAATTTCAGTACGCGAGTTTTGGTACTAGGTAAACTACGACCCGCTTGATGATTACTAACTAGCTCTAGCAGAAGCACTTAGCAGAACGCCGACGGGCCGATTACGTGGCGAGTGTGGGAACCGCCGCAGATTCGCCGCGTAGCGATCACCGCGCGCCGGCACATAGCCTCCCCCTTAGCCGGTGTTGTGCAGGCCCGCCGCGATGCCATTGATCGTCGCTCCCAGCGCATAATTCAGCTCATCGCTCGGCGCCTCTGCCCGTTTCCGTCGCAGCAGCTCCACCTGAATCAAACTCATCGGGTCCACATAGGGATTACGCAGTCGAATGGATTGCGAGAGGACCGAGTTTCCTTCCAGCAGGCCCGTCTGCCCGGTAACCGCCAGCAGCATCAGCCGCGTGCGCTCAAACTCCTCAGCCAATATGCCAAAAACTGCGTCTCGCAAGCCGGCATCCTCTACCAGCGCGCTAGCATAGAGGCGCGCAATATTAAGGTCCGCCTTGGCCATGGCGATTTCCACATTGCGCACCAGATCCGAAAACAGCGGGAAGTGGCGCATCATTTCCCGTAGCCGTTTTTCCCGTTCTGGTCCCTTCGCCGCGAATCGCTGCAGCGCGTAGCCCACTCCAAACCATGCCGGAACCGCGTGGCGGCTTTGCATCCAGCCGAAAACCCACGGAATCGCGCGCAAATCTTCCAGGCGACGGCTCTCCGTGCGGCGCGCCGGACGCGAACCCATCCGCGCGTGCTCCAGTTCGTTCACCGGCGTGGCTTGCTCGAAATATTCCAGCACTTCGGCGTTTTCCGCGATGTGCCGACGGTAGTAGGCATACGCATCCTGCGAAATTTCCTCCATCGCGTCGTCCCACTGGCGATCCACTCCTGCCGCGGGACCGTCTGGCCGCGTCAGCGCTTCGAGCGACGCCGCGATCATCAATTCCAGATTCCACTCTGCCAGTACTGGATCAGAATATTTCCAATTCAGCACTTCG
>Ga0209275_10000294_pt1 | contig 18540 bp, 19 predicted proteins | sample HubBroMetageREF2_FD_188344 | JGI IMG/M metagenome (GOLD analysis project Ga0209275, IMG submission 188344) | Reference soil microbial communities from the Hubbard Brook experimental Forest, New Hampshire, USA - Hubbard Brook CCASE Soil... | ecosystem: Environmental > Terrestrial > Soil >... | reverse complement strand
AGATAAGGAAGGATAAGGACAATGAGCATGAATTCGGAAAACAGGAACGCAGAAAATAATTACGCGGCTTGTACGCAGTACGAAGCGATGTTGGAAGATTATCTGGAGGGTGTGCTGCGCGGACCGGAAGCAGCGACTCTGACGGAGCATTTGCAGAGTTGCGTGGGATGCCGCGCGGCTTTGCAAGACGCTACGGCGAGCGCGCGCTTGCTGGCCGTTGCGGAACCTTCGCCCGATCCCGGTGCGGGTTTCAGCCGCATGGTGATGGCGCGGCTACGCCAGGAACTGCAGACCAGCGAAGGCAAATCCATTTGGCGGCCGGTGGTGGCCGTGGCTTGGCGGTTTGCGGCGTCGGCGGCTTTTGCGCTGTTGATGCTGGTTTCGTTTGACCTGGGCCGGCACAGCCAATTGCAATCGGATCAATCCATCGTGGCGGAAAATCGCATGCCGGAGATTGTGCCGGAGCGGCCGTCGCTGCCGGCGAATCGCGATGACGTTCTACTAATGATGGCGGATACGAGCCATGGAAAACAGTAAAACACGGCGCGAAGCGGCACTGCTGGTGTTGGTGGTGTTCTTGCTGGGCGTGCTGCTCGGCGGACTCGGAAACCATCTGTGGGGCGAACGTGTGTGGGGCCGGCAAAATCCGCCAGGCTCGCCGACGCGCGACCAACTGGTGAACGACCTGACGCACGAATTGCAGCTCACTGCCGACCAGCAGCAGCAACTGGGCGCGATCGTGGACGACACGCGGGCGAAAATCCGCACGGCCTATGCGCCGGCGGATACGCAGCGCGAGGAACTTCGGCAGCAGGGCCGGGCGCGCATTCGCGCGATCTTGACGCCCGAGCAACTGCCCAAGTTTGAAGCGTTCATGCAACGCCTGGACGAGCAGCGCAAGAAGGACGAGGCGGAAAGGCCGAAGCATTAGTTGGCTCTGCGGCTGTGGCGTGGCTACCAGCGCTAGGCGGTGGTCCGGCTGGCGATCGGCGCGTCTCAGCTTATAGGGCTGAGCAGGAGCAACGCATGAAAGTCCTCCTCGCGTTAATCTTTTTCGCATGGCCCTGCGTGGCGCAGAGCTATGTCCCTCCTATCGATCCCGAAGCGGCCTGCGGCGCCCACGACGTCCAATTCCAAGTGAAGAGCGACGTACAGGGCAAGCACCTGCCAGATGTTGCTGCAGGCAAGGCCGTGGTCTATTTTGTGGAGACGCAAAAGATTGACGGGACTGGCAACATCACCGCCAAAATCGCCGTAGATGGCGCGTGGGTGGGCGCCAATCAAGGAGATTCCTATTTTTTCGTCACCGTGGATCCCGGCGAACATCACCTCTGCGCGCGCTGGCAGTCCAGCCTGGCGATCCGGCAGCAGGTTTCACTGAACAATCTGACTGCGGAATCGGGGAAGACGTACTATTTTCTGGTGAGAATTACGGGAGACGGCAGGGAAGCTTATTCGTTTGATCTGGTGAAGATGAATAGCGACGAAGCGCAGTTGCTGATTGCCAGGTCGCCGTATAGCATTTCGCGTGCGAAGAAATAAGGATTTCTTCGCACGCGAAACTGGTTTCTCTGCATCATTGCGGGCGAATATCGCGCGGCAGAGAAATCCTCTTAGAACGGGATATCTTCGTCGGAAATCTCCGGGCCGTGGGTTGGGGATTCATCGCCTGCGGGCCCGCCTTCCATATCCGGATCAGCTGAACGACCCCCGCCTCCGAAACCGCCGCTGTGCGATGATGCGCCGGCACCGGCTCCCGCGGCAGCGCCATCGGCGCGACCACCTAGCATGCGGAAATTGTTGGCCACGATGTCATAGCTGGTGCGTTTTTGGCCTTCTTTATCCTGCCATTCGCGTGTTTGAATGCGGCCCTCGACGTACACCAACGAGCCTTTCTTCAGATATTGCTGGGCGATTTCCGCCTGTTTGCCCCACACCGTGATCTTGTGCCATTCGGTGCGTTTCTGGCGCTCACCGTTCTTGTCTTTGTAGGTTTCGTCCGTCGCGAGCGAAAAATTTGCGACGGCTTGCCCGCCCCCGGTAAAACGCGTTTCTGGATCGCGCCCGAGGCGTCCCACGAGGATCACTTTGTTGACTGACATTGGTTTCCTGCCTGTTTTTCGAGGATTTCCCTGAAGTGCTGAGTATAGCTGATGTCCGCCGCGGCGGCGAGAAATACCGCGGTGGAGGACCGCCGCGCGTTTTGGCCATTCGACGCTGGGTCATCGCGCGGCGCAATGCGCCGCGTGCCGAAGTTTGCTAGAATCCAGCGGCGTTCGCGGGTTGTTCGTGCACGGAGGAGATGACATGGCGCAAAATTTTCAGAATCATGCGAAGTATGTGCCGGCGTTTCATCTTTTTGTTTTGCCGGTGCTGCTGTTCAATTTTGTGTGGGCGATCGTTCGCGTCGTGCGCGCGCCTTCGGGCGGGTCGGTGGAGGGTTTGGTGGTGGCGCTGGCGCTGATGTTACTGGCGCTTTATGCGCGGATGTTCGCACTGGCTGTGCAGGACCGGGTGATTCGGCTGGAAATGCAAGTGCGGATGCAGGGCGTATTGCCGGTGAATCTGCGGCCGCGCATTCCGGAGTTTACTGTGAATCAGCTGGTGGCGCTGCGATTTGCGAGCGATGCGGAATTGCCTGCGTTGGCTGGGAAAGTTTTGAGTGAGAGCCTTAATGACCGCAAGAGTATCAAGCGGATGATCCAGAATTGGCGGGCGGATGATTTGCGGGCGTAAGTCAGATGCGCGAGTATGAATGGGCAGAAACTTTAACGCCTGAGGCGTAGCGGCGCACGTTAGTACGTCATCGGTGATGCGCTTGCGGTCGATGACGATACCGCTGTGCGGGAGTGCCGCTACAAATGCAGGGCGCGGTCGAACGTCGCGAGTTTCTTTTAGTGTGGCGCGGAGGAGCGCGGCGCAGTGGCGGTGGCGCCTATTTCCTTCAGTTTGGCTTGCGCGCGGCGCGCTTCGTCCGCGCCGGGGAAGCGGCGGACTACTTCGCGCAGATCTTTTGTGCCGGTCGCTTTCATACCCAGCTCCAGCTCTGCGAAGCCCTTCTTCAGGAGCGCTGCAGCGAGTTTGTAACTTTGCGGATAATTCGCCAGGACCAGGTTGTATTGCGCGATGGCGTCCTTGTAGTCCGCTTGCGCGTAGGAAATTTCGCCCAGATAGAACTGTGCGTTCGAAGCGAGATCGGTGGCAGGGTAGTGCAGCACGTAATCGCCGAATTCCTGTTTGGACAAATCGTATTTTCCCGTGGTGAAATCGCGCAGAGCATTTTGGTAGAGCGTGTCGGAAGAAGCTGCCGGGAGCGAAGCGAGGCCACCGCGGCTAGGCGGCGGGTTGCCGGCCGCGCCGCTGGGGTTGTCCGCTGACGGAGGCGCACCGGGTCCGTTCGACCCAGCGCCTGGAGCGCCGTTGCTGGGAGTGCCGCTGGGCGCGCCGCCGGCGATCCGGCCGTCAATACTTTGCAGCGTGCTTTGCATGTCGTTGATTTGCGCGGCGACTTTTCCGACGCGCGCCTGGACGTCCTGTAGGTTGTCGGAAACGCCTTGGGTCTGCGTGGACATGGTGTCAATCCTGGCAGAGCTGCTGGCCGTGGCTTCCTGCACGTTCTTCTGCAGCGCGGCCATTTGCGTGTTCAGCGCGTTCACTGAATCGAGCGATTGCTGCAGCAGTGTGCGCAACGACGCGTTGTTTGCATCGATCGTGGTGCGCATCGCTTGCTGCCCCTGCAGCAGCTGCGAGACGTCTTCCTGCAGCTGGATGATTTCTTTGGATACGGCGCCGGTTGGCCGCGGATTCAACATCGAGCCAAGGACCACGCCAACAAGTAACGCTGCCACCGCGAGCACTGCCGATCGTGCGCGCATGATTGCCTCCTGGACTGAATTCAACCGAGTGAATAGGACTGGAGCGACGCCAGCAAACACCGCCGCCGCTGGACATCCTGATTAGCAGGGGCGGTCCCGCATGCTGACGCGGGACCGCCCCTACATCTACATTATCGCAAAACTTACATCAGCTGATTATTGCGCCGCTACGAAGTGTCCACGGCGATTTTGCTGCCAGCACCCTTCAGTGTGCTCGGTGCAGAAGGGCCGTTCTTTGCCCCAGCTGACGGTATCCATGCGATTGGCACCGATGCCCAGCGAAATCAGATAATTTTTCGCCGCCTGCGCGCGCCGCTCGCCTAAGCCGATGTTGTATTCGGTGGAACCCCGCTCGTCGCAATGGCCTTCGATGGTTACGCGCACCTGCGGATAGGAACGCAGAAATTCCGCCGTCTTGGCGAGAGCGTCGCGCGCGTCAGGGCGTATATCGGCCTTGTTGAAATCAAAGTAAGCGTCCTTCACGTTCTGCTCGAAAAGTTCGCTCATGCTTTGATTGTTGGCCGGAGGAACTCCAGCAGCCGCAGCATTCACGGTGACGCGCGTCGTGGCCGTGGCGGTCCCGCCCGGTCCGCTAGCGGTAATGGTGTAAGTCGTCGAGCTGGTGGGATTCACCGGCGTCGAACCTTGCACGGCGACCTTGCCAACGCCTGGCTCGATGTCCGCGTCGGTGGTGTCGGTCGAGCTCCAGGTGAGAGTCGTCGAATCGCCGCTATTAATCTGCGCCGGAGACGCTGACAGCGTCACCGTGGGCTGCGCAGTGGGCGCGGGTGCGGCATGAGTGGGCGGCGCGGTGGCCACCTGTTTCTTACAACCACCGATAAATGCAAAAACCGTAGCCACTCCCAACAAGAGCGTGAATTTCCGAATCGTACCCGCCTGCATAAGTTGCCTCCTTCTGCGATTTCCGGGTTTCCCTGGGGAAACTGCCGGGATATTTAGTGCTGTTACCTTACTTCAGTGCAACTTGGCCTTAAAAAATTTGCGCCAAAATTGGCCCGCAATTTGCCATGCCGCGCGGCGCATTTGCGGTTCGCAAGCACTTACTTTATTTCGGCGACCAGTTGGGCGATTCGTTCTGGCCCTGGAACGTCAATTGGCGCGGCAAGCTGCCATCCGCCAGCATGGTCCAGATGTGCCGCGTGCCGGTGCGCGTGGATTCGAAAACCAAGTGCCGACCGTCCGGCGCCCAGCTGGGCCGCTCGTTGCGCCCTTCGTCGCGCGTCAATTCCACGAGCTGGCGGGACACAATGTCCATGATATAAATATCGAAGTTACCGCTCGGGCGTCGCCAGCTAAATGCGAGCAATTGTCCATTTGGTGACCATGAGGGGTCCACGACGTAACCCATGTCCGGCATATCGAGTTTTTGCACATCGGTGCCATCGGAATTTGCGAGGTAGAGCACCGGCTCGCCGCCGCGGTCGCTGACAAAAACAATTTGTTTGCCGGTTTTCGGATTCCACGCCGGGGAAGTGCTGACGCCCGCGGCAAAGGTGATGCGTTTCAGGCCGCCGCCACTGGCGTCGGAGAGATAAATCTCCGGATCGCCGTTCTGGCTGGACATGAAGGCGATTTGATTGCCGTCGGGCGACCATGCCGGTGAACTGTTCGAGCCGCGGTAGCGTGGGAAAGAAATCATCCGATCGGAAATCGTGGAGTACAAGCAAATCTGCGGCGAAGTGATGCCGCGGAACGGCACGTAGCACGTGAACGCGATGCGATCCGCGCCGGGCGCCCAGCGCGGTGTGAGCGAAATGGATTTCAGGTGCGTGAGCTGGTGCTGATTCTGGCCGTCGTAATCCATGGCCCAAATTTCCTTGTTGCCGTTGCGCGTGCTCACGTAGGCGATCTGCGTTTGCGCGATTCCGAGCGAGCCGCCGCTGAGCAGCGCGACGATATCGTCGGCGAACTTGTGCGCCAGGGAGCGCGCGCCGGCGTCGGTAGCCGGGCCGCGATAAATTTTCTGCAGCGCAATGGGCGCTTGCGGGTTGTGCACGTCGGACAAGTATCCGGCGGCGACCAGGTTCGTCGCGTCACCGGACAAATTGCCGTAGGCCAGCATGTAAACGTTGGCTGGCGCGGCGGACCACTCCGCAAAGTTCACTTCGCCGGGCTGGCTGGGCATTTGCGGCGGATAAAAGCTGGGGCTGACGAGTTCCAGCACGCCGCAGAATTCCAGGTCGGACCACAGCACGTCGTGAAAAGTTTTTTCGAGCGCCTGCGGAATGGGCTGGCGCAGGGCAAATTCGGGCACTGCCACGCGCGCTTTGCTGACGCCGAGGCCGGTGCCGGTCTTAAACCAATCCTGCGCGGCAGCGTTGCCGGCGCAGAGCAGCAGCGCCGCTGTAAATAGTGCTGCGATGATTGCGAGTTTTCTTGTCATATTTTTTGTAGTGCGCCAGCTTGCTGCCGCGTCTGTTGCACTGCTTGCGGCTTGCTCACGCTTCCTCACCTCTTGAAATCAAACCAAAATTCGACGCTTACTTTTGAGCCGGAATATGCTGGCGGCAGTTGCTGCATCGGGCTGGCGTCGCGAATGGCGCGTACTGCCGAAGAATCCACCGAAGCGTTGCCGCTGGATTTGGTCACTTGAATATTGGTGACGCTGCCGTCACGCAGAATGTCGAACGTTGCGACGACGCGCGGCGCAAATTGCACGCTGGGATCCACCGTAGATTGCAGCCAGGTGCTGCTCACTTTGCGCTGCACTGCTTCCACGTACCAGGAAAAACGCGCGCCGAAATTTCCCGCGCCAGGACCTTCGAAACCCATGCCAGCCTGCGTGCTGGAACCCGCGCCCATCGCGAAAGAACTGTAAGGCACCGTGGGCGTGCCGCCACCACCGTAGGGAACTGCGTTCGGCGGAGGAGGAGCGGGATTTTCCAGGATCTTCGATGGACGCGTAACATACTTGGGCAGTTTATTTTTCTCGAATTTCGGAATCGGTGTGACGTCCGGGGCAGGTGGAAGCTCGGGTTTCGGTTCGGTTTTGTACAAACCTTTCGATTCGTCCACCACGCGGCTGGTAGTTTCCACGTCCGGCTGCGGCATGGGAATCGCCGGCAAACTTCCCACTACGCCCACCATAACTGCGCCGCCCGGCCCGCCCCACGAATCGCCTTGATGGCTGTAAATTGCCGAGCCGATGAAGAGCACTAGGAGTCCAGCGTGCAGTACGAGCGAAGCCGACAGTGGGCCGGTTAGATTGTCTGAGCGCGAATTGGCGGCGAGTGTGGCCATGGTTACTGAGTTTGCGGGCGCTCGGTAAGCGGCTGGGTGACCACGCTGATGTTTTGTATGCCGGATTGCCGCAGCGAATCCACCACGGTGGCCCAGCTGCCGAAGGGGACTGTTTCATCGCAGCGCACGTACACGGCCTGATGCTGCGGGTCTTTCATTTGCGAAAGCAGTTGCGCGCCGAGATCGTGAATGTTCACCGGCTTGTCGTTCAGGTAGACGCGTTGCGCGCGATCAATGGTGACGACCATGCGGACTTGGGTCAGCTCTTTCACGGTTTTCGTCTTGGGGACGTCCACTTCGATTCCGGACTGCAGAATCGGCGCGGTGATCATGAAAATAATCAGCAGCACCAGGACGACGTCAATAAACGGAACCATGTTGATTTCCGAAAGTGACGACCCAGATTCGCGTTGTATCTGTGGCATGGTTTCTTTTTACTCGAGTGCGTAAGTTGGTGCTGCCATCACAGCGGTTACGCGCTGTAAATCGTTTCAATTTTCGCGACGAATTCCGACGCGAAACTATCCATGCGCGCCGCGATGCCGCGAATTCCGCCCAGGTAATAGTTGTAAGCGATCACTGCGGGGATGGCTGCAAACAATCCCGCTGCTGTAGTGATCAACGCTTCCGCAATTCCAGGCGCAACCGCGCGCAAACTTGCCGAGCCGGCATCACCGAGGCCGGCGAACGCGTCCATCACGCCCCACACCGTGCCGAACAGTCCGATGAACGGGGAAACCGAGCCAGTGGTTGCGAGCCAAGACATCCATTTTTCCAGCTTGCGCACTTCGTCGCCGGCCGCTACTTGCATCTGCACGCCGACAGCGTTGGCATTCTTCACCCGCGGCGCGCTGGCTACCGCCGTTCCGCCTTCCGTAACGCCAGGAGCTACCGGACGCCGCTCGCGCGAGCCGAGTTGTGCCTCCAGTTCGCGATATCCGGCCTGATACACGTGCGCGAGTGGAGTTCCGCCGGCGCCCATCCGCAGCGTGGCCGGATCAGGAAGCCCGCGTCCCGCGCGGAACATCTCCAGAAATTTCTTGGTTTGTGATTCGATTTGCCCGAGAGTCCGGGATTTTTGGAAAATGATAGCCCACGAGAAAACAGAGAGGACTAGTAGGATGCACAGCACGACTCGCGCCACCCAACCGGTTTGTGTGATGAGCGTTTCGAGCTGGCTGGAGAAAACTAACAGCGCCAGAACAGAAATTGTTCTCCCCCCTCAGGAAAAAGTTTAGAAAAGTGCCCGCAAACACCGTAGCACACGCACAAGGAAGGGTCAAACGAATCAACAACCTACAGGAAATACCTGATGCGCTTAACGACACAGGTCTGAGCGCGTCCGCGGACCATGTCAGCGCAATCCGGTGACCTCGCGCGGCGTCGCGACCTCACGGCGAATGGGCTAGTTAGTTAACCACACAGGTAGTCCGGCGAATTGCAAATCACAGGGAAGCAAAGTATGCTCCGCCATCTTGTCGCGATAGAGGAATCGAAGCATGGCTGGCCGCACAACAAATGCGCTCGTGGGCTTTTCCAACCGTAACGGTTGCGCTGCGGCTCGCGTCTCTGATTGCAACGCCCCCTGGAAGGCTTTTCTATTCTGTCTTCTTGCGCTGACTCTCCCGGGACCGGTGCGGTCGCAAGATTCGCTGCGGATCGAAAGCGTTGGCCTGGGCAACTACTACTCCTTCACCGATCCGACTCCTGTGCGCGTGCACATTCCCGCGCTGTCGCATGGGCAATCCATCGAACTTGAGTTCCTCGTGCGTTCCGGCAATAGCCCGTGGCACCGCGAAATCAGCCGCACCGACCGATTTTCCCAACACGTCGAAGCCGCCGCTGGCCAAGCGTTGGAAATCGAAGCGCCGATTTTGATAACGCAGGCGAATTGGCGCGAACTGCAAGTAACCGCCTCGACCGCGGACGGACAAGTTATCGGAAGCGTAAGCCGGGACCTAAAAGATCTGACTTCGCTCGCGAATGGCCCGTTTCTTGTGGCCGTTTACTGCACGGACGATGCGATTTGCAGGAACGTGCAGTCACAGATTGCTTTTGGCGAAAATGGTGCGTCCGGTTCCAGGATGAACCAGAATCTTCGCCTCACTACGTTTCGCGACGCGCGCACGGAGTGGTGGGCGTATCGAGTCGCGCAAACCGTAGTGGTCGCGGGACCGATTTCCGGATTTTCGAGCGGCGAGCTCCAGGCATTGGAAAATTTCACACGCGGCGGCGGCGGGCTCGTCGTGTTGGAAGAAGAAACCGCTGACAAGGATTTTCTGGCGGCCTACAGGCAAGGCGCTCCCACTCCCATGGCAATACAGGTCGGCCGCGGACGCCTTTTCCGCGCTCGCAGCGTTGTCAGCGAGGATTTGGGCCGAATATTTTCCAGCGGCATGGCGGGCAGAATTGGGCGCGAAACGCCGTTGCTTCCATTACAAGCCTCGGCCGATCCGTTTCTGACGCGCATCGGCGTTGCTTTCGCGTTTCCGCGCTTGCGGTGGCTGACGATTTGGCTGGCGGTTTATTTGCTGGTCGTCGGGCCGCTGAATTTTGCGATTCTGCGGCGCATAAAACGGCTCGAATGGGGCTGGGCATCCGTGTGCGTGCTGGCCGCGGTCTTCACGGTGGGCTTTTATATTTCAGGTTCGGCGCGAAGACCTAAGAACTACACGGTGGACAACGCGACGATCTACTCGCTGGACGACCGAAGTCCCGTGGCGGTGGAATACGTGGCTTTGCGCGCTTCTGCACCGAAATGGGGGGACGTGCGCATTTTGGTGAATGACGGAGCGCTGGTGGTGTCCACAGGAGGCGGGCGATTCTCGCAATCACAAGGCAACGGTGAAGAAGGCGTGGATATTGGCGCAGCGATGACCGACAAGGCTCGCATTCAGAAGGGTTGGGATGTGGAGCTTGGCACGCCGCTCATCATCAGAACGCCGATGCTGCGTTGGTCGTTTCAAGACTGGGACTTTGAGGGAATTCACAAATTCCCGGGAACTGTACATTGGACGCCGGCGGGGAAATTGAAAAACGAAACTGGCGTCTCGTTCGCCGAGGCTGTGTACTTCGACTTTGCTGCCAACAAGCAGTATCGATTTTCGCAGGTAGCTGCCGGCCAGGAGATCGAATTGGCGCAAGTGACGGCCAGCGATATTTGGGAACGGATCAAAATGTCCAACGATCAGTTTCAAGAGAGCCTTCGTATCGTTGGTGGGCGCCATGACGGGTCCTTTGCGATTACGGAGGTGCCATCGTGGAGTTATCAGGTTCCGAAGATAGGGCATCTGTTCGCCGGCTTGTCCGATGAACCAGTTTCGGGCGTCGAAATGCGGCCAGCTGGAGAGCACCGTGCCACGAAGGCTGTGACAATCGTGTACCTTGGCGAAAAATGATTGAAGCCGCGCAAATTCGGAAGCGCTACAACGGCTCGCGAGCCCTAGACGGCTTCACCTTGCGTGTCGAAAAGGGCGAGCTGTTCGGGCTGGTAGGTCCGAATGGAGCCGGAAAGACCACGCTGATTAAGATTCTGTCCACGCTGATTCGGGCGGATTCGGGCGTGGCGCGGATTGCGGGAATGGATGTAACCGCAAACCCGATCGGTGTGAAGAGCGTCGTCGGCTACATGCCGGATCAGCCGGGACTCTATCAAGACATGCGCGTGCGCGAATTTCTGGAGTTTTTCGCCGAGGCGTTTCATATTCCGGGCCAAAGACGGCGCGCCGTTGTGGAGCAAGGGCTCGCGGACTCTGGTTTGGTGGCGCGCGCCGAAAGTTTCGTGGAAGAACTTTCCTTCGGCATGAAACAAAGGCTGTTTCTGGCCAAGACCCTGCTGCATTCGCCGCAAGTTCTGCTGCTGGACGAGCCTGCCACGGGCCTGGATCCGCTGGCGCGCGTGGATCTGCGCGATCAGTTGAAGCGGCTGAACCAGCAGGGAATTACGATTTTGCTTTCTTCGCACATTCTTGCGGACTTGCAGGAGATATGTTCGCGCGTGGCGTTGATCGCCGGAGGAAAAAATCAAGAGGATGGCGCCGGGAGAAGCGTTATCGAGCTGCGCGGTCAGGATGCTACGCAGCCACAATTGTATGAGGTGGGCGTGCTGCAAGACGGCGAGCGGGCGGGCCAATTGGCGAGCGCCGTCGCCGGAGTGAAAGTTTTGCACGCCGAGCCATTACGGATTGTGGTGGAAATCTCTGGCGATGCTTCGCAGGCATCCGAATTCTTGCGCCACTTGGTGATTAGCGGGGTGCAAGTGGTGCGCTTTGATCGTCCGCCGGCGACTCTGGAGCAACGCTACCGCGAAGCATTTGGAGAAAAGCCGCGATGAATCCGATGATCCGCAAAGAGCTGCGCCAGCGCATGAGGGAGCGCCGCGGGTGGATTTTGCCGTCGCTGTATCTGCTGGTTCTCAGCGCCATCATCTCGTTCGCCTACTATGGGGTGTCTTCGGAGTCCAGCGCCACGATGCAAGGCTGGCAGATCGGCACGGTGTTGTTCTTGACCCTGACGTACTCTCAGCTGGCGCTGCTGTTGTTGATGGCGCCGATTTTCAGCGCGGGGGCGTTGACCATCGAAAAGGAGCAGCGCACGCTGGGCGGTTTACTGACTTCGTTGCTGGGGCCGGTCCAGATCTGGTGGGGGAAATTCGCGGCGTCGTTGATGTTCATTCTTCTTTTGCTGGTGATTGGCATTCCGGTGTTGAGCGTGGTTTTTGCGTTCGGAGGCGTGGGCCCCTGGGAAGTGGGTATAGTGGCGTTCACGACGCTGGTGATTCTGGGAACGATGAGCGCGATCAGTTTGTACTGGTCCTCAGCCTTCCGGCGTAGCGTGCATGCGACGGCGGTGAGCTACGTCACGGTGGTGTTGATGACCGTGGTGACGCTGATTATTTTCGGAATTGCGATGTCGCGGGTGCACTCGGGGGACGGATGGCATTCGATTCCGTTGAAGGTCCGGGCACCGCTCTATCTGAATCCCTTGTTTTTTCTCACTTCGGCGCTGGTGCCGAAGAATCAGCTTTATCCGGAATGGTTCATCTGCTTGGGCGTGTTCGTCGCGCTTGCGGCTCTGTGCGCCGTGCTGACGCTGCGCAATTTGCGCCGCAGCGGCGATATCGCCTGACGCTGCTGCAGCGCGCCGTGCATCGCATCCTTACGAATCACGCTCCACTATTCACCACGACTCACCAATCGCAACGCACTAGCCTAAAGCGTGGTGCGGCCTGTCGCGGTCTTGTACGTGTAGGTGATTTGCGCGAGGGATTGCGCGAACTGGATGGCTTGGGCTGTGGTAATCGTGCCAGGGAGCTTGAGCAGGCCGGCGCTGGCGAAGTTGGTGATCATCGTCGCGATCCCGGAGTTGGCTTGCGTCCAATTCACCGTGCCGCTGGTGGTCGCGGTGACGACGTAGGAATCGATCACGCGCAGCATGGTCCCGGGGGAGAGTAGTATCCCGTTGTTGGTGTTCATCACGTTGACCAGATCGAGTGAAAACCATTTCAAGTCCTGCGCAGTTGTTTCCGCCGGAAGCGTGAGGAAATTATTGGCGATGCCCGCCTCCACAATGGAACCGATCGCGGCAGTTTGCGCGGCTTGATTCGCGGAGCCGTTCGCGTTTGTCGGCGGCAAGGCATCGGCCACTGCGCTCGCCAGGCCCACGACTGCCAGCGCCGTCGGTTGTTCCTGCACGATCTTCGAAACCGACACGCCGTAAGCTTTGAATTGGGACATGGTCATGCCGAATTGCATCGTCACCAGTTTGGTGTGCACGGCATTGCCGACGAAGCACTCTACGGCAGCGTCTTGCGCCGAGGCACAACCGCCCTGCGCACGCAGCGGCGGCGCGGCGGACACCACGAACAGGCACACCCCTGCCAAAGCAATATTTTTCACGATCATTTTAGAGAGCTCCTCAGAATGAAATGACGGCTGCGCGGATCAACGTGGACTGGGGCCGGTGAAGAGCGCGCTGGCTGTCTGCATACCAGCTAACGCCATGATGCGCCGCGCGCGGCGAGGTCACAACTGTCCAAGTGGACAGATTGAGGCCAGCCAGCCGCGCAGGCGGCGGCGCCGCCGCGCGGTGGTCAGGCCGCGCCGCATCATTCGTAGCGCAATGCTTCCACGGGGTTTAGCCGAGCGGCTTTGGTGGCGGGCCAAACTCCGAAGAGCAATCCGATTCCGACGGAAACCGTGAAACCCAGTACCACGGCCCAAGGCGAGATCACCGCCTTCAGCGAACTCACCGCGGGAATCAGCAGCACGATGCCGCTGCCGGCCAGAATGCCGATGATGCCGCCAGTGCCGGTCAGAGTCATGGCCTCGAACAGGAATTGCCAGGTGATGTCTCGGCTGCGCGCGCCGATGGCTTTGCGCACGCCAATTTCGCGCGTGCGCTCGGTTACCGAGACCAGCATGATGTTCATCACGCCGATGCCGCCGATCAGCAGCCCGATGGAGCTGAGCACCACGATTACGAGCGCCACGCCGCCGATAATATCGTTGAACTCTTTTACCGCGTCGGAGTTGGTCTGTATGGAGAAATCATCCGGTTTGTCGTAAGGCACGTTTCTGCGGCGGCGCAGTACTTCGCGGGTCTGGTCCACGGCCACGTCCAGCTGTCCGGGATACGCGAGGATGCCCAGAAAAACTTCGAAGCTCGCAGGATACATTTTCGTGAACGTATGATACGGGATTACCACGCGGCGATCCTGGTCGTCCCTGCCGATGCCGCCGACAGGTTTTTCGAACACTCCGATGACCGTGAAGCTGGAGCCATCTACCAGCACTTCCTTGCCGAGCGCATCATCCAGTCCGGCGAAAAGTGCTTTCGCGACGTCCTCGCCGATTACCACTACATTTTCGCGGTGGCTGTTTTCCGTTTCTGTGAAGAAACGTCCGCGCTTCATGGCCTCGCTGGAATCCACTTGCGGGTAATTGGAAAAAGTGCCGCGGAACTCGCCGCCCTGCACTTCATTATTCTGATAACGGACGTTGTGCGGGTGTTCCCAGTTGTAAATGGCGATGGTCATTTCTCTCACGGCCGGCGAAAGCTGTGCCACGGCTTCACCATCTTCCAGCGTGAGCGGTTTGCGCAGGCGTTCCTCTTTTGGGCGCCGGCCGTTGCTGGGGCCTTGATTGAATCGCCAGGCCCAGGCGGTGTTCACGCCCTGGGCTTCAATCATGTCCTGAATCGTGGTGCGAAATCCTTCGACCAAGCCCACCACCAGGATGATGAGCATCACGCCGATGGTCACGCCGAGCACGGCGAGAAAACTGCGCAGTTTGTGCTCCCGCACCGTATCGATCGCCAGCTCGAAATTTTCGCGGAAGTTCTGCTGTATTTCCATGGGCTAGGCTTCCGCGCGCAGCGCTTCGATGGGATCCAGCCGCGCCGCGCGCATCGCCGGATAGATTCCGAAAAATAGTCCGACGCTGGTGGAAAGCAGCAGCGAAATGACCACCGCGAATACCGGCGTCGCGATCGGAATGGACGTGGCGGAACGCACCAATGCCGCGACGCCTAGCGCGATCGCAATCCCCAGCAATCCGCCGGACGCCGCCAGCAGGGAGGACTCCACCAGAAATTGCATCACGATGTGGCGTCGCCGCGCGCCCAGCGATTTTCGCAGACCAATCTCACGCGTGCGTTCGGTGACGCTGGCCAGCATGATGTTCATGATCACGATGCCGCCCACCACCAGGAACACCGACGTGACCCACACCGCCACGCCGAAAACGTTCGCGGTGAGATTGTCCCAGATGCCCATCAGCGTGGAAGGCTCGATAATTCCGAAATTATCCTCGGTTTCGTATGGCACGTGGCGGCGTGCGCGTAGAATCATCCGCGCTTCATCGACTGCGGCGGACATTTCCTGTCGGCTGCGCGCTTCCACAAAAATTTGTACGGAATCCTGCGGCGTAAGCCACTCTTTGCGGTACGTCCCCAGCGGGATCATTACGAAGTTGTCCTGCGTTTGGCCCAGCACGGAGCCTTTGGGAGCGGCAACGCCGACAATTTCGTAGCGGCCCTGCCCGGCGCGAATTTCTTGCCCGATGGGATCGATTCCGTCGAAGAGTTTCGCGGCCACGTCCTGGCCGATGACGCAGACGCCCGCGCGATGGTCTTCGTCAACTGGGGCGAGCAGCCTGCCATTGGAAACGTCAATATCACGAATCTCGGTGTACTCCGGCGTCGCGCCAATGATTCTGACGTCTTCACTCAGGCCGTTGCCGAAGCGCACGTCGGCGGAGGTTTCCTGTTCGCCGGCGATGTTGGCGGCCAGTTTCATGCCCTCGCGCAGGGCGTCCATGTCGTCCAGCGTTAGTTGCGGACGCTTGCGCGCTTTATTCCATTGCTCCAAATTGGTGACGATGCCGATGCGATCAATCGCGAAGGCGTTCGAGCCGAGGTTGGCGACCTTGTCGGCGATATAAAGGTTCAAACCGTTGAGCACGGACATCACGGCGACCAGCGTCGTGACTGCCAGCATCACTCCCAGCAGCGTGAGGAACGTGCGGAGCTTGTGCGAACGCAGCGTGTCCAGCGCAATCCAGAATGTTTCTTGCAAGGCTACCAGCGTGTGCCGCGTGCTGGTCCGCGCTGGGGATATTTTCATTAATCTCTTTTTTACACTTTGAACGTCAGGTGCGCTATCTCAGGCACCGCATCGCGCTGGTTATAAGACGTAAGACGGAGCGGAAATGTTCCCGGCTGCCGAATCACGAAGCGCCGTCTGCCGCGCGCCGTGCTAGACTTTAGATTAAGCCATGGCTAAATCATTCGACGTAGGGATCGATTCGCTGGTGAGCGACGGCGCGCGGGCGCCGGCCGCGAATCAGCCAATGGGACGCGAGGACGCTGCGGTTGGGTTGCTTCCGTTGCCGTTGCGTGGGGTGCGTGGCGCGGGTCTTCCCGACGATGGCTCGGTTCCGGCAGGGAAGTCGTTTTTCCTCGAAACTTTTGGCTGCCAGATGAACGATCACGACAGCGAGAAAGTGGCTGGCGTGTTGCAGGGGCGCGGCTACCACGCTGTGGAAAGTCCGGCGCAGGCCGATCTGGTCCTCTATAACACCTGCAGCATCCGGGAAAAAGCAGCGCAGAAAGTTTTCGCGCGTCTGGGCGACTGGAAGACTCTGGCGGACGGAAAAATTATCGGCGTGCTAGGCTGCCTGGCGCAGCAGGAAGGCGAGGAAATTTTTGAGCGCGCGCCGTGGGTCAGTTTGGTGTGCGGCTCGGCAAGTTATCGCAAGCTGCCCGATCTGATCGCGCAGCTGGAATCGGGCGGCCGGCGGGTCACCGGGTTGGACCTCGACACCGACGAAACGTTTGAGACCGAAATCACGCGCCGCGACAATCTGCTGCGCGCTTACATCACGATTATAGAAGGTTGCGATTATGCATGTTCCTACTGCGTGGTGCCGCATACACGCGGACCTGAACGCAGCCGTTCGAGCGACGCCGTGCTGTCCGAAGCGCGCCGACTGGCCGGCGCGGGCTACACCGAAATACAATTGCTCGGCCAGACCGTGAATTCCTATCGCGATCCTTCGCCGCGTGGCTGGAAATTTGTGGACTTGCTACGCGCCGTGGCCGCCGTGCCGGGAATTCGCCGCGTGCGTTTTACGACCTCGCATCCAAATGACTTTCACCGCTCGATTGTGGAAGCGATAGACGAAGTTCCCGAGCTTTGCGATCACGTGCACTTGCCGGTGCAATCCGGTTCCACGCGCGTGCTGCGCGAAATGCTGCGCACTTACACACGCGAGGAGTATCTGGAGAAGATCGCGTGGATACGCGCGGCGCGCCGTCCCATCAGCATCACGTCCGACATAATTGTGGGTTTCCCAGGCGAGACTGAAGAGGACTTCGCGGAGACGCTATCGCTGCTGGACATCGCACACTATGACGCGATTTTCTCGTTCAAGTACTCGCCGCGGCCGAACACTTCCGCGAGGCACATGCCAGACGCGATTCCCGAGGAAGAAAAGAGCCGACGCCTTGCGGTTTTGAACGAACGGCAGCGCTCGATCCAGATTGCCGCTAACGAAAAACAGGTCGGCCAGTCCTATGAAGTGCTGGTGGACGGCTGCCATCCCGCGCGAACCCAGTGGGGCGGGAGAACCTCCTGCAATCGTCTGATAAATTTTACTTCGCCTCGCGTGAATCTTCTGGGAGAATACGTCCAGGTGAAGATTACGCGCGCGGGTCCGAATAGTTTTGCCGGCGAGCACGTCACCTAAAGCCCCGGGAGGCCACCATGGAACTCGAAGTAAAGATTCGAGGCTTAATGATGGACCCCGTAACGAACATGCCTGTAGTAGTTCTGAAGGAAACTTCCGGCAGCGGTGTTTTGCCCATATGGGTGGGCGTGTATGAAGCCAACGCTATCGCACTGGAAATTGAAAAAGTGCAGACGCCACGGCCGATGACGCATGACCTACTGAAAAATGTGCTCACCGGGCTGAACGTGCACGTGCAACGCGTGGTGGTTTCCGATCTGAAGGACGATACTTTCTATGCGCTGATCTGGATGGAGCGCGACGGCCAGACCATGTCCATGGATTCGCGGCCCAGTGATGCGCTGGCGCTGGCTCTGCGCCTGGATTGCCCGATTTTTGTTGAGGATGAGGTTTTGAAACATTCGCGGATGTCCACCGCCGTCACCGAGAAAAGCTCCAGCGAAGATCTGCGCAAGTGGCTGGAGAATTTGAACGACGAAGATCTCGGCCGCTATAAGATGTAGTCGTGCGACGCTCGCTGCATTTTCTTCTTCTGCTGCTGGTGGTGTTTCTCGTTCCGCAATTCGCTTTAGCGCAAATGTCTGGCCGTCAGCCCGGAGGTTCGCCTGGAGGCTATCCGGGCGGAGCGCAGCCCGGACCGCCGAACATTCCGGAAAATCCTGCGCCTCCTGCCGCGCCTGAACGAACGCAACGAATTTACGTGACGGATTTTGAGTTGGACTCTAGGGTCGCGATCGCCGATGTGAGTTCGGTGCCGCCGGTCAGCGCTTCGCCGAAAGCCGATGCTTCCGCCGCTCGGGCGCAGCACATTGTGAAATTAATGTCGGACAACTTGCTGAAAGATTTCGCGAAGGCTGGATACACGACGAAGGTGCTGCATCCTAGCGATGCGCGTCCGGATGACGGCTTCCTAATTACCGGGGTTTTCGCGCAAGTGGGCGAGGACAATCGCTTGCGCGTCGCTGGGATTGGCTCCGGTCAGGGCGCCGGAACCTTGCAGCTGTATGTGGCGGCCAAAGACCTGGCACATATTACGCCGCCGATTTATACGGTTGATCCTGCGGACACTAGCGGCGCGAAGCCTGGAGCCGTCATCGAGATAAATCCCAACGCCGACGCCGTGAGGTATTCGATCGAGGCTGACATCACGGATAAAG
>Ga0209275_10000293_pt1 | contig 18591 bp, 14 predicted proteins | sample HubBroMetageREF2_FD_188344 | JGI IMG/M metagenome (GOLD analysis project Ga0209275, IMG submission 188344) | Reference soil microbial communities from the Hubbard Brook experimental Forest, New Hampshire, USA - Hubbard Brook CCASE Soil... | ecosystem: Environmental > Terrestrial > Soil >... | reverse complement strand
TCGAGGACTGCGATCGTGGTGCCGCCGGCGGGCTCGGTGAGCAGGCCCTCGGTGGCGGCGAGCAGGTCGATGCCGGCGAAGATCTCCGGATCGCTGGCGAAGCCGCCGGTGCCGCCGCGTTTGAGCACCGCATCGATTACCAGGTAGCCGTCGCCGGGGTTGCCGATCGCCAGGGAGTGCGCCGCCGTCTCAGGCGTGACAGCGTGGATCTCGGCCTCCTCGGCGATGATCGCCGTGGCGATCGGGTTACAGCCGCTGGGCTGGGCAATGTGGATGCGGGTGGCGTCGGTCTCCGAGAGCTCCAGCAACTGCAGCTCCACGAGGCCCTTGTGTAGGCGCGAGGAGAGGGTGCCTCCGGCCGCGGCGGTGATGATGTGGTCGGGCGCCTGCCAGTCGAGCTGCTCGACGATCTCAAACGACGCGGTCTTGGCGCCCTCGGCATAGAACGGGCGCAGGGTGATGTTGGCGAAGTCCATGCCGGTGCTTTCGGCCAGTTCGCGGCAGCGCTTGTTGGCTTCGTCGTAGTTGCCCTCCACCTGGCAGACCTTCGCGCCGAGTGCCATGCACGCGCGGGCCTTGGTGTCCTCGAGGGCGTTGGGGTAGAAGACGTAGGCGTCTACGCCGGCCTTGGCGGCCATCGAGGCGACGGCGGTGCCGACGTTGCCGGTGGACACGCACCCGATCTCCGTGCCGCCGCGCTCGAGCAGCCTGGCAACCGACATCGAGACCACGCGGTCCTTGTAGGAGAGGCTCGGGCGATTGCTGGAGTCGTCCTTGATGTACAGATTGGTGAGACCCAGCTCCGCGCCGAGGCGATCGGCGCGGATCAGCGGCGTGTAGCCGGAGTGCTGTCCTACGCGCGCTTGCGCGGATGCGTCAACGATCGGCAACAGCTCCTCGAAGTGCCAGATGTTGTGAGGACGCTCGGAGCTAGGCACGTCGCGGAAGTGCCGCGCGGCGTGCTCGTAGTCATAGATGACGTCGAGTCCCTTGTTGCAATCGGGACAGGCGAAGATCGCCTGCTCGAGCGGGTAGCTGTGGTCACAGCGGTGGCAGACGAGCGCGGTCGCGCAAGAGCGCGTCCGTTGCCTGGAACCCTGGGCGGAGCTCGGTGCGGTCTGGATACTCATGCGGGTACTCGCAACGATACGCCCGGCCACGGCGTCTGTGCGCTGTGCTCCTCCTGACCAAGCGAGATCCACAGTTCCTCGGCCAGATGGGGGGCGAGCGGACCGAGCATTTGCGCGAGCACTGACAGAGCCTGGAGCAGCGCATCCGCGTTGGCAGGCCCGAGCTCGCTCTCCCGCGCGAGCACCCGTTTCTCGAAGTCCTTGATGCGGTCGAACAGGCGCATGACGTTGCGCACGGCGCTATGCATCTCCAGGCTCGCCATGTCCTCGGTGACCTTCTCCACAGCGGCTGTGCACCACTGCGAGAGTTTCAGCCTCAGGTGCTCGGTGGTGTCTCTGACGGGCTCCACCTGCTCGACCGTGCCACCAGCCGCAGAGCTCCCATCCCGATACTCCTGCGCCTGCACGAGCTTGGCGTGCGAGAGCTCCCAGACCTGCGTGAGGAACCTGTGGCAGCGCAACACTGCCGAGTCATCCCAGTTCAGCGCCTTCTGCGGGCGGGCTGCATATAGAACCGCCAGCCTCACCGTGTCGGCGCCGTAGCGCCCGACCAGCTCGTCGGGGTCGACGACATTGCCGAGATGCTTGCTCATCTTGCGCCCCTCGGCGGTAACCATCTCGTGAAACAGGCAGCCGGCGAACGGCTCACCATCGGACAGGAACGCCAGCGGCCCTATATCCCGCAGCGCCTTGGTGACGACTCTTTGGTCGAACACGAAGTTCCCGCTGTCAGAGCCCGCGACGAGGCGCTCGGAGGGCAGCCAGTAGCGCAGGTCGGCGAGCGCGAAGATCTCCTCCAGCGACTCCTCACGCGCGTTCGCTGGCACGCACGCGGGCACCCACAGCCAGAGCGCGTCGAAGTGGCAGTCGAGCGTGTCGGTCTCGCGTCGTGCGGGTCCGCCACAGCTTGGACAGGTGGTGTTGACGAAATCATCGAGCTCGGCCAGCGGGTTGCCGGTGCCAGTGGGGCGCAGGTCGAGGGGCAGGATCACAGGCAACTGCTCGCGCGGGACGGGCACGGTGCCGCACTGCTCGCAGTAGATGATCGGGATCGGCGTACCCCACGAGCGCTGGCGGGAGATGACGAAGTCCGAAGCGCGGTAGCGCACGGCCTGGCGCGCGCCAGCGGCTCGATCGAGGGCACCCGCGTTCGCGCTTGTCCCGTCGTCAGCATCGCTCGCGGGACCCTCGGTGTCGGGAACGTCGATGCCAAGCCGGCGTGCGATCACCTCGTCCGTGCGGTCGAGCGTGGGCACGCCGAGCGCAATCGTCGGCCCAAAGCGCGAGTCGACCAGCGGCGAGACGAGCACCGGTAGCGGCGCTCCGTCAGCGCCGAGGACAGCTCGGCCGGTGTCGATCACGGGGATCGTCTCGGCCTCGCGCGAGCTGCGCTCCCAGCCGCCGGAGCGCAACTGCTCGAGTTGCTCGCGAACGCCCTCCTCGGCGGCCCATGTGTCTGCGTCTGGATGGCGCGGGGACATCAGCACGAAGCAAGCCTTTGGTAGCGCGTCGGGGTGAGGCGTGAACACGCTCAGCTGCGAGCCGTCGGGGCTACGCAGGTCGAGCTCGACGCCGTCGATGCGCCCGAGCACGATCTGCTGTGAGGCGAGCGAGACCTCGTCCCAGATGCCACTGGTCTCGAGCTCCGCCAGGCGCCGATCGTTCTCGGGCACGTAGGCGCTGATCTTCAGGTACCACTGCGGCAGCTCGATCAGCCTGACGGGCCCGTGGCAGCGCCAGCAGGTGCCGCCCGGCTCGACCTGGATCGACGCGAGCGTCGTTTGGCAGTTCTCGCACCAGTCGACGTTGCCCGTGCCGTGGTAGATGAGTCCGGCGTCGAGCAACTCCAGGAACAGCCATTGCGACCAGCGGTACATGAGCGCGTCGGAGCTGATGAACGAGCGCTCCCAGTCGAAGGAGAAGCCGAGCCGGTCGAGCTGGCCGGTCATGTGTGTGGCGCATCGGTTGACCCAGTCGCTGGGAGGCTCGCCGCCGGCGATCGCGCCGAGCTCGGCGGGCAGGCCGAAGGCGTCGAAGCCGAACGCGAACAGCACCGCGTCCCCGCGCGCACGCCGAAAGCGCGCGTAGGCGTCGCCGATCGAGTAGCTGCGGACGTGGCCGATGTGGATGTTGCCCGAGGTAAACGGGGCAGAAGGCTTGATGTAGAGGTGCGGCTGATCGTCGGCCAGCGGCGGCGTCTTGAACGCATCACGCTCGCGCCAGGCTGCCTGGCGGCGTGTCTCGATGGCGTGCGCGTCATACCTGATCCGGCTCGTATCGACCATACGATCGAGCATATCCAAGGGCATTAGCGCCGGTGCGGCCATTGCTATGCTCAAGGCCACTTGGCTGCCGTGAGCGAGAAGGCACTTCCGGCGCGCACGCGCCCCCTCATTGGCCCCGCCGCGAGCGGGGTCTTTTCGTCCGCCACAACTGCGAGGATGCTGCGATGGAGATAGAGATTGGACGCGGCAAGAAAGGCCGTCGCGCCTATGGATTCGACGACATCGCGATCGTGCCTTCACGGCGCACGCGCGATCCCGACGACATCGACATCTCGTGGAAGCTCGGTCCCTACCAGTTCGAGCTGCCGATGCTGGCGTCGGCGATGGACGGGGTGGTCTCGCCGGAGACCGCGGGCATCATTGGTCGCCTTGGTGGCTTGGCGGTGCTCAACCTCGAGGGCATCTTCACTCGCTACGAGGACGCGGAGGAGCAGCTCGAGCGGATTGCCCTGTTGCCGAAGGATCTGGCGACGCGCGAGATGCAGGAGATCTACAGCGAGCCGGTCAAGCCGGAGCTGATCGCGCAGCGGATCCGCGAGATCAAGGAGCACAAAGTCGTCGTCGCGGCATCGCTGACGCCGCAGCGAGTGCTCGACTACCACGAGATCGCGATGGAGGCTGGCCTGGATGTGCTGGTGATCCAGGGCACGGTCGTCTCTGGCGAACACGTCTCGACAGTGTCTGAGCCGCTGAACCTGAAGGAGTTCATCCCGGGCCTTGAAGTGCCGGTGGTGGTTGGCGGCTGCGCCTCCTACCACACTGGCCTGCACCTGATGCGCACCGGTGCGGCGGGTGTGCTCGTCGGCGTGGGGCCAGGTGCCGCGTGTACGACGCGCGGTGTGCTGGGCATCGGTGTGCCGCAGGCAACGGCGATCGCGGACGTGGCGCACGCGCGCTCGACGCACATGCTGGAGACGGGCGAGTACTGCCAGGTGGATTCCGACGGTGGCATGCGCAACGGCGGCGACGTCTCCAAGGCGATCGCGCTGGGTGCGGACGCGGTGATGATTGGCTCGCCGCTGGCGCGCGCGTATGAGGCACCGGGGCGTGGCTTTCACTGGGGGATGGCGACATTCCACCCGACGCTTCCACGTGGCGCGCGTGTGGCGACGACGCAGAACGGCACGCTCGAGGAGATCCTCACCGGTCCGGCGCGCGAGAACGACGGGACGTTCAACCTGTTCGGCGGGCTGCGTACGTCGATGGCGACATGTGGCCACAAGGACCTGGCGGAGTTCAACCGCGCGGAGGTCGTCGTCGCGCCTTCGCTGCAGACTGAGGGCAAGGCGCTGCAGCGCGACCAGCAAGTCGGCATGGGCGCTACCAACGGGAAGGTTGCCGCGCTAGTAAATGACTGATGGGGCGGCGACCTCGCTCGAACCGGCTCCAGCAACGGCGAGCGCTAACGACGATGGCTCGACCGAGCATGAGACACGGATAACTTCGCCCTCCGCCCCCCCGGCGACGGAGGAGATCGTCGTGCTGGACTACGGGGGGCAGTACTCGCAGCTGATCGCGCGCAGGGTGCGCGACTGCGGCGTGTTCAGTGAGCTGCTGCCGCATCACGTGCCGCTGGAGGAGATCGCACGGCGCAAACCGCGCGGGATCATCCTGTCGGGCGGGCCGGCGTCTGTGTATGCGCAGGGCGCGCCGCCGCTGGAGCTCGGCCTGCTGGAGCTAGGCGTGCCGGTGATGGGCATTTGCTACGGAATGCAACTACTCGTGTACACGCTGGGTGGGCGGGTAGAGCAAGCGGAGGTGGGGGAGTTCGGTCGCTCAGACCTGCACGTAGCGGACCCGGGAGTACTGCTGAAAGGCATGCCGCGTGAGCAGACCTGCTGGATGTCTCATCGCGACACCGTGTTTGAGCCGCCGCCCGGCTTCACTGCGCTGGCCTCCTCGAGTGGATCGCCGGTCGCGGCCGTGGAGGATCTCGAGCGGGGGATCTACGGCATCCAGTTCCACCCCGAGGTCGTACACACGCCATACGGCGAGGAGATCCTGACACGGTTCCTGACCGAGATCTGTGGCTGCGAGCCTACGTGGTCGGCGGCTTCGATCGTGGAGGAACAGGTTCGACGCATCCGCCAACAGGTGGGTGACGGCAACGTGATCTGCGGGCTCTCAGGAGGCGTGGACTCGTCGGTGGCAGCGCTCCTGGTGCACCGTGCGGTTGGGGAGCAGTTGACGTGCGTGTTCGTTGACCACGGTCTGATGCGCAAGGACGAGGGCGAGCAGGTCGTCAGGACATTTCGGGACACCTTCAAGGTGCCGCTGGTGGCGGTCGATGCGGAGACGCGTTTCCTGGACAAGCTCACAGGGGTGACGGAGCCGGAGGCCAAGCGCAAGGCGATCGGAGCGGAGTTCATCAGGGTGTTCGAGGAGGAGGCGGGCAAGCTCGCGGGCATCGGCGCTGGTGCCACCGAGGAGCAGGAGCCGGCGCGCTTTCTCGTGCAGGGAACGCTCTACTCAGACGTGATCGAGTCGGGCGGCGGCACGGGAGCGGCGACGATCAAGTCCCACCACAACGTGGGCGGGCTGCCGGAGGACCTGCAGTTCGAGCTGGTCGAGCCGCTGCGCGCGCTGTTCAAGGATGAGGTCCGCGCTGTGGGTGCCGAGCTCGGCCTGCCCGAGCGTCTGGTCTGGCGTCAGCCGTTCCCCGGTCCCGGCCTGGCGATCCGCGTGGTGGGCGGCGAAGCGACGAAGGAGCGCCTGGACGTGCTGCGCGAGGCCGACCACATCCTGCAGGAGGAGATCCGTAAGGCCGGCCTGTATCGCGAGCTGTGGCAGTCCTTCTGCGTGCTGCCAGATGTGCGCACTGTCGGCGTGCAGGGCGACGAGCGGACATATGGCTATGTGGTGGTCGTGCGTGCGGTCACCAGCGACGACGCCATGACAGCCGACTGGGCGAGGTTGCCATACGACCTGCTCGAGACGATCGCCTCACGCATGATCAACGAGTTGCGCGAGGTCAACCGGGTTGTGCTGGACATAACCAGCAAGCCGCCGGGCACGATTGAGTGGGAGTAACCCAGCGCTCCATCGGCGCGACTCGAGTTCGGTCGTTAGCTATGATGTTCGCTCCGCCGCGCGACCGATCGCAGATCGTCCAGCGTGGCCTTTTTCACGCCTATGGCTCCCTCGACACGAACCTACGTAGCAAAGCCGACCGATCGCGAGCGCAATTGGCTGATCGTCGACGCCAACGGCAAGACGCTCGGTCGTCTGGCTACGCAGATCGCTGATGTGTTGCGCGGCAAGCGCAAGCCGGAGTACACGCCGCACATCGACACAGGCGACTTCGTCGTGGTTATCAACGCGGAGAAGATCCACGTCAGCGGCAACAAGCGCCAGGACAAGCGTTATTACCGCCATTCTGGCTACCCGGGCGGCCTGCGCTCACGCTCGTTCGAGGAAATGCTGGCGCGGCGTCCTGAGGACATCATCAGGCTGGCGGTCAAGGGCATGATGCCACGCAACCGCCTGGCGCGTAAGCAGATAACCAAGCTCAAGATCTATGCCGGGCCCGAGCACCCGCACATCGCCCAGAAACCGCAACCGCTGGAGATCGAGGCCTGATGGCAGACGAGGAGCACCCCGAGAGCACCGAGGAGGAGGCGGCGATCACGGACGCCGTCGAGGATGCCACAGCCCAGGTTGAGCAGGAGACCAACGAGCCGGCGGGAGAGCGCGCGGCGGGCGAGGAGCCTACGGCGGCTCAGCAGCCGGCAACTGAGCAGGAGCCGGTAGCGACCGAGGAGTCCGTGCCCGCCGAGGCGCCGGTCCTCGCCGAGGAGTCCACGCCGGCAGTGGTCGCGGATGCCGTCGCAGAGGCAGAAGAGGATGAGGATGAAGAGGAGCCGGCGCCGCGCGAGAAGCCGTCGGTTCCTGGCGCCCACCTAGAAGTCGACATCGTCCCAGAGGGTGTCGACCCCCTTGGCCGCAGCGAGAGCTATGAGGACGCCTACGCTGTCGACCCATACGCCATCGACGAGGAGCCTGATCAGGCGCAGGAGGGTGAGGACGAGCAGGAGGAGGCGCTCACCGAGCCGATCTCCACAGCCGCGATCGACCTAGCCTCCGGCGCGCGCTACCGCGCCACGGGCAAGCGTAAGTCGGCGATCGCACGAGTGACGCTGAGACCTGGAACTGGAAGCTACCTCGTCAACGGACGCACGCTCGAGGACCACTTCCCACGACTGACGCTACAACGCAACATTCGCCAGCCACTGGAGACGGTTGGCTACCAGGACCGCATGGACGTGGTAGCCCGGTTGCATGGCGGTGGCATCTCCGCACAGGCGGGAGCGCTGCGTCACGGCGTATCGCGTGCGCTGCTGGAGGCCGACCCGAACTTGCGTGGAGAGCTAAAGCGCAGAGGCTTTCTGACACGCGACTCGCGCGCCAAGGAGCGCAAGAAGGCCGGCTTGAAGAAGGCGCGTAAGCGTCCGCAGTTCTCCAAGCGCTAGGCGATCCACCAACCTGCATGACGCGCAAGCTGTTCGGTACCGACGGCGTTCGCGGCGTCGCCGGCGAGTTTCTGACGGCTGAGCTGGCACTGGCGCTCGGGCGCGCGGTGACTCGTGAGACGAAAGCCGAACGCCCGCAGGTGCTGATCGTCCGCGATACGCGTGAGTCGGGCGAGATGCTGCAAGCAGCGCTGGCGGCGGGCGTGAGCGCTGCCGGGGGGGATGCGCTGCTCGGCGGAGTGTTGCCCACGCCGGCAGCGCCGCTGCTGATCGGTCGCTACGGCTTTGACCTCGCGGTTGTGCTGTCAGCCTCGCACAACCCTTATCAGGACAATGGCATCAAGTTCTTTGCCGGAGACGGTTACAAGCTCTCTGACGAATCCGAGCTGGCGATCGAGCGCGAGCTGGCACGAGCGGCGGAGGGATCGCCGCGGGAGCAGTCGGATAACGCTGCGGCCGCGAGTGCTTCCGCAGCAGGGGCCGAGATTGGGCGCATCCGCGAACTGCGCGGTGCCCCCGAGGACTATCTGCGCGAGTTGCACGTACGCTTCGCAGCGCTCGACCTGCACGGCCTGGACGTGCTCCTGGACTGCGCCAACGGCGCGACCTACCAGGTGGCGCCGGAGATATTCAGGCGCTTGGGAGCGACGGTGACAGTGATCGCGGACGCTCCCGACGGACGCAACATCAACGCTGGCTGCGGCTCCACCCACGTCGAGGAGCTGGCAGAGCACGTCGTTGCGGGCGCGCACACGGTGGGCTTTGCCTTCGACGGTGATGGCGACCGCGTCCTGGCGGTCGATCGTCGCGGAGCTGTGGTCGACGGGGACGAGCTGATGGCCCTGGCCACGCTTCATCTGCGCGACAGCGGGCGTCTCAGCGGCAACGGGGTTGCGGTGACGGTCATGACCAACTATGGCTTTCACTCCGCCATGAAGAGCGCGGGGGTGAACGTTGCGATCACGCAGGTTGGTGATCGCTACGTGCTCGAGGAGCTACGCACCCAGGGGTGGATGCTTGGCGGCGAGCAGTCAGGGCACATCATCGACATGGGCTTCAATCGTACGGGTGATGGCATCGCCAGTGCCCTACTCACGCTGGAGGCGCTTCGTGGGGGCGATTTGAGCGAACGCCACGCGATGAACAAGCTGCCGCAGCGCCTTGTGAACGTGCCCGTGCGCGATCGCGGCGCGCTTGCGGGCGCAGAGGAGGTCGATGCGGCCGTGCGAGCCGCCGAGCGAGAGCTCGTCGGGCGCGGGCGCGTGCTCGTGCGCTCCAGCGGGACCGAGCCGCTGGTACGGGTGATGGTCGAGGCGCCCACCGATGAGGAGGCCGAGCAGGTGTGCGGTCGTCTGGTCGCTCTAGTGGAGCGCGAGCTGGGCTAGCGGTTGGGCCAGGACGGCGCGGCGCAGGCAGTCGTACTCGCGCGGCTGTGTGCGCACCCAGGTGCGCGCGGGGACCACTGGTATGTTCGAGAGGGTGTGCGGCATCGTTGGCTACGTTGGCAAGCGCCCTGTGCAGGAACTGCTGCTCGAGGGCCTGAGCAAGCTCGAGTACCGGGGGTACGACTCGGCTGGGATCTCGATGATCTGCGACGGTCACATTGACGCGGTGCGCGCCGTCGGGAACCTCAGTGCGCTCGAAGCCAAGCTCGACGAGCGTGCCACATCGTCGGTCGGCGGTGGCGTGGCAGTCGCGGAGCGACCGGCGACGACCGGCATCGGGCATACGCGCTGGGCGACTCACGGACGAGTAAGCGAGGAGAACGCCCACCCCCACGGCGACAGCGAGGATCGCATCCACGTGGTGGTCAACGGGATCGTCGAGAACTACATCTCGCTGAAGGAGCGCCTGCTGGCAAACGGCAGCGTGTTCACCTCTGAGACCGATGCTGAGGTGATCGCCCATCTAATCGCAGAGCGCTATGCGGGCAATCTGCTCGACGCCGTCCGTGCCGCCTACGCGGAGCTGAACGGTCACTACGCGTTTGTGGTGATGAGCCTCGATGAGCCCGAGCTGCTCGTCGGTGCTCGCAAGGAGTGCCCGCTGATCGTCGGTCGCGGTGAGGGTGAGCAGTTCATCGCGTCGGCTGTCCCCGGTGTCCTGTCGCAGACCAGGCGGATTCAATATCTGGAGAACGGCGAGCTGGCGGTGTTGAGGCCTGAGGGCGTGACCATCATGACGGCCGACGGCGAGCCGGTGCAGCGTGCCGAGCAGACCGTCGATTGGGATGAGCAGACCGCTGAGAAGGGTGGTTTTGAGACGTTCATGTTGAAGGAGATCCATGAACAGGCCGACGCTGTCGCCGACGCGATCGCCGATCGCACCGCGCGTGGGAGCGGCGTCGATCTCTTCGAGCAGGATGTGATGGACGAGACGCTGCTGCAGGACGTGCGCCGACTCGTGATCGTCGCGTGTGGGACCTCCTACCACGCGGGTCTGATCGGTCGCTACGCGATCGAAGAGTGGGCGCGCGTGCCCGTTGAGATGGACATCGCCTCCGAGTACCGCTACCGCAACCCCGTTGTCGGGGCGGGGGACCTTGTGCTCGGGATCACCCAGTCGGGGGAAACGGCCGACACGCTTGCGGCGATGCGCCTGGCACGCGAGCGCGGGGCGCGGGTGCTGGCGGTCACGAACGTGATGGGCTCGCAGGCCACGCGCGATGCAGACGGCGTGCTGTACACGCGCGCCGGCCTGGAGATCGGGGTCGCTGCAACGAAGACGTTCCTCTGCCAGGTCGCGGTCATGTATCTGCTCGGCCTGCGCCTGGCCGAGCTACGGGGCACGCTCGAGCCAGAGCGGCTGACCGAGCTCGTAGGCGAGGTCAAGCGCCTGCCGCACTGCATCGACGAGGTGCTCTCTGGCGTGGACGAGCAGGTCGGAGAGGTGGCTGAGACCTACTGGGGCAACGAGTTCTTCTTGTATATCGGACGCCACGTCGGTCTGCCGGTTGCGCTGGAGGGAGCGCTCAAGCTCAAGGAGATCTCCTACATCGCCACCGATGCGTATGCGGCAGGCGAGATGAAGCACGGCCCAATTGCCCTGCTCGACGACTCCACGCCGGTCGTATGCGTTGCGACAGACTCCCCAGTGCTCGAGAAGGTCGCGTCGAACATGCAGGAGGTACGCGCCCGTGGTGCCAAAGTCATCGCGGTAGCGACCGAGGGCAACGCGCGGATCGGCCAGAGCGCGGACGCCGTGATCACGCTGCCGAGCGTGGACTGGATGCTGCAGCCGATCCTCGCGGTGATCCCGCTACAGCTGCTCGCCTATCGGATCGCGCGCAAGCGTGGCTTGAACGTTGACCAGCCGCGCAACCTGGCCAAGACGGTCACCGTCGAGTAAACGACGCCGGTGCGACGGCCCGGCGTTGTGCTCAGCCACCAGCGGTGGGCTCAGCCGCCAGCGCGGGTTTGCGCTTAGCCACTAGCGCGGGCGGTGGATGACCATCTAGCATCGCAACCGTGACTTCGCTACCGCCGTGGCTCATCTCGCTTCCCGACGCAGAGATGATGCGCGGCATCGATCGCTGGGCGATCGAGGAGCGCGGCGTGGCCGGTCTCGATTTGATGGAGCGTGCCGGGGCTGGTGTCGCGGCCGCAGTGGAACGCCTGGCGCCCGACGGCGCGGTGACGGTGGTGTGCGGCAAGGGCAACAACGGCGGCGACGGTCTCGTGGTGGCGCGGCTGCTGCGCGAGTCCGGGCGACAGGTGACGGTCGTATGCGTGGCGCAGCCGCAAGAATTCTCAGGGGATGCACGCGCGAACCTGGAGCGTCTGCCGGGCGATTCGCCGGTGCGGCTCGATGGGCAGGCGTGGGTAAAGGATGCGAGTGAGCCGTCGGGCTCGCTAGCCACCGCCGGCACCGATGTGTTAGCTGCCGCTGTACTCGTGGATGCCCTGCTTGGAACGGGCTTTCGGGGAACGCCACACGGCGCGGTGGCCGATGCAATCGAGGCGATCAACAGGGCGGATACGCGCGTCGTCAGCGTCGATGTACCGAGTGGGGTAGACGCCTCCAGCGGCGTCGTCTGCGGCGCGGCGGTGTGTGCGTCCATCACCGTCAGCTTCCACGCCGCCAAGCCAGGGTTGTGGATCCGTCCGGGCAAGTCGTACGTGGGCGAGATGCAGACGCTTGACATCGGCATTCCGCGCGGGGCTCCGCAGGACGTGCCGGTAGGGCTGATCTCGCCCAGCGTGTTCGAGCAGCTGCCGCGCAGGGTGGCTACCTCGACCAAGTTCAGCTCCGGTCATGTGCTCGTCGCAGGCGGTTCGCGCGGGCTGACGGGCGCACCGAGGATGGCCGCTGAGGCGAGCATGCGGGCCGGGGCTGGCTACGTCACAGTCTGCATTCCCTCCTGCCTGCAGGGAATTCTCGCCAGCGGGGGAACCCCGGAGATGATGACTCGGGGGATGCCCGATGATGACGGTGCGCACACGCTGGAAGGGGTCGCCGGGGTACTGGAGGCGAGCGCCCGCGGCGGGGCGCTCGTGCTGGGGCCGGGGCTGGGGCGCAGCGAAAGTGCGTTCGAGTTCGCGCGGGCGCTTGCCAGCGAGGCCGATGTGGCGATGGTGCTGGACGCAGACGGGTTGAACGCGCACGCGGGAAGGCTCGGTGAGCTGTCCGCGAGGAGCGCGCCTACCGTGCTCACGCCGCACGCGGGTGAGCTAGGCCGACTGCTCGAGCTGGAAAGCGCGGAGATCGAGCGCGAACGCTTGCGCCACGTGCGTGCGGCCGCCGAGCAGGCAGCGGCGGTTGTCGTGCTCAAGGGCGATGACACGCTGATCGCCGAGCCGGGTGGGCTGGTGGCGGTCAGCCCGGGCGCCAGCCCAGGGCTGGCAACGGCTGGTACGGGGGATGTGCTGACAGGCGTGATCGCCGCGCTGCTTGCACAAGGGCTCGAGGCCTTCACGGCGGCCGCTACGGGCGTATGGCTGCACGCGCAGGCCGGAAGGCAGGCAGCCCGCCGCGTTGGTGCGCCGGAGGGCGTGATCGCAACCGATGTGATCGCCGCGCTACCGATCGCGCGGTCGCAGGCCGCCGAGGGACAACCTCGAGGTTCGGATCGAGCTGATGGCTGACATCCGAATTACCGCCCCGGCGGACGCCGGTAGGGCGCGTTCGCGCAGAGCCCAGGCGCGTGTGAACGTCGCGGCGATCGGTCGCAACTGCGCGCGTCTGCGCACGCAGTTGCACGGCGGCGCTGCGCTGTGCGCGGTGGTCAAGGCCGACGGATACGGTCATGGAGCCGTACAGAGCGCTCGTGCAGCGCTGGCCGGTGGCGCGAGTTGGCTGGCGGTCGCCGACGCACGCGAGGCAGCCGAGCTGCGCGAGGCTGGTCTTCGTGACGTGCGCGTGCTCGTGATGGGCGCGCTCAGCCTCGTTGAGCTACAGGAAGCACTCGCGGTAGACGCCGACGTGGTCGTCTGGAATGAGCAGTACCTGGCGGCTGTGGCTGCCGCCGGCGGAGGGCGCGTCCACGTCAAGTTCGACTCAGGGATGGGACGGCTTGGGACCCGTGACCCGGCCGAGGCCTCGCGCGTTGCCGCCGTGGCGCGGCAGACCCCCGGTGTGCGCTTGGCCGGGGCGATGACTCATTTCGCCACCGCGGACGACCTCAAGGACGACGGCTTCTTCGCGGAACAGCTGGCGACGTTCACCAGCTGGGCGCGGACGGTCAAGGCCGAGGAGCCGGAAATCCTGGTCCACGCCGCCAACAGCGCCGCCACGATGCGTGACGCGCAGGCGCAGTTCGACATGGTGCGCTGCGGCATCGCGATCTACGGCATGGACCCGTTCGGCAAGGATCCCGCCTCCCGGGCGCTCGAGCCCGCGCTCGAGTTGAGCTCGTGGCTGGCCGATGTGAAGCTGTGTCGAGCTGGGGAGAGCGCCGGCTACGGACGGCAGTTCGTCGCGGATGGCGATACCTATATCGGTGTCCTGCCGATCGGCTATGGCGACGGTTGGCGGCGCGGACTGTCCAACAACGCGGATGTCCTAATCGCTGGAGTCCGCCATCCGCTGGTGGGCACTGTCAGCATGGACAGCATCACGGTCGACCTCGGTTTCGATCACGACGCCGCGCGCCTGCGCGGAGAGCGCGCGATTCTGATCGGCTTCCAGCTCAGCGAGCGAATCACAGCCGAGGAGGTCGCCCGTCGCCTCGAGACGATCAACTATGAGGTCACGTGCGCGCTGACGCCGCGTGTACCGCGCGTGTATCACCGCGACGGTGCCCCCATCGACGGCGCTGGTGCGCCCGCGCACGCCCGAACGGCGGACTCCGGCTCGGTATGAGCACTGGCCTGGACGTGGCCCGCGAAGCGCTCGCGGGCACGCGGGCCTGGCTGGTGGGCGGCGCGGTACGCGACCGCCTGCTGGGTAGGCAGACCGCGGACGTGGACGTCGTCGTCGACGGCGATCCAGCCGATGCGGCACGCGCGGTGGCCCGCGCGGCGCGCGGTGCAGCGCGCTTTGTGCTGTCGGAAGAGTTTGGCTCCTGGCGCGTGGTGGCGCGCGAGGGTGCATGGCAGGTGGACGTCGAGCCGCTGCGCGGACAGAGCATCGAGGAGGACCTGGCACTGCGCGACTTCACGCTCAACTCGATCGCTGAGCCAATCGCGGGAGGTGCGCCGATCGATCCGCTTGGCGGCATGCCCGATCTAAAGGCCAGGCGCCTGCGAATGTCGGGGCCGGCGGCGTTTGCGCAGGATCCGCTGCGGGTGCTTCGCCTCGTCCGCTTGGTAGTCGAGCTGGACCTCGACACCGAGGTTGAGACGCTGCGCTGCGCCCGCGCCTGCGCTGACGACTTGAGCCGCATATCGGCAGAGCGGGTGTTTGTAGAGCTGCGGCGGATCATCGCCACCCCGCTGGCTCGTCGTGGTCTGGAGCTGATGAGCTCGTTGGGTGCGATGGCGGTGGTCTTGCCAGAGCTGGAGGCGCTGCGTGGAGTGGAGCAGAACCGCTTTCACCACCGCGACGTCTATGGCCACACGCTCGAGGTCTTCGATCGCGTGGTCGAGTTGACGGGTGCGACCGATATCTCCGACGCCACACCAGCGCTCGGGGCGACGATCGGCGGACAGTGGGCACAGGTCGACGCCCTGCTCGCCGAGTCGCTCGCGGATGAGATGAGCCGTGGCGATGCCTTGAGGTGGGGGGCTCTGCTGCACGACGCCGCCAAGCCGCTCACGCGCGAGGTGCGTGCAGACGGTGGCGTTACGTTCTACGGTCACGACGCTCTAGGCGCAGAGCTCGCGCGCGCTGTCCTCGAGCGGCTGAGGGCAAGCGAGCGGCTGCGCGCGCACGTGGCAGCGCTTGTCATGAACCACCTACGGCTGGGTTTCCTGGTCCATCAGCCGCAGCCGCTAGCGCGTCGGACGCTGTTCTCCTATCTGCTCGCCTGCTCGCCTGTGGAGGTCGATGTGACGCTTCTATCAGTCGCCGACCGCTTGGCCACGCGCGGCGATCGTGCGCAGGAGTCGATCGAGTCGCACCTGAGGCTCGCCCGGGATGTGCTGGCGGATGTGCTGCTCTGGCGTGCGCAGGGACCGCCGAAGCCGCTGGTGCGGGGCGACGAGCTGGCCAGCGACCTCAGCATTCCTATAGGGCCGCGCGTAGGAGAGTTGCTGGAGGAGCTAGCCGCGGCCCAATTCGCCGGGGAGCTGGACACGCGCGAGCAGGCATTCGCATACCTAAGGAGGCTCATCGAGGGCTCGGCGCCAACCTGAACGAACACGGTGCGGCGAAGTGCGCCGACGTGTGGGCACGACGCGCTTGACATAGGATCTGCGCCGGATGGCCGATCCAGATTGCATCTTCTGCAAGATCGTCGCTGGTGATCTGCCCGCGCGGATCGTCGACGAAGACGAGCATACGATCGCCTTCATGGACATCGCACCCGCCACTCGCGGGCACGCGCTTGTGATTCCGCGCGCGCACAGCACCGACCTGTTGAGCATTGGCCGCGAGGATCTGAGCGCGGTGGTGTTGGCCTGCCAGCGGCTTGCGACGCGCGCCGAGGAGCGCCTTGGTGCCGACGGGGTCAACCTCCTGAACTCCTGCGGGAGTGCGGCCTGGCAGACCGTCTTTCACTTTCACGTGCACGTGATCCCGCGCTACCAGCAGGACACGCTACGCCTGCCCTGGGTGCCTGCCGCGGGGGATTCCGCCCAGATAGCGCTCGCGGCGCAGGAACTCTCGGGGCGATAGCGAAATAATCAAACCGCTCCATACAGCAGGCGAGCGTGTTGAATGGCACATATGAGAGGCAAATCCATAGCTGTTCTCGTGAGCGTTGCGGCGCTTGCGCTCGCGCTTCCCGCGGTCGCTCCAGCGACGCTCACAGAAGTCGGCGTGATCGGCGCCACTACCCCCGCGACCGTTCCCAGCTGTCCGGGGAACGGGCCGGCCAGCCCGTGCCTGGCTGTGAGTCGCACGACCGGCTTCCAGGTCAAGGTCGGCACCGAACGCAACCTGCTTAGCGCGCCGCGTGCCGGGACGATCGTTGCCTGGACGATCACGCTCGGCAACCCGAACGCGACCCAGATCAAGTACTTCAACGCCAACGACGGCGGCCCCTCAGAAGCGGGCATCGCGATCCTCGCACCGCAGGCCAAGCCGAACCTCACGTACAAGCTCGTGGCGCAGAGCCCGCTGGTCAAATTGCAGCCCTACTTCGGCAAGACCGCACAGTTCCCACTCGAAACGACGATCCCCATCAAAAAGGGCTACGTCGTCGCGCTGACTGTGCCGTCGTGGGCACCTGCGCTCGCGCTCGGCTTCGGCAACGACACCTCCTGGCGAGCCAGCCGCCCTAAGAGCGGCTGCAAGACCACCAGCTCGCAGACAGCGCAGAGCACCATTGGCGCTGCCACGCAGTACTACTGCCTGTACCAAACCGCGCGCCTGACCTACAGCGCCACTCTCATTTCCACACCCTAGGACGTTCGCTGGGCGGCGCAATGCTGCGTCCTCGCTCGCTCGCGTGCCAAGCACGCCACGCTCGCTGCGTCCTTGCCTTGCTTGTCCAGCGAACGTCCTTAGCGCCCCTTGCCCTACTACGGGGCGCTGGCGCCGCCAGTAGGGCTCGCACCGGCGGCAGATTCGCCGCCTTTGGTCGCTTCGCTGGGAGCTTTTTCTTTTTCTTTTTCTTCGGCTGTGGCGCCGCCGGTTGGGCTTGCTTCGCTCGGGGCTTCGGTAGTGGTCGCCGCTTCGCTGTTTTCGCTAGCGGCAGCTTCGCTACTCGTGGTGGAGGTTTCGGTGGCTTTGGTCGTGGCTTTGCTCGCCGTCGTGGAGGTCGAGGTCTTTTGCGCGGCCGCCGCTTCGGCGCTCGTGTTCGTCGGCGGTGTGATTTCGGGGGTGCTCTTGGGAACCGCGTCTGAGACGCTGCTTCCGCCGCAGGCGCTCAATGTCAGCCCGCACAGCAGCGCCGCACACGCGGCGAGCGCGAAGCGTGCTCTCACAACGGGCCCATGCGCCTGCCGCAAGTGGGACAGTCGTTGAGGTCCTTCTGAGCATGCTGCTCACACCACGGGCAGAAGCGCAGGGTCTCGACCGCCCATGGCAGTTTCGAGGCGGATGGTGCCAGCGGCAGCACCTTGCCGACTATCTCGAGCGGCTCTCCGGACTCGCGGTCACGGTAGATCTCGTGAGGCTCCGCCGCAAGCAGAAGCTCGCGTCCGGTGGAGGGGACACGCAGGCGATAGCGCTGTTTAGTGCTCATGGGCGCAACTTTACCTGAGCGGGTGGGGGAGCGATCGCAACGCCGGTAGGCTGCCCCTCCGTGCGCGTGCTGATCTTCCACGGCTATCTGCTCGACGGGACTGGCTCCAACGTCTACAACGCACGACTTGCGGCCGCACTGGTAACGCTCGGCCATGACGTGCACCTGCTCAGCCAGGACCGCCATCCTGAGCACCAGCCCTTCGTCGACGCAATTGGCCACTGGGATGCCAGGGAGCTCGAGGTGGGAGATGCCCACCTCGAGGGCGCCGGGCGCGAGCAGGCGCCTGGGCGGGGGCGCTGCACGGTCTATCGCCCGAACATCGGCGGCCTGCTGCCCGTCTATGTGGCCGATTGCTACGAGGGGCTCGAAGCCCGCACGTTTGCGCAGTGCAGCGACAGTGAGATCGTCAGCTACATCGACGCCAATGTCGCCGCGGTCGGTGAGCTGCTCGAGCTGGTGCGCCCGCAGCTGGCGCTCGCCAATCATCTGGTGATGGGCCCCGTGATCCTCGCTCGCGGGCTGAGGGGGAAGGTTCCGTATGCAGTGAAGGTGCACGGCAGCGCGCTGGAGTACACGGTCAAGCCGCAGCCCGAGCGCTTTCTCGCCCTGGCCCGCGAGGGACTCGCGGCTGCCAACACGGTGCTCGTCGGCTCCCGCCACACGGCCGCCAGCCTGTGGGAGGCGATTGGCGATGAGGAGCTACCGCTGCGCACACGGCTCGGTCCCCCGGGCGTGGACGTGCAAAGGTTCGCTCCTCGCGAGCCAGAAACGGCGGCGCGTGGCCTGCGGGCGCTGGCCACGCGGCTGCTTGTCAGCGCGGAAGAGTCACAGACGCACTCACCGTCAGAGCCAGACGAAGGTGCTTTCGCGCGCGACGGGCTCGCCGCTGCCAAGGCCCTCGACAGGCTCGATCCCGACCGCGATGTACTGGTCTCCTACGTCGGCAAGCTGATCGTCAGCAAGGGCGTGGATCTGCT
>Ga0209275_10000292_pt1 | contig 18618 bp, 14 predicted proteins | sample HubBroMetageREF2_FD_188344 | JGI IMG/M metagenome (GOLD analysis project Ga0209275, IMG submission 188344) | Reference soil microbial communities from the Hubbard Brook experimental Forest, New Hampshire, USA - Hubbard Brook CCASE Soil... | ecosystem: Environmental > Terrestrial > Soil >... | reverse complement strand
TCGGGCGTTCGAAGCTTGCGCTCTGGATTACTTGTTGAAGCCATTCGATCGGCTACGGCTTCACACCGCCATCGAGCGAACTCGGGCCGAGTTGCAAAGAACGCACGACCGTCATTTGACCCATCGCATTCTCGACTTGCTGGCTGAGGCCAGGACCGAGTCACAAACTGACCGGCGATTGGTGGTTAAGACTGGCGGGCGCGTCGTATTCGTGGACATGAGCGAGATTGATTGGGTGGAAGCGGCTGGGAATTACGTCGAGGTCAAAACAAGAAGCGGAAGCTATCTGATTCGCGAGGGGATTGGCAGCCTTTCCAAAAGGCTCGATCCGAGCCAGTTTGTTCGCATCCATCGCTCCATCATCGTGCATGTGCGAAAGATCAAGGAACTGCAACCCTGCAACCGCGGCGAGTACATGGTGGTTCTCAAGGACGGCAAACAGCTATCGTGCAGCCGCGGCTACCGCGCCAAACTACAAGAGCTGATCGCAGCGCAGTGATGGGTGTGTTTTCATCAGCGAGTGCATAAGGCTACTGCTGGAAAACGTCCACTCTCGCAGTCTGGTCCGCAGTGAGCGAGAAAAACTCCCCGGGCGGTCCTTGTTTGGGTGGGACCGGCGCGGGTGAGACTAGATACAGAATATCCACCGTCCCTTGATTCTGCGTCACTACGACCCTGCCGCTGGAGGCTACCGCAGTGGTGTCGACACCTTGACTGAAGCTAAGCCCGTTGGGACCGCTTGCATATGCAGTAAGGGGATTGAGGGTACCAGGTCCAGCCACTGCAATGCTCACGACATTGCTGACGCTGGGGTCGACCGGTGCGAGTGACCCGCCCGCATATGTCCCCGACAAAGAGGTAGACGTAAACGTTCCTGGCTGCACTTGCGGTGTCATGAATCCGAAGGATACGGCGGGATCGGTGCCGATAACGAATGCCTGGTCATCGCTCACTAGATAAAGAACGGGCTGCGAATTTTGAAAGCCCGATCCGCTCAGCAGCGTCAAAGTCACGCGTCCGGTCGCTGGGTCGACGCCGTAGCTCCCCGAACCAATTAACGGCTCCGATGTCAGCGTACCGCCAGAATTCTGGTCCGACGTCATACTGAAACTACCGCCAATACCGCTGAATAGACCAATCTGGCTCTCCGCCTGGGTCCCGGACGATAGCCCGGTTACTTCGAAAACGCTGGGAGCGGAGAAATCGCTGCCGCTCGTCTGTTGCAGAATCGTTCCGCTGACGAGAGGATAGCCCCCGGTAGAAAACCCATCCGTTTCCACGACGAGCAGTTCATTTAAATTCACAACGTAGAAGCTGTAGCCAGTAGTGCCTTGAGCGGTCCTGATGTTTGCCGTCCATCGACCGTTGGATGAAACCGTATATCCGCAGTTAAGGAAGGGGACGCTCGCCGAGACACCCGAGCTGGCGTCATCGGAATCCAGCAAGCCGCTAGTAAAGTTCCCTGCCCCGTCCGATTGAAACTCGCCAGCCAAACCAAAACGATTCTTGCCTGAGTCAACACCCAAAAAGCCAAATGCGTAGCTGCCCGCGCCAAGGGCAGTAGTGAATGCCGTATGATCCTGTCTCAAAAGAACGCCCGAATTGCGAGCTGAATTGCCGTAAAATCCACCGGTACTGTCGTCGAACTCGATGATGTTTGCATTTCCGCTGGACTGCATGGACAACTCAAAGATGCGCTTGGTTGTGGGGCTAAGCGTCAGGACCAGAGTTCCAAAGCCATTTTGGTTAATGGAATATGTGCCGCTGAAGCTTTGATTGAGCGACGGATTCATAGTGTCATTCGTATCCATGATGCCGCTCGAAATGCTGCCCATACCGTCCGCAATAAAGCTGCCCGCCGCCACGAAAAGTCCATTCTGATCAAAACCGCGGACCGAGAACGCATAGTTGCCATATAGCAGAGAGTTGCTGGTTGTTCCTTGGCTGATGATAATGTTCAGGTTCGCCGTGGCCGTCTGTGGAGTGGGCGTCGATGAATCCTTCACCTGAACCGTGAAGGGGAAATTCCCGCTGACGACAGGGGTACCGGAAATCGTGCCGTTCGTGGCAAGCGAAAGCCCAAGCGGCAGAGTAGTGCCGTTAATAAGGCTCCAAGTGTAGGGCGGGACTCCACTGTTTGCCTGCAAGGAGGTCGTAGTGTACTGCATATTCACCGTGCCGGGGGACAGGTTCCCGGTCACGACCGACAACGGCGGCGGTGTATTAATGGTGATGCTCAGTGCCTGGGTTACGCTCGCGCCCGAGGAATCCGTAACTTGAACACTGAACTTTGAAGTCCCCAAGAGCGTAGGTGTTCCTGTGATCTGGGCAGAACTACTGGTACTTGTCGTCAAAAAGGTCAGGCCCGCCGGGAGACTGCCTGAAGTCACGGACCAGGTGAAGGGCACGGGCGCGCCTGCGGCGTTCACAAACGAGTTATAAGGAACGTTCAGGGTCCCCGAAGGAAGCGAGGTCGTAGTGATGGTCAGCACCGCGTTCACTGTGATCGATTCGGTCGCGGTTACGCTGCTGTTGGCCACCGAGGTGGCAGTGATTGTCGCAGTTGAGGTAACTGAGAGAGTGGGCGGGGCCATGTACACAACAGTGGTTTTCGTATTGCTACTCAACGAGCCGGGACCGGAAAGAGTCCAAGTCACACCGCCGTTCGTATTGTCGTTGGCAACCGTGGCGGTAATGGTCGACGTTTGTCCCGGATTCAGTGATTGCCCCGAAGCGGGTGCCAGCGTAACCGTGAGGGAGTTGCTGCCCGAACAACCCGCAAAAGCCACGACCCAGACAAGGATACCCAACGCAACCGACAAAAGGACTCTGAATTTTCTCACGGTTTCTCCACTGAAAGTTGTAACAATATCTTTCCGAAACAGCAAGCCGCTAGAACGAGAACAGAGCCTGCAGATCAATCCTGCGAGTAGCGGAACCGAATGAATACGGGCCGCCGGCGAGCGCGTTCGACTCGCCGAAGAGCGGCGAATCAAGATTGCCAGTCGGAGGCGCCAGGTTCACCCGGTTAAGAACATTTCGTGCGGAGACACTAAAGGTTAAATTGTAGCGCCGGTTGGTTGAGGGCGCTGTCATGAAGCCACCGCCCGGCGCTCCGCCCAATCCGCGGCCACCTAAGCCACCGCCAGGACCGCCCCCTCGTCCTCCGCCTCCGCCTCCACCTCCACCTTGTCCGCCCACGACACCTTTTCCCGCACCTACTTCCTTCCCAAAACCAAAGGTCTTGCTGAGCCGCAAATTCACGGTGAACAACGTGGTGCCAGTACCGACGTTGATCGGGATCGTGGGTGCGCCGGGAGTCGGCGCAGCGTTAAACGTTCCCCATTGCGTCACTCGTATATTGTTTGGCGACGTCGATGCGGTAACCGGTCCGGGCCTATCGTTGAAAATGGAATCGCCGTTCACATCCTGCCCTACGGTGACGTTAAACGGCACACCCGAACTAACGATGATAAAGGGATTCAGGCGAAATGCATAGGGCAGCGAGATCGTGCCGCCAACCACGCCGCGATCGCGCACGTCGAATTGCGATCGTCCATAATCGGCCATGGGGTCGTACTGGTGCGAAATAAAGCTGACTGAGGTGCCCCCGCCGCCACCACCACCACCAGCACCACCGCCGCCGGAACCCAGGTCGCTGTTCGCGTAGTTGAGCGTATAAAAACCAAACAGCGAAAGCTTGGTTCCAATACTTGTCCGAAAATTGGCGATCACCTGGTTTTGCCTGAATATTCCTTCGGAGTCGTATTGATAGATGTTGTCCGTGCCGCCAAACGGCCGTATGGGATCCAGCGGATACGTCCCCGGCAAGGGCGCGTTCGCATTGCGAAGGAAAAGCTGGTGTTCGCCGTAGGAGTTTATGTAGGTGACGGCGACAGTAGTGCTCCTGGCAACTTGCCGCTCGATGCCGATTGCCGTTTGCATGGTCGACGGCGCTCTCAGGCCCGAAGCGAATTGGTAGCTGGTCGGAGAAGTCTGCCCCATGGCTGTATTCGCAGCGACGATCGTCTGTTGTTGTGTAACTCCATTTAGACGCTCCGTCTGCAGCACAAGGTTGTAAGGGACACGATCATAGAAAATCCCATATCCAGCCCGCAATACGGTCTTGGGCGCTGCCTTTTTCCCGCCGCCGCCGAGGCCCCAAGCAAAGCTGAGGCGTGGAGCGAAATCGCCATGGTCGTTAATGTCGTTCTGGGTTTCAAAGCGCAGGCCATAACTGAGCGTCATGTTGGGCCGGATCCTCCACTCATCCTGCGCATACAGTCCCGCGTCAACCATGGTGACGTCTGATTGCGGCTGTCCAGTGGTGATCGAGAACTGGGTGGCGCCACAATTCGCCAATGCAGCCGGCGTCGGCACCGTCGGCAATGCTGCGATCAACATCGACAAACATGAGTTTCCAGCCTGCACATTGGGCTCATACGCGGCCAGCGTAGAGAAAGTGAACACGCCATTGAAATTGGAAGTCGACACATTGGAATCCGTCACCGCCCGCAGCCGCCCGCCGAATTTTATTAAGTGCTTACCGTGAACGATGGAGGTGTAGTTCTGCAGTTCGTAGTGATTCTGGACGTCGGAGCCGTTTCCGATCTGATTGTCTCCACAGGTAAACGCTCCCAGCACCGATGCGGTCGCCTGGAAATGCAACTGCGCGCATGGATCCGCTGTAGAGGAAGTAGAGGAAGTGGAGGAAATAGGCATCAGCGTCTGATTACTGCTGTCGTGCAGATACTGGAAACGGGTTTCGTTCACGACATTCGTGCTCACGACCTGAGTGTCGCTGAGCTGCAGAGTTTGTTCCGTTGAAACCGTGTTGTAAGCCTGGGAAGGAAGCGAAAACACACCAATTCCCTCATTGTCCTGGCTGTCTCGGAAGTACTGGTAACGGACGGTCAAGGTGTTGCTCGGGGTGAGCTGAAAATCGAACCGAGGACCAAGATTGATTCGAGTCTGTTGACTCGGAACCGCCTGGGTGAAGTTGGCGGTACTTGGGTTGGGATCAGAGACAGAAGGCACGACCGCGTTCACAATGTTGGAGTCGTTGATGTCCCTGACCTGGGCAGTAAAGAAGAACGACGCCTTCTTGCCCAGAGGTCCGCTGAGGTTGCCATTGAACAACTCCGAGTGAAAAGGCGGCTGGTCAGGCGCGAACAGACTGAGTGCATCGAAAGCAGAGGAGTTACCGTCCACCATAAATTGCCCGTGGAACTGATCCGTACCCGGCTTGGTAAAGATTTCGATCCGGCCATAGCCCAGCTTGTCGTACTCCGCGGAAAACGGATTCTGATTGATGCGGATCTCGCGAATCGAAGACTTGGGCGGAAGCTGTCCCGCGGTGAATCCGTCAATATAGATCTGGCCGCCGTTCGGTCCCGCCGAAGGCCCCGCCAGCGCTTCGAGCTCCTGCTGCAGCTCGTCGGGATCATCGGAAAGAGCTTCGAGGTCTTTCCCCTTGATCACGATGGAGCTGGCATTCTCAGATGGGTTCACGCTTACGGTTGTGCTTTCTTCCTGGACCTCGACCTTTTCCTGCTCTACCTGAATCTCGAGTGCAATGTCGAACCGCTGGGCTTGATCCGCGGAGATCGCGAAGTTCTGCTCGGTGGACACCGCGAAGCCCTTTGCAGCAGTCGTGATCGTGTAGGTTCCCGGAGACAAACCTTTGAGTTCGTACGCACCCTGGTTGTCGGTGACAGTTGTAGCCTTCTGTCCCTTAGCTCCGGTAGCGGTGACGGTGGCTTGCGGGATTACTGCGCCAGTAGGATCCGTGACCCGTCCACGAAGCGTGCCCGACCCAGTTTGTGCAGGCAAAGAAGCCGCCAGCATCAGCAAGACGAAAAGCGTGACAAATATGAAGACAAAACTTCGGGACCGGCCAGACGTCATCAATTCTCCTGAAGCAAACTTTTAAGCTGCTCTTTGCATTATGGTGTTGCACCCGCCGCAGCTTCGCCGCCACCGCCTCCGAGGTTCCAGGGAGAAAGAAGCATCGCCGCCCGATTGCTGTTGGGCGAGGCCGAAAGAATGGGTTCCACGCCGCTTAACAAAGTGATCGCGGTCGGCTGGGTAGTGGCACTACCTTCCGTCGTCACAATCATGATGGCGTCGCCCTTCTGCAAATCGGCGAGGGTTACGGCTGGCATTCGCTTCAACATCTGCTGAAAATCTGGTGTACCGCCCGGACGACCTCCTCCCGCGCCACCGTTGGGCCTAGCCTCGCCTGCCTTGGCGGGTGGGGTTGGACCTCCACCAGCAGCCGGCGCATCGGTGCCGCCGTCTGGAGACCCGCCTCGCAATCGCACCGCGATCCGCTGCGCAACCGTGGCAGGCAGTTTTCGGAGTTGCGAGTCCGCAGTGATTCTCAAAGTCACGGGCTTCTTCGTTGCCAGATCCATTACCGTGACGGTGTTGTTTCCTGCATCGGTTGAGCTGACTGTGCCCGCAATGTTCCGGAATGCTCCAGAAACCACCTCATCCGCCGCCAGTTCGGTGCCGTCCGCGCTCCGCACTCCACGCGCACGCAGTTGGTCGCCGGCATCGATTTGATCCAGCGTGCTCGGCTTGGCATCGTCGAACTTGACGGAGTCGGGCGAGTATCGACGAATAATCGTAGTCTTCGAAATGTGAATCGTAACCGGCTTGGCGTCGCTCATGGCCGGGGCCGCAAGCATCACAACCCCGTTTGCCGCATCGACTTTGCTCACCAATCCGCCCACGCCGCGCTTCTGCCAGTCCTCGCGATCGCGATCCTGCTTCGCCGCGACGTCGGACTCCTTCATGAGGACGACGGATGAAGCAGCCACTGACTTGCCGTCCTCCGAGGCAGTGCCTCTGGCCAAAATCCGGTCCCCCACTTGCACATCCTGCAACTGGATGGGCGTCGCCTCTTTCAGATCTTTCTGTCCGGGAGCGATGCGGACCAGACGGGCGGAGTCCTGCACCACGATATTGACAGTTGATCCAGTGTCGGTCGTCAGAGTAATCGTGTTCCCCGAAATAGCCTTGACCATTCCTACGGGCTTCGCCGTCGAGCTAGCCGACGCCGGCTGCTGAGCCTCCCGGGCCCCACTCGCAGTAGCATGGCTCAGCGCGACAGGACCAAAGCAGGCCAAGCCGAGCGCCATCGAGACAGCGAACCCTAACGTGGTGTATCTCGTCGATCTCATTCTCTCCTCATGATTCGCAATTCATGGCCCACAAATCCTGGTGTACAACCCATGACCTGCGCCTCAAAGTTTGCACCTTGGTCTGTCCGGTAGTTCAGTTGGCGCGTCGATAAATTATTCGGAACCAAAACCCACACGCATCCCTACGAAGAAATAGTGTCGTTTCTCCGGTTCGCGACGGTTGCCTGGAGTGCGCCACATATATTCCAACACAATCAAGCCCAGGGCGGACGTAAAGAATCGTCAAACAACGGTAAATTTCTGTTTTACCAGGACTTGCGGGTATGACCTAGTCGCTTCCGGGTAGATTGACGTGCAGCGTTTTCCTCAGACCTTGCGAACCCTCGGCAGATGTATGAACCGGTTGATCGCTCCATAATCCCTGCGAATCAAAATCGGAGACCCTCAGCAAACTAATGGCGACCGCCGGACGAAGAAAAACCCGCAACGTTTTGCTCTAACTCCAGTGTTACTAATCGGTTGACTTTCGCCTAAGACCGGGATATCTTTCATGCCCCCAAGGCTTATCGCCGCGGAAGAGGGGGTAAAAACGGTGGAGTCAGCTGTCTCCAATAAGGTGACCCAACTTCTCGCAGATTGGCGACAGGGGAATCGCGAAGCCCTCAACGCTCTGATCCCGCTGGTTTACGATGAGCTTCGTCGCCTCGCGCATAACCATCTGAACCGCGAGCGTTCCGGGCACACCCTTCAAAGCACCGCTCTGGTGAATGAAGCCTACATGCGGCTGGTGCGCCAGGATCTTGAGATAAACAACCGGGCCCATTTCTTCGCGGTGTCTTCACACCTGATGCGGCAGATTCTCGTCGATTACGCTCGGCGCCATCGTGCTGCCAAGCGTGGTGATGGTGCCCTCAATTTGACGTTGAGTGAAGCGGTCGCCTTACTTCCCGGAAAAGGCGATTTTGACCTTCTGGCGCTGGACGAAGCGCTCAGCCAGCTCGGGCGGCTAGATCCGCAGCAGGCTCGCGTGGTTGAACTGCGATTTTTCGGAGGGCTTTCAATCGAGGAAACTGCGGCGGTCGTGGGTATCTCTCCAGCAACCGTAAAACGGGAGTGGACGACTGCAAGGGCCTGGCTTCATCGCGAACTGACCAAAAAGGCTGGGTGAGTTTCCAGTGGAAACAAGGGATGCAATGGCTCTGGAACGGTGGAACGAGATCGAGCGTTGGCAGGAAATCAAGGACAAGCTCGACGCAATCCTGAATCTTGCGCCCGAGCAGCGCCCTGCGTATCTTGAACAGCTCTCTGGCGCTGATCCCGAGTTGCGCCGGGAACTCGAATCACTCATCGCTTCTCATGAGCAAGCTGGCACGGATTTTCTGAACGTCCCCCATCCGCAAGCGCCAGATCCGAGTGCGCCGGATAATCTCGATCCGGACCATCGTGACCCGATGATCGGTCGGCGTCTCGGGACCTACGAAATCGTGGAACAAATCGGCGCTGGCGGTATGGGCGAAGTTTATCGTGCCATTCGCGCCGACGATCAGTACCGCAAACAAGTTGCGATCAAGCTGGTGCGCGCCGGCCAGAACTCCGATTTCGTCATCCGCCGCTTCAAGAATGAGCGACAGATTCTCGCCACTCTGGATCACCCCAACATCGCGCGCCTGCTCGACGGCGGCACGACTGAAGAGGGCATCCCGTACTTTGTAATGGAGCTGATCGAAGGCCAGCCCATCACCGAATATTGCGATTCGCGCAACCTGCCAATTGCCGAACGTCTCAAACTCTTCGCGGCGGTCTGTTCAGCCGTGCAATACGCCCATCAGCGGCTGATCGTCCATCGCGATATAAAACCCGGCAACATTCTCGTCACCCATGAGGGAACGCCGAAACTCCTGGATTTTGGTATTGCCAAAATTGTCGACACAGAGTCTGAAACCGGCCCGGCAACTCTGACCATATTTCGCGCGCTCACCCCGGGATACGCCAGTCCCGAGCAAGTGAAAGGCGAGCCCATCACCACCGCCAGCGACGTTTACTCGCTGGGAGTGGTGCTCTACGAGTTACTCACCGGGCAACACCCGTACTCCGCTCCCGGCTCCACGCCGCATCAGATTGCCCGGGCGGTCTGCGAGGTTGATCCTGAAAAACCCAGCACGGTCGTGCGACGAACCGAAGGCTCGCGTTCAGCGGCTGGGCAACCGCCGCTTCATTCAGCCACAAGTATTCCTTTGGATGAAAGCTCGGTGGACAGGCTGAGCAAACGGCTTAGCGGCGACCTCGACAATATTGTGCTCATGGCGCTGCGCAAAGAGCCAGAACGTCGCTACGCATCGGTTGATAAGTTTGCTGAAGATCTGCGGCGACATCTCGCGAACCTTCCCGTCTTCGCCCGCAAAGACACGGCCGGATATCGCATATCGAAGTTCGTCGCCCGGCATAAAGCCGGCGTCGCAGCCACCGCCGCAGCGATCATTATTCTCATAGTTGGGATCGTCGTAACCTTGCGGGAAGCGCAAATCGCCCGCGAACAGGCATCGATCGCGAGTTCCCAGCGCGCCAGGGCCGAAGCTCGCTTCAATGACGTGCGTAAATTGGCAAACTCTTTGATGTTTGAAGTTCATGATTCGATCAAAGACCTGCCCGGCTCGACGCCGGCGCGCAAGCTCCTGGTGAGCCGGGCACTCGAATATCTGGACAGCTTGAGCCAAGAGGCAAAGGGTGACCGTTCCTTGCAAGGGGAACTGGCTGCCGCTTACGAAAAAATCGGGGACGTCCAAGGCATGCCGCGCCAGGCAAATCTTGGCGACACCGTCGGCGCCGAGGACAGTTACAGAAAGGCTCTCGCCATTAGAGAGTCACTGGCAGCAGCGGATTCGAAAGACGAGGAAGTGCGTCGGCAACTTACTGCGAATTACAGCAAGCTGAGTGATCTGCTCTGGAACAAAGGCGATTTCAAAGGTGCGATGGAATATTCGCGCAAGGAGATCGCGGTCGCTGAAGCCCTGTATCAGGAGGACCCAAGCAATCCGGCAAACCGCTCGCTCCTCGCCGCCTATCGCATGGACTACGGCTACAAGCAGGCCGTGGTAGGTAATGACCGCGCTGGCGGATTGGAAACGCTTCGCGAGGGATCGGCGATGCTCGAGCAAATGTTGTCGGAAGATCCGCAGAACGTGCAAGTGCGCCGGCTGCTGGGTCTGAGCTATTTCCGCGCCGCTGATGTTCTGAAGAATGACGAAAACGATTATCCGCAGGCTCTGGCGTTATACAAAAAGGCTATCGTCACTACGCAGGCCCTGGTCGTCGCGGATCCGAACAACACAGATTTCCGCCGGATGGTTGCCTATGATCAATTCGCCATGGGACAGCTCTTAGCGAACATGAAGGATGCCAATGCCGCGCTCGCCGAGGATCGCGAAGCCTTGTCGTCGTTTCAAAAGCTTGCTGCCGCCGATCCGGCCAACGCACAATTCCAGGAGGACATCGCCGCAGTCCGCAGCGAGATCGGCGAAGTTCTTGTAGACACCGGGAAGCCCAGAGATGCGATTGAACCGCTTCGTTTTTCCGTTAACGCGGCTCAGTCGATGTCCGACGCGAAGAACCCGCAATCGCGGATTGGATACATTCTTGTATCCGGCCAGTTCTTGCTGGGCAAAGCCAATGTCATGTTAGCGTCTTCGTCACAAACCGCAACTCAGCAAAAGATCGAACATTGCCGCGAGGCCAGCTCGTGGTTCCAGAAATGCCTTCCCGCTTTCGAGTTTCTTCGAGATCACGCGCCGGCGGATTACAACGGCGCCGACCGGGTCACAACGATCCAACACGAGATGACCGTTTGCGATGCACTCACAACGAAACCCTAAAGCCCCACGATAGCGGACGGCGCGCCGCGGGCGACTTGCCGATCATCAAAACCAATCCGGAAAAATCAGTTCTACCAGGCCGGGAACCCAGTAGGAATAAAATTGCTCATCGCAGATTTTGTATTTGCCGTACTTCTTTCGGGCATAGTTGCCCCAGTGGGGCTGGGTGCCGTCGAGGTCGGTGAATCCGTACTCGCGGGCCAGCGCCCAGGAACTGAAGACGCGTCCACTCTTGACTTTCACCTTTGGATCGGCTGCGAGGGCTACCACTGCGCGGCCTATGTACCTCGGCGATTCTGACACCATGAAATCGTTGGGCGCGTCGTTCTGGCTTCCCGTGTTTTTGTCTTTATTCTTTGCCTTCTTCGCCGCGTCCTTCCAATTGGCCTCGCTGACTCCAAAATGGTCCAGTACGGCTTCAGAACGTAGAAAGCCGGGAGTCAACGCCACTGAAGCGATGTCCCGTTTGCGCAGTTCGCGGGCCATGGCGAAGGCCAGTCGTATGACGGAAATCTTTACCAGGTCGTAGAAAAGGTTTCCGCGATAGTAGAAAGCATCGCCATCGGTGATTTCGAAGATAATTCCTCGGCCTCGACCGAGCATCAGCGGAACGGCGTAGTGGGAAGTGATGATGTGGGAGTGAATTGCCTGCTTCAGCATGCCCAGGCCGTTCTCGAGATTGACCGTCCAGAACGTCTTGCCCCATTCGGTGAGCGCGTCGCCGCCCCACACATCGTTGACCAGAACGTCGAGGCCCTTATGACGCCGCTTGATGCCGGCGACCAGCTTTTTCACATCTTCCGGCTCGGTGTGGTCCACCCTTACGGCGATTCCGCGACCGCCGGCGGCTGTGACCAGTTCAGCGGTTTCTTCGATGGTCTCGGGTCGACCAGCAGTAGTGGGTCGTTCTCGTAAACTCTTTCGCGAACTGCGGCCGGTGCAGTAAACTGTGGCGCCCGCTTCGCCCAAGGCGATCGCTATTCCACGACCGGCTCCGCGGGTTGCTCCCGCAACCAGCGCGATCTTCCCTTTCAAAGCTTTCTTCGGAACTTTCTTGGGCGTTTTGGCCATCTCGTTACCTCCGCTCAAGAGAGCTAGTGTTCATCTCTTCTCGGCGCCGGACAGCAACCCTTCAACCAGAGCTTCCCACTCGGCTTCGAGCGTGGGCCGGTAAAAGCGCCGCCCGGAGCGCTGGTACCAGTATTCCGCGTTTGAGGCGGAGCCCTCCTTGCGGTGCAGGTAGGCGTGAACGGCCGTGCCATCTACCGTTTCCAGTTCGTCAACCAGCGCGTGAGCGCGGGACCAATCTCCCTTTGCATCCCACCACAGCGCTGTGAGCGGGGCGGGTAGCCCTGCGTGCGGCGCCTCTTCTGCAATCGACGCTCTGAATTCCTCGGGGGTCATCATCTGCTCGTATTAACTTATGAGTAACATACATCGTTCGGTAGTTTACTGATGAGTATCGGGTATATACCGAAAAAAATGCGTTTTCCTTCTAGATCCATGAAAACAAAAGCACTGTCTTCGAGATACCCTCGTAAAATATCCCTTCTAAAGGACTTACGGAGGAGATATCCCTGACAGATGGTGCTCGCTAAGTCTATGAAAACAGAAATCGAGTGGGAGATGCCCATCTAACATATCTCTTCTAAAGGACTTAACGGTGATGTCTTAAAGTATCTTCAGCGCATGCGGAGAGACGGCCTGCGAGATATTCTTGAATTGTCAAAGAACCAGTGAGCGCTGCTGTTATCAAACAGCTAACGGTGATGTCATTATGTTAGCCGTTTTGCAACCCCGGGTCAACGTAAAACTTATCGCCCTGCTTCGGGGCCGGGGGCTGCTGAAAAGAATCGGAAAGAACGTGTTGTGTGGCCCTCGGAACGGTCTGAAGTATGGCATGATTTTCAAGTGCGAATAATTACTAGCCGAGCGCGGCAGTCGCATCGGCAGCGTCGCCTCCCACCCTTGCAAAGAACGCAAGGATGGGGCACCCTCTTCTCTATCGGAGAAAGAAGAACGGACAGCGAAAACTCTCGCGGTCCGACCTGACCAGTGGACTCGGCGGCGCTTTCCTGAGAAACTTTCGTTGGTATAGAGTTTGTGCAAAAATACTGTTCGTTCGCAGTCATGAACCGAACGTGAGGTTGACCTTGAAACTACTCGCGAATTTGATCCTCTTGCTTGTCGCTCTTTCACCGCTGGGCCATGCAGCAGCGCAGACGCAAGTCTTTTCCACCTCGGCAGGGCCGGTCAAGATTACACCGCTTTATCATGCCAGCACGCTCATCGAGGCTGGAGGGAAGGTCATCTATCTTGACCCCGCCAAGCCTGCGAAATTTTCGGAGCATCCGAAGGCAGACTTGATTCTGATTACGGACATCCATGGCGACCACATGGATCCGGATTCGATCAAAGAAATCAGCAAAGCTGACACCAACATATTTGCACCGCCGGCGGTGGTTCAGACCGTCACCAGCGCCAAACCAATTTCCAACGGAGAAACCAAAACCTGGGGTGCGTGGACGATTGAGGCGATCGCCGCGTACAACCTGAAGCGTGGGCCGAGTGAGGGCAAACTCTATCACGACAAGGGCCGCGGCAATGGATACGTGCTGACTTACGGCGGCAAGCGCTTCTACTTTTCGGGAGACACCGAAGGCGTGCCTGAGATGCGCGCGCTTAAGAATATTGACGTGGCGTTCGTTTGCATGAATCTGCCCTACACTATGCCGCCGGAAGAGGCTGCGGATGCAGTCAAAGCTTTTCATCCCAAGATTGTGATCCCCTATCACTATCGCGGCTCTGATCTCGCCGTATTTCAAAAAGGGTTGGAAGGGACTGGGATTGAAGTGCGGGTACTGGAGTGGTACCCGCAATAAAGCTCCGGGCAAACGCAAGGTTTCTCGACTACGTTCCGCCCTCCGCTGTGCGGAGGGCGGACCTCGCTCGAAATGACAGTTATTTGTCGCCGCCCTACACGAGAATCATAGCCGCGGCGAGGGCTGCTGTTTTGTGATCCTTGGTCCAGGGTGGACCGAGCGAAACTCCGAGGGTTGAGATCTTACGCTGAACTCGGCTGGCCGCATTGCCTAGGGTCGTTCTAGCGTGCTGCTCCAAGTCCCGCTCTCGAATTGCCGTGACTGGAATCTTTAGACGTTCGCAAGCTTTGCTAACCGTATTGCGAAAGAATTCGCCCTCCGCGGTGTGAATCAGCGGATGCGAGGCGAGAACTTTCGCCAGCGACGGCAAGGGGCGACCTGAGGCCAACAGGACGGCAGAACCTACTATTCGACAGCCTTGCGCGTCCAACTCCCTGACCAGTTCGCCCATCGCAGTGAACGCGAGGCGCTCCGAAATGACCGCGCAGTTGGCAAGATATCTCTCCGACTCAGGAAGTCCGAGGTTTGCGGCGTGGTGGTAGGGTTGGCTCGATCCGATGATTTGCGGATCGATGGTGACGATGCGCCTCCGATCCAGAACCTCAAGAGAAATGGCGTCTCCCGAAACGGCCACCAGCACTCCCCAGCCGGAGTGCATGCGAATCCCGAGGGCTGCGCGTTTCATGTTTAAAGTCTTGCGACCTCAGCGCCTGAAGGCGTCGTCTAAGAGATAATGCTTACGGCACGCCTGAAGGCGAGCCCTGATACGAATCGCTAGTTTTTCTGAACAAGCCCACGCCACAAAAGAGTCTTTCAGAAGCCCGCTAATACTGGCGCGCGACACTTTTATCAACTCCCGGGCTGATCAAACGCCGTGGATGCCCGTCCATAGCGAGCCCGCGGCAGGGTGAAGAAAATGATGAGAACGATGACGGCCAGGATGCCGACGATGAAGATGCTGCCTTCGGGTCCGGTGGTGCCGCCGCTGAGGATGGGCTTGCCCACGGGATGGGTAGCGAAGAGGCGGTGCTGAATCATGAGTCCGCTGTCGGCGACGCCGTAGAGGAAGGATTGGCCCCAGTCCCACGAGGTGTGGAGGCCGATGGCCCACCATAGCGAGCCGGTACGCCAGAGGCTGAAGCAGAAGACCATACCGGCCAGAAAGACGGAGAGCAGCCCGATGGGGGACTCGCCGAGGTTTCTGGTGTGGCCGAGAAAGAAGAGGATGGAAAAGATGACGGCGGCGGTCCAGAAACCTAAGGCTGCGCTGAGACGGGTTTTGAAAGCCCACTGATAGAAGCCAGCCAGACCGCGGGTGAGCGTGTACTGGAGGTAGCCACGGGTGAGGTATTCCTCGAGCATGCCAACCAGGAGGAAGCCGGCCAGCCAGATGGCTCCGTACTTGAGAATGTCGCTACCAAACAGTAGCCGGGCGTTAAAGACGAGGAGTCCGGCTTTCCAGAGCGTCAGGATCAAAAGCGTCAGGCAAGTAATTCCCCAGGCCAGTCCAGCAAAGAAATGCGAGAACATGCGATTATCGCCCAGGCCGTAGACGGAGTTGGGACGCCGTTCGATCTTCGACATAATCCAGGAGACGAGAAGAACTACGAGGAGGGTGATGAACTCGGGGATGATCCCGCGCAGCGGGCTTACAGCGGCGGCGGGGTCGGCTTCTTTCGGGGAAGGCGGATAGAGCTTGTGGCCGATGCGGTTCGCGCAGTACATAATCGCCGCAAAAAGGGCGACGAAGATGAGCAGGCTCCAGCCGGCGCGAAGGCCGTCTTTGCCGATGAAGATATTGTGGAGAGTCGACGGTTGCTGGGCTGGGGCTGGTTCGGTGACCGTCAGCGTTGCATCGTGATGGCGAGGCTGGTCGTTGGTCTCAGCGTTGTTCACGGGGTTCAAAGGGTTCAAGGGCATCCTCGTTGATCGGGGTATTCAATCTTGGCCGGATTCATGGAGCGGGAGACCGGGATCGAACCGGCGACATCCAGCTTGGGAAGCTGGCGTTCTACCGCTGAACTACTCCCGCTCACTGCCTGCGAAGTCAACTACTTTACGCGGCGCAGAAAGGTGATACAAATTATCATCCCTCGTGCGGCCATTTGCAAGGAATGTTCAGTGCTGGATATTGCTCGCCGGAGAATGATCTGATTTCAATTCCGCGCGGCTACGGCGGTGCCGACGATTTCTACGTCGGCGCCAACCACACGACCCTGACCCGGTTCCTGCACGAATGCGATGAGCCGCAGATTGTGGACATCTGTTCCAGGGTCGAGTTTCATTTGAATATCCTGAGAGAAGGTTTGCCCTTGCCGAAGCGTTCCTACCTTCACGATGCTCCGGACTACCGCCGTGTGGGCCAATGTGCGTCCAGCGTTTTCGCCGCGAGCGACTTGCGATTCCGCATGGTTGAGAGCGACGGCAACGTAGACGTCCACCTCGCGCAAGCCGAAGGATGGCGGCAGCGCATCTGTTTCCGGATGGGCCCGCAAAATATTCGTTGTGCCTAAAGAAACTGACGACAGCCGGACACGAATCTTTGATTTGGCCAACGCTTTGGCGAAGGCCCTGTCCGCTAATGCCGCATCACTGCCTACAAACTCGCTGGTTCCGTCCACGACCATTTGCGGAGTGTAGACGCTGTCGAGGCCGAGACGCTTGGCATAGATGCCTTGTCGGTCGCTGTAAAAACGAGAGGAGTACGGATCCTTCCATCCGATGTGGTTCCAGTAGTCAACATGCTCACTGAGAACGACCATCTCTGCCCGCGCGATTGGCTGGCGATCCAGTTTCTGCAGGAACGCGTCTGCGGGAGGACAGCTGGAGCACCCCTCGGAGGTGAACAACTCCACCAGGACTGGAGTCCGCGGATCCGGGCTCGTTGAGGATTCAGGGGCTCGCGCCACCATCCCGCTTGTCGATCCGAAAAAAGCTAGGGTTAGAATCAGCAAACTCTTCATGGCGTCACTATATATAGGATGCGCAACCCGCGCGGAAGTTACGTCAGCGCGACCAAGTTAGGCAGACTCGAAACTTTTGTGAAGCTGGCGACTCTAAGGATACGAGCCCGAAAAATCGCAAGGTCGGCCAAGAGGAGTTTGTTTATGAGTAGCCTTTCACGCATGTTTGCCTTCCTATTGATGCTAGCGCTGGGTGGCGCGATTGCCTGCAACGCGGGTGACAACGCGGTCACGGCCGTGCCGAACCCGGCGGTGGATGCGCACATTGCCACGAGCAAAACGCAGCAAACCGCGGTCGTCGCTGGTGGATGTTTCTGGGGCATTCAGGCCGTGTTCCAACATGTCAAAGGCGTGGTCAACGCGACTTCGGGATACTCCGGAGGCGCGGCCAACACCGCGGAATACGAGCTCGTGAGTAGTGGCGACACTGGCCACGCAGAGTCCGTGAAGATTACCTACGATCCGTCACAGATAACCTATGGCCAACTGCTTCGCGTGTTTTTCTCGGTGGCGCATGACCCCACGCAGTTGAACCGGCAGGGCCCGGATTCAGGCACTCAGTACCGGTCGGTTATTTTCTACGGCAATGACGAACAAAAACGGATAGCTGAGTCGTATATCGTGCAACTCGACAAAGCGCGGGTCTTCCCGCGTCCGATCGTGACTCAGGTGGTTCTGCTGAAGGCCTTTTATCCGGCTGAGGGTTACCACCAGGATTACGCCACGAATCATCCGAACAACCCCTACATTGTCTACAACGATGCGCCCAAGGTTGCTCACCTTCACCAGGAGTTTCCCGAGCTTTACACCGGCAACTAGCGTTCGAGGTAACATCGGAGGAGGAAGCACCCATGTTCGAGTCTCTCGTGGAGAAGGATGAAGGATCGGGCAAAGTGAAGCGGCGGGCTTTTCTTGTGACTTCGGTTTCCGCGATTGCCGGATTGGCAGTGTGGTCGTTGAGAAAGCCGCGGCTTGCACAAGCGACTGCGTCGAGGGAAGCACCTCACGAGGTCACGATTGTTCAGTTTTCCGACGCTGGTGAGCGATTGAAAGCGGTTCATGTGCCGAAGGTCGTCAAGAGCGAAGACGAGTGGCGGAAGCAGCTAACTTCAAACGCTTTCGATATAACGCGCCACGCCGATACTGAATTTGCGTACTCGGGAAAATACTGGGACCTGCACGATAAGGGCCTCTTCCGCTGCATTTGCTGCGACAACGCATTGTTCAGCTCGGAGACGAAGTTTGATTCTGGAACTGGCTGGCCCAGTTTTTGGCAACCGATCGCGCCGGAAAACGTCCGGGGTACAAGAGACATCAGCTTGGGGATGATGAGGACGGCGGTGTCATGTACCGAATGCGATGCGCACCTGGGCCATGTTTTCGATGATGGACCTGAGCCCACGCATCTGCGATACTGCATGAATTCGGTGTCGCTGAGATTTGTCGCACAGAAAACTGTCTAAAGGTCCTTCGTGAAGCTTCGACAGTTACGTTCTTCACCGCACGAGCGTGGACGCTCGCGCCTCTACTTAGGTCCAGCGGAACCAACGCAAGGCAAGCAGGAAGGAAATCCCTCCCCAGAGCAAAAGGATAAGCAGACGCCCAGCCTGGGTCGCAAGTGGAGCTCCCTCGAGAATCGTGGCGCGCAGGGCGTCATTCAGCGCGGTCAGAGGTAGCGCTTTAATGAATGGTTGGATGACCGATGGGAAACGCTCGTAGGAAAAGAAGACACCGGAAAAGATCCACATGGGCATCA
>Ga0209275_10000289_pt1 | contig 18707 bp, 13 predicted proteins | sample HubBroMetageREF2_FD_188344 | JGI IMG/M metagenome (GOLD analysis project Ga0209275, IMG submission 188344) | Reference soil microbial communities from the Hubbard Brook experimental Forest, New Hampshire, USA - Hubbard Brook CCASE Soil... | ecosystem: Environmental > Terrestrial > Soil >... | reverse complement strand
GGCCGGCAGACGATCTGCATTTCTACGCAGGCGGGGTGCGCGGTGGATTGCCAGTTTTGCCTGACCGCGCAACTGGGATTGATTCGCAATTTAACCGCTGGCGAGATCGTCGCCCAAGTCTTGCTGCCCTTATCGGAAATGAGCGGCACTGCGCCAACTGCTGGCGCTACACCTGGTGAACAATCGAACGCGCCTCCAGGGGGAACGGCGCTCGCCGGGCAAACCAACGTGGTCCTGATGGGCCAAGGCGAGCCGCTACTGAATTACGAAAATGTGATGGCGGCGCTGCGCATTCTTCTGGATCTACAAGGCGTGGGACTCTCGCCGAAACACGTTACCCTTTCCACCAGCGGTATCGTGCCGGGCATCGAGCGCATGGCGGCAGAGGAAATCCGGCCCAAGCTGGCAATTTCGCTGAACGCTTCGTGCGATGAGCAGCGCGACGTGTTGATGCCGATCAATCGCAAATATCCGCTCAAAGTTTTGCTGGATGCGTGTCGCCGCTATCCGCTGCGCACGTGGGAGCACATTACCTTCGAATACGTGATGCTGGGCGGCGTGAACGATGCAGCAGAAGACGCGCGGCGCGTAGTGAAACTCCTGGCACCGCTGAAGAGCGTCAAAGTGAATTTAATCCCCTGGAATCCGGGCGAATTGCCGTACAAAGAATCGAGCGCCGCGACCATCGAAGAATTTCGCCGGATCCTGATAGACAAACGCATACCCGCGTTTGTGCGCTATTCGCGCGGCCGCGACGTGATGGCAGCCTGCGGACAGTTGGCGCTAAAAGAAGTGCAGAACACGCCGCTGCCGATTCTCAGCTAAGCGTTCACGCTCAATCACTGGTTAGCAATTCCAATGATCGATAGCAGACGCCCGGATTGCGGGCCTTCGCGGCGGTAGCTGAACAGCAGATCGGTACGGCACGCGGTACAAAGATCGCTTACGAAAATATTTTTGGGCTGCAGGCCTGCGGCGATTAGTTGCGAGCGATTCGCTTTGCGCAAGTCGAGGTGAACATTCTTGGGAGGCGGCTGGTGACCCGGAGGCGCCATGTTGAGCCACTGCAGCGGGTTTGGCTCTTCTCCGGAACACGCTTCATCGAAATAATCGTCTCCGTCAGCAAATTGCACTGTGAACTTAGTGACCAACTCCGCGCCTACTTCGTAACAGCACGGACCGATGCTGGGGCCAAGCGCTGCAAGCAGGTCGCCAGGCTTCGAGCCAAATTCCATTTGCAGGCGACCCACGGCTTTTTGCGCGATGCGTGCCAGTGTCCCGCGCCAGCCGGCATGGATCGCGGCCACCGCGCGCTTTTTCGGATCGACCAGGAGAATAGGAACGCAGTCTGCTGTTTGCACAGCTAGAAGAAGACCCGGCTGGTTGGTCGCAGAGGCGTCGCCTTTACTTGGCTCCGCGGGCTTCGACGAAAAAGTATGAATAATGTCCGAGTGAATTTGCTTGAGTGCAATGAGATTCAGATCGCTGGCGCCAGCGGCCGATTGCAGCAGCTTGCGATTCTTCAAAACATTTCCGCGCGTGTCCCAATCCATGAAACTCAGATTGAGCACCTTATCTCCATCGAGCGAACTGACGCCGCCTGTACGGGTGCTGAATCCGTGAACGAGCCAAGGTAGTTTGCGAAAGGGAGCGAGTTGCAGGAGCTTAAGACCCTGCGAACGATGAAATAGCCACGGAGCTGCTGGCCCGGGCCGCGGCGCTGCGACCTTCTTTTTGCCAGATGCGGGGCGACTCTGCTTGCGAGGCGATGATTTCTTAATAGGCATACCGTTGACAGTATAATCGGGACGCGTAGTTAGGCCGAATCGAGGCCGCGCGTGTGAACGGGGATGACCGTGATTGTCGGTATGGGAATTGACGTGGCGGAAGTGGATCGCATTCGCGCGGTGGTGGAAGCGCAAGCGGAGCGTTTTTTGAAACGCGTATATACGCCCGCGGAAGTGGCCTATTGCGAGCAGTTCAAGAATAAGTACGAACGCTACGCCGGACGATTTGCGGTGAAGGAAGCGGCCATGAAGGCGCTGGGAACGGGCTGGAGTCGCGGCGTTCGCTGGGTCGACGTGGAAGTGGTGCGTCAGCGGGGCGGACGGCCGACGCTAGAGCTCAAAGGCGAAGCAAAAAACATCGCGGATCGTATGGGAGTAAAACACATCGCGGTCAGCATCACGCACACCGCGGAGCAAGCCTTCGCGCAGGTAATTTTTGAGTCGTGACGGATAGCTGCGTAGCGCTTCGTAGCCAATTACTTCACGAGCAGAAATAAGCCTAACGCCAAAGCGTCAACGCCTGCGCAGTAAAAGCTGCGCACCGCGCCGCGAGGATCAGTCACCAGTGGCTCTCCAAATAAATTAAAAGAAGTATTCACCAGCATCGGCGCCGGCGCAAACTCTCCAAATTTGTGCAGCAGTCTCCAAAACATCGGATTATCTTCGCGGTCCACGGTGTGCACACGAAATTCACTCACGTTGAACGCGAACCGCTCCAGACCTACAACCGAATTCTTCAGCGTGGCCAGTGAGGCCATGAACCGGCAATTCGGCGACATATCAAAATATTCAGCCGCGCGTTCCGCTGGCACAGAAAACGCGAAAGGATGAAATCCTTCACGGTGCTTGATGAACTGGTTGATATTCTCGATGACGTATTCGGAAAACGGCGACGCCAGCAGGCTGCGATGGCCAAGCGCGCGATGACCAAATTCCGTGCGGCCCTGGCACCAGGCCACGATTTTGTCGCGATGCAGCAGTTCCGCGGATTCCTCGATGATTTGATCTTCGCTGGTTAAAAAACGATAAGTGATTTTGCAGTTATCGAGGACCGCTTTGGTTTCCTGTGAGGCGAACGATGGCCCCAGTGCCAAGGTGCGCAGCGGCGCACGTCCAGAATGCCCGGTAATTTTCTTGCGAGCCAGCAGCGCCGCGCCCAGTGCCGTCCCCGCGTTGCCCGCCACCGGTTGCACGTACACACTGGAAAATCCGCTGCGCAGTTCGAGTGCACGCACCAACAAAATATTCTGGAATAGTCCACCCGCCAGGCACAACGAGTCGACCTCGGCCTGCTCGCGAAAATTCTCCACAAGCTGCAGAATCGCTTCCTCAAGAAAAGCTTGCGCACTACAAGCGATGTTGGCGCGTAGTTCGGCAGTGAGCTGCAAATTCCGGGAACTGAGGCCCAATTCACGATAAAAGCGTGCTGAGAAAATTCCGCGCCGGTCTGGACCGGTCAGAAAATAGCGGCGATTGAGGACCGGCAGCCCTTTGGAATTCCAGTTGAATAATTTTCGAAACGCCGGCAGGAATTCCGGCTGGCCATCTTTGCTGAGCCATTGCAATTTGTGCTCATCACGATGCGGGCGCAGCCCCGCGAGTTCCGTCGCCCGCGTGTAAAACCATCCAAACGAAGTAGGAAATTTCAGCTGGTGCAACGGGCGCATCTCATCGTCTTCGCCAAGCGCAAGTAAGCCAGATTGACCGCCAGTTCCTTCGTCCAGAGTAAGGATGAGGGCGCGATCAAAGCCGGAAGTGTAGTAAGCGCTCGCGGCGTGGCACAGGTGATGATCGAACCGGCTGATACGAGGGCCGCCACGCAACAACTGGCGCAGTTGCTCGTAGGCCTCAGTGCGCGACTCGCCGTCGGCGTGTGCGGATTTTCCGGAGCGCGTAGCCAGGGCAACGCCGCGCAAACTGGAACGCTCCAGTTGCATATCCTTCAGACAGCGTTCAAATGCCAGACGCGGCACATCGGGAAAATCCTGCAGGCGATTGAGTTTTTCTTCTTCCACCGCGAATCGCACCGAATGCGAATCGAGAAGCGCGACTGCTGCTCCGCGCCCGAGTGTAGAGATTCCGAGAATTTGCATAGGGGCTTGCGCTCACAGTGCGGAAAGAAGTTCCACCGCATCCAGTATTGGCGGTTCCGCGAGGAGCGCTTTCGCGGAAGTGCCGGTAATTTTGGCGTCCACAAACAAATTCGATGGCAAGGCTACGGGAAGATGCACTTGCACATAGTTGCTGGTCAAAGCAGGAGTAATTCCGCGCGCTGCGCAACCTTCCGACGGGTGCAGTGTAAGCGCGCGCAGTGTCCGGCCAATTTGCGCATCGCGAAAAGCAGCGTTTTTGGCCTCGCCGAGAGCCCGCAACTCTCGCGCGCGGCGCTTGATGATATGGCCGGGAATTTGTCCGGCCAGCGTCGCAGCCTTTGTGCCGGGGCGGGACGAGTACGAAAATACGTGCAGGTATGTGAATTTGCGTTCTTCAATGAATTGCAAGGTCGCTGCGTGATCTGCTTCCGTCTCTCCCGGAAAACCAGTGATGACGTCCGCACCAATCGCAGCATCTGGCAGCAATTCTTGAATCAGTTCGATGCGCCGAGCGTAATGTTCTGCGCGATACCAGCGATGCATCGCGCCCAGAATGCGGTCGGAAGCCGATTGCAAAGGCATATGGAAGTGATGCGCGATGCGTTCACTCGACGCAAACAGATCGATAAGATCCTGAGTGACGTCGAGTGGTTCGATGGAACTGACGCGCAACCGTTCCACCGGTGTTTCGTCGAGAATCCGTTGCAGCAGAACAAGAATACCACTGCGCGGCGTCAGATCGCGGCCATAGGTGCCGAGATTGATGCCACTCAAAACAATTTCGCGAAATCCGGAATCGGCCAAGCGCTGAATTTCCGCGATTACGGTTTGCGGCGGCAAGCTGCGCGATTTTCCGCGCACAAACGGGATGACGCAGAAAGAGCAGCGCGAATTGCAGCCATCCTGAATCTTCAACGTCGGGCGAGTGTGATTCCCTTCTCCGCCTAGAACGGGCGCAACCAGTACGTCGGTAAGCTCAAATATATTTCCAGTCAGAATTGGTGCGGAGTGATACGGAGGCTCTTGTGAAATCTCGATGAATTCCGCTGCTCTCGAAATTGTCGGCTCTGCAACAGGAGAAATGGTCTGCAGCAGAGCGGGGATTTGCGATTTGTGCGAGTTTCCAACCACGTGGGACACACCGGGCAACGCAGCTAGTTCCTCGGGAGCGCGTTGCGCGTAACAACCCGTCACGATGATCCGAGTGTGCGGATTTGCCGCATGAATTTTGCGGATGGCATCGCGCGCCTGCGCATCCGCGGAAGCAGTCACCGTGCAGGTATTCAAAACGACGACGTCGGCAGCATCGAAATCGGCAACAGGCGAGCAGCCCTGCTCCCGCAGTTGCCGTTCAATCGCAGCTCCATCCGCTTGCGTGGCGCGGCAACCAAATTGTTCGATGTGAAATGAGGGCATGCCTGGTGAATCGTCCTGCCTTCATTTAACCACATTGGCTAGCCGCCTACGAAGCCGCCGCGCTGCCCAATCGCTCAATTCCCGTGGTCAGTCGTCACGTCTAGAGTGTTGGCAACGCGGCTGTACGGGAACTCCTGCTTTACGAGATGTGTTTAGGCCGATAGAATTTGATGCACACTATGTCGACACCGCGACGGAACCCAGCCGCCTTAGTTGATCCTAAGCTGTCGGTGGTCATCCCGGTCTACAACGAAAAAAACACCATCCACGAGATCCTCCGGCGCGTGCTCGAGGAGACGGACATCCGCAAGGAAATTGTGGTGGTGGACGATTTCTCGCGTGATGGAACGCGCGAAATTCTGCAAGCCATGGTGCAACGTCAATCGCAGGGTGAACGGTGGGGCGTCTCCCCCGATGGCGGAGATCCCGTGGACTTAAAGGACATCCGCTTTTTCTTCCAGGAACAAAACCAGGGCAAGGGCGCAGCACTGCGCCGTGGATTCGCGATGACCACCGGGGACATCGTGCTGGTGCAAGACGCCGACCTGGAATACGATCCACGCGATTATCCCAAATTGCTGGAACCCATTCTGGATGGGCGCGCCGACGTGGTATTTGGCTCGCGGTTTCTGGGTGGACCACAGCGCGTGCATTACTTTCGGCATTACGTCGCCAATAAGTTCCTGACGCTGCTCTCCGACATCTTCACGAACCTGAAGCTCACCGACATGGAGACGTGTTACAAGGTATTCCGGCACGAAGTTCTGCAAGGAATTCAACTGAAGTCCAACCGCTTCGGATTCGAGCCAGAAATCACCGCCAAAGTGGCGAAGGGCAATTGGCGTATCTATGAAGTACCCATCAGCTATGCCGGCCGCACCTACGAAGAAGGAAAGAAAATTACCTGGAAAGACGGCGTGCAAGCGCTTTGGTGCATCATCCGCTATACGTTCCCTGACTAGGAGACCGGCTCGGTGACCAGGGTGGACGAAGTCTTCCGCTTGGTACTCCACTGATTGCTGAAGCGCCGCCCGGCGTGAATCATCGGCTCTTCCACCAAGTGATAGAGCGCCACCGGAACGATAACCACAGTTAGAACGAAAATCGCAATTCTGCATCGCCTTCGGTAGAAAACTGAGTTTGTCAAAAGCCAACCATATAAAGATGAAATGCGTCAGATAAACCCCGTAAGAATATCGCGCGACCAACTGGAAGATTTTCCGAAACGCGGCATTTGAAATTTCGCGGAACTGCGGAAGAACAATTCCCAGCGTCAGGCAGCACAACCACGAACGTTGGGCCGAAGGAGCGCTCACGTAGGACCAGGTAATCAACCCCAGCGCTGCGGGTCAAATCCATGCCGGCAATTTCAGGTGCGGCAAGGAAACTAACTTGTAAGCCACAACGCCCGAGAGGAAACACCGCACGTAAATGAACCATTCGGAAAATCCGTGCGGCTCCAGATGTAGCGCATATAGACCCGCAAGAACTCCCCCGGCCCACAAGATCAAAACAGGAATAGGACTTCGCACCTGTTTTGCGATCAGGTAAAGCAGCGGCAGAACCAGGTACATCCGCATTTCGTACGGCAAGCTCCACAACGGCGCAAGATTCGATTCCGTGTGGGTCAGATCCTGAACAAGAAATAGATTCGATAGAAGGCCCGGCAAATGAAGATTCACAGAGAAAAATACGCCTTGGCGCACATGGCCCATCGGCAAGCGCAAAACCGCTACCGCAAGAACGATCAGGATGCTGAGTGGATAAATCCGGACAATTCGGCGAAACAGAAAGGACCAGAAAATTGGCTCGCCCGGGACATGCGCTGCCTGTCGCTCCATCGAGAACATCAGAACCAGACTGGTGTGCACGAAAAAGATCAGCACACCCCAGTGTCCGATGCTGTGAAGATTCAATCCCCAAACGGTGGTGTGCTGAAAGTACAGCAAGACGTGGAACAACAACACGAACGAAACGGCGGAGGTTCGCAGGAAGTCCAGATTTGGGCTTTCGCTGTGAGCGTCCAATGAACTCTGACCCTTTCCAAGGAAACGTGGTGAATAAGAAACTAGCAAGAACAAAAAGGGCTAGAGTCCCGGACTACGCAAAAATCCTTGCACGCTGCCTGCCATTTAGCTCCATACAAGCACCTTATTATCTATTGGTTCCAGGTGGGCAGCGCCGGACATACTTTCGGAAGTATTCTAGACATTTATGCCGGTATTTAGGATTCCCAGGATCCCCCGCCAGACTGAGAAGGCTAACCGGGTCTTTATGCCTGAGAAAGGCGGCGCTGAAAGGTCAGCAAGATCAGGTCGGCGCGGCGGCGTACACCGAATTTGTTGAGCAAATTGGAAACGTGAAATTTCACCGTGCGCTCGGCAATGTTGAGTTTGCTGGCGATTTCTTTGTTGGACAAATTCTCCAGCAAAGAATCGAGCACTTCCTGTTCGCGACGGCTGAGATTCGTGACCGAATCCGTTTTCAGACGCCGGCCCTGGCTGGTAAGTATCGAATCGACGAAGCCGGAAAGAACCGAACGCGGCACCCAGAAACCGCCGGCGGAAACCAGAGGCAGGGCGCGGGAAAGTTGATCGCGCGCTTCGGCGTAGGTGAGGATCCCCTTCACGCCCAGGCGCAGCAACGAAAAGCTGTTGGCTTCGTTGATGGAGTCACCCACAACAATGAGGCGAGCGTCTGCGAAACGCTCGAGAATATTGGTGAGTAGAGCTCCAGTAGCCTGGCGGGCGGCATGCGCATCAATAACGTATACCTGAGCCTTGGGAGGCTCGAGATTGCGCAGGTCAGGCGCGAGGGTGGACTCAAGCTGCTTCGAGATCACCTTAAATTGAGAAGCTTTCGCGAGCAATCGTTCAAACTCGCTGAGCACCAATGGGTGCGGCGACAAGAGACAAACAGTAAGTTTAGGGGACATGCGTTTAGTGGCCACTGTACTTGAGGGTAAAGAAAGTAGCGCGAAGGGGCAAGGACCTTAAGGACAGATGTTCACGAACTGTTACTGACCAATACGCTGTGTTTTCACCAGCTTGGAATATGGCTCCAAGAGCCTTAGTACCGGGTTCGAAGAACCTGTTGGTAAGCTTGTGGAAACATTTTGGACGGCCTTCCGGCGACGATGAGATTCGATTCCTGAGGAAAACCCACGTAAAATGGAGGGATACGCAAATGGTGCTGGAATGGCTATGGGTGCGGCTTTTGTGTCGATCAGGTAGTTAAGAATTTGAGGGCTAAGCGCGCATGAGGGATTTGCAGGAATCCGAAAAGGCTCTGCGAGAGCTGCTGGGAGAACGCATCCTGGTGCTCGATGGCGCCATGGGCACGATGCTGCAGCAGCGCGATTTGGCGGCTGCGGATTTCGGCGGAGCTGCGCTTGAAGGGTGCAACGAAAATTTAGTGAGGACGCGCCCCGACGTGGTGCTGGACATTCACCGGAAATATTTTGAGGCCGGGTCGGACGCTGTCGAGACCAACACGTTTGGAAGTACGCCGCTGGTGCTGGCGGAATACGGACTCGCTGACGAAGCCTACGATCTGAGCAAGCGAGCGGCGCTGCTAGCGAGACAAGCTGCGGAAGAATACTCGACGCCAGGGAAGCCGCGATTCGTGGCCGGGTCGATGGGTCCGACGACGAAAGCGATTACCGTTACGGGCGGCGTGACGTTTCAAGGACTGTTGGATTCGTACTACGTACAGGCCAAGGGATTGATCGACGGCGGTTCGGACCTGCTGCTGATCGAAACGTCGCAAGATACGCGCAACATTAAGTCGGCAATTCTGGCGATCCAGAAGTTAGGAAGAGAAATTGGCGCGTCGATTCCCTTCCTGATTTCGGTGACGATCGAGCCGATGGGCACGATGTTGGCCGGACAGACTGTCGAAGCGATGTGGGCGTCGCTGCGGCACGCGCATCCGCTGGCTTTCGGAATGAATTGCGCCACGGGTCCGGAATTCATGACGGATCATATTCGGACGCTGAGCGCCCTGACTGGCGAATTTGTGTCGTGTTATCCGAACGCTGGACTTCCGGATGAAGAGGGCAAATATCTGGAGACCCCAACGTCGCTAGCGGCACAGCTTGAAAAATTCGTAAAGCATGGGTGGCTGAACGTGGTGGGTGGCTGCTGCGGAACGACCGAGCAACACATTCGCGCCATTTCGCAGATGGTGGTTGGCAAGAAGCCGCGCGTGCGGCCGGCGGAAGCACACCGTGCTGTGTATTCCGGGATCGAGACGATTGAGGCCGACGACCAGACCCGACCACTGCTGGTGGGCGAGCGAACCAACGTGATTGGCTCGCGATTGTTTAAGAATCTGGTGGCGGAAGAAAAGTGGGAAGAAGCTACCGAAATTGCACGCAGGCAAGTGAAAGGTGGCGCGCACATTGTGGATGTGTGCCTGCAGAGTACGGAGCGCGACGAGCGAAAAGACATTGAGCCGTTTTACGACCGGCTGATTCGGAAAATTAAAGCGCCGATCATGGTGGATACCACCGATCCCGTGGCAGTGGAACAGGCGCTGACGTATTGCCAGGGCAAAGCGATTATCAATTCCATTAATTTAGAAGACGGTGAAGAAAAATTCGAGAAGATTGTGCCGATGGCGCACGATTTCGGCGCTGCAGTGGTGGTGGGCTGCATCGACGAAGACCCGGTGCAGGCGCAGGCGTTCACGCGGGAGCGAAAGCTGGAGATTGCCAAGCGCTCGTACGAGTTGCTGACCACGAAATACCGCATGGCGCCGGAAGATATCATTTTCGACCCACTGGTGTTTCCGTGCGCGACGGGAGACGAGAATTACATTGGCGGCGCGGTGGAAACGATGGAAGGCATCCGGCTGATCAAGGAAGCGCTGCCGGATACACGAACGATCCTGGGAATTTCCAATGTGTCGTTTGGATTGCCGCCGGGCGCGCGCGAAGTGGTGAATTCGGTATTTCTGTACTACTGCACAAAAGCTGGGCTGGATCTGGCAATCGTAAATACAGAAAAACTGGAGCGCTTCGCATCGATTCCGGAGCATGAGCGCAGGCTCGCGGAAGATTTGCTGTTTCAACATGCGCCAAAGGAAATTCCAGCAGATTATTCGCAGCGTGAATCGCTGCAGAACGTGCCGGTGGATTGGCGTCAGCAGAGCAAGGAACAGAAAGCGGCCATCAACCAATTTCACATTGCGGCGATTACAGAGCATTTCCGCACCGCGAAGAAGAAAGACAAGGTGAAGGCAGCGGATTTGCCGTTGGATGAGCGGCTGGGCAATTACATTATTCAGGGCACGCGCGATGGGCTCGTGGAAGACCTGGAGCGGAAGCGCGGCGAGGGCACAGCGCCGCTGGACATTATCAACGGGCCGCTGATGACCGGGATGGCGGAAGTGGGCCGGTTGTTTAACGCTAACGAATTGATTGTGGCCGAAGTGCTGCAGTCTGCGGAAGCCATGAAGGCGGCCGTCAATCATCTGGAACAATTCATGGAAAAGGCCGACACCGCCAAGCGCGGGAAGGTGGTGCTGGCTACGGTGAAGGGCGACGTTCACGACATCGGGAAGAATCTGGTTGAAATTATTTTGAAGAACAACGGATTCGATGTGGTGAACCTGGGCATCAAGGTGCCGCCGGAAGAATTGATCAAGGCATTTCAGGCGCATCATCCCGATGCGATCGGGCTTTCCGGATTGCTGGTGAAGAGCGCACAGCAGATGGTGATTACCGCGAACGATTTGAAGGATGCGGGAATCGACGTGCCGTTGCTGGTGGGCGGTGCGGCGTTGAGCGCGAAATTCACGCAGCAGAAGATTGCGCCGAGTTACAGCGGCGCGGTGTGCTACGCGAAAGATGCGATGACCGGGCTGCGTTTGATGAATGAGCTGATGGATCCGGCGACGCGAGCCAAGGTGCTGAGCGAGCACGCGATTTCCGGCAACGGTGTGAACGTTACTACTACGGTGAAAGTGGTGGAGAAGCCGGCGGTGGCGCGTTCGCCGAAGGTGCGTGCCGATTTGCCGATTCAGCCGGTGGGGTACCTGGATCGCAAGGTGCGGCTAGTGCCGGATCTGCGGGACCTGTGGAGCTACATCAATCCGTTCATGTTGTATGGGCGGCACATGGGGTATCGCGGCGATTTCGAGAAGCACCTTGCGGCGCGCGAAGCGAAGGCCGTGGAGCTTTACAACGAGATGGAAGAAGTGAAGAACGAAGCTGCGACATTTATGAAGGTGCGCGCGGTGTGGCAGTTCTTCGAAGCGGAATCGGAAGGCGAGGCGATGCATTTGTTTGCGCCGGGAGCGAGTGCGCCGGAACTGACGTGGAAATTCAAGCGGCAGAAGACTGGCGACCAGTTGTGCTTGAGCGATTACATATTGCCGGCGAATGATGGCAAGCGCGACCACGTTGCGGTGTTCGTGGTGAGCGCGGGTGAAGGCGTGCGCGAGCGAGGGGAGAAAGCGAAGCACGACGGCTATTATTTCAAGTCACATGGATTGCAAGCGCTGGCGATCGAGACGGCGGAGGCGTGTGCCGAGTGGCTGCACCGGCGCATTCGCGAAGATTGGGGATTCCCGGACCCGCCAGAGATTTCCATGGCGCAACGATTCACTTCGCGGTATCGCGGAAAGCGGTACAGCTTCGGGTATCCCGCGTGCCCGGACTTGGAAGATCAGACCGGGATTTGGAAATTACTGAAGCCGGAAGAAATCGGCGTGCAACTTACTGAGGGCTACATGATGGACCCCGAGGCCAGCGTGAGCGCGTTGGTGTTCCAGCATCCCGACTGCACTTATTTCAGCGTGGGCGAAGACACTGGGGCGGGTTCATAGTTCGCTCTGCACCCGGCTGATTGGCGACCACCCAAGACCGAGTCGGATTCGAGTTTGGTTACCTAGTTAACGATAATAGGCACCCCGCCCACCACCCTGCTTCCAAATTGCTGAATCTAAATAGCTTAGAACCTAGGCTTGTCTTTCTACTGAAAATACAGGGTTTGGGATCGACGCGCGGCCAAACACCCGAAATTAAAGCATCGGGCGGTGACTTGGCACTCTCGCGAGACGGCATCGCGCACCTGGCGCCTCGGACTAGCCCACTTATTTACAGGCTATTGCTTCCTTGTGGCGGTAAGGATTTTGAAAGAGACTTTGTTGGCGACTAGCTTTCCATGCCATGCCTAAAAAGGAAGCGAGTTAACGTCTTCTTCCGTGAGCCCTAAGTTTTGATAGGTAGGGGGATAGAAGAGACCGTTCGAGGAGTAATACGCTTTTAGGCTGTGGGTCCCTGGGCGGAGAACATATTCGAAGATATAGAAGAGATCGAAGAGCTTAAACCTCTCGACGAAGGAAGTCTCCGGAAGAAGAAGAAGAAGAAGAAGAAGAAGAAGAAGAAGAAGAAGAAGAAGAGGCACTGGCGGCGCGCGACGACGTGATTATGGCGACGGGGCGGTCGGACTATCCGAACCAGGTGAACAACGTGCTGGGATTTCCGTTTATTTTTCGCGGGGGCGCTGGACGTGCGGGTCACGGCAATCAATGAAGAGATGAAATTAGCGGCGACGCGCGCGCTAGCGGAACTAGCAAAGGAAGATGTGCCGGATTCGGTGTGCCAAAGTATGGAGTGCGCAGGATACGTTTTGGGCGGGAATACATCATTCCCAAGCCATTTGACCCGCGAGTGCTGGTGTGGGAAGCAGCGGCGGTGGCGCGAGCGGCGATGGAAACGGGAGTGGCGCGGGAGCCGGTAAATCTGGCGGAATACCGCGAACGGCTGGAAAAACTGCTGGGCAAAGCACACGAAGTGATGCGGCTGATGATTCACAAAGCGCAACTGGCACCGCGCCGCGTGGTGTTCCCGAGGGAGACAACGAGAAAATTCTGCGGGCAGCGCACATCCTGGTGGAAGAAAAAATTGCGCGGCCAATTCCGTTGTGGAACGCGGGCACCATTCGCGCCAAGTGGGTGGACCTGGATGTGGAAGTTGACGAGTTCGAGATAGAGGATACGGCGACGTGGGCGAAGCGAGAAGAGTATGTTGCGGCTTATTACAAACTGCGGCAGCGGCGCGGGATGACGCTTTCGGAAGCGCGTGATGTGGTACAGAAGAACCGAAACATTTTTGGGACGCTAATGGTGGAGTTGGGCGATGCGGATGCGCTGGGGGGTGACGTAGCATTTTCCGGAAACCATCTGGCCGGCGCTGCCGGTGCACGTGCTGCACCGCGATGCGGAAGTAGAAGAAATTGTAAATAGCGCGGCGATTGCGGTGGTGGATGCGCAGGACACGGAGGCACGGCGGTGCGCAGACGGAGAGGCAGGCGGCGAGGTGCGGGCGGAGGAGAAACCTGAGGCCAAGATCGAGACAGTGAAGCAGTAAGCGATGTGAGGTCTGAGGGGAATCATCTACGGGGGACTAGGTAATTTCGTGGGAGGGATTGCAGGGTTAGCTGGGTTGTGGGGAATCGCTGGTCTGATTAAATCGAGAGCATGGAAAATTTTGCGAGGCGGGATTGCGCCCCAGCCCCGGACGCAAGACGGATGGGTGTATCCGAACCGATGGAGCGCGGGCTGGTTGCATTTGATTCGGTCGGGCTGAACTTTCTGGATGCGAGAGTGCGCGCGGCGCTGTTGGTGGTTGCGTGCATTTTGTTGGCACTGCCGATTTGGTTGGTGAAGTATCCACCGCTGGTGGATTATCCGAACCATTTGGCACGGGCTTTTGTATTGCATCATCTGCACGATCCTAACTATGACTTTGGGCGTTGGTTTGCGCCGGACTGGGGACCGAATCCGTATCTGTTTGCAGATTTGTTGATGCAGGTGTTCCAGAGCGTGGTGGGAATTTACGCGGCAGGAAAATTGACGCTGACGTTGTGCGTGTTGAGTCTGCCGTTATCGGTGCGGTTCTTTTTGCGAAGAGCGAATCCGCAGAGTGAGTTTCTGGCGATTTTTGCGTTTGCGGTGGCGTATAACCCCGACATATTGATGGGCTTCATGAGCTTTCAACTAAGCCTGGCGTTGTGTTTTGTGGTGATGGGTGTGTGGCTGGATTGGGCGCGCGAGGGAAAAACAGGCACGTATATTTTGCTGTGGATTCTGACGACGCTGCTGTATCTAACTCATCTGGGAGGATTCGCGGTGGCGGGGTTGGCGGTGGTGGTGTACACGCTGGTGACCGCGGGAATTGGGAACCGACTGGTAATGGGAGTGCTGCCGTTCACGCCCGGAGTGGCGCTGTTTGGATACGCGAAGCTGCATGGATGGGCGGGGCGCGGGCTGGATTATTCGACATGGCAGTTCATGGGAAAAGTGAAGAGCATGATGATCCCGCTGCAGGGATATTCAAAGACGCTTGGTTATGTGATGGCGCTAGTGGTGGGGGCGACGGCTGTGTATTTCCTGGCGCGGCGCGACAAGCTGAAGGTGCAATCGGGCTGGGTGGCGGTGGCGGCGGCCTTGTTGTTAGTGCACTGGGCGATGCCGGACCAGTACGGAGGTTTGGCGTTCATCGATTACCGATTCTGTATTTTCGCGTTTTTGTTTGCGCTGGCGATTCCGGCGTTTAGCGGGCCGAGAAATTGGATTGTGGCGTCGGGGACGGCGCTATTTCTGGCGAGTACGCTGGTGGTCGGGACGCACTTCGCGAGGGAGCAGAAGCGACTGACGGAGTTGGCGAACAATTTTCAATATATCCCGCGGAACGCGCACGTGCTGGCGTATAGCGCGAAGGGAAACACGGCGTGGCTGGATAGCGACAATTTGCATTTCTGGTCGTACGGGGTGATCGAAGATGGATGGATTACGCCGAGCCTGTTTCACCAGAAGAGCGTGCAACCGCTGCAATTGCGAGTGCCAATGTGCGACGACGACGATCAGTATGGCGACAAATTGCTCAACCGGCAATTCAGCGTTGAATCGTTGCGGAAGGATTATGACTATATCTGGGCGAGCAACATCGAATACCTAGACCCGTTGCTGGGCAAAATTGGGGAGGTCGTGAGGAGCAATGGGACGCTGAAAATCTATAAGACCGACCCAGAGGACGGAAGAACGAGCAGTGTGGAAGCCCGAGCGGGGATGGTGGCGGCGAGTTGTGTGTCGCGTTAAATGACGATTTCTGGGCTACAAACGTGGGGGACTACATTGTGATATTATCTCAAGGCACGCCAGCAGTGTCTTGTATCTAATTCTCAAAATAATACTTACAAGCTCTCGAAGGTGGCCATAGGGGTTAGAGCGTATGGCGTACCGAGGTGGGGCGGGTTAGAAATTTAGTGTGTGCCACGAGTACGTGTAACTAGCTTTCTTGGCCTCTGAGTCTTCCGCGCGCAATCCAGCCACAGCGCTTTTGGGCTTAAGTCGAATGCAAGGCGTTAGGGCGCGAATTTGGCGCATGGATCTCAGGAGGTTTCAGGAGTGTATTCCCAGAAAAAATTGTGGGCTCGCAAGAAGGCTGCAGCGCCGGCGAAAGAAGCGTGGGCGTTACGAGACGGCAACAATGAACCTTTGGTATCAATTTTAATTCCTGCCCATAACTCAGAAGATTCGATTGGCGACACGTTACGGTCGGCGTTGGGGCAGACCTGGCTAAACACGGAAATTATCGTAGTGGACGATGGATCGACGGATCGAACCGCGGAAGTAGTGAGACGATTTGAAGCGGACGGCGTGCGCCTGGTGTTGCAGAGGAGTCAGGGAGCGTCGGCGTCGAGGAATAAAGCGTTCTCGCTGAGTCACGGAGACTACATTCAATGGCTGGATGCAGATGACTTGCTAAGTCCGGACAAGATCGCCACGCAGGTGAATTGGCTGATCACACACGGAGGCAAGAGGACGCTGGTATCGTGCGCATGGGGAAAATTTTTGTACCGGTATTATAGGGCGAAGTTTGTGCCCACGGCTTTGTGGTGCGACTTGTCTCCGGTGGAGTGGTTGCTGCGGAAAATGGGGCAGAACATTTACATGCAGACCGGGTCGTGGCTGATGAGCCGTGAATTGACCGAAGCGGTTGGGCCCTGGGACACGAGATTGACTGTGGATGATGACGGGGAATATTTCAGCCGGGCGATAATGGCGAGCGATGGAGTGCAGTTTGTGCCGGAAGGCAAAGTGTATTATCGCGGGCCGGGATTTCGGAGCTTGAGCCATATCGGAGAGTCGGTTACAAGGCGCGAATCGCAGTGGCTATCGATGCAATTACACGTTAAATATATTCGATCGCTGGAAGATAGCGAGAGGGTGCGCGCGGCGTGTGTGCGATATCTGCGCGAATCGTTGATTCATTTCTATCCCGAGCAGGAAGAAATCGTGGAGCAGGCGAGGGAGTTGGCCAAGGAGTTGGGCGAGGACCTGGGAAGCCCGAAGCTCTCGTGGAAATATAGGTGGATTGATGCATTGTTTGGGTTTGAAGCGGCGAAGAATACACAGCTCCGGGGTTTGGATGTGAAGTGGTGGGTCAAGAAGAATTTGGACAAAGCTGTGTTCCTTATGGAAGGGGCCAAGTCGGGGCAGGCGCGCGTGCCGATTGGGCGAACGCGGAGACCACAACGAGGTACTGCGTTTGGCAATCTGCACTAAAAGGCACTAATTCGTTATTCGAAATTTGGGAATTGTAGAATCCTCTATACACCCTCGGCCAAGATCTCGGCACGTTCCCTTCCGCGTGAACGCGGGGGTGTGACTGCAAATTGAAACCAACTAGGTGCGATCAGGTGCAGGAGATAGATCCCGGTTTCGTGCATTAGTGAACGGTCGCGGTTAGGTTTGTTGGCGCCGCAGGCTTCTGGGCGGTAACTGTGGTTGTACCGTGGAAAGTGACAACGCTAGTGGCTGGGAGGCTGTAGGAAAAAGAGCTGTTGGAAATGGAAACGCTAGCCTGATCGGAAAGGTTGAGGCTCGAGGAAGTGATCGCGGGTGTAACGGAAGCGGCGGAAGGAAATCCAGAAAGCGAAATGTCCACGTTAGCCGAAGAAGTGTTTTGATTGACGGCGACGATGGCGAATCCACCGTTTACGGGATCCTTGAAAGCGGTAATGAACACGCCCTTGCTGGGATTGGCAGTAGCGCCAATGCGCACCCATCCCGGACGGACGTATTTACTCCAGTTACCGAGAACGTAGAAACGCTTGGAGACGGTGCCGTCTGACTGGATGAGGGCTTCGTCGTCATTGGTGTTATGCGAGTTGTAAATCCTCCAATAAAGCCAGGCGCTGGCGTTGGCGACCGCAAGATATTGGTGGATGACATTGGCCCACTTGATGCCGCTGGTCATGGTCGGGTCAAACACGGTGCCGCCGCCGTACATGGAGGTTTCTGTCTCCCAGACATGAGCACTGCCGGCGTTGGGATAGGCGGTGATCGAACCACACATGCTATAGAGCTGACAGTTCCTGAGGGTGTAGTCGTGGCCGGCGACGATACTGACGTAGGAAGCTGCGGCGGAATCGGTCATGACGGGATCAGCATACCCGTTCAACGATGGCCAGTATGATGTTTCGGGCATCATGATTTTGACGCCGGTGGAAGCGAGTGCTGGGCCCAGGTTGTTCTTGATAAAGGTATCCAGTTGCGCGCCGGTGTAAGTAGCACCGTCGCCGTAGAGTGGATCCGAGGAGCACATATCCGGCTCGTTTTGCGGCGAGAGCGCGTAGAGAGGCGCACCGAAAGTGGACTGGAATTGGGTGGCAAAACTCTTGAGGTAGGAAGCAAAAGCAGCGTAGGAGCCCGGGAGCAGGTAGCTGTCTTGCGAAGAAGTATTGCAGATGACCGTTCCATTAGACTTCATGGAGGCGGGTGGAGCCCAGGGTGAGGCAATGAACTTTACGCCGTAGGGAACGGCCAAGTGGACGATGTTGGAACTTTGAAAAGCACAAGCCCCGGAGCAACTTCCATCATCGGGAATATTGTCGCGGTATATGGAAAGCCCAATTCCGTTTGTGGGATCGAACAGAGTCTGCGCTTGAGCGGACGTCAACGAATCGCAGGCGCCGATGTTCGAGCAATTTCCACCGAAGCCGTCGATGGTCTGGTAGACGCTCGACCAATTAACGGTGACCGACTGGGCGAAGAGCGATGGCGCGGCGACAGAAGCAAGGAAAAACAAACAAACAATTTTAATCTTAGACATCCCCGTGAGTAGACTCCTTCCAAACATGTCTTCAACGTTCGAGTTGCAGAAGACCACGAACCCAGAGCTGGGGAAGGATCGTGCTTCGTAACTGAGATATGCCGATTCGGTTGCGTCGCGAGTCGCGAAGAGAAATAAGAAGACCCAGCGAATGCAACGCCCGAAACAGGGCACCCCTGAATTGAACGTAACAAGCGTGATGTGAAGGAACAACTGTACTGAGGGGCAAAGGTGAGGAACTGGTTGGATGTGGCAAGCAGCCCTGGACTAGGACAGTTAACTGGG
>Ga0209275_10000285_pt1 | contig 18827 bp, 17 predicted proteins | sample HubBroMetageREF2_FD_188344 | JGI IMG/M metagenome (GOLD analysis project Ga0209275, IMG submission 188344) | Reference soil microbial communities from the Hubbard Brook experimental Forest, New Hampshire, USA - Hubbard Brook CCASE Soil... | ecosystem: Environmental > Terrestrial > Soil >... | reverse complement strand
CGTTGATCCGGGCCACAGGATAGTCATTGAAATTGGATTGTTGGATTACGCCGTTCTTGGCCGTAATTTCTCCGCTGCGCACGATGCTCGTGCCAAAAACCACCGCGCCTTCGAATTGCGCGCGAGTTGCTTCCGGATTTACGACCAGCCCCGCATCCAGCGCTGTGTCAACACGCGGGATGCGGATCTCGCCGTCATCACTCACCTCCACTTCAACGACCGTAGCCACATAAGTTAAGAAACTCCGATGCGCGGCGAATCCGAACCCGTGGCCCTTTGCGCTCTTGTTCTTGGCCCAGCCGGATTTGTCGGCGACCATTTCGATAACCTTCCGCAAGCGGCCTGTTTCCCAGGGATACGTTTTGTAATCTGCGCCATAGTTTGGATACTGCACATTGGTGAAGTCCAAAGTGCGAGGTGGTCCGATAAGGTCGAGCAGATACTCCACGGGATCGCGATTTGCGCGATGGGCCAACTCATCGGTGAAACATTGGATTCCAAAAGCGTGATAGATGTTGGCCACCGATCGCAGCCAGCCTATCCTGACATGAGCCTGCGCGGGGCCGTTCTCGATGCGTATGTTTGGCAAATCATAAGGAAGATCCGTCCAACCTTGTGCCAGGTGGGGCGGGTCGCCATAAACGGCATTCACATCAAAAATCGAAGTGATGGGCGGAAAGACAGATCTCTGCAGCCACGCCGTGGGCTTTCCTTTGTCGTCGACGGCTGCCTTCAGGTACATCGCAGCCACGGCGTTATAGTAATCAAACTTGACGTCGTCTTCCCGTGTCCACACAACTTTTACCGGACGACCCAGTTTCTTGGACAAAACCGCTGCCTCGGCAACGTAATCGGGCTTGGATTTTCTGCCAAAGCCTCCCCCTAGCAAAGTGACGTTACAAATCACATCGCCGATCGGAATGCCGAGCTCGGAAGACACGATTGCCTGCGCGGCTTGAGGATTTTGCGTGGGCGCCCACGCGCTGACTCTTCCGTCCTTGAATTCCGCCAGCGCAACCATTGGTTCCATAGGAGCATGGGCCAGCAGCGGAACGTAGTAGTCAGCCTCAAACACATTCGTCGTAGGGAATGCTTTGTCAGAGTCGCCCACGCTCCGGATAAGCTTCCCCGGCTTGTGCGCTGTATCCGTAAGCTCTTTCTTGTATTTAACGGAGTCGTAGGACTCGTTCGGCCCATTATCCCAAGTTATGTTCAGCTTCTTGCGGCCCTGGAACGCAGCCCAGGTGTTGTCGGCAATGACGGCGACGCCGCCCAAAGGCTGAAAGGCAGCGGGAGGTTTAAATGGATCGATGCTAACGGTCTGGCGTACTCCCGCAACCTTCAGCGCCTCCTGATCGTCAACGTTCTTTACTTTGCCGCCGAAGACGGGAGGATGTTCGATCGATGCGTAGACCATGCCATCAATGCGCGCATCCATTCCAAACGCCGCTCTTCCGGTGCAAAGTTTTTCCAGGTCAACGCTGGTCATTCCCTTCCCGATGTACCGCCAATCGGAAGGACTTTTCATTTGAACCTGTTCCTTCTTGGGCACCGGAAGACGTGCCGCCGCGGCGGCCAACTCGCCGTAACCTGCACGCCGGCCAGTTGCCTTGTGAACCACCGTATGGAGGTCGGTGGAACACTCCGACGAGGGGACGTTCCATTGAAGCGCGGCTGCCTGGATCAACATCCAGCGCGTCGCAGCACCGCACTCTCGCATGGTGTCAAAGAATCTCCTTACAGATTGTGAGCCGTCCGTATTTTGGTCTCCGTATCGTTTGTCGCCAATCGCCTGGTCAATCTTCACGCGCTTCCAGTCGGCGTCCAACTCGTCCGCAACTACAAGTGGCAGGGAAGTGCGGATGACCGTGCCCATCTCCGACCGGTGTGCCACGATGTAGACGGTTCCATCTTGCTGAATGCCCACAAAGACATTGGGATGAAGGGTTGCGCGGTCCGCGTCGGTTTGACCATCCGTCGGCATGGCCTGGCCGAAAACCGGTGGGATGTACCGCACCGCGAGGATAAGCGCTCCCGCTCCAAACGCTCTTTTGAGGAAACTTCGCCGGCTTACATTTTCGATGTGGCTCATGCGATTTTCTCCGCCGCCAGCTTGATCGCCTGTCGAATTCGTTGGTAGGTTCCACAGCGGCAGATGTTGCCCGCCATGGCATCATCGATTTGCTGATCCGTGGGATGAGGAGTGTCCCTTAACAAAGAAGCCGCTTGCATGATCTGCCCGGACTGACAATATCCGCACTGCGGAACGTTCACCTCCATCCACGCTTTCTGAAGCGGATGGAGCCCATTTGCTCCAAGATCCTCGATCGTTCGAATGTCGCTACCCGCCGCCGCGCTCATCGGCGTGATGCACGATCGGATCGCTTCGCCGTTCTTATGCACGGTGCACGCGCCGCAAAGGGCCATGCCGCAGCCAAACTTTGTTCCTGTCAGTCCTAGTATGTCGCGCAAGTACCACAACAGCGGCATGTCAGGATCGCCTTCAAAGCTGCGATCAATCCCATTCACCTTGAGCTTCACCATCTGAATCATCTCTGCTATTAAGTCAAGCATTCGACGTGCCACGCCGCATTGACTCAAATGGACCAAAAAGCCAAGTGTGCTTTTAGTTTAGAGGTAGGAGGAAAACCAATCTCTTTCCCGGAGTGTCCGCGGTTCGACAGCAGCGTCGACGGACGGACCCTGTTGTTGACCCCGTGATGTCGTCTTTACTAGCGCAGATGAGACATCAGGTTCCCGCAATTGAACATTTCGCTGCACAGACACACTCTCGCAGAATGGCCAGGAAGTTGCTTCAGTTGAGGACAGATCGTGTAAATCGCAAATCGGTCTAACGAAGATGGAACGCCAAAGTTCGGTACACAACTTTATGGTGGCCTGGTTGCGCAAGCAATCAGCACCGCCCCCCGGAGGAGAGTCTTGAAAATCGGTCCCCGCTCGTATTTCTTGACCGCGGCAGTATGTGCTACTCCGTGGATCTTGCCAGCTTCGAAGCTGGCAGCGCAAGACGCGCATTTTCATAGTGCGCCCCCGTCCAGCGTTCAACTAAAGAACCCGTACGCGGGGCAGCACGCAGCCGTTGTATCAGGGTCAAGACTCTACACCACGAACTGCGGCTCCTGTCATGGAATTGGTGGACGCGGAACTGGGAACATCCCCGCATTATCCGAAGGGCCCACGCAAGCAGCGTCCGACGGAGAGGTTTTCTGGTTTATCACGACCGGGTCTGTCAATAATGGCATGCCAGCCTGGGGCAGTTTGCCCGAGCAGAAACGATGGCAGATTGTTACTTATTTGAAATCGCTCAAAAATTCATCGAGCGCACAAAAGGCCGAGTCTGCATCCGCCAACACGAAGCCGGTCAAGACGAATGCTCCGCCGCCCCAACCGCCCTACACAGATTTCCGCTTTGAAGAACCTGGAAAAGTTCGCAAGATCACTGCGCAAGATCTTCCAGCGCCGTACAGCACTGACTCAGCCGGCAATGCGCCGAAGGTCGTGCCTCGTCCGCAAGGTGCCTGGCCCAAAGCGCCAGCCGGGTTCAGCGTTCAGCAATATGCAACCGGACTCGATAATCCAAGGTTGATCCGGACCGCACCGAACGGCGACGTTTTCCTGGCAGAAAGCAGCAGCGGAAAGATCAGAGTGTTCCGCGGAATCACCCGCGAGGGGAAGCCCGAGCAGACCAGCGTCTTCGCCACCGGACTTAACCAGCCGTACGGCATTGCATTCTATCCTCCCGGAGGCGACCCCGAGTGGGTATATGTCAGCAACACCTCCTCAGTGGTCCGGTTTCCATATCAAAATGGAGAACTGAGAGCAACCGGCCCTCCTCAGCATATTGCGGACCTCCCACACGGCGGAGGGCATTGGACCCGCGACGTGCAGTTCACGGGCGACGGCAAGAAGATGTTCGTTGCCGTCGGATCGTCGTCGAATGTCGACGATCCCGACACCACTCCCGATGAAAAGAATCGAGCCGATATCCTGGAATTCAACCCTGATGGCTCAGACATGCGAGTGTACGCATACGGAATCCGCAATGCCGGAGGTGGGCTGGCGATAGATCCGCAGACGGGTGAATTGTGGTGCTCGGTCAACGAGCGTGACGGATTGGGAGACAACCTTGTGCCCGACTACATCACACAAGTGGAGGCGGGCGGCTTCTATGGCTGGCCGTGGTGGTACATCGGCAGCCATCAAGACCCGCGCCACGAGGGCAAGCATCCAGAGTTGAAAGACAAGGTTCTCGTTCCCGACGTGCTGTTGCAGCCTCACAACGCATCACTCGAGATGACGTTCTATGAAGGTACGCAATTCCCGGCTGAATATCGGGGTGACATTTTCTCTTCGCAGCACGGTTCATGGAACCGGTCCGTGCGCGCCGGCTATGAGGTCATTCGCGTACCTCGACATCAAACAAGCCGGGCCAGCGGCGAGTACGAAGATTTTGTCACTGGATTTGTGGTCGACAACAGTCGCGTCTGGGGAAGGCCTGTTGGCATCACCGTGGCTCAGGACGGATCTCTGCTGATAACGGATGACGGCTCGAACTCCGTTTGGCGCATTAGCTACACGAGTTCCGGCAGCCAGCAAAGCGAGCGTGCGCAAAGCCATGCAAGCCCAGTCGCGAAGAACATATCCAGGTAGAGAGTCCGCGATCGCGTTACTCGTATTCGCGGCTCTGGCATTGTGTGCTTTCCAATTCGGAGATCGGTATGGTCTGAACAGCATGCCATTCGCGCAAGTAGAGCGCGTGGCTTCTGACTTGGCAACCGCAAAGAAAATGGCGATGCAAGGGAACATCGATTTGTTCGTAGGAGAAACGATGCAGGGCCGGGCTGTGAACGTCCGAGGAGAAGTCACCGACGCGAATTGTTACTTTGGCGCTCATAGGCACGCTTACGATCATGCCTTCTGCGCGAAGATGTGCGCAGCCGCTGGCGGTCCGTTGGTATTTGTCCCCGACCGGGGTGGACAACCATATCTTGTCCTCAGCGAACGCAATGGCGTAAAGCTTTCGGATAACGTTCTCGACCGGATAGGCATTCCCGGGATCGTGCTCAAGGGCAAGGTGTTTGATGCTGACGGAATACATGTGCTGGCAGTTGATGGTCTAGCGCAGTGACTGTCGGCACGGGAAAAATTTGAAACATAAACTTAGGAGGTTAATCGTGAATACGAAGGTAGTTTCTGCAAGTCTGGCTGGAAATATTTTGCTTGGCGGCGAGGTCTCTGTTCATCGTCTCGGTTACGGGGCGATGCGCCTTACCGGCGAAGGCATTTGGGGCCCGCCAAAAGATCGAAAAGGCGCACTGGCGGTTCTTCGTCGTGCCGTGGAACTTGGCGTAAAGTTTATCGACACCGCGGATTCCTATGGCCCGCACATCAGCGAGGAACTGATTGCCGAAGCGTTGTTTCCTTACTCGCCTGGCTTGGTGATTGCGACCAAGGGAGGCTGGAACCGTCCCGGCCCAAATCAATGGACGCACGATGCGACCCCGTCTCACCTTCGCGAAGCGGTAGAGGGCAGCCTCAAGAGACTGCGCCTGGACCGCATCGATCTTTACCAACTGCATATTCCAGATCCCGTCGTGTCATTCGACGCTTCGGTGGAAACTCTGGCCGGATTGCGAGACGAAGGCAAGGTTCGCTTGATCGGATTGTCCAACGTCACGCAAGAGCACATCGAGCGAGCGCGCAGAATAGTCCCTATCGTCTCTGTGCAGAACCGCTATAGCTTTGCCGACCGTGAATGGGACTACGTTGTGGATTATTGTCAGAGTAATGGAATTGCTTTTATCCCCTGGTTTCCACTCGGAGCAGGCAAAGTTGCCGGCGAGGTGCTTAGCCGAATCGCGCGGGCCCACGGTGCGAGCCCCACGCAGATAGCCCTGGCTTGGCTTCTGCGGCGATCTTCCATCATGCTGCCGATCCCAGGTACATCCTCCATCGAACATCTCGAGCAGAATGTTGCGGCAGCTTCACTGCGCTTAGCTGAAGAAGAATACGAAGAGCTTTCTGGTGTCCCCGAGCTGGTGGGATCGCGGTGAAACAAATGTGACCTTCCTGCGAATCTTTTACAACCGGGAAAAACGAGACTCTTCGCGGCTAGCGCCTTAAAGATCAGATGGCCAACACTGAGGAAACAAAGGAGACAACCCTATGAAACGTCTTACTCCAAATCAGATGAAGCTAGGATTCATTGGCCTGGGTAACATGGGAAGCCGGATTGCCCAACGCCTGCTTGATCACGGATACCAACTCGCCGTATACGACGTCGATATCTCTAAGTCCGATGCCATCCGCGCACAGGGCGGTACCGCTGCTAAGAACATTGTTGAATTGACGCGCACTGCCGATGTGATTCTTTCGTGCCTGACCAACGATGACGCCGTTCGCAGCGTCTATACGGGGTCTGAGGGAGTTTTTGCTGCGTCAAAGCCAGGAACGGTTGTGCTGGAGATGAGCACGATTTCTCCGGAGAGCTCACGCGAACTGCACAGGCTCGGTGCGAAAGAAGGCGTCGAAGTACTCGACGTCGCCATCTCGGGCAGCACTCCCGCCGCGGAGCAAGGCATCCTCACTCTGCTAGTGGGCGGCGACCGAGAACTCTTCGGCGCCGCTGAGCCCATATTCCAGGCGATTGCAAAACAATATTTTCTTCTGGGCGGTCCTGGCTCTGGAACCGCGATGAAGTTAGTCGTCAACACATTGTTGGGAATCGGCATGCAAGCGATCGCTGAGGCTGTGGCCTTTGGAGAGAAAGTTGGCCTCGACCGCGAACGGCTGCTCGAGGTGTTATCGAAAACAGCTGTGATCGCTCCGGCGCATGTCGGAAAACTGTCGAGGATCGCGATCAACGATTACGATCCGCAGTTCCCACTGCGCCTGATGAATAAAGACTTTCAGTTGATTCTGGCCGCGGCGGCAAAAGAGCAGGTTCGCATGCCGGCGACAGAGGCGGCTTTTCACGTCAACTCCGATGAACTGGCCCGCAATGATAATGAAGAAGACTTCTCGGCTGTCCTGCGGCAAATGGAGATTCTTGCAGGTATCGCTACTATTCACCCGACGCCGTTGGCGAGTTGATTGCGTGGGGGTTGGCTCGAATTGAGTACGATGATCGGTGCGGCACTTTCCGGGTTCCGAGTTCTGGTCCGCATGCCATTCATAGGGGTGACGTCCGCCCTCGCCGACTAAGAATACTCTAGATTACCTCTGTGGCATCTATGAATGAATTGTCATTTAGCAGCAATTCGCCGGTTATCGCAATGGGGTATGGTTAACGAAGGTGGCCTGCTTCCAGGTCCCTTATTTGCCGGAGGATATTTAATTAAGAATGAGAATTTGCGGAGCCGCGAGCGCATTTCCTGAGAATTATTACAGCCAAGACGTCATTCGTGAAGCGCTGAAGAGCCGCTGGTCTGACAAACTGGAGAGACCTCAGATTCTGGATCGCCTCCACCGGAAAGTGGAAGTTCAAGGGAGGTATCTGGCACTTCCCAGCACAACCTACGAGGGTGGGCAACCTTTCCTCCGCCTCTGTGCTTCTAGTCTTACAAGACCTCACGAATCAGTGCCGCCCCGAGCCTGCACGCTCAGCATTCTAGAGCGCCATGGGCCTGATTCTGTTCCGAACTAGTCCTTCTCGAGTGGTAAAGAGCAAATGACAAAAATGGGAGTCGAAACGGACGTATTTGTCGTTGGCGGAGGTCCAGCCGGTTTGGCTGTCGCAATTGCGGCACGCAATCGGGGATTTTCGGTCATTGTCGCTGATGTTGCTCAACCACCGATCGACAAAGCGTGCGCCGAAGGGATTATGCCCGACGGCTTGGCGGCGTTAAGGAAGTTGGGTGTAAACATTCCACTAGATGCGGCATCGTCGTTTCAAGGGATTCGTTTCTCGGACGGTAAGTCCTCGGTGCAAGCCAGGTTCGCACGAGGTCCTGGACTCGGTACACGCCGCACGAAACTGCATGAGATTCTCATCGATAACGCTGCTGCAGCTGGCATCGACATGCATTGGGGAGCTCGCGTCACTGGCTTAACGCCGGATGGTGTCACGATGAACGGGATCAATGTTCGGTACCGCTGGCTGGTAGGCGCTGACGGTCAGAATTCGCGGGTCCGTTGCTGGTCGGGACTGGAGTCCGTTCGCACTCCCCCATCGACGCGCTTCGGCTTTCGCCGTCATTATCGCGTTGTGCCATGGTCGGAGTTTGTGGAAGTTTACTGGACGAAACACGGACAACTATATGTCACGCCAGTCGGTCCGGAGGAAGTCTGCGTCGCCTTTCTTAGCCGGAATCCGAAATTAAGACTGGACGATGCATTCTCCGTATCCCCCCAAATATATGCTCGGCTTCAGGGTGCTGATCTCGTCACTCGCGAGCAAGGCACAGTCTCTACTACGCGGGCTTTGCGGTCGGTTTACCGCGGATCAACAGTTCTCGTCGGAGAAGCGTCAGGCTCGGTCGATGCTATTACTGGAGATGGCCTTTCGATGGCTTTCCAGCAAGCCCACGCTTTAGGTGAGGCCTTTTTGAACGATGACCTCGCTCAATATCAGAGCGAACATCGCCGGATCGAACGTCTTCCACGCATGATGGCGAATCTGATGTTGCTCCTGGATCGCAATCACTGGCTTCGCGCCCGCAGCTTGCGTGCTTTGGAAGCAAGTCCAACACTGTTTGCGCGTATGCTCGCGGTTCACACGGGGGAGTTGCCTCTATTTCAGATCGGCATCGAGGAAACCCTGTCGTTTGGGTGGTGTCTTCTTCGCGCATGAGATTGTCATGAGGATATGCACAAACGTGACGGGACTCTTCCACAAAGGACCTAAGCTTCTCATCGTGAACCTTCGAAATCGAATGATCTCCTCATATATTTTCTTAGCCATTCTCTGCGTCGCGGGTTTTTCTTCTGACCTGTGGGCGCAAGAGATGACGCTCGAACTGGATCCTGCGAATGCCAAAGTTGAATTTACACTGCCCGACGTGCTTCACACCGTGCATGGAACCTTTGCGATGAAGAGCGGACTGATTCACTTCAATCCTTCCAACGGGTCGGCGTCGGGTTCGGTCCTAGTTGACGTCAAGAGCGGGCAGAGCGGCAACAGCACGCGCGACCGGAAGATGCACAAGGAGATCTTGCAGAGCGAACAATACCCGGATGCTACGTTCACGCCAACGAAGATGTCCGGACCTTTCTCACCGCAGGGCAGTTCGGAGATTCAAGTCGACGGGACCTTTCGCATCCACGGCAGCGATCATCCAATTACACTGGTCATACCGCTGCAAATCAGCGGAAGCTCCGCTAATTTCAAGACTCAGCTGGTGCTTCCTTATGTGCAATGGGGCATGAAGAATCCCAGCACTTTTGTTCTGCGGGTCAGTGACAAGGTCGACCTGGAAATTGCTGCAAGTGGCCATCTGGTCCAGGACCCGCAATCTGCGGACGGGAAGGTTCGCTGAAACTCGGCTAATTACGCAGGCTGGAAAACTCCTACCGGAAGAGACATCGTAATGAGCGCACCCCCAGAGGGCGCGATTCCGATCTTCACTGATCCGCCATGAATCTGAACCACAGCATCCACAAAGGCGAGCCCTAAGCCGTGTCCGGGAGATTGTTCCCCTTTCACGAAGCGCTCAAACGCTCTCTCACGAATTTCGAGTGGAAACCCCGGCCCATTGTCTTGGATTATAAGTTCAGCGGATCCCTGCTCGGTTCGCAGCCGGATCAGAATCTCGGAGTTGTCCGGTAGATGCATAAGCTCATTCTCCAGCAGATTGCTGACAACCCGCTCCATCAGAGAAGAATCTGCGTCGATCACCACCTTTGCTTCCAGATCGAGAACAAGCCGTTGATTTTTTTCTGCCATCGCCGGGCGGTAGATTTCTGCCAACTGCGTGGCCACCTCAGATAGGTCCAGAGGCTTGCGATCAAGGTGCAAAGCTCCCGCCTCTGCCTCAGCCAAGTCGAGCGTTGTGTTCAAACGCTGAAGCAGCCGGTCCAGACCTTCAATCGCTTCTCCCACCGACTCTTGCAGTCTGTCGTTTGTGCCATCGCATAAGGCCGACTCAAGCGTTCCGCGAATTGAAGTCACAGGGCTCTTGAGATCGTGGGCCACCGCATCCGTTACTGCCCGTAACTGGCTTACCGACGATTGAATGCGGTCGAGCATGTGATTGAAGGTCTCCGAAAGGCGCGCGATTTCATCAGAGTTCTTCGACTCCGGCAACCGTTCTTTTAAGTCCTCGCTTCCCATGCGCGCAACGGCTTCTGTAATGCGCTCGACTCTGAGCAGAGTTCGCCGTGCGCTGAAATAAGAAATCAAGCGACCAGCACGAACATCCCGCTCCAAACCGCCGCGAAGCTGCGAGTCAGCTTGTGCAGCAGATGGCGCGCGCCACGATCGGAAAGCCCAAGATATACTGCGGAGCCATCCTCATGGACCCTGGCCACCACTCGAAAGGGCTGCTTCCACCCCGAAATACGAATCGATTGCGGTTCGCCAGGGGTAAGGTTCGCCGTCTGAATTGCCTGAAGAAAGGCCTCTTTAGCATTGGGACCGACCCATAACGGTATCTCGTGCGTCTTTGGGTCAGTCTCGAGGAAGAAAACAGAATTTTGACGCTTCCCGTTGGTGCCGGGCTCTTCCGGAATCTCCTGCGTTGCGAGCTCCGCGACTTCTTCCACGATCCGGTCATAGAGGTTGTCTCGCGGCGTGTCTTCGGCCACCTGCGCCAGCGTATCCGCTTCGCCGATCAACCACGCGTCGCTTCGCTGCCGGATGCTCTGTGCCACCAGTAGATAAACAATGGAAAATGCGATAGCCGTGCCGATGGCGAACGCTGTGGCCGTCCAGATGGAAATTCGCCAGGCCGCTGTGGTGCGAAGTCGCTTAGGCATTTTTCAGCACGTACCCTACTCCGCGAATGGTATGAATCAAGGGCCTCAGCGCTGCATGATCCACCTTGCTGCGCAAGCGGTAAATGTGGACGTCCACCACATTCGTAGCCGGATCAATTCTCATTCGCCACACGTGGTCAAGGATCATGGTGCGGGTCACCACGCGTCCCACGTTTCGGCAGAGATACTCGAGCAGGGAGAACTCCTGAGGAGTCAATTGCAACATTTGATCGCCGCGACGGGCCTCGCGCCGGACGAGGTCCAATTGCAAATCCGCTGCTTGGAGACGCGTAGATTCAGTCTGAGGTGCGGAGCGTCGCAGCAAATTTCTTAGTCGAGCCAACAGTTCGGGAAGGGCAAATGGCTTGGTCAGATAATCATCACCGCCGTGTTCCAGCCCACGCACTCTCTCATCAACCGAGCGTCGCGCCGACAGAATGAGGACAGGCGCGGAACTGCCCTGCGCCCGGCAGCGGGCAATCAGGTCCAGACCATCCATGTCAGGAAGGCCAAGATCAATGATGAATGCGTCGTGAACTCCCTCAAGCGCCAAGGCCTCGGCGGCCTTTGCGTTAACCGCTGCATCCACCTGGTACCCTGCCTCCACCAACGCTCGCTTTAGAAATTGCTGGATGTGGAGGTCATCCTCCACTAATAGCAACCGCATCCCTTCGGACCTCCCAAAAACTGTACCCTCCGAAGTAAGATGCATGCAATGCCTCAGAAGTTGAGTGCGCGTCGCGCCAGATCCAGCGCGTCAGACCAAAACGTTGAAGATGAATGGATTAGTTCCACTACTCGCCCCATGGCACCGACAAATTGATCGATCTGAGCTTCTTCCACAATCAGCGGCGGAGCGAGCTTGAGGACCATGAAGTTGTTGCCACAAACCTGGGTCAATATTCTCTCATCCCTAAACATCCGCATGACGACCATCTGGCCGAACAGCCCAGGGTGAATTCGCTGGAATGCCTCGAAGGCTACACGGAGGCTGATCTTCGAAGGCGCCTGGAATTCGATGCCCGATAGCAGTCCGAGTCCGCGGATGTCTCTTACCATCTCGTATCCAGAAAGAGCTTCGCGCAACTGGCGACGAAGTTCATCTCCAATATCGATTGCGCGCCTGCCCAAATTGTCAGTTTCCAACACCTCAAGCGTCGCCAACCCTGCCCGCATGGCAAGCCCGTTCTCGCTATAAGTCGAGGTGTGGATGATGGCTCTCTTCAGCGAGTTGTAAACCGATTCGTATACCTCGTCAGACATCAGCACAGCACCAATAGGAATGAGACCACCACTCAAAGCCTTCGCGAGCACCACGATGTCGGGATCAAGATCGTAGTGATGTGCCGCGAGGAACGCTCCCGTGCGGAACATCCCAGTCTGCACTTCATCGAGCACGAACAAAGTTCCGTATTTTTTGCAGAGTTGCTGCGCGGTTTGCAGATAGTCGTGGTGCGGAATCCGGATTCCACCCTCCGCCTGTACTGGTTCTAAGATGAACGCGGCGAATTGTCTGGTGCTGAGCTTCGCTTCCAGCGACTGAGCATCCTCGAACGGGATCTGTTCCGCCCCGGGTAACATCGGCCCGAACCCCTCGCGCCAGAACTGATTTCCCATGAGGGAAAGAGCTCCACATGTCAATCCGTGGAATGCCCCCTCGGTGTATAGCAGACCGGAGCGTCCAGTATGGGCGCGCGCAAACTTGATCGCGCCCTCCACGCCTTCACTTCCAGAACTCGCAAAGAAAACCTTGGAAAGCCGTCCGCCCGCCAATTTGCAGAGCCTGGCCGCTAATTCGCCTGCGGCCTCGGGAACGTGGCTTTGCAGCATGGCGGGCCCGGAACGATCGAGCTCTTCTTTCAAAGCGGCGACAACAGAAGGATGGTTGTGTCCGATGTTGTGTACGCAATATCCAGAAAGGAAATCCAGAACGCAATTTCCATCTTCCGTGAAAAGCTCGGAACCGGAGCACCGTGTGTACCGGACATTCATCCCCAACACATCGAGCAGCTTCACCCATTGCGGGTTTACGTGGTCACTGTAGAGGGCACTCGAAGATGAGACTTCAATTGGCATTGGTTGACAGTAACTCCCTACAACAGACTATTGGCCGAACATTACCCCCGCGTCTCCGATAAATGACAATTCGTTCATCCGCGGATGTTCTAATTCCGACACAAAAGTTTTTCGATATCATCAGGAGGAAGGCTAAGCCCCCGACAGGAGTACCATTGAGATCCTTCAGATTCATTCTCATCGCTTCCTTTCTTACCTCCACTGTTCTAGCCGTTAGCGATTGGCAAGCGAAGGTTCCAGAGAGCGATCGCACCCGCCAGAATCCGATCGCCTCCATTCCGGAGTCCTTGGCTGCAGGCAAACAAATCTATGCAGACAAATGCGCTAAATGCCACGGCGCCAACGGAGAAGGCAAAGGGCACCATCCTTCGCTGCAAACAAAAGAGGTCCATTCCTCTAGCGCTGGCGAACTGGAGTGGCTGATCGCTCACGGTAATCGTTGGCACGGGATGCCCGGCTATGCGAGCTTGTCACAAGAACAGAGATGGCAACTGGTCTCCTATATTCAATCTTTGCCGACAGGTTCCAATTAGTTCTGCCTTTATTTGGTCAGCCGCGATCAAGACCGGATCAAGCAGCCGCGACTCCTCTCCCCACTGGGTTCGGGCATACAAACTCATTCTTGCGTTTCTGCGAAGCATCGTGAGTTCGCCGCATCGGCCTTCCCGAAAGAAGTTTGCTGGATACCGATCCAGACACGACATGCCGGATTCTCTTAGCATTCGGTCAGTCTGCTTCTTTAACGCTGGTGTCGAACTTCACCGCGCCGGTCGCAGGAGCGTAGCCGCAATAGCCGTACGGATACGGATAGGGTCTCCAGTAAGGGGCGTATCCTCCCCACCCGAATGCTGGCGCGACAACGACGCGACTTGCGTGAGCGGCAAGAGGCGCCATCATTAGGGTGGCCGTTATGCATACCATCAGTACCTTCTTCATAGCTCCCTCCTAGGCAATTAGATGCCCAGCGTGCAGGTTTCAATCGTGAAGAAGAGTAAAAGCAGGAAGGAAATAAAGAGCTGTTGTTCGTTTTATGTCGCGCAATTTTGAATTTGGCTCAAAAGCAATCCGACGGATCGGCCGCCAAGCCCGAGATCAAGTCGAACGAAATCGCAAAAATTTGGCATCCGCAGCCTATCGTCCTCCACCGATCCGCCCAAGACCGATACCGATGATGAAAGTAACTACTCCTTCCAAAGCGCCGATCCAGGTCATTTCAAATCCACTCGCCCACCATGGCCGAATGGTGATGAGAGATTTCGCAGCGCCAACGACGAAGTGCGCTTCCAGCGAAACAATCGCCGCGGCAATGACTGCCGGAATTCCGGTCATAAAGAAAAAGGGGACGATTGGGATCAACGCCCCTACTGCAGTCGAGAGCGCCCCGGAAACAGCAGAGACCATCGGCTTACGCAGCCCCTCTTCGGTAGTGTTCAGTCGCTCTCGCGCGAGTGCCCTGATGAGTTGCTGTTCGTCTTTCGCAATGTGTTGGACGAAGCGCACAGCATCAGCTTCCGGAAGGCCGCGAATTTGGTAACTGAGAGATAGCACTTCACGGGCCTCCGCTTCGTTATCTTCCACTGCCTCTTTTTCTCGGGCGAACTCCGCTTCGTAAATCTCTCGTTCGCTCTTCGCCGCAAGGTAGGCGCCGGACCCCATCGATAAAGCGCTCGCCACCATACCCGCGAGACCGGCAATGAGCACAAAATGGCTGTTACCCAGCGTCGCCCCGGAGACGCCGGACACAATCCCGAAGATCGAACCAAGGCCATCGTTCACGCCGTAAATCGCATCTCCTACCCAGTCCGCTGCGTGCGTATGTCCCTCGTCACGCGCTGCAACCAAATCATCGAGCGCTGCCTGAATCTGCTGAGAGGGTAGGGGCGGAAGAGTCCCACGCGACCGAATCAGAGTTCCAAGCATCTGGTAATGCTCGCGTTCATCAGCGATGACCTCCTGCAAGATCGCAACGCTGGGTTGGTCACCCAGTACCTTGAGCTGTTTACCGTACTTGGCGATGTCCCGACCCTCGTCAATCTCCAGACGGCGAAGTGCGAGGTCAGCCCCGCCGATTCGATTCGTCAATGAATCGGCTTGACCTGACAAGTCTCCGGTGTACTCGGGTTCTGAACCGCCGAGCTCACGAATACGTCCAGCCCACAGATCGGCATGATGTTTTTCTGCTGTTGCCAAGCCCCGCAATACGTTTCGCCGATGCGGATCCGTCTCTTCCTTAGCGAGTTCGGTGTAGGTATAAGAACCCTCCATTTCTGCTTGCCAGTTCGCTGCCAAAGCAGCCAAGAGCTTCTTAGTTTCAAAATCCGTCATTGCTTCGATTGGATGCCGACACGCTTTCGATCGATCCTGTACTTCCGCTGGGATATGGGCACGTGACGGGCCAGAGTCGCCGGAACCAACCACCACAGTTTCCTAGTGATATTTGAGCCGGCACCGATTGATCGGCGAGCGTCAGTGTTTCGACACACATGTCAGTTAAGAGACTGGCTCCCGCTCTATGAGCGGCCAACTACCATGAATACCCAATTAGTCCTCATGGCCTCAAAAATGCTTTTCCGGTGGACAGGCAGACCGCGCAATCGTGATGGCGGCGCCGACCAAGAGCGGATTTAACCGCGTGGCCTGGATCATGCCGTATTTCGTTTTGGTGCTTGGGCCGCAATAGTTACGCTGATTGTGCGGGCCTGGAGATCGCGTCCGCTGTAGCTGCCAGCCGGCGCCGTTGCCGCGGTTCATGGCGCGGCTCTTGAGCATTTCCGCGATCAAACCCCGAAGGACACGGAAATATGAGCATCGAACTTCTGACCTGCATCCTGATCACAATCGGCGCGCTAGTCTATGTCTTTTATCTCCCCGGTAAGCTGTACATGGATTGATGCAACCAACAATTTGTTGCTGTTCCTCGAACCTCATCGACTGCATCCGTTTACTCATAATTGATTGACCTTCCGTTTTTGCGTCCCGCTTCACGGTGTTTGCGTGGACGAGGGAGTTCAAAAGTTACTCAGTATTCAGAGCCGAGGCTACGGTCGGAATGCCCTTGACACAAGTGGCGAGTGGACCGCAGGGGCAAGCAGGATTACGGTTCGCTCTTCTTAAGAACAATGCGTCACTCTTTGCGCCGCGCATTGTCTTTAGATTCCGTTAATGGTGGCACTCATAACCCAACGGTCGGTGGTGAAGACACACGGTTCGCAACGCAAAATCACGGCTAGGCGGTTTGAGCGGCGATTGACATCTGCACCATTTGTCAGAGCGTTCACGCTTGCCGGTGCTAATCTCAACGCTTCTCCGATGGTTGGACCCGCGATAGTTGACGAACCCAGGTTAAGTAAGCTGGAACTAGTCTTTTTTAATGCTAGCCGGCACAGCACTATACCCTTGGGTGGACTTTCAAGTGGAGGAATGCGGCGAAAATGCAACAGTCTAATGAGATTGTTACATTTCCGCCATCCGCTTCATCTTTGGGCCAGTCCTCGCATAGCCAAAGCGCTTCGGAAGTCGAACTTTGGGACCCGATTGACGGTAACAAGCCTATGGGTTGATTGCCGAGGTGGTCAGCTTTTTCCGGCTAGCCAGGCCGAGCAGAATGCCAGTTTGTCTTCCAGCGGGATCGATGCGAGGAGAAGGTTCACCCGTTCCGCCGCTGCTGGCTGCGCTCCGGACGCGTGCGGCGGACGGTGAACCGTGGCGACAGCAACGGCTGCGCCATTGCCGCTTGTCTTCTTGGAGCGGTGAAGTCGGCCGCGGTGCGCATGACAGTAGCCGGTGGTGTTGTTGGGGGCCAATTTTCCCCTGCACCCCGAAACCTGCAATTGCGGGCGGTGTCGGCTGACGTGTCAGTCATTTGATCCTCCTGAGGCTTCCGAGTGTCCCTCGTTCCCCTTACCTGTTTCACAAGGGCCGCGAGAGTTTGCGCGGGTGACGTACTGATTCCCTTCGCAATCCGGAGCTGAGTCGGGCAGGGCACCGAATCTGCACAAAAAACGCAGATCGCCTTGCCGTCCGCGCCCTGGTAGGACGAGGCACAACCTGGCCCGCGAATCGCGAGACATCGCTCGCAGTCCATCTTCGAACGATAGCAAAAAGTGGTCAGTGAGAACAGGCTGAAGGATCATGAAATTTACTCCCCGCAGTGGACAACCAGTACGGTTAGGAACGGCGGCCACGATCAAGAACAGTCCAATCGCCGGTGCGTTTGCATGCCTTGGTGTCCACCTTTGCGCGTCGCACGGGACGCAAGCCGGAAAACTGTTGAGGCAACTCTTCCGGTAAAACTTAAATTGAGCGGCTGATCTGGCAGATTCCGGCCGCCGAATTTTTTGTGCCCCTAATTGCCCCTAGGAGCGGTTTTTGGAGGAGTGCAACTGATTGAAAACATGGTGGCCAGGGACGGAGTTGAACCGCCGACGCCAGCCTTTTCAGGGCTGCGCTCTACCACCTGAGCTACCTGGCCACGCTTGCGCTCCACGGTCCGGACGCTTGCGAGTTGTGGGCTACGCCTGACTTGGCGGAATTGCCGGTAATCGCGGGCAGTCAAAATGCGGGAGCGCGTGGAACAGCCACGATTATAACAACCAAGCTGGATTCACTCAATGCGGCGGGCCTTGGTTAGCCACAACTCGGCCCGTCGCATTGGTTCATCCTACAAATCGGTTTCCAGTCGGCGTCAGGTTGCCTTAGTTCCTCGCATCTCTCACTCTCCAGCCGAAGCGCCGTGACTCTGAAGCCAGGATGCGAGCTGCGTTCCCTGCTGCGCCTTGAGATCGACGCAATAGTTTATGCGTTCGAGCGATTGTTTGAGTCCGCGCTCGGACGCGGGAGCGTGATGGGTCGCGAAGAAGTCGGTCACCTCGTCGCGCATACCCGCGTCGCAGAACGAACCGGTCGCCGTCACGATAACTCCACCTCCGAATGCGCCGCCCAAATTCGCGACGTCGTTCCAATGCGCCCGCACAAAATCCCACGCGACCCTGGTCCCGGCTGGGTTTCGCAGTACGCCCGAAATCAGGTACGGGGCATCTTGCGAGCGCGCATCGGGCGAAATTGCGTACTCGAGAGTCCTCTCCAGCAGTTTAGGATCGCTAAAGCGCGCCAGCATTTGTTGGTAAATAGATTGTTCCTCGGGAGTCTTGGCAGTCTTAAGTCGAACCATCACCTGGTCGTACAAGGCTGCATCACCATCGCGAGCGGCGATGGACAAAGCCGCCGACAATAGTTCGTGATCCACGGAAGATGGATCCTGCATTGCCTGCTCGGTCAGCTTGCGTGCGACCGCTTCCACTTCAGGATCACGCGCGGTATAGCCTAACGCACGCATAAGTTGCGCCCGAACGCTGCTCTGATCCGAGGGCTCGCCCGGCTTTGGCGCCCATCCTACGTTTTTCGCAGCCGGCGTCAGGAGTTGACGAACCCAGAGATCATACGACTCGCGATCCGCGTCGTTCACCAAATGTTCTCCAATGAAACCTAACTGCTGGACTAACTCGGTCAATACCGCGGCGGTGCGATCGGCCTGCAACCCCTGCGCCACGGCCAGATAGTCGCCGATGGGCTCGCGATTCACGCGGACGGAAGCCCAGATATCCGATAGCAGCATGATCCGCTCCGCCGGGGTCAACGCGGTTTCCACATCCTTCGCCATCGAGCGCACCGCATCCGTCTCGTAGCCCGACCGGTAGAATCCCTTCGCGCCCGCGTTGGCGAAGATCGATGGCGCGCATCCGGAAAGATTAGCGGCCTGTTCCTTTCGGGTTAACAGTTCACATTTCTCGGTGCTCCCTGCTTTGCCATCTTTTAGG
>Ga0209275_10000283_pt1 | contig 18875 bp, 15 predicted proteins | sample HubBroMetageREF2_FD_188344 | JGI IMG/M metagenome (GOLD analysis project Ga0209275, IMG submission 188344) | Reference soil microbial communities from the Hubbard Brook experimental Forest, New Hampshire, USA - Hubbard Brook CCASE Soil... | ecosystem: Environmental > Terrestrial > Soil >... | reverse complement strand
CGTTCCTTCGGCGCTGGGCTCCGTCCTGCAACCCGCCAACAACAACCCCGCGCACGCCGCCGCTGCAATCCATTTGAATTTGTGTGAGCGTTTCATCGTGTGTGTTCGCCGTTTAGGGGCTGGCTTTGCTGGCGCGCGCCACGCCAGCGCCCGGCCACCCTTCCTACCAGAGATATACGAGAAAGCGCAACCAGAAGTTCCCGCGAGGACGACGGTTCCAAGACGGCCGTCACTTGATCTTCAGGAGGGAATTGAGCGAACCCTGCCGGTAACCTTCCAAATCCAAAGTCACAAACGCAAAACCCGCGCTCCTCACGCCTTCGGAAATTTTGCGCGAAATCTCCGGATCAAATCCCCGCGCCAGCTCTTCCGCAGCGATTTCAATCCGCGCCAGCTCCCCATGCGCCCGCACGCGAAACTGCCGAAACTCCAGCGCGCGCAGCACGCCTTCAGCGCGGTCAACTTTCTCCAGCAGGTCCGGCGTCACAGCGGTGCCGTAAGGCACGCGCGAGGAAAGGCACGCCGAAGCCGGACGGTTCCAGGTAGCCAATCCCGCCCGCTGCGAAAGAAAACGTATCTCGGCCTTAGACAGGCCCGAATCCAGCAGCGGCGCCAGCACGTGATGCTCGTGCGCCGCGCGATGCCCAGGGCGGAAATCGCGCGTGTCGTCCGCATTGATTCCGTAAGCGATCGCCGCAAACTCGCGCCTGCGCGCCAGCGCATCCATCTGGTCAAACAGCTCGTCCTTACAGTGATAGCAGCGGTCGGCGTTATTCGCCACGTACAGAGGATTTTCGAGCTCGTGCGTTTCGATGAACTCATGGCGCAACCCGGTGGCGCCAATGAAAGCCTCAGCCTGCTCGCGATCGTGACGCGAAAAACTAGCAGACAGCGCGGTAATCGCGAGCGCTCGCTCGCCTAGCGCCTGATGCGCTGCCCACGCCAGATACGCAGAATCAGCTCCGCCGGAAAACGCCACCAGCACCGATTCCACACGCCGCAGCGCAACAAATAAATTATCCTGTTTGGCAAGGGCCTGCGCGGCGTCTACCGCCAAAGCAGCAGCGGCAGCAGCGTTCGTAGCAATCGGCAATCGGGGAACGTTGGACATAGACGAGCCAGTATAACTGAATTCCGCCTACTGAAAATCCAGCAGCACATCTACTTTGGCGTTTTGGGGGTCCAGCTGCAAAAATTTCCCAATCTTGTCGTAATGCACCGGCAGTCCCGCAAACGCAGCCTTAATCCCCGTGTTCACGAAATCGTCGTATATGCTTTTATCGAACACCGCGCCCGGCGCGATGCTCCACGCTTTCTTCAACCGCCGCTCGCCCTCGATCGAGAGTCCTGTGAGCACCAGTTTTCCCATGTGATACTGCGGCCCTTCGTTCACGTCCGCCACGTAGATCACCCGCTTGGTCTGCTCATCAAATTGCGGCGCGGGATTCAAACCCGCATCCAGATATCCCAGCTGGGCGTACGCCGCCCGCGCCGTTTCCCATAGCGATTGGATTTTATTTCCGTCGGCAGGATCGCCCGGTAGCAGCGCGGAAAATTTATTCAAGTCTTGCGCCGATACGGAATCGTTGCCTTTCCACTGCACGCCGCCCCACGCATATGCCACGCCCGGATCGATCGGTGCTGCGACAATCAGCTGCCCGGAAAGCGGGCTCGTGGGATTCGCCGCAAAATGCGCCACCGGCTCTCCGAACTGGACCTTCAAGTACGCACGCGCCAGATACGCCGGGCGCACTTGCTCGAATTCGAAAAGTTCCACGCGGCTGCGCGAGTACGGTTTGCCGATCAAATCCGGTAGCCGCTCCTGCACCACGGGATTGCGCTGCGCCGTCGGATCGGAAAAATCCACCTGCTGGATCGTCAAGTCCGTATTCTCGACGCGAAATTCCTGCACGCTTTGATTGCTAAACGGATGCGCGATCACTTCGTGCGAGACGCGCGCGTGCACGTTCCGCGTATCCAGCAGTTTTTCCAGCGCTTCGGTTATCGCGTCCAGCACCGTGCCTTTCGACGGCGCTCCGCCATCGAACAAAATTCCCGAGGCTTTTAGCCCGGCGGATAATTCCTCGTCGCTGAACCACGGAAAATTATCGAACGTCACCGGCAGCGCGGGCCCGTCCGAAACCTGATAGGTGACTTTCACGCCGCCCAGGACCGTCGCGAATTTGTATTGGATATTGGTAAAAAGGCCCAGCGCAGCCAGCTTGTCCGCTGCTCCCTGCAATTCCTCGCGGCCCACGGTCGCGCCGGGACGCAGGCCGATCACCGCCGCGATCTGCTCCGAAGTAAATCGCATCGAGCCGGCGAACACCACGGAATCCAGCCGCGCCGTACCCGTACGAGCATTTTGCGGCGGCGCCTGAATTCGCGAAGCAGACAGCGGCGTGAATACTGCGCCCAGCAATAGACACGCGAGAATGAGCGATAAAACCTTGCGGAAGAAGCGGTAGCGCATCATCTCGTAATTCTAGAACACAGAAACCGTAAGGGGAACCTGCGAATTGCAAACAATAAGAAGAATTAGAAGAAATGCCGAGCCGTTCCGCTATTCCACGGTAACGGATTTGGCTAGGTTGCGCGGCTGGTCCACGTCGCAACCGCGCCGCACCGCGATGTGATAAGCCAACAGCTGCAGCGGCACAATTTCCAGAATCGGCGCCAGCAATTCCGGCGCCGCCGGCACTTCCACCACATGAGTCGCAATTTCGCGCGCCTGCCGATCGCCCTCCGTCACCACCGCGATCACGATTCCGTCGCGCGCCTTCACTTCCTGCATGTTCGAAACGGTCTTCTCGTAGCGCATCATCGAGGCCGGATCGGTTTCGTCGCGCGTCGCGATCACGACTACCGGCAGATTCTCATCAATCAGCGCATTCGGCCCGTGTTTCATTTCCCCTGCCGGATATCCCTCCGCATGAATGTAGGAAATTTCCTTCAGTTTCAGCGCGCCTTCCAAAGCGATGGGGTAATGGATACCGCGCCCCAGATACAGAAAATCCGTGTGCCGGAAAAGCAGCCGTCCCAGCTCCTCCAGCTCCGCGTCGTGCTGCAAAATCGTCTCAATCCTGTGCGGAATCCGCGTGAGTTCTTGCATCAACGTTCTCGCAGCTGCGGGAGTGTGCTTGCCGCGCACTTGCGCGAGGTACAGCGCAGTCAGCATCAGCGCCGCCAATTGCCCGGTGAATGCCTTCGTGGAGGCGACGCCAATTTCCGGCCCCGCGTGCGTGTAAATCGTTCCATTGGCCTCGCGTGTCAACATCGAACCGACCACGTTGCAAATTCCTAGAATCTTCGCGCCCTTCTGCCGCGATTCCCGCTGCGCCGCCAAAGTGTCCGCCGTCTCGCCCGACTGGCTGATGGCAATCACCAAGTGATGTTTATTCACGATCGGATCGCGATAACGGAATTCGCTGCCGTAATCCACTTCCACCGGCAGATGCGCCAGCCGCTCGATCATGAATTTGCCGGCCAACGCCGCGTGCCAGCTCGTTCCGCACGCGATAATCTTCACTCCTTCGAAATTCCGGAACTCCTCCTCGCTGATATCCATCTGATCCAGAAATACTTTGCCCGTGTCCTGCGAAATTCTTCCCAGCAAAGTATCGCGCACCGCGCGCGGCTGCTCGAAAATTTCCTTCTGCATGAAATGCTTGAACCCGCCCTTTTCCGCCATGATCGGGTCCCAGGTCACGTGCTGCGGCTTTCGTTCCACCGGGTGTCCCTGGAAATCCATCACGCAAACGCCCTGCGGGGTCAACACCGCAAGTTCGCCGTCGCCCAGAAAGAACACGCTGCGGGTATGCTGCAGAATTGCCGGAATGTCACTCGCTACGAAAAATTCCTTTTCTCCCAGCCCAATCACAATCGGCGGCCCCATCCGCGCCGCCACAATCTTCAAAGGATCGCGCGTCGAAAGCGCCACCAGCGCAAAGGCCCCCGTCATCACTTTCACCGACTTTAGCACCGCAGCTTCCAGCGATGCGCCGTCGGAATACTTCTCAATCAAGTGCGCGATGATTTCCGTGTCGGTTTCAGTGACGAATTTGTGCCCTTCGGCAATCAGCTGGTGCTTCAACTCCAGATAGTTCTCAATAATTCCGTTGTGCACCACCACAATCTCGCCGCTGCAATCGCGGTGCGGGTGCGCATTCTCTTCCGTCGGACGCCCATGCGTGGCCCAGCGCGTGTGCCCGATCCCATACACGCCTTCCAGCGGCGTCGCGCGAATGGATTCCTCCAGGTTGTGCAGCTTTCCCGGCGCGCGCCGAATTTCCAGCTTGCCGTCCTTCTGCACCACCGCGATCCCGGCCGAATCGTAGCCGCGATACTCCAGGCGCTTCAGCCCATCCAGAATCAGCGGCACCACGGGTTTCGTGCCAATGTAACCAACAATTCCGCACACGAGATCTTGCTCCTGGAGGCTGCCTTGCAACCAAATCCTTACAACCAAAACAAAGCGCAGCCGCGCCAATAACGCGGTAGGGGCGAGTCGGGCGACTGCGGGACCCGACCGCCTTTGCGGTCGTTATAAAGGTTAGCACATCACTTGCGTTAGACAACCTCACCACCAGCGCAGGCGCGACAGGCGCTACGTCGAAAAATTAATTAGGGATACAGCAGTTTGTCACTCGAGGATTTCAAAGCGGAATTCTTCAATTACAGGATTCGTCAGCACGTCCTTCGCGATCCGTTCCACCTGCGTCTTGGCTTCCTCGCGGCTCATCCCATCCAGCGCCAGCACAAAAAACTTTCCCTGCCGCACATCTTTCACCCTGGAATATCCCAAAGACGACAAAGCTCGTTGAATGGTCTGACCCTGTGGATCCAGAACCGTGGTTTTCAGCATGACCCAGACATGTGCTTTCATCACAAAGATTATACCAGCCCCGCCGAATCCGCCGCCGCTCGAAAAGCCACTAAATATTTTCGCTTCTCGTCCGGCGGCAAAAATGCCGCGTGAAAACTTTGTTCCATCAGCTTCACCAGGTGCGGCGTGGAAACTCCCAGCCCCGCCACTTTCGAATATTCCGTCAGCAAATCGGTGTGAAACATTCCCGGGTCGTCCGTCGAAAGCGTCACCGCAATCCCACGCTTCAGGAAATCCGGCAATGGATGATCGCTCAGCGTCACTTCGACTTTCCCCACCTGGCGCGCCAGCGCTCCCGTGCACAAATTGCTCGTCGGACAAACTTCCAGCACCACCCGTCGCATCGCCAGCGTATCCGCAAACACAGCGTCGCGCATCACGGCAATCCCATGCCCGATTCGCTCTGCTCCCAGCAGTTCAATCGCTTCGCGCACCGAATCCGGCCCGCCAATCTCCCCCGCATGGCACACAATGTGCAGCCCACCCTGCCGCGCCAGATCAAATGCCGGACGAAAGTTAATCGTGGGATACGCCAGCTCGTCGCCGCCCATCCCAAACGACACCACGCCCAATTTCTGCAGCTGCCCGGCCCAGCGCGCGACCTCCTTCGCTGGATCAGGTCCGAATTGCCGCGCCGCGTCCAGAATAAACGCCGTACGCAAGCGCGCAAACGGCACCGACTGCGCCGCTTCGCGAATCGCCGCGACGGTCGCTTCCAGATTCTGCATCCGCCGCAAAATCACGCCCGCGGAAATCGTAAATTCCGCGTACACCACGTTCTGCCGCACCAGCTCTTCGCACAACTGCCGCGTGATCAGCGCATAATCATCCGGGGTGCGCAGGAACGAAGTCACCCACTTGAACATATCCAGAAATCCACTAAAGTTGGAAAAATTGTAACGCGCCGCGACCTCCTCCGGCGTAAGCGTCACACCATGTCGCGCAGCCAATTTCAATGCCGTATCCGGCCGGATCGATCCTTCCAGATGCAAATGCAGTTCTGCTTTCGGCAGCGCATCAATGGCCATGGGCGGCCGGGCTGTTTGTGTTGGCGGATTCATTTTATTGCTGCGGCAATTGCGGCCGTCCCGCGTTGATCCAGGCCGTCAACCAGTACGAGCCTACGTCAGTGGCAGCATCGGAAAGCTGCCGCACCAGAATCGCTCCGGCCAGCGAATAGAACCTGTCGTAATACTCCTGCGAGTACGCGGAAAGCCCTTCGTGCGCGCGCCGGTCGGCCAGCAGCACATTTTCCAGCCAGGAATGAGCAGTCATACAAAGTTCGAAAGCATGGTCGGTGGGATCGTGAATGAAGACGGCCTCGTTCGGCTGCACAAAAAAGAAAAGTTGATAGCGATCCACCAAGCCGCTCGAGAAGCGCTCATTGACCCCCGGCTGCGCGGAAAGTTTCCCATCCATATTAATCGTCGTGTTGAATGGATCGTGCGCCGCGTTCACATAGTGCGCCAAAATCGCGGCAGACACGCGCACCTGATTCCAATCGTGCTCGCGAAATGCGTCGGTCAGCTTCTTGCTGTAGAATCCGATCTCCCACGGCAGAATTCCGTATTGCTCCAGCACTCGCCGGTTGAATTTCGTGCTCGCCGCATTGTACTCGCGTGGCAAGGCGGAGAAGGGAAATGGCCCGTAATGATCCAGCTGAATGAAATCGGTATGCCGCGCCGTCCCGTTTTTCGCTGCGTTTTCCTCCGGCCCCACGTGCTCCACCAGAAATTGCCGGTTCGCGTAAAAAAAAGGCTGCATCTCCTGCGGCAAAGTGTCCACCGCGCGATTGGTCACTAGCCGGTCGCCCGTTTCGCCCCACCCAAACAACGGCGCCAGTCCGAGGACCAAAATCCCCGCCGACAAAATACCCGCGCGTTGCAACGAATGGCGCATTACCGGAGTTTATCCTTATCGGCATCCGCCCGGATATTCGCGTCCGATAGCTGGCTGTGGCGGCGCCCGTAAAAATAATAAAATACCAATCCGATCAGAAGCCACACGAAGAAACGGATCCAATTGGTAATCGGCAGCCCTGCCATCAAAAGCAGGCAAGTGAGAATAGTAACCACCGGCGCTAAAACTCCGCCCGGCGCGCGAAATGCCCGCGGGCGATCTGGCTGCTTGTAACGCAGGATCAGCACGCCCCCCGCCACCAAAGCAAATGCGAACAAAGTTCCGATATTAGAAAGATCGGCCAAAGTTCCGATGTCCAGGAGTCCGGCTGGAACACCAACCAAAAATCCCGCGACGATCGTCGAAAAATCCGGCGTGCGAAATCTTTTGTGCACCCGGCTGAAAACTCTGGGCAGCAATCCGTCGCGCGACATCGCGAACCAAACGCGCGCCTGCCCCAGCTGAAATACCAGCAACGAAGAAATCATTCCGGTTAACGCGCCCAGCAACACGATCAGCTGAATATTCCTGAAGCCCAACTTCTTCAGCGTGTTCACTACCGGCGCCGCGTCGTCCAACAGCGTCTCCCAGCGTACCAGGCCCGTCAGCACCACCACCACCGCGATATACAAAAGCGTGCATACCACCAGCGTTGCGATAATCCCGATTGGCAAATCGCGCTTAGGCTGCTTGCATTCTTCCGCTGCGGTCGAAACCGAATCAAATCCGATATACGTGAAGAAAATAATCGAGCCGCCCGTGAGAATCCCCGGCCACCCGTTCGGCGCAAAGGGATGCCAGTTTGCCGGATGCACGTAGCGCGACGCAAAAATCACGAACACCATGATCGCCGCGATTTTCAGCAGCACCATAATATTATTGGCGTTGGCCGATTCGCGGATGCCGCGCACCAGAATCACGGTGAGCAACATCACAATAATGAAAGCCGGCCAATTAAATCCAAAATGCCAGCCCGGATCGTAAAGAGTGTTTCCCTGCAGATCCGCCAGCCCGGCTGGCAAATAGGCTGGCGTAATCCACCTTAAACTCGGATGCACTCCAAACCAATCCAGCAAATTCACGACGTGCGCGGAAAATCCCACGCTTACCGCCATATTCGAAACGGCGTATTCCAGAATTAAATCCCAGCCAATTATCCACGCGATCAGCTCGCCCATCGTCGCGTATGTATAGGTGTACGCGCTGCCCGCGATTGGAATCATCGCCGCCAGCTCCGCGTAACACAGTGCCGCGAAAGCGCACACCACTCCCACCAGCACGAACGACAGCGCTATGGCAGGTCCCGCGCCCGGCCGCCCGAACGACGCCGAGTGATAGATCAGATATTCCAGCAGGGGAGCGTTCAGCACGGATTTGAATTGCAGTTTTTGCCCTGCGATGGCCGTGCCGATAATTGTGAAAATCCCCGACCCGATTACCGCGCCAATTCCCAGCGACGTCAGGCTCAACCACCCCAGCGATTTCTTCAGCCGCTTTTCGGGATCCTCCGAATCGGAAATCAGACGGTCAATGTCCTTCGTCCGGAAAAGCTGTGCGCCCAATCGTCACCTTCCCTGTGAAAGAGCGAGAAACTTTACCCTGCGAATGGTCGTGGTGCAACCCTGCGCGCCGGCACCCCCGCCAATATTCCATCGCGCCAGCGACATCATCCTACAGCACACTGCATTCGTCCTAGAAGTCATCTCACAAAACGGAAGGTCGCGAACGCCATCAAGCACGCAAACAAAAGGCCTCTAGAATCTGCCACAGTACTCGAGGATCTCTGGTGCCGTGTCTGGCCACTTGTCACTCATCACTCGCCACTGCCTTTTTCGCGCGTCACGCCAGCTGCAAATTGGCATAGCGCTCAATAAGTTTCTTCGCCCCGTGATCCTGAAAGCTCACAGTCAACTTCCGATCTTCACCTTCGCCTTCTACCTCGATGATCGTCCCCACGCCGTATTTCGCATGCCGCACCCGCTTCCCAATCAACGGATCTTTCGACGCGCGTCGCGCCGCGCCGCGCGATGCGGGACCGTAAGGCGTGCGCGTCTTCTGGCGGTAAGCATAATTCTCTGAATAATCCGGATCAGGCTCGTACCGCCGCGTTTCCCCTGGCTCCGATTGCGAACCCAGCGCTGCTTCAATCAAATCTCCTGGAATTTCCGCCAGAAAACGCGAAGGCAAGGCCGCGCGCAAACGCTCTTCGCCGTATGTGCGGCGATAAACCGCGCGTGACAGCACCAAAGACTGCTTCGCCCGCGTCATCCCCACATAAAATAGCCGCCGCTCCTCTTCCACTTCGGCATTGCTCCCCAACGAGCGCCCGTGCGGCAAAAGCCCTTCCTCAAGTCCCGCGAGAAATACCGCGTCAAATTCCAATCCCTTCGCGCTGTGCAAAGTCATCAGCGAAACTGGAATCGTGTCGTCATACTGATCCGAATCGCTCGCCAGCGCCGCCTGGTCGAGCACGTCTTCCAACGTCTGCCCCTGTTCGGTGGCCTCCGCCATCGCATTCGCCAGCTCGCGCAGATTTTCCGCGCGCGACGTGTGCTCCAGGTTGTCCTGCTGCTCCACCCAGTCCAAATACCCGGTACTGCCCAGCACGCGTTCGATCAACTGCGTCGGCTGCATCTCCTGGCAATCCTTCCGCAAGTCCTCAATTAATTTGCAGAATGAGCGCAGCGCCCCGCTGAATTTTTTGCCTGTGAGAAACTCGCCGCTCGAAATCACCGCCCAAAGCGATTTCGAAGTTTCCTTCGCGCGTGCTTCCAGTGCAGCCACAGTTACAGCGCCAATCCCACGCGGCGGCACGTTCAACACCCGCAGCAAGGCCACATCGTCTTCCGGATGAAAAATCAAGCGCACGTATGCCAGCGCGTTACGCACCTCCGCGCGCTCGTAAAAACTGAAGCCGCCCACCACGCGATAGCGAATCCCCAGCCGCCGCAGCACTTCTTCGAATGACCGCGATTGCGCGCCCGTGCGATACAGCACCGCGATCCGCGCATCCGAATCGTTCCGCACCAGCCCCGCGAGCACGCCGCAGATAAACTCAGCCTCAGCCGAAGAATCCGGCGCTTCAAAAAATTTCAGTCGCGCGCCCGCACCCAAAGTCGCCTGCAAATTCTTCCCCAGCCGGTCGGAATTGTTTTTCACGACCGCCGCGGCCGCGTCCAGGATCGTCTGCGTCGAGCGGTAATTTTCTTCCAGCCGTATCAGCTTCGCGTCTGGAAAATCCGAGGTGAAGCGTTTCAAATTTCCCGCGCGCGCCCCACGCCATGCATAAATGGACTGGTCCTCATCCCCCACCACGCAAACGTTCTTGCGCGTCCCCGCCAGCAGCCGCACCAATTCTTCCTGCGAGCGGTTGGTGTCCTGAAATTCATCCACCATCAGGTAGTGAAAACGCGCATTCCACGCCGCGCGCACATCCGTATGTTCGCGCAGCAATTCCACCGCCCGCAGCAGCAAATCGTCAAAATCCAGCGCCGCCGCCTTGCGCAGAATCTCGTTGTAAACGCGGAACACTTCCGCCGCTTTCTGGCGCACATCGTCTCGCGCTTCAGCGGCCGAAGCGGCCAGCTCTTCCACTGTGAGCCCGTGATTCTTCGCGTAGCTGATCTGCGCGCGCATGCTGCGCGGCGGGTAGTCGTCGGTGGAAAGTTCCAGCTGCGCCAGCGCGCGTTTCACTGCCGCAGTCTGGTCGTCATCATCGTAAATCGCGAAATCGCGCGGCAGCCCCAGGTGCTGCGATTCGCGCCGTATCAACCGCGCGCAAAAAGAATGAAACGTCGAAACCCATACGTCCGAAGCATCGCGCCCTGTCGAACGCAACAGCTCCCCGATGCGTTCTTTCATGACCGCCGCGGCTTTGTTGGTGAAAGTTACAGCGAGGATCGCGCCGCCCGGCACGCCCATCTCAATCAGGTGCGCCACGCGATAAGTGATCACTCGCGTCTTGCCCGTGCCCGCTCCGGCAAGGACCAGCAGGGGACCTTCGGTCGTCAGCACAGCCTCGCGCTGCCGCTCATTCAATTTCTCTAGCAAAGTGGAAGATGAAGTGGAATTGTTCAAGCGCAAATTCTAACCGACCGCACCAGATAGAGCAATTTTCGCTAGGAATGCTGGTTTGCAGTAGAGCTTTCGATTGCGCGCCTAAGTTCGCACAGCGCTTGCGGCAGTTCGGACGATTAAAATCAAAGCAATGTCGATTGGGATAAAAATGATTAGGAACAAATTCGACGGTGAAACCTGTTGCAAGAATCTGGTCCCCGCGAACCAAATGGAGCTGGCAACCCTTGCCGGCAAAGCCAGCAGCGCCGCCCAGCGCGCACCGATCGGAAGACGGGCCTCCCTCATCGAGACGAGCTGGAACAGCAGCGAGGACACCGCAAAAAACAGAACTGCAATTACCATTAGAGGCTTGCGCGTGAGGTCACGACCGCAAACGAGAGAAATCGCTATCGCAGCCGCGAGCGGTGTGAAAATTCCGACCCTGCGCCAGTCTAGTGTTTGAACCACTGCCATAAGCCTGGTACGGGTTCAGCGCCGAAATCTTATCATGGCGGCTGGTCTGTGGCGCCGCGCCTCTAAAACTAACGTCCGACAAGTGTATGAGTCTCCGCAATGGGTTTCGCTGGGTTTCCGCGGCCTAGCCAAGCGTGCGAAGAAACTCTGTTACAATCGTGTGAATTTTCGGGAGCAGTTCTCACACATGGACCGCCGAAAAATATTTTTGTGGCTGCAAGGCCTGGTCATGGCCTTCGGCGGCGGCGGCCTCTTTGTCGTCACGTTCTTTGATTCGTCGCTGCTCTCGTTCCCATTTTTCCCGGACGCGGTCCTGATCGAACTCTGCATCTCCAAACCCGTGCTCATGCCCTACTACGCGACCATGGCCGCGCTGGGCTCGCTCTTCGGCTGCCTGGTCCTCTATTTCATCGCGGAAAAAGCCGGCGAGGCCTTTTTTCACAAGCACGCGGGAGGCAAGGCACAGAAAATAAAAGAATGGGTGGACAACAACGGCTTCCTCAGCGCTTTCATTCCGGCGATTCTGCCGCCACCATTCCCGTTCAAGCCATTTATTCTCGCGGAAGGAGTCTTTCAGGTCCCCGCGAAAACATTCATTCTCGCAATTCTCCTGGGCCGCGGCCTGCGCTACGGTACCGAAGGAATTCTCGCCGTCCGCTACGGCGACGCCGCCCTTGGCTACTTAAAATCCCACGGCGGCACTTTCGCTCTAGCCGTGCTTGCCGTGATGGTTGTGCTCTACGTCCTCAGCCACTTCGTATTCCGCCATTCGCCTGCGAAACCGTAATTTCCGTTTACCCTGCGACGTGTGCGCAAACCCGTGTTCAACGCTCGGCGGAATTAGCGTGGCGAAACTCCTCGCGCATCACGCGCAAGTCCGTGCCCAGTTCCACGCGCACGATAATGTTATCCTTGGCGCCATCGCCATCCGCAAAACGCAAATCGCGCAACGTGAACCGGTAGCCCAAATCGCCCCGCTCCAAACTGGCCAGCGGAAACCGCGCATAACCCAAGAATGTTTTCGCCGCCGCTGTATTTTCCGCCGCGATAAGCGCCGCAGAATCCTCCGGCTTGAAGTGCCGCAGAGCACGCTCCGGATCGAATCCAGCTCCCGGCGCCAGCAACACTTCGATCACCTCAATGTCGTTGTCAGTTGAAACCACCCCGCGCCAAGCAAGGGGCGAAATCAAGGAAGGGAAGGCTCCAGCAGACAGTGCCGGCGCCCCGTGATATTCCCGCGCATTCAATTCGCCCACAACGCGACTATGCAACCCGGCCCGCGCGCCAAAATAAAGCAGCAGCAACAACAGAGTCACAATCGCCGCAACATGCCCACGCGGCCCCCGGTTCCGCTCCCCAATCTCCTCGCTCACTAATCGCAAAACTTCCGGCAACGCCAGACCCAAAACCAGAACCACCAAAATCCAAGGATCAAGCGCGCTAACCAAATCCCACCCAGTCCACTTCTCACGAAATGGCCAAAACAATCGCACGCCAATTCCGCTAGCCAGGTCAAACAGCACATGCACCAGAACGCCCACACCACAGACCGCAACCGCCGCCACAAAACTCAGACGAGGCGAGCTAGAAGCAGAATGTTTCGCAGCCGCCCGCCGCACCATAGCCCAGAAAACCAAAGCCAGCACGCACACCAACACAACAGACCCAAGAACGGAATGTAAAACCCCACGATGAAATCGCAAATACGCGGAAGGTCCGCCAAAATAGCTCAGAAAATCCAGATCAGCCGCGACTCCGGAAACAACCAGCGTCGCGGCGCCGTAACGCGGCAACAATTTCTGCCCAGCGCGCGCCAGCGTCAGCGCGAGCAGCGCATGAGTGAGAATCTCCACGATAGTGTTTTCAGCAGACTTCTAATGCGACAATCCCACCGCGCCCAAATCCAACGCGCGGCAATCCAGCGCAACTCCGCTACTTCCAATGAGCCGGGGTAACCAGCGAAAGCGCGTCCGGCACAATCCGAAACGCCAGCGGCAGACGCCCAATCGGTTCGCCATCCACCTGCGCAAAAACCTCAGCCCCATTTGCCGATTCGCAAACCACCTCGGTGTTCTTCCAAGTCGCGATTCCGTCCATGCCGCGCAGTTTCCCGAGCCACAAAGCGGGCAAACAAGCAAGGTACCGCAACCTGCTGCGCGAAGAATTCGTCAAAAACTCAAACGAATCCTCGAACAGATTCGCGCCAGTAGTAATCTTGAACGGCCCTCCATAATTCACGGTCCGTCCAATCACAATGATAGACGCCAAATGCTCCTGCCCATCCGACCGAACCCGCATCTCCGGAAAATCGTATTGCACCAGCTGCCGCGCGCCCTCCGCCCAATAAGCCAAAACTCCCGCGCGTTTTTTCAATTCGCCATTCACGGCATTCACGATAGCTCCATCCGGCCCCGCTCCACCCACGCTAAGAAAATAGCGCCCGCCCGCAGGCATGTCAGCCGAGTGCGCGCCGTTCAGCGAAGTAGCCAGCCCCAAAGCCACGCGCCGTATCACGCCGCCATGAATCAATCGCGCCGCCTGCGGAATATCCCAGGGAATCCGCAGCTCCTTCGCCAGAATATTCGCTGTCCCAGCAGGCAGCAGCGCCATCGGCACTGCGCTCCCCGCCAATCCATTAATGATTTCATTGATCGTGCCGTCGCCGCCGCAAGCAATCACCATCCCGCGCCGGTGCTCCACAGCCTGCCGGGCGATCCCTTGCGCCGATCCCGCCGCCGTTGTCGCGGCGATCTCCGTCGTGATTCCAAAATCCTTCAGAATCCGCACGGCCTGCTCAATTTCCATAAAACGACGCTGCCGCCGCCCCCCGCTCGTCGGGTTGTAGATCAGCAGCGCGTCTTGAATTCCGTCAGGCATAGGTTTGCGTTCATCCTGTGAAACTAAACGGCCATTGTATAATACCCGCCGCAATTCACCGATGGCATTGGCACGGAGTGTTCATGGCCAAGAACAGCGCGGCAGCAAAAGAAATCGAACGTTTGCGCGAAAAAATCCGGCATCACGAATATTTGTACTACGTGAACGACGATCCCGAAATTTCCGACGCGCAATTCGACAAGCTGATGAACCAGCTGAAAAAGCTGGAAGCCGAAAATCCCAAGCTCGCCACTTCCGATTCACCCACCCAGCGCGTCGGCGGCGTCGCCCGCGAAGGTTTTCAGCAAGTCCGCCACAAAACTCCGATGGTCAGCCTCGACAACGCCTTCTCCTTCGACGAGCTCGCCAATTTCGATCGCCGCGTCCGCGAACTTACCGGCCGCGAAAAAGTCGAATACGTTACCGAACATAAATTCGACGGCCTCAGCATGTCCCTCATATATGAAAAAGGCGCGCTGGTCCGCGCCGTCACCCGCGGCGACGGCACCACAGGCGAAGACGTCTCTCCCAACGTACGCACCATTCGCTCCATACCTCTTTGGATCGACGCTGCCCAACTCAAGAAAGCTGGAATCCCCGGCAGCTTTGAAGTCCGCGGCGAAGCCATCATGACCCGCGCCGCTTTCGAAGCCATGAACGAGCAGCAAGACGCCAAAGGCGAAAAGCGCTACGCCAATCCGCGTAACGCAGCCGCCGGCTCCGTCCGCGTGCTCGATTCCAGCATCACCGCATCGCGCCGCCTGGGTTTTTTCGCGTACTACTTATTGGCGGATGGCCGCATTCCCAAAAAACGCCACTCTGAAATCCTCGAAGCGCTCGACGAACTCCGCTTCAAAGTTAGCGCCGACTGGGCCCTTTGCCACGGCATCACCGAAGTCGAAGACTACATCACCAAGTGGGACACCAAGCGCGAAAAGCTAGGTTACGAAATTGACGGCATCGTAGTAAAAGTAAACGAAGTCGGCCTGCAGAACGAACTGGGTTTCACCTCCAAAGCTCCCCGTTGGGCCATCGCCTACAAATATCAAGCCCACCAGGAAACCACGCTCCTCAAACAAATTGAAGTCAGCGTTGGCCGCACCGGCGTCCTCACTCCCTTCGCGGTTTTCGAGCCCGTGCAAATCGGCGGCGTCACGGTAACCAAATCCACGCTGCACAATATGGACGAAGTCCAGCGCCTCGGCGTCCACGCCGGCGACACAGTCTTGGTCGAACGCGCCGGCGAAGTAATCCCGCACGTCCTGAAAGTTGTGAAGCACGGGAAAGAAGAAAAAGAATTCAAGATGCCGGAAAAGTGTCCGGTCTGCGGCATGAAGGTCCATCACACCGAAGGCGAAGTCGCCTACCGTTGCGTGAACGTTTCCTGCCCCGCGCGCAAAAGGGAATCGCTGCTGCACTTCGCCGGCCGCCACGCCATGAACATAGACGGCCTAGGCGAAAAAATCGTGGACCAGCTCCTCGAAAAGAATGAAGTGAGGGGTTTCGCCGACCTCTACAAGCTCGACCTGAAAACGCTCGAAAACCTCGATCGCATGGGCGAAAAATCCGCACAAAATCTCATAGACGAAATCGCGGCCAGCAAAAAAGCCACCCTAGCCCGCCTGATCTACGCCATCGGCATGCCCTTCGTAGGCGAACGCACCGCGCAACTCCTAGCCGAACATTTCGGTTCGATGGCCAAGCTAGCCGAAGCCAGCCTCGAAGAACTGGTGGAAGTCCCCGAAGTAGGTCCGAAAGTTGCCGAAGGCGTCCGCGAATTTTTCTCCGAATCCGCCAATCGTAAACTAATCGAGCATCTCCGCGCCGTCGGCGTAAACATGAAAGAAGAACGACAGGCCCCGGTATCTGCACGCTTCGCCGGCATGACCTTCGTCTTTACCGGCACTCTGGCCAAACGCAGTCGCGAAGAAGCCGAAGCCCTGGTAGTCTCCCACGGCGGCAAACCCGCCAACTCCGTAAGCAAAAAAACCACCTACGTCGTAGTAGGCGAAGACGCCGGCTCCAAGCTCGACAAAGCCAAAGCCCTGGGCGTAACAATCCTCACCGAACCCCAATTCGATAAACTACTTTCCGCAAAATAGGTTTGCGGTTATACGAGGGGGTGCTCGGGTTGTCCACTTGAATTAAGGTTGCGCCAATGCGAAGAATCCTTCCCGCCTTGTTATTGGTCTTGCCGTTAGCGCTGGCGCCCGCGTAGACCACGCGGAATCCGAACCTCTCTCCCAACGAATTGCCGCGCTTCAAATTGTACGCAAAATATTGGGCTCGATTGCGTCCCTATATTTCGGATTTGCGGCTCGTGGTCAGGGTCTTCGGTTCAGACGAGGGGATCGCACTAGCCGATTGGCGGATCACTCCTTCCTTCGTTGGTCAGAAAAACACGGTCGACGATCATCCGTGGGCAATTGATGTGAGCGGCCATTTGGCAGAAATCGACGTGCGACCGAACAAACCAGTCTCGCTGTTGGGGGTGAAATTTCCCGAAGAGTTTACCCAGAGTTCGGGCGGTGCTTCCGAAATCAACGTTCCGTGTGATGTGTACAGCGACAGATTCGGCTTGCGATATTGGCTCTATGCAGAGGATTCCATGGTCGCGAAGCGAGGCGATCTCATGAAAATCGTGCACGGGCGCAGTCAACGCGTCGAGCGCGTGATCGTTGGACCGGCCTGACTGCGGGTTATGAATTAACTCATTACCCTCAAGATGAATGAGCGTCCTGATCGGTCTGTGATGCCGTATAATGAAAACAGCGGGTGAGTCGGATGATCGCCGGTTCGCGTCTCGCAAGAAACGCAGACGGGAGGAAAGTCCGGACTCCCATAGTCCTCAGCTCGCAAGAGTGTCGGACTACAGGGCGACGCGCCTGGTAACGCCAGGGGGTTGTCGCGAGGTGCCCTGCGAAGCTGCCACTGGCAGCTTTACAGGATCTTGCGACGGCTACGGAAAGTGCCACAGAAAATTAAACCGCCGGTGATGCTATCGCCTCGGCGGCAGGCCTGCGGGAAACCACGGCCCTGCCTGTTTCGGCGCAGCGCATTTGGCAAGGGTGAAAAGGTGGGGTAAGAGCCCACCGCTCGGATGGCAACATCCGGGGCACGGAAAACCCCGCGTGGAGCAAGGCCAAATAGGAGGGGAGGGCTGGCCCAGCCCGTATGCAACGCGCTCGAAGGAGCTAGTTGCTGCGACCCTCGGGTAGGCTGCTGGAGTCCCGGAGCGATCCGAGACCTAGAGGAATGATCATCGCGCCGCGCCGTCGAAAATTCCGACGCAAGTCGGGACCATGACGTCGCAGCGACAGAATCCGGCTTACAGACTCGCCCGCTATTTTTATTGGCTTTTTCGATGATTTTGGACTGTCTCACATCTGTCTGACGTGTCTGTCTAACGATTAAGCCCGACCGGGCATCGCCACGATTTTCTGCCCGCGTTGTTGATTCAGCTTCGCGCGCGCCTCGATCCCGATCCCGTGATCCATCGTGTGCTGAGCCGCATCCTTGGCAGCTGGAATAAACTGCGCGTACTTGTCTTCCAAAGTTTTGACGGTATCCGCGACCATCTTCGCAACGTAGAAAATCGAGTTGCCGCGCGCCAGCATGTCGCGGATAAACGTGTCTCGGAAGTCGTGCGGTGTCACGTCGATTGGCGCTGGCTTTCCGTTGGCATCCTTTACGCGGTTACCCATTTCTTTGATTCGCTCATAAAGTTTCTTCCGGCCGGCGTCATTGATGCTCGCACGGCCTTTGGAATACGGCTTGCGGGTGTACGGATTCCAGAGAACGAAATCAGACGGACCGCCTGCTTGCGCCTTCTTTGCGTCTAGAAGGGAATTGCGAAGTTCGGGACTCATAGGGATCTCGGCTTGCTTCTGACGCCTCCGGCCCTTCTGGTCATAATTTTAATCTCGCCGTTGGTCCCGCTATCGAATAGCACTCCGGCCCAAGTTAAATTCACGGCGTCACTGCCGCGTAGCCCGGTCCAGCGCAGCAATAGATACGCAAGCTTGTCATCACCCGCAGCATTCCGGAGCCCTTGCAACTGATCCGCGTCCAAAGGGCGCGCCGGAGTCTTAGGATTTTCTCCCGGCTTCGTTTCATCCTTGGAAACGATAGGATTCTTTCCCATAATTTCCCGATCAACCGCGAACTTGAAAATGCGATGCAAGACCGCCATATCGATTGCAATGCTTCCACCATAGCCGGAAAGTTTTTCCCGCCTTTCGGCGCGATATCTTTCGATCGCAGCGTGCTTGATGTCGTCCAAGAACGGATCCGAATCCTGCAGAAAGGCTTCGAAGCGACGCATGACTTGCTTGCAGAGTTTTTCCGTGCGAGGGGCGATTGCCTTCTTGCTCTCACCGTGCAGATACCGGGCGACCTGGGAAGCCATTTCTTGCTCAAAGATTTGACATAGTACAGTCCAAGTCGGCCTTGCAGTCGCACGACTGGGCGCCTGTGCTTCTCTGTCCTGGTAACGAAGGCGATCCGCAAGAAATTTGAATGTGGAGGAGGGAAGCGCGCCCTTAAGTTCAGGCCAGAGGGGGGAATCCGGGCCGGAGACGTAGGCTGAGTCGATCTTCTCAACAAGTCGTTGTGCCGTTTGCTTGTCTTCGGTAGCAGCGGAGTTGCATTTGAGTGTGGAGAACGTGCAAGTGATCCGGAACGT
>Ga0209275_10000281_pt1 | contig 18935 bp, 15 predicted proteins | sample HubBroMetageREF2_FD_188344 | JGI IMG/M metagenome (GOLD analysis project Ga0209275, IMG submission 188344) | Reference soil microbial communities from the Hubbard Brook experimental Forest, New Hampshire, USA - Hubbard Brook CCASE Soil... | ecosystem: Environmental > Terrestrial > Soil >... | reverse complement strand
GGTCCTGGGCGACGATCTTGCCGATGACTTTGGCCTTGGCAATGTCCGCGCCAGAAGCGAATTTCTTGTCGTCGTTGCGCACGGCGAGCACTTCGTCAAAAGTGACCTTGCCGCCGACTTTGCCCTCGAGCCGCTCAATGCGAATGGTCTTGCCGGGCTCGACGCGATATTGCTTTCCCCCAGTGCGAATTACGGCGTACATGCTGCCTCCTGAAGCTAGTGACAAACCCCAAGTATACGGGTTGGCGGGCGGTTCCGTCAACGAAGTACGTAACGTTATTGCGTTCCAGATCGCGACAAAAAAGCCCGCGCTGAGGTTTTCGGACCAACCCGGATCAGCAAAACTTACTGGCGGCTGCGGGGTTTGTTCTTGTGTGGACCGCCCGTTATTGGGTTGGGCCGGCAAGCGGTGGTGGCCGGCGGAAACCAATATCGTCCGCGGCACGTCGAGTGATGCGGCGCGGCGGGCGAGCGCTATGCCGCGGGCAGCTAAACGCGCCTTGACAGCCGGGGTAGATTATCTTCGGAGGTGATCATGAAGCACTTTGCAGGACTTCTCGCAGTGTTGTTGCTGTGCAGTCTTCCAGTTTTCGCGCAAGCTCATCCAGGCGGTCACGAAGGGGGCGCCGCGCATCCGCCCGCTCACGGTCCCGCTGCCGTGAAGGGCGCCGGCCACCCCATCGAGGAAAATCATTCATTTGCGGATAAAGACGGCCATCCGAATGCGCCGCATGTTCATCCGGACGGCAAATGGATCGGCCACGATACCGGCCGCAACGACCCGCACTACCACCTCGATCATCCCTGGGAGCACGGCCATTTCACCGGCGGATTTGGCCCGCACCATGTGTGGCACCTGGCAGGAGGAGGCCCATCGCGATTCTGGTTCGGCGGCTTCTACTTCAGCGTCGCGCCTTTCGACCTGGGATATTGCGGTGACTGGCTCTGGGATTCGGACCAGATCGTAATTTACGAGGATCCCGATCACGTGGGCTGGTACCTGGCCTACAACGTGAGGTTGGGGACTTACTGCCACGTGGAGTATCTAGGAAACAGCTAGCAGCCAGCGAGGGTCCGCGCGCTGCGGCTGCAGATTAGCAGCAGCGGGATACAGTGGAGTAACGGCGTTGCAGCGCGTGAAGATAAAACTCTTTGCGCGTTAGTGGCGCAGCGGATGTGGCATGCGTTGAGCAGCAGCCTGCTTGCATTGTGCGGGAACGAACGCGTGCCATATCCGCTTGCGCGACGCGCCGCGTTGACAGTAAATAGTTTTCGTAGGCCGCATCGCCGCTGACCTGGCGGATCCAGGACCAAATATTCCCCGGCCAATTTCGCACGATTTTCATTTCAGTCCCCCCCTTCGGCCCATTTCGTCGCCACGAATGGCGATTCATGCAGCACCGCAGCCTTCCGTCCGCTCAGAATTGCAATCCATTCGCCGATGGCCTCGACGAGGAGCACCAGAATCATCACGGCCAGAACTGCGGTGACGGCGGCATCCAGCCGATTATTGAAAATCAGCCGCTGCGTGACTGCGATTTTGTCACCAGGAATCGCGCCCGACGAAATCTGCGCCGCCAGAGCATTGGCCTGCGACAGAAAGCCGATCCGTACGTTCGCGGAGAAAATTTTCTGGTAGCTGGCGGTCATGGTGATGGCCACCAGCCAGACCATCGGCCCGAGCGTCACCCAAATCCAACGCCTGCGGGCCATTTTCAGCAGGATCGTCGTGGCCACCACCAGCGCGACGCATGCGAGCAACTGGTTCGCGATGCCGAACAGCGGCCACAGCGAGTTAATTCCGCCCAGCGGATCCTGCACGCCTTGCCACAGAAAATATCCCCACGCGCCGACCATCAGCGCGCTGGTGGCGAGAATTCCAGCGGTCGAACCGGATTTGCCCAGCGGCTTCCAGACGTGTCCGCCGAGTTCCTGCACCATGAAGCGGCCGACGCGCGTGCCGGCGTCCAGCACGGTGAGAATGAAGAGCGCTTCGAACATGATCGCGAAGTGATACCAGATGCTGAGCAATCGCTCGCCGCCGATGGTGCCGCTGAAAATCTGTGCCATGCCGACAGCGAGAGAGGGCGCGCCGCCGGTGCGGTCGAGCAAAGTGTGTTCGCCGACCCGTTGCGCGAGCGCGGACATGGTTTGCGGGTCGAGCGCGTAACCCCAGCTGCGAATCGTCGCGGCCGCGGCGTCGGTCGTCTTGCCCACAATTCCCGCTGGACTATTGATCGCGAAATAGACCCCGGGCTGCAGCGCGCACGCCGCGATCATCGCCATCACGCCGACGAAAGATTCCATCAGCATCGCGCCGTAGCCAATCATGCGCGCGTGACTTTCGCGCAGAATCATTTTCGGCGTGGTGCCGGAAGAAATCAGCGCGTGGAATCCGCTGATGGCGCCGCAAGCAATCGTGATGAAGCAGAACGGAAAAATTTTGCCGGCGAAGACTGGACCGTTGCCGTCCACAAAGCGCGTCAGCGCGGGCATTCCCAGCGTGGGCCGCACGAAGATCACGCCAATCGCCAGCGCGGCGATCGCGCCCACTTTGATGAACGCGCTCAGGTAATCGCGCGGAGCCAGCAGCAGCCACACCGGCAGCGCCGACGCAGCGTAACCGTAAGCGATGATCGCAAGCGCCAGCGCCGGGCCGGAAAGCGTGAAGGCGCTGGACCACGCGGGGGATGCGTTCACCCACTGACCGGAAACGACGGCCAGCATCACCAGCGCCACGCCGCCGAGCGAAGCTTCCAGCACACGGCCCGGCCGCACGTAGCGCAGATAAATTCCCATCAGCAGCGCGATCGGGATGGTCATCGCGAGAGTGAAGGTGCCCCACGGCGATTCTTTCAGCGCTTTGACGATCACCAGAGCGACGACCGCGAGAAGAATAATCATGATGGCGAGGACGGCTAGCAGCGCGATCATTCCTCCGCGTTTGGAAACTTCTTCGCGCGCCATTTGGCCCAGCGATTTTCCGTCGCGGCGAATCGAGCAGAAAAGAATGATGAAGTCCTGCACGCAGCCGCCGAGCGCTGCGCCTACGATCAGCCACAGAGTTCCCGGCAGATAACCGAATTGCGCGGCCAGCGTGGGGCCGACGAGCGGGCCGGGCCCCGCAATCGCGGCAAAATGGTGGCCGATGAGAACCCATTTGCTGGTGGGAACGAAATCGTGGCCGTCTTCCAGGCGCTCGGCAGGTGTGGCGCGGGTGTCGTCGAGAGCGAGTACTTTCGCGGCGATGAATTTCGAGTAGAAGCGATAGGCGACGAGATAGGTGCAAAGCGCGGCGACGACGAACCACACGGCGTTGAGCGGCTCGCGGCGTTCGAAAGCGATGGCGGCAAGCGCACCGGCGCCGGCGAGCGCGATCGCGGTCCACAGAATTATTTTGAGTAGTGATTTCATAGGTCGGCGCGCGCTCCCGGACACTGCTTCCGCACCATCCGGCGCATCGTACGCAAGCGCGGAGGGGGCGTCAATCGAGAGTTGGGCGAGAGTTGGGCGAGGTATGGACGGGCGTCGCGTGTGGATTAGCCGAACGTGAAACGAGGCTTAAGGGCGAGATAGCAGCCGGTGCGCGAACTGCGGCCGAATTCTAAGCGTAAGCAGCGCGGCACGTCTCGTGTTCGCGGCACGACGCCGGGCAGTTCGTCTTATCAATCAGAATGTAATTGTGGCACGTCGAGCACACCACGCCGTAAATCGTTTCGCTGAATTGATCGTGCGAAGTGCCGCCCGTGTGCTCGGTGCGTGCTTGTTCTCGGCTGATGGCCATGACGTGGCCTCCAATACGTTGACGAGAACATTCTAGCTGAATTCGCGCGGAGAGATGAACGACCTTCATCCGGCACGGGGGACGTGCGACGCTGCTACCTGCTTGCTACAAGTCTGTGATAGTTTTTCGGCTGTCCCATAACGATATCTCAAGTATTGATGAAGCTCGAGGCAAGCATGAAAAAGATTGCTGCACGTTGCTGGAAAGCTCCCGCCCTAGTCGTGGCGATATCTATCCTGCTCGTGCCGGACTTGGCGGCCCAGGCCACCCCGGACGCCCCCAAGCCCGATGCGGCCAAGAAAGATCGCTGGACTGCTGAGGACGTGGTCTATCAGGAGGATGGCGGGCAATTCCGCATTTCGCCGGATGGGAAATTTACTTTGTGGGTGAAGGGGACGGCGGACAAAGAGAAGGATTTGCGCGTCAGCAATCTGTATCTTTCCAATTTGAATGATGGCAAGGAAGTGCAGCTCACGCGCGGGACGGACGAGGTTTCGCATCCGCGCTGGTCACCTTCGGGAGAGACGATTGCTTACCTGAGCACCCACGCGCTGGCCAAACCGAAACCCGATCTGGCGCCCACTCAGTTGTGGCTACTGAATAGCGCGGGCGGCGAGCCTTGGGCGGTGACGGAATTCGAACGCGGGATTCAGCAATTCGAGTGGCTGGACAACGACACCATTGTTTTCAGCGCGGAAGAGGATCCCACGTTGTATGAGCGGCAGACGAAGGAGCGCAAAGACGACTCGAACGTGGTGGATGATACCGCGCATAGCGCGCCGGTGCGGCTGTACAAATTTTCCGTGAAGGACAACAAAGTCACGCGGCTGACCGACAACGACGATTGGATCCTGAGCTTTGAAGTTTCCCACGACAAGAAAAGGGCTGTCGCCGTGGCGCGTCGAGAATTAAGCTTTGCGTGGGACCAGAAGATTCCGCCCGTAACCTACGTCATAGACCTCGCGACCGGCGCACGCACGCAAGTCTTCGCGAACGAGCGCATCCAGCCGAATGAGGTCACCTGGGCGCGCGATAATTCCGGTTTTTACGTGGTCGCGCCCTATTCCAGCGACCCGCGCTTCCTGGTGGCCACGGTGCACAGGATTTATTTTTACGATTTGGCCGCCGGAAAATCCAGCGAAGTGAATCTGGACTGGGACCGCGGCTTCGCGCGCTCACTAGAAGCGACGAATGACGGCTTCATCGCGCTGCTGGCCGACGGCGTGTACACCAAGCCGGTGCGTTTCACGCGGCACGGCGGCACGTGGTCGCGCAAATCCATTTCCAGCGAGGATGAAAAACATTATCTCAGTTTTGTGCTGGGCGAAGACGGCAAGACGTTGATTTACGATCACTCCACCGCCAGCGTGCCCACACAATTCTTTCGCGCCAAGCTGGACGGCACGAAAATGACTTCGGCGCTGCAGATCACCAATTTAAATCCCGGCTTCAAGAACAAACCCGTTGCGAAAACTGAAGTGTTGCAGTGGAAGGGCGCGAACGACGACGACGTGGAAGGTATCCTCTACTATCCGGACGATTACAAAGCGGGCAAGGCATACCCGCTGATTGTGGCGACGCACGGCGGCCCGGCCAGCGCGGATCTCGATCAATGGGCCGAGCGCTGGGCCTATGCGCCGAATCTGCTGACGCAGAAAGGCGCGTTCGTGCTGAAGACGAATTATCACGGAAGCACGGGCTACGGGTTGAAGTTTGTCGAGTCCATCTGCTGCGGAAAATATTACGAGCTGGAGATTCCAGACATCGAGCGCGGCGTGGACAACCTGATCGCGAAAGGCCTGGTGGATCCCGACCAGATTGGCGCGGCGGGCTGGTCTAATGGCTCGATTCTTTCGATCCAGCTTACCGTCACCCATCCCGGCCGGTACAAGGCAGCCGTGGTGGGCGCGGGCGACGTGGAATGGCTGAGCGATTGGGCCAACGTGGATTTCGGCGAATCGTTTGACCACTATTATTTTGGAAAAACGCCGCTGGAAGATCCGCAACTTTACATCGAGAAATCGCCGCTGTTCAAAATGGATAAGGTGAGGACGCCCACGCTGATTTTCTTCGGCACCATCGACCGCCAGGTTCCCACCGAAGAAGGCTGGACGCACTACCGCGCGCTGTACACGATCGGCAAGGCTCCGGTGAAATTTATTTTGTTTCCCGGCGAGGCGCACGGGCCGCGGAAGTTGACGCACCAGTTGCGCAAGGTGAATGAGGAAGAGGCATGGTTCGATGCGTATTTGTTCAAGACCAAACCGCCGGAAAACGAAGCGCTTAAAAAGGGCTCGCCGCTGGACGTCGCATTAAAGCGCGCCACGGTGGAGAAATACGGCGCTTCGTACGGCGTGGCGTTTCATCCACCTGCAACGCCCGAAAATCCCGCGCCGGATGTGTTGATTCCAGAAACGGTGAAGCGCGGCGCGATCGAAATCGGGCGGTTTGAAATTACGCGGGCGCAGTTTGCGGCGTTCGATAAGGACCACAAGTTCGAAGCAGGCACGGAAAATTATCCCATGAACGGCATCACGCTGGAGCGGGCGCAAGCGTATTGCAAGTGGCTGAGCGAGCTGACCGCCGAAACTTACCGGCTTCCGAACGAAGCTGAATCCGTGGAGTTTTACAAGTCGCGCGGCGGTGAGAATACCTTGGACTACTGGGCGGGCTACGCGCTGAATCCCGAGGATGCGCAAAGGCTTGAAGGGAAAATCAAGGAGCTCCCGGGAGACGCGCCGCTGCTGCGCGAAGTAGGAAGCTTTGCGGCCGCGGGCGACGAAGGCGAGGAATTGGTGTTTGACCTTGGCGGAAATGTGGCGGAGTGGGCGATCGCAACCGACGGTTCGGGAAAAACATTGGGTGGCAGCGCCGATCGCCCTACGGACAGCAAAGCGCAGTACCGCGCTGCGGATCCGGCCTACACCGGATTTCGCGTTGTACACATTGCTCCGCCGCCAAAGCCCGCGCTTGCCGCAACCCCGTCGCAATAGTAACGCCCTTCGTGAACGCCCAGCGAGCGCACACGAACCGCAGCCATCCAGATTGGCACTTGCGGCTAACCCCGCGCCGATCTACGCTCGATGCATGACCGAGCCATTCAGCCCCACAGCACGCACCAAAGTTCAGCGCCTGCCCGACCGCGGCAAGTACGATCGCGAAACCGTGTACCGGATTCTCGATGAAGGATTCGTGTGCCACGTGGGCTTCGTCGTTGACGGGCAGCCATTTGTGATTCCCACGAACTACGCGCGCGTGGACGAGACGCTGTATGTGCACGGCTCATCCGCCAGCCGCATGTTGCGCACGATCGCCGGCGGCGTACAAGTGTGCGTCACCGTCACGCTGGTGGATGGATTGGTCCTGGCGCGTTCGGCGTTCCATCATTCCGCGAATTACCGTTCGGTGGTGATGTTGGGCCGCGCGATGCCGGTGGAAGATAGCGGAGAAAAGAATCGCGTGCTGGAAGCTTTTACGAATCACATCGTGCGCGGACGCTGGAATGATGTCCGCCCGCCCACGGAGATGGAATTGAAAGCGACGTCGGTGCTGGCGCTGCCGCTGGAAGAAGTATCGGCGAAGGTGCGTATCGGCCCGCCGAAAGATGACGAAGCAGATTACGCGTTGCCGATCTGGGCGGGCGTGTTGCCACTGCCCGTCGTGCCCGGCGCGCCGATCCCGGATCCTAAGTTGAATGCTGGCCTCCAGCCGCCGCCGAACGTACTGCATTATTCGCGCAATGGTGATGGAAGAGACGCGAAATAAGATTCGTTCTGCTGCGTCGAACGCGGGACCGCGTGCCGAGCGAGCGCGCCAGATCGCCGACGCGATTCGTGAATTCGGTGCGTATCGCTGGGTCGGAGTTTACGACGTCAGCGCTGAGCTGGTTTCGATCATTGCGTGGAGCGGCCCGTCCGCTCCCGCTTATCCCACGTTTCCAGCGACGAAGGGACTTACCAGTTCTGCGATTCGAGAGAAGTCGCCGGTTGTTGTCGGTGACGTGCGCAGCGACTCGCGTTACTTGACTGCGTTTGGCAGCACGCTTTCGGAGATCATCATTCCTATCCTGGATCCGCGGGACTTGCGCGTCGTCGGCACAATTGACGTGGAGAGCGAGAGGGCGAATGCATTTGCCGCGACGGATCAGAAGAGGCTGGAGCGATGTGCGAACGCAGCGCTTGCTCTTTGGGTTGATGTTTGATCGCGCGCATAGTTTTGCGCGCTGCAGGCTGGCTCTCTTAATTCTTCTTCTGTCGTTTCAGCCGCAAGCCCGCGCTACGCCAGCGCCGGATGCTGCAGTCGCGGGGTTCGTCGCCGGTTCCTACCGTAGTTCCAGCGGCGAGGGCATGGTCTACCGCCTGTTTGTGCCGCCGAATTACGACGCCGCGAAAAAATATCCAATCGTATTGTGGCTGCACGGGGCCGCCGGCCGCGGCTCGGATAATTATTCGCAGGTGTCAGGCGGAAATTCCGCAGGGTCACATTTCTGGACCACGCCGGATAATCAGGCGAAGTATCACGCGTTCGTGCTCGCGCCACAGGTGGACGCGACCAAGGGCTGGGCGCGCCCGCACACCAACACGCCTCCAGTGGCAATCCGTCTGGCGTTGGAGATCCTGGATACGATTGAGAAACAGTACAGCATTGATCGCGCGCGCGAGTACGTGGTGGGCCAGTCCATGGGCGGCGAAGGCGTGTGGGCGGCGCTTTCGGTCGCGCCGCAGCGGTTTGCGGCCGCGATTGCGCTCTGCGGGTACGGCGACGCCTACATGATTCCGCGCGTCGTCAAAGTTCCAGTGTGGATTTTCCAAGGCGAGGAAGATCCGCTGGTGCCAGTCACGAGCGCACGAGAATGGGTGGCGGAACTGCGCAGGGCTGGCGCCAATCCGAAGTACTCTGAGTATCCCAGCATCAGTCACAACGTGTGGGACGTGGCATTCAGCGATCCGGGATTGGCCGCATGGTTGTTCTCGCACACATCCGAGTTTCCACGCATGTAAAATGCGCAAAACCCAATTTCTAATTGAGGTCGCGGCGATTAGAGAGTGCCGTGAATCGCTGAAAACAAACGACCGCAGTGCATTCTAATCAACTATTTTTTGGCGAAAACAAGCGCCCGATGATCCGGCCGACCCGACGGCACAAACTTCACTGCTCCGGATTCAGCTCCCGGCCATATTTGCGCAACAGAATCTGCAATCCAAAGTAACCGATAAATTCCGGCTGCCCGCTTGAATTCCCAGAGAAGCTGCGCCCCGCCATGAAGAGGAGCAAAAGCCCTTTGTGAAATCGGTAGCGGCCGCCGAGGTCGAAAATTGTGTCGTGCGGTGGCACACCCATCACCGAATCGCTGTAAACCTCGCCGATCAGTTCGAATTTCGATGTGAATTCGTGTCCGGCGGCGAAGCCCAGGATGCGTTCCTCATGCGAGTGCGGAGAATTCAGCGGGAAAAAGTAGCCCGCCTCGAAATCCAGATTAATCGGCCCCGCTGCTTTCGTCACTTCGAAGGGCAGCAGGAAGCGCGTGCCGCCGTCGGCCAGCCCCAGCTTCACCGAGGCTTGCGGCCCGTGAATTTCCAACTGGGGAAACGTGGAAATGTTCCACCCGCCGTGATCCCGCTGAAAGAAGCGCCATTTCACTCCGGGGAATCCGTTGCTCCATCCCGTCTGCACCGGTTGGCCGGTGCTGTTCTGCACCACGTAAGGAACTTCGTAGGTCAGCTGGATTCGGTCGCCTAAACCGTAGTTGAAGTCGAGCTGTGGCGTTTGAAACGCATTGGAATGCAGGCGCAACACCTGCATGACGCCTAAATTAATTTCCCAATTGCCGTTGCCGGGAGTACCGGGATCGTTGGTGAGCAGCGGCGGGCCGCCTTGCGCGGAAACGGCGGGAGCAAGTAGCGGCAGGAGCAACAGCAGTGCTCGGGTCGTCGCGTGGAACCAGTCGAAGAGGGCCTGCATCACGCGCGAGCGATCAGAAATCAACTGGGGACCGTGGAGTTGCGCCGGAAGACCGAGCAAGCTATGCCTGCACAATTTAGTTGCAGCCGCAGCCACCGCCTCCGCAACAGCCGCCTCCGTTCGACGGCGCGGATGAAGAAGAGCGGGCCGCGGATTTTCCATTCGATGGCGAAGCAAACACGGAGAGCTGGATAGTGTGTTTTGCGCTCGAACACTTTGGGCAGGTGATCGACTGCGATCGGCTCAGCACGATGCGCTCGTAGCGCTCGTTGCAATCATCGCAAACGTATTCGTAAATCGGCATGGGCGTACTCCCTCTAATGGGAACAACGAACATCATATCCAAATCTTCGAACTTCGTTCAACGCGCGTCCCACCCAATCGCTCATAGCAGCGCCAGAAATTCTTCAACTGACAGCTCCGCTTGGCGCAGGATGCTACGCAACACCGGACGAGGTATGTCGAAGCGGTCATGACGAGATACGGTCACACGAAGGTGAGTTCTGATTGGATGACGCAACTGCGCGTGGCTTCCGGATTGGTGGTTCACGTAGAAACCAGCTCGCAGGATCAAGCGCGGTTTGAGGAGCGGCAATACCGCGCTCATCTAGCTGCTCAGGGCGACTCGCAATTTCGCAGTGTGCGCTCTTTTCTCATCGGGTATTTCTTCGCCCGACTTGCGCAAACCATCCAGGTGGCAGCGGATGGCGCCGCGCGCCATTTCGATGGCTTCCTGTTCCTTCCGTCCGTCCCTACGTGATGACGCCCGGCAGCAACGGAACCGTCACCTGGTAACCCGAAAGGCTCGTCAACGTCCATTTTCGCGGTTTGGACTTTCCGTGAGGCGGAAACTCGTCTGCGACGGGCAGCAGTATGACCGGGAAATCAAACACACGGCGACGGTGCTCCCGTCCATTTCCGGTCAGATTGCGAGCCCGGCTCATTAACACCTACTGTAGACGAATCGAGTGCGCAAATCAAAAAAGCGACAGCCCCGGATTGCGCCGGGGCTGTTGGGCTTGCTTACCCTGCGGAGATGGTTGAGATTGCGCCGGTTGATTTAGTCGCCGGCTACTGCAGCTTCGGCTTCGGTATTTTCGACTTTGGATGTGCCGTTGCCGTTCGCCGGAGCAATCTGCACTGGCTTTACGGTTACGCCGGGAACCGCGCTAAGGATCTGCTGCATCGAGCCAATCTGCACGACGGGCTCGGTGGACTTCTTCAGCACGAGCTCTTCGTAAATGCGGCGGACTTTGGCAGCCTCTTCGAACGCCTTCTTGCGGCGGATGCGGTCTTCTTCGGCAGCGGTCTGCGGAATATCGTGCTCTAGTTCGCGAACGCGCGAAGCATCTTCGGCATCAATGCGGAGCGAGTGCTCGTAGCTCTCCAAATTGACTTTCTTGCCCTTGGCGAAGACGTCGTGCTTGCCGTGTTCCTTGTACCACTGCGCCACGGTCGCGTTCTTGTGCATGTTCTCGATGATTTTGCGCCAGCCCACGCCGGTGTTGTACGCGCAGAAGGAAATTTCGCCCTGCTGCGTGGCGTAGGGAATGATGCACATTTCGGTGCGGCGGAAATCGTAGTTGAAAAGGTCCTGGAACCACATGCCGGCGATGAACAGGAAGTTCCAAGGATCTTCCTTGCGGCGTTTCATGGCGTCTTCGAAGGTGCGGTCGCCGGAAACCTTGCCGTACTTCTTGTCCGCGTTTCCGGAGAGCGCGTACGTCTTATCGAATTTCTTCCAAAGATCCTTCAGCCGCAAACTGGGCGGCCCCTGGAAAGGACTGTAATTCTTCAGCACGGCCATCGCCATCATAAAGTTGGAGAAAGTCTTGCCGCGGGCCGCATCGGTAATTGCCGCGACGTCCTTGGTCAGCTGTTGTGCGTTCAGGAAGCGCGGTACCGGCGCCCACTCCTTGGTTTCCTTGTTGATCATCAACGCTGTGCCGACGCCGCAGTTCGGGTGGCAGCCGCAGGAAAGCGAACCCCACTGCGAATCGGGCCCGTGCACTAAGTCCGAGAATCCTGCGAACGTGCTTATGAAGGAAATCGGGAACCAGTCGCGTGTGGGCTCGACCTTGCCCACCTGCGAGCTGACGTCCTTCGCCAAGTGCGAAAGCGTGTAGCGCTGGCGGATGCGGCGTTCCGGAGTGATTTCCTCGTCGCGCCCGGTGAAGGAAACGGGCTGGAAGGACACGAAGGAAATTTTCTTCGGGTTTTCCATCGCGAACTTCACGATCGGGCCTACCTGGTCGTTGTTCACGTTGTTGACGATGGTGGTTACCAGCACGATTTCGATGCCGGCTTCGTGCATGTTCTCGATGGCGCGGAGTTTCACGTCGAAGAGGTTGCCCACCTGGCGGTGGCTGTTGGCGTCGTTGCCGATGCCGTCGAATTGCAGGTACGCGTAACGCATGCCCGCTTCGAAAGCTGCCTTGCAGAATTCCTTGCTCTTGGCGAACTCGATGCCGTTGGTCGCCGCCTGCACGCTGTTGTAGCCAACTTTGCGCGCGTAACGCACCGCGTCAATGAATCGCGGGTGCATGGTGGGTTCGCCGCCGGAGAACTGCACGGACATCTGACGGCGAGGCTTGATCTTGGTGGCGTTCTCCAGAATTTCCTGAATTTCTTCCCAGCTCAGCTCGTGAACGTAACCGACCTGGTTCGCGTCCATGAAGCAGGGGTCGCACATCATGTTGCAGCGATTGGTGAGGTCGACGGTAAGAACCGAACCGCGGCCGTGACGAACCGTGCTGGATCCGTGGCGATGCAGGCCTTCGTCGTTGTGCGCCGGAATATCACGGCCGGGGAAATTCTTTTCGATCCATTCCAGAAACTTCGAATCAACGGCCATCAAGTCTTCATATTTTCCGTGAATGGCGCATTCTTTCACCATCCAGACCTGGCCGTCGCGCTCGATGATCTGCGCTTTGATCTCGCCGACTTTCTCATGAACCAGATCGGTCCAGTCCTTTTTCCCGTTGATGATCAGATCGCGCGCTTCGCGCACGCAATCGGGACAAAGCGAATCGGTCGTTCGCGGCCAGCCGAGCGTCGGCTTGGACTTCTCCCATGATTTCAGTAATGGCTTATCGGACCACTTCGGAGTAAACGAAGGATTAGGATTAAATTTATTGAAGTACTGAATCGTGTTGAAGGTGACGCCGGCGGTCTTGCAGAGCGCCCAGTCGAACGTCTTCCAAAGTTTTGTGCTTACTGCGTTCGCCATAATTCCACCTCTCCCTTTCAACCAACCCCTGCCTGCTCTTTGAAACCCCCGGAAGCTTGCCCCCACGGATGAGGCTCATCGGTAACCAGTTACGGTACCAGAGTTTGCATGGTTTCAAACTGGACGTCTAGGAAGGTGCGTCTAAAGGTGCAATTTGGGGGTTGAACGGCGCCCAGGCGCAGCCAATGGACCTAGCGAAGTACCAGTCCGGACTAGTATTTAGGCCTGATTTCGGTCCGGTATCAGTCCAAGTTCAGGGGCGTGCGCAGGACGCCAATCGCGAAATGCGCCAGGTGCGGAGCGTCGTCGTCGAGCTGGATCCAGCGGACCACGCAGTGGTCTTTCAGATATTGCGAGACTTTTGCTTCGCCTATGCCCAAATGCTCGGCGAGTTTGGTCTTCAGGCCGCTATCGAAGGACGGGCGGCCGCCGCGAACGGGTTTGGTGGTGCTGCGGCCACTGCCGCGCGCGAGATTTCCCAGGCCGACGCGCAGGGTCTGGCAGGCCTCGATGTAGTAGGAAGTTATCTGGTCGGAATCCGACAGCAGGAAGACCCCCGGACCGGCCGGAGCGGAATCGGATTCGTCTAGGCGATGCAGCGGACTGGCGACAAGGCGGCGAAGCATGGATTCGAGTTTGGACATGCGCGAAGCCAAGGCCGGATCGCCGGCGCGGCCGTGCGCGGTGCGCTCGGAAGGAAGCATCGGAGCGGCTTGGTCTGCGTGCGCGGTATATTCAGGTTCAGGGGGCGTAATCGCAGCTGCAGCCGGAACGCGTTGGAAGGTTTCGGTGTGCGGGGCAGGCCGCGAAGGCTGAAATCGCGGCGTAGGCGCTGGCGCTCGTGTTTGCGGCGCGGCGGATGACGGTGCGTGCGCGGCGCCCGACTCCGCGAACGCCTGCGACGGCAAGCCTGCTGCGGCGGGAGCGCCTTTGCGACGGCGGCCTCGGCCACCACGGCGTCCGCGGCGGCGTTTTTTCTTGCCGTTTGTGTCGGCCTCGGCCACGCCGGCGCCTGTGGGAGGCGTGGCGTCGGAAAGGTGTACGACCTCTACCTCGATCGCATCGCCAGTATAGTCCTCGGAATCTTCCCGAATTTCGCCGAGCGCCAAACGCGGTTGCGTCTCTTCTGAATCGCTGGGGCCGCTGTATTCGTGGTTCGGCTCGATTTCCGAGCTGCTTGCCGCCGCAAACACAGGCTCGGGACTGGGTTTAGCTCCCGCCACGGGAATCGGCGCGCCCAATCGCGCCAGAGCTTCCTCGGCCTTTTTCTTCCAATCAGCGCGGCGGAATCGTTCCGCTGCAATTGTGTACCACTTCACGGCATCCTCGTTTCGTTCGGCTTTTTCTGCGACGGCTCCCAGCTCCCAGGCCACCATCGCGTCATGTGTGCGCTGGTACAGCTCGGAAAGTTTCGTCAGCGCGTCGGCGCTGTTCTTCGCTTTGCGAATACGCGCCTGAATTTGCCGCCAATCAGCCATGGCCGCATTGTAGCAGCCGATTCGGGGATAGGCTAATGAAAGGAGTTGCCGGAAACGGCTCCGTTTCCGATCACCGTGTTTATCGCGAGCTACGGCCGTCTCGTGGAGGTTCACGGCGAGTTGTAGTCGGGTGACAGCGTTTCATTGACACGCATCCTTGCTTTAAGTAGTTTAGCTTCACCCAGGGTTATCAAATGTGAATACCTTGCGGCCACTTTTGTTAGTTCTTTTATGCGGACAGTTGGCGTCTGCTCAGTCAAGTCTCTCTAAACCCTCAGAAGCGTACGAATTCGCTCGTCGGCCGTTGACCGAATGGGAGGCGGCGTTACAAGCGCACAAACAGCCAGCCACCGAAACAGCTCCGGAGGACTTAGTGCGGCGGCGTTTCAAAGCGCTATGTCCTTCCTTCTCGCTGGACAGCGTATCGAGGGAAGAAATCTATTGGTTGGCTGAGCTTTGCGAGCAGGACCACGAGAAAGCGTTACTTGCGGTGCAGCGCTACCTCGCTGGAAGCGAATTGGCGCACGGACCCGATGCCCGCCTGCTCCTAGCGCGGCTGCAAATGCGCACGAGTGGAAACTGGGAAGCTGCGTGGGGAACCATCCAAACGATCTTGCGGGAGGACCCACTCAGAACGGCAGACTCGCAGATCGATGTTGCTATCGATGATGAAGCGGGTACCGACCCGAAAACGGCGCTCGAATGGTCGAAGGAACGCTATGCAATTTTGCTGGACCGTGACCAGGCTGCAAAGCCTGGCATATCGCCCGAATTGCCGGGTCTCGTGCTGCATACCGGGTGTGATCTTGTGCACCGATACTACCTGGCCGGACAAACGGAACATGCGGCAAGGGTTCTGGCAGAGATGAATGGTTTCGTAAATTCCCATCCTGACGAACCAAGTGGTTGGGGCGCAAAGGAACTGCATTGGGCAAATCTGGAAATGCACGCTGCGCCTCCAGTCACCGTCTTGAAGATGCTGGGCGGGAATTCTTCGTTCGGTTTGATCCGGCCGGGGCGCGTCGAAGTGATTTCTTTCTTCTTTCTTGGATGCTCTCCTTGCATGTACGAACTCCCGCACTTGGACGCTCTTCAAGAGCGATATGGGATGCAAAAACTGCTCGTTACGGATATCACCACCTACAAGACGAACTCGTATCTCATCCCTTCTACTCATTCCAACATCGAGGCTTCTCTTGAGAAGGCGCGCCTTGAAAAGGCACCTCGCATTGGCGTCCTTATCACTTCAGACGAAACACTCGCTAGCTACGGAATTAGCGAATTCCCAGTAGTGGCCGTCGTGGACAAGATGGGTAGGCTCCGCTACATCGGAACCGACGCGGAGTACGAGGATGATGATTCGGTTGGCCAGTTAATTCACAAATTAATTGAGGAATAATTCCAAGAGGAACCGGCGACCTTGAGTTTTCGCTGGATGCGGGTCCAAGCTCATCACTCTCCTTCAGTCGCGTCATCGGAAATTGACTTATTACCGAACGTCCGGGCGTTGACACTGGGCGTCGGCGCGTCGCAAGGACCTCGTAGTGCGGCTCACGGTTCGACGGATGCTTCGGCGTCCAGCCAGTACGTGCTGCGCGCTTTGAGTTGGAGCTCCGGTCTGTTCTTTAACGTCAGTCCCAGAGTATGAAGGCCTGCGCTTGGCGATTCCGGACGGAAGCTCAGCAAGTAGTAATTTGGCACGTCATTCGAGACGGTGAGTAAACTCCGCTTCAGCGTCGCTGCGTTTGTAATCGCGAAGTATTCGCCTCCCGTCAATTGTGCCACGGACTCGGGCACGTTGCGTTTCAGCCCGTCTTTCGCGGCGATAAACGCCATGCGCACCAATCGCAACGGCGGAAGCAGATCGCTCATGCAGTCCAGCGCCTGGACGCGGCGATTTCCGTGCGCGTCGGGGTCGGCGTCCGGGTCCAGACTCATGCAACCGCCCGCGCCATGCGGCTCTTTTCCGTAAGGCGTTCCTCCCGGCCGCGGCAGCTTCGATGCCTCGTGCTGCACCGCCTCTTTGGTCGTGGAAAAGCCGAAACTATAAATCGCTGTGTTGGTATCGCTGACTAAGCGCACGGCGTCGTCCAGGCTCGTCTCGCTGCCGCTGTCGGCGGTCTCGGTGACAAGCAACACGGCGCGACGATAGCGCGGCGGCACATCGCGCAAGAGGTCGATGCCGAACTCGAGCGCCTCGAGAATGGCCGCGCCTTGGTCACCTTCGGTCAGAGTGGCAATCGTTTTTGCCGCGGCGTCTGTGTTGTCGGTGAAATCCTGCGCGATTCGAGGTTTGCTGTCGAAGCTGACCACGGCGACGAGGTGCCGCACATCGCCGATGACGGCATCGAGCTCTGCCCCAAGATTTCCGTAGTCGGGCAGATGGCGCGCGCCCTGCCCGCCCGTCTCCACAATGACGACCAGCGCCAGCGGCTGCGAGTCCGCATCGGTCTCGAGATGCAGAGTCTGCGGCACGCCATTATCTGTGAGGAGGAAATCGTTGGCGGTGAGCGAGAAAACCGTCTCGCCCGATTTGGTTTTCACTAACGCGGGGACGAGCACGACTGTGGAGCTGGTGCGAATTCGATTTTCTGATTGCGGAGGGTTGTTCGTTTGTTGTTTGTTCGCCGGGTCGGGAGAAGAGCTTCCGTTTTGGCTTTGTGCTTGAGCGGATGGTCCAGCGGTGAGCAGGAGTAACACGGCGCCCGAACAGACGTATTTAGGCAATCGCCCCATGGCAGATTTTCATGTGATTCAACGGTGCCTGGACTGGTTGTCCATCGCGTGGTCGCTCCATCGGAAACCGGTCCGCTAGCGCGTGCACGAGTGCTGGCGGGTGGCGGTGGCGCGCTGCGACGGCTGTTGATGGCATTATAGCGCCATGGATTCGGCGGCGAGGACAAGCTGGATTTGCGAGCAGGCACGCGGTGTGGGGTTTGATTTGTGTGGCGTGGCTCCGGCGGAGGTTTTTCCGGAACTGGGGCAGGTTGCTACTTGGCTGGAGCGCGGGCTTGCGGGTGAGATGAATTATTTGCACGATGAGCGCCGTGTGGATCCGCGGTCGGCGCTTGACGGCGCGCGCAGCGTGATTGTGGTGGCGCTGAACTACAATGCGCCGCAGCCTTATTCCACGGAACAAGCTGCTGTCCACGATGAGGATTCGCCGCGCGGATGGATTTCGCGCTATGCGTGGGGCGACGACTACCACGAAGTGTTGCGCGAAAAACTGAATGCGCTTGTGGCGCGGATGCATGCGCACTGGCCGGAGCCTTTTGACGCGCGCGCTTACGTGGACACGGGGCCGGTGATCGAGCGCGTCGCCGCAAAATACGCGGGGCTTGGTTGGCTCGCGAAAAATACTTGCATGATCAACGAGCAACTCGGATCGTGGCTGTTTCTCGGCGTCATCCTCACGACGCTGGAGCTGGAACCTTCACTCACTGCCGGTGAAGCGCCCGCCGCCGACCTGTGTGGGAATTGCACACTGTGCCTAGATGCCTGCCCCACGCAAGCGTTTGCCGCGCCGTATGTGCTGGATGCGCGACGCTGCATTTCTTATTTGACGATCGAGCTGCGCGGCGCGATTCCTGAAGAGCTGCGGCCGAAGCTGGGCAACGCCGTCATCGGCTGCGACATTTGCCAGGATGTGTGCCCGTGGAATCGCAAGTCGCCAGTGACGCAGCTGGTGGCGTTTCAGCCACGACGGATTGAAGCGCAGAGCGAAAATGGCGCGACGTTGTTAGCGCCGGAGCTGGAGTGGCTGGCGGCGCTATCTCAGGAAGAATTCAGCAGGATTTTTCGCGGCAGTGCCGTGAAACGTGCGAAGTGGCGCGGGCTGGTGCGCAATGCTTGCGTCGCGCTGGGAAATTCCTGCATAGCGCGCCAGTCGGAAGCCCACACACGCGTCGTGGCCTTACTCGAACGCCTCGTTGCGGCTGATGATTCGCTGCTCGCGGAGCACGCGCGCTGGGCGTTGCAGCGCCTCGGCGTGCCGCATGATTCGCCGCACAGCCCTGATTGACTTGCTGCTTCCGATTCCGCTAGCGTAGCGGCGTAGGCTGGGGTATTTGGTCGTTTCTATAAAGAATGCTCGGGGAATGCGCGGGAGGCCGCCGCATGAATTTTTCTCATTTGGCACTTTTCATTCAGAGTCTCGCACCGCAATTTAGTTTTCCGCAAGGTCCCGCGGTCGAACTGATCATGCTGCGGTGGCTGCACTTCATTTTCGGAATTATCTGGATCGGCCTGCTCTATTTTTTCAACCTGGTAGGCTTTTCCACCATGAAGCAACTGGATGCGCCCGTGCGTGGCAAAGTGTTTCCGGTGTTGATGTCGCGCGCGATGGGCTGGTTTCGCTGGTCGGCGCTGATTACCGTGGTGGTGGGGCTGCGTTACTACTTCACGATTCTTTCCGCCGACGCGCACAATTCCGGCAATCCCGCGCTGACGCTCCGCTGGTTCGGATGGTGGCTGCTGGTGTGGC
>Ga0209275_10000279_pt1 | contig 18956 bp, 14 predicted proteins | sample HubBroMetageREF2_FD_188344 | JGI IMG/M metagenome (GOLD analysis project Ga0209275, IMG submission 188344) | Reference soil microbial communities from the Hubbard Brook experimental Forest, New Hampshire, USA - Hubbard Brook CCASE Soil... | ecosystem: Environmental > Terrestrial > Soil >... | reverse complement strand
TTCGTTTCTGGAAGTTTGCAAGACCCCGGAACTTGCCGTCGAAGTCTCCCTGCAGCCCTTCCGCCGTTTGGGCGTCGATGCCATCATCATTTTCTCTGACATCCTGATTCCCGCAGAAGCTATGGGGCTCCCGCTCGAGCTCGGTGACGCCGGACCGAACCTTCCCGAACCGGTTCGCAACGAAGCCGACGTTCGAAAGCTCCACATCTTCGACCCTGAACTGGAAACCGGCTTCCTGATGGAGGCCTTGCGCCGCACCGTTGCCCAAGCCGGCCCAGACGTTCCCATTTTGGGATTTGCTGCCTCTCCTTGGACCCTGGCCTGTTACATGGTCGAAGGCCGCACCAAAGAAGGCTTCGCCACCGTAAAGGACTTCCTATACCGCGAACCCAAAGTCTTTAGGGAGTTGCTCCACAAGATCACCCAAGCCACCATCCTCTACCTCAAGGCCCAGATCGCGGCTGGCGTCTCCGCTGTTCAACTTTTCGACACCTGGTGTGGTGAACTTCATCTGCGCGATTACACCGAATTCGTTCTGCCGGCCGTCCAAGAGATCATCTCTGGTCTAGGTTCGAAGGTGCCGGTCATCTATTACACCAAAGCGTCTCACCACTTGCTCCCTTCTGTGGTGCGGGCTGGGGCCAATGTCCTCAGCGTCGATTGGCGCATTCCCTTGGCAGATCTCCGCAAGCTCGCTGGGCCGAACGTCGCCATCCAGGGCAATCTCGACCCCGCCGTCCTTTTCGCCACCGCAGAAAAAATCCGCCAAAACACCCTCGACATCGTCAACGAGCTTGGCGGTTTGGGACATATTCTCAATCTCGGCCACGGGATTCTGCAGCATACCCTCGTGGAGAATGCTCAATTATTTATTCACACCGGTCAGCAAGCGGTGCTCCACGACGCACAGCCGGCGGTCCAATCGCGCTCGTGAGCGCGCCAGGAGGTACACGCCGTGTCATTGATGAATCCCACGTTGCGCGAAATGCACGACGAATTGTCAGTCGGCGAAAAGTTCGTCACCCGCTATAATCGGCCCGGCCCGCGCTACACCAGCTATCCCACCGCGCCGGTCTGGAACGATACTTTTGGTCCGGATCAGTATGAAGAAGCCATCGCTACCGCCGACAAGAAACAGTCGCCCGTTTCGTTGTACATGCATCTGCCCTTCTGCGAGAGCCTGTGCCTCTTCTGCGCCTGCAACGTCATCATCCAAAAAAATAAGAGCGTTACGCCGCCGTACCTCGACATACTTAAAAGAGAGGTGGATCGCATTAGCCGCGGCGTTTCGCGCACCCGCCAGGTAACCCAATTCCATTGGGGCGGCGGCACTCCCACCTATCTCTCGCCTGAACAGATTGAAGATCTTTTCACCTATACGCGCGAGCGCTTTACCTTCGCGCCTGACGCCGAAATCGGCATCGAAGTCGATCCCCGCGTCACCACGACCGCCCATCTCGAAACTGTTCGCAAAATGGGATTCAATCGACTCAGCATGGGCATTCAGGATTTCAAAGCTGAAGTCCAAAAAGCAATCCATCGCGTGCAGCCCTACGAAGTGACCCGCGATCTGATTGCCACGGCGCGCGAACTTGGCTTCGACAGTATCAACGTCGACCTGATTTACGGCCTGCCCTACCAGACCGCCGACAGCTTCGCGCACACCGTCGAGCAAATCGTCGGCCTCTCTCCTGACCGCATCGCCATGTTTAGTTATGCCCACGTGCCCTGGCTCAAAAAACAACAAGGCTCGTTCGTCGCGCATCTCCCAGAAGGCATGCAGAAGTTCGATATTTTCCGCAGTGGCCTGCTCAAGTTTCTGGAAGCCGGCTATCTCTATATCGGCATGGACCATTTCGCCAAGGAAAATGACGAACTGGCCGTCTCGCAACGCAATCGCACCTTGCACCGCAATTTCCAGGGCTATACCACCAAGGCCGGCGCCGACCTGTATGGCATGGGCATCACCGCGATCAGTGGCATTCAGGATTGTTACGCGCAAAATCATCGCGACATTCCGTCCTGGGAAAAGGCCGTCAACGACCGCGGCGTCGCCACCATGCGCGGCTATCGCCTCTCGCAAGACGACGTTCTTCGCCGTGAAGTCATCAGCCGCCTGTTGTGCCACACCGTCATCGTCAAAGAAGAAATCTCCAAGAAGTTCGCCATCGATTTCGACGAATATTTCGCTCCAGAACTCGAGCGACTTAAAATGCCGCAAGAAGATGGGCTGGTTGTTGTGAACGATAAGGAAATCCGCACCGCATGGCTGGGTAGAATTTTTATCCGCAACCTCGCCATGGTCTTTGATCCGTATCTCGAAAAGCAGCAACTCGCGGCCCGGCCGCTGTTTTCGAAGACCCTGTAGGCACGGGCGATCATGGCAAATAATGTTCAGGCTCTGGTCGTTGGGGCCGGCATTTCCGGCCTCAGCACCGCTTTTAATCTGCAGAAATCCGGCATCGACACCCTTCTCATCGAATCGGCTCCGCGCCCTGGCGGTGTCATTAAATCCGTCAAGCGCGATGGCTACCTGATCGAATGCGGTCCGCAAAGTTTCAGCGGCAATGGCTACGTCACCGCGCTCTGTAAAGATCTCGGCATTCTCGAAGAGCGGGTGATCGCCGATTCTAGCGCGCCCCGCTACGTGCTTATCGATGGGAAATTGCAGTTGGTGCCGATGAGCCCGCCTTCCCTGCTCTTTTCTTCGCTCATGGGTGGTGGCACCCGCACCGCTATCCTGCGCGATATTGTTGGCAAGAGTCAGGCTCCGGAGCCCGATGAATCCGTGGCCAACTTTATTCGCAGAAAATATTCCGCAACCCTCCTCGATCGTCTGGTTGGCCCGTTTGTCTCCGGCATCTATGCCGGTGACCCGGAAAAATTAAGCCTGCGCGCCGCCTTCCCAATCTTGTATCAAGCCGAAAAAGCTTCGGGCAGCATTCTTCGCGGCATATTCAAAGTGATGAAGTCCAGAAAAGCCGCAGCGCCTCCGGGTCGGAAGGAACGCGCCACTCTCCAAACCTTCCGTGATGGCAACGAGACCCTGGTGCGCGCGCTGGCTGAAAAACTCGGAGACAAGTTGCGCTGCGGCACACAAATCACTTCGATCCAACATCTCGAACCACAACGCGACGCAAACGCGCCACGTTTTCGCCTGAATCTCAGCAGTCCTTACGGTTCGGATACGCTCGACGTTGCGCGCTTGATCCTTGCTGTCCCCACCGACGTTGCAGCAAAGCTACTCGCCGGCGTCGATGCGCAATTCCAGTCCAACCTCGCCACTGTCGATTACTCCGGCGTAGCGGTCGTTTCGCTAGGCTATCGCAACGAAGACCTAGGCCATCCGGCCAACGGATTTGGCTTTCTCGTGCCTCGCTCTTCGAAGCTGACTATTCTCGGCACCGTATGGAATTCTTCGCTCTTTCCGGGCCGCGCGCCGGAAGGCCACACGCTGCTAACGAATTTCCTAGGCGGCGCCACAAATCCGGGCGCGGTTCGACAACCGGAATCCGAACTCGCCGCCCAAGCTCATCGAGAACTGGTCTCGTTGATGGATATTCGCAAGGAACCGACCTTTTCGAACGTGACCATCTGGCTCCGCGCCATTCCCCAATACAATCTGGGACACACCGCGCGACTGGCCGCGTTGGAATCCGCCCGGGCAAAATATCCCGGCTTATGGTTTGCAGGAAATTATCTGACTGGTCCCGCCGTCGGCACCTGCGTGGAACAAGCCGCAAAAGTAGCCGATGAAGTGCGCGTCAGCTTCGCCAACTAACTAAGTCTTCCCACGGTGCCGCTGCGCCAGACGAATTTCCCGGCGCTTCGCCGCATCTCTCCAGCGTCTCCGTTCTTCCGCCGTTTTCAGAATCAGTGGCGGCACCGCCTTCGGCATCCGAGTATGCTCGTCAATCGCCACAAACGTCACGTACGCCGTCGTCGTCTGCTTTCGCTCTCCAGTCAACAGATTTTCCGAATACACTTCCACGCCCACCTCCAGCGAGGTGTTAAACACGCGATTGACATGCGATTTCAGCATCACAATTTCGCCCAGGCTCACCGAGTTTCGAAAATCGATGTGATCCACGGATGCGGTCACCACGTAACTGTTCGAATGCCTGCTCGCCGCCATTGCCGCCACAATATCCACCATGTGCATCACGTGCCCGCCCAGCAATTTCCCCAACGCATTCGTCTCCGCCGGCAATACCACTTCCGCCATTTCCGACGCCGAGGCGCTCACCGGCTTGCCGCGCAATTTCTCCAACACCGCCCCGCCATCGCTTTTCTTCCCCGCCTTTTCCATCGCGCCTCTTCTCGACTTCGCTTGTTCGCCCTATCTTCCAGCCACCCGTATAATACGGGAGACTACTATGACCGACCAAAAGAAAACCCGCCGCGAAAAGCTCGAACAGTTCCTTGCGCAAAATCCAAATGACGCTTTCTCTCGTTATGGCCTGGCCATGGAATGTATTCGCGAAGAAGATCGTGTCGCTGCCGACAAACATTTCCGCACGTTGATCGAAAATCATGCCGACTACGTACCAAGCTATCTCATGTATGCCCAGATGCTGGTGCAACAAGAGCGCATCCCCGAAGCGAAGTCGGTCCTCACCACCGGAATCGATGCCGCCATCCGGCAAATGAATCAGCATGCGCGCTCCGAACTGGAAGCCTTGCTCTCTGAGATTTCCTCGGCTTTCTAACCCAAGTCCCTAAGGAATCCAACCAACCTGCGCGCGCGAATCACAAGTTTGCACATGCTATAGTTCCACGCCGGAGGCCCACCCAAGTTGGATCCCGTTCTCGACGAAATCGACCACGCCCGAACCAAACGTCTTATCTGGTCCCTCGGTGCCACGGGATTTCTCCTTCAAATGCTTTGCGCTGGACGTTACGGCTATTTTCGCGACGAACTCTACTACCTCGCCGCCAGCGATCATCTTGCTTTCGGTTACGTTGATTTTGCTCCACTCATCGCCTGGCTGACCCGCGCCTTTCGCTTCATCTTCGGCGATTCGCTGCATGCCATTCGCCTTCTTCCCGCCCTCGCTTTCGGAGCAGAGATCGTTCTTACTGGTTACATCACGTTGCAACTCAACGGCAAACGCTGGGCCATTTTCCTGGCTTGCACCTCCACGATGCTGGCGCCCACCATCCTCGGCAATGGCACGCGCCTGGCCATGAACCCCATCGAGCCACTCTTCTGGATGGGTTGCATCTACGTTTTACTTCTCGCCATCAACCGCAAGGATTCAAAACTCCTGCTGTGGTGCGGCCTTCTGCTCGGTTTCGGATTGCTGAACAAGCACTCCACGATATTTTTCCTCGGCTCGCTCGTTTTCGCATTACTTCTCGTCCCAGAACGCCGCCTGCTTGGCACCAACTGGTTCTGTCTCGCCGCGGCTATCGGTTTGCTTATCGCGCTTCCCAATGTCGCTTGGGAATACACGCATCATTTCCCCACTCTCGAAGATCTTCGCAACGTCAAAGCCACTCACAAAAACATCGAACTTCCTCCACTTCCGTTCCTCAAACAGCAGATCATGATGCTCAATCCCATCACCGATCTCGTCTGGCTTGTCGGCTTGGGCTTTCTTCTCTTCAACCGCAGCGCCAAACCCTATCGCGTGCTGGCCTACACCTACCTCATTTTTCTGGCCGCGATGATGTACATGAAGGGCAAGGACTACTATTTGGCGCCCATCTATCCGATGCTCTTCGCCGCTGGCGGCGTCTTTTGGGAGCAATTGGTCGCCGCGCGACCGCGATTTCGCTGGCTCTTGTACGTTCTCCCCGCTGTGATCATTGTTATGTGTCTGATTTCTGTTCCGCTTGCCCTTCCCATCCTTCCTCCTGAAAAAATCGGCCCGTACATGGAAGCGCTCGGCATGAAAATGTCGCGCACCGAAACCTCCATGACCGGACTTCTTCCGCAACATTTCGGCGATCAGTTTGGCTGGGAAGAAATGGTGGCAACAGTGGCGCAGTTATACAACAACATGCCTCCGGAGCAACGCGCGAAGACCGCGATTCTAGCGGGCAATTACGGCGAAGCCGGCGCCATCGATTTCTTCGGCCCGCGCTACGGTTTGCCCAAATCTATTTCTGCCCATCAGAACTACTACTATTGGGGACCGCGCGATTACACCGGCGAGAGCGTCATTCTCCTCGAATGGAAACTGGAATCCGCGCAGCTCTGGTGCGGTAGCGTTGAAAAAGGTCCACACAACGACCCGTACTGGGGCATGGGCTGGGAGCGCTACGACATTCTCGTTTGTCACAACTTGAAAATGCCGCTGAGCGAAGCGTGGCCTCACTTCAAAGTCTGGAATTGAGCCGGGAAAGCAGGCCCCGCACTCTTCAGTTCAAAACAAAAATCGAAAGGCTCTCCGCCGGCAGACGTACTCGAAGATCCTGACCAGCCATATCAGCAGTAGCCGTTCCAAAAATCTTCAGCGTGCTAGTGGTTCCCTGTCCCGGCGTGTCCTTCATCGGAATCGCCAACTCGCGCTCGCTGCCTCCATTGTGAAACGCCACCACCACTCGTTCGTCTTCCGATTCCCTGACAAACACATAAGACGTATCGTCCGAGAACAGATGCCACAACTTTCCTCCGCGCAACGCCGCATGCTCGCGTCGCGCCCGCAGCAATTCCTGCACGTACCGGAACGTCTCCTGTTGCTCCGGCGTTCTGCCCTCGCTCGTGAACGCGTTTTGCCTGTCGCCTATCCAGCCCCCGGGAAAATCGTGCCGGTTTTCTGGATCGCCGCCTCCCGTCATTCCAATTTCGTCCCCGTAATACAACTCCGGAACTCCGCGCAACGTGAGTGTCAATCCAAATGCGAGTTTCTCCTTCGCCACGTTAGCCCCCTCCAGACTCGCAAAACGAGGCACATCGTGATTCGCAAAAAACGGCACCAACAACTCCGGATGCGGATACAACGAATCCTGCCGCAAAATATTTGCAATCCGCCCCACTGGCGCCTTTTTCGTCAGTACGTCGCGTATCGTAAAAAACATCGGAAAATCAAAAACTGTAGTCAGCGCGGTATCGATTCCGTCCCAACCTTTTCTTCCCCCCACAAAAAACGACGTCACGGTCGGATCGGGATGAAATGTTTCCCCAATCGTAGACAACCGCGGGTACAGTTTTCGCACCCCAGCATGCCACTCCGCCCAAAACTGCCGCCCGACATACGGAAACGTATCCACTCGATAGCCGTCGAGCCCCGAGGCCTCCGCCCACCAGACACTGTTCTGGATCAGGTATTGCACCACCACCGGATTTTCCGTATTCAAATCCGGCAGCTTCCCAAAGAACCAACCTTCCGTCAAATTCCGGCGATACCGCGTCGGCGTGTGCGGATCAACCAATGCCTCAAATGGATCGTGTTGCCCCGCCGTATCCGAGCCACCGTAAAAGCTTCCCTTCAACGGCGAAAATGAATCGATGTGCGCGCTTTCTGTTCCGTGAAACCAGTCCGGCAGCGGTGGATTTTTCACCCACGGATTCAGCAGCCCGACGTGATTCGGCACCGCATCAAAAAATACCTTCATATGCTGCTGATGCGCAGCCCGCACCAACGACTGGTAATCCTCCAGCGTTCCAAGATGCGGATCAACCGCATATAGATCCACCGCGCCGTAGCCGTGATAATCCTGCGTTGCGCCATTCTTCACGATTGGCGTCAGCCACACCGTCGTCACTCCCAAATCTTTCAGGTAGCCCAGGTGCTGTTCCACGCCGCGCAAATCCCCGCCATGCCACGCGCGCGGCTTGCCTCGATCCGAAGATCCGGGAAATTCACTCGGCTCATCATTCGTTGGATCGCCATCCGCAAAGCGGTCTGGCATGATCAGATAAATTACGTCGTCCAACGAGATGCCCTGATTTCTTCCCAGAATCTGTTTCCGCGCAGCAATCGGCACCTCGAATGACGTTTGCCCCCGAGGCGTCGTAATTCGGCACACCGCCGTCCCGGATTTAAGTCCCGCGCCCAGCTTCAACCACACAAATAAATAATTGCCGCCACCCGTCGCCTGCGTGCGACTCACCGACACTTCCTGAAGGTTGCAGCTTACGTGCGTCGCCCCCAGATTCTTCCCACTCAACAGCAGCATCACGTCCGGCGTGAGCCCCGCCCACCAATTCGGCGGCTCCACTTTTGTCACTACCGGCGCATCGGCGTTGGGCTTATCCTGAGCGCGGCTCCATGGCGCCACAGGGAAAATCAGTCCAGCCAAGCCGACAGCCGCCAACAACGTCTTTTGGAAATGCCCGGCGCTCTTCAAATCTATTTTTGCCATGAGAATATCTCCGCGAGCTTAACAGACTTCGCGAACAAAAAAGGAGGCTTCCCTGACAAGGCTTGGTACCTAAAAGGCCAGGCGCACTCCCAATTCGCATCGCCGTTATACCGACTCCGAGCGCGCGAGCAAAACTCAATCTTATTGACTCGATTCTTGGCTCACCCTACCATCGTCTTCACCCGAACCGCTTTACAACTGGCAATTTTACGAATCGCAGTCCATTTCAAAAGGAAGGCACCACTACGATGCGAAAAGCCCTGCTTTCATCTCGCGCCGCTCTCTTGGCGAGCCTGAGCCTGTCCATTTTTCCTCTTTTCGCATCGGCTCAATCCATGACCTATCCCAACACCCGTAAAAGCGACCAAGTCGACGACTACCACGGAACCAAAGTCGCCGATCCTTATCGCTGGCTCGAAGACGACAATTCCCCGGAAACCGCCGCATGGGTCAAAGCCGAAAACGAAGTCACCAACGCCTACTTCGCAAAGATTCCTTATCGCGCTCAGGTCAAGCAGCGCCTCGAGCAGCTTTTCGATTATCCGAAATTTACGCCACCCGATCGTCGCGGCGATTCCTACGTCTTTTCGAAAAATGACGGCTTGCAAAACCAGAACGTAATCTACCTGCAGAAAACTCCCGACGACTCCCCAGAACTGCTTCTCGACCCCAATAAATTCTCGCAAGATGGCACGTCTCGCCTCGGCGTCTTCGCGGTCTCCAGAGATGGCCGCTACTGCGGTTACGGAATTTCAACCGGCGGCTCCGATTGGCAGGAAGCCCACGTCATGGAAGTAAACGGCCGCAAGCTTCTCGACGACGACTTGAAATGGCTGAAAGTTACCGACATGGCCTGGGCCGGGAACGGCTTTTTCTACAGCCGTTATCCCGCACCGGAAGGAGGCCACGAACTTTCCTCCAAAAACGAAAATCACACCGTCTACTATCACCCTGTCGGCACTCCGCAATCGCAAGATGAATTGGTCTTCGAAGATAAAGCCCATCCACAACGCTTTCACATCGTTTCTACCACCGACGACGAGCGCTTTGCCATCTTGTATGTTTCCGACCGTGGAACCGGCAAGCGCGGTAACGCCGTTTTCTATCGCGATCTCAAAAAATCAGATAAATCCTTTAAGCCGGTCATCGCCGAAGTCACCGACGATACCTACAACGTGATTGACGACGTCAATGGCAAGCTTCTCGTCCAGACAAATCTCAACGCACCCAATTACCGTATCGCGGCTTTCAATCCTGCTGATTCCTCTTGGTCCGAGGTTATTCCCGAAAAACCGGAAGTCCTCGAATCCGCCAAAGTCGCTGGTGGCAAGCTCTTCGTCACCTATCTCAAAGACGTCGCCAGTCATCTGGATGTCTACAGCCTCGACGGCAAGCTAGAAAATGAAGTGAAATTGCCTGGTGCCGGCAGCGTTTCCGAATTGCAGGGAAACGAAAAAGATAATTTCATCTTCTTTGCCTTCACCTCGCCAAACTATCCCTCTACCATCTTCCGCTACGACATTCCTTCCAAAGAGGCGAAAGTCTATCGTGCGCCGCAAATTCCCGGATTCCATCCCGACGACTACGAAACGAAACAAGTTTTCTACACCAGCAAAGATGGCACCCGCGTCCCGATGTTCCTCACCTACAAAAAAGGGCTGAAGCTCGACGGCACCAATCCAACCCTCCTTTACGGCTATGGCGGCTTCAACATCAGCACGCTGCCGGTGTTTCGCCCGTTTGGCACCGCCCTGCTCGAGCAAGGTTTCATCTACGCCTCCGCCAATCTTCGTGGTGGTGGAGAATACGGCGAGAAGTGGCACCTCGCCGGCACCAAGCTACAAAAGCAAAATGTCTTCGACGATTTCATTGCCGCTGCCGAATGGCTCATCGCCAATAAATACACCTCACCCGCTCATCTCGCCATCAACGGCGGTTCCAATGGTGGCCTCCTCGTGGGCGCCGTCATGAATCAGCGCCCCGAACTCTTCCGCGCCGCTGTTCCCATGGTCGGCGTGATGGACATGCTCCGCTTCCAGAAATTCACCATTGGCTGGAATTGGATCGCCGACTATGGCTCCAGCGACAACGCCGACGAGTTCAAGGCGCTCTACGCCTACTCGCCGCTGCACAACATTCGCCCGGGCGCCAAATATCCCGCCACGCTGATCACCACCGCCGATCACGATGATCGCGTCGTTCCGGCTCACTCGTTCAAATACGCAGCAACACTGCAAACTCTGGCCAGCAAAGACAATCCAGTTTTGATCCGCATCGAAACTAAATCCGGCCACGGCGCCGTCAGCACCACCAAAGCCATCGAACTGACCGCCGACATCTACTCATTCCTCTTCTACAATATGGGCGTTACACCAAAGTATTAGCCGCAGCCCGACAATCTCCCTACCCACGCATGGGGCCCCGTAGTTGTTTTCAGCCGCTCCTGCGGGAACACGCTGTTTTCTCCGCATTTTTTACTAAATTCACACGCAATTTGGCGTCAAACCGCACTTGTACGGTAAAATTAAAGCTTATGATCGCAGTCAACGAAGTCACTATGCGTTTCGGCTCCCGCGTCCTTTTCGAGGACGTCACCACTACCTTTATGGAGGGTCGCCGCTACGCCATCTCCGGTCCCAACGGCGCCGGCAAATCCACCTTCATGAAAATTCTTACCGGCGAACTGGAACCCACCAAGGGCAATATCACCCGCCCCAAAAAGATGGGCATCCTGCGCCAGGATCAGTTTGCCTTCGATAAGTTTCGTGTCATCGACACCGTCATCATGGGCAACACCCTTCTCTGGAAGGCTCTTGAGGAACGCGACGCGCTCTACGCCAAGCACCACGACCATCTAACCAATGAAGACGGCATGCGCCTCGGCGAACTGGAAGGCATTGTCGGCGAAGAAGGTGGCTACACCGCCGAAGCCGATGCCGGCGTTCTCCTCGACGGGCTGGGCATCGAGGCCGATCTTCACGAACGCAAAATGGGCGAACTGCAGGGCGGACAAAAAGTTCGCGTCCTTCTCGCGCAAGCGCTCTTCGGCAATCCTTCTGCCCTGCTGCTCGACGAGCCCACCAACAACCTCGACCTTGATTCCGTTCACTGGCTCAAAGAATATCTCTGCGAATATCACGGCGTTCTGATAGTCATTTCCCACGATCGCCATTTCCTGAACAGCGTTTGCACCCACACCGCCGACATCGACTACCAAACCATCATCATGTATCCCGGCGGCTACGACGACATGGTGCTCGCCAAAACGAATATTCGTTCCCGCATGGAAGCCGATAACGCCGTGCGCGAAAAGAAAATTGCCCAGCTCAACGACTTTATCGCGCGCTTCTCTGCCGGTACCCGTTCCGCGCAAGCCACTTCGCGCAAAAAAGAAGTGGAACGCCTGCAAACCTCCGAACTGGCGCGCTCCAATATTCAGCGCCCGTACATTCGTTTTGATACCGAGCGTCCGTCGGGACGCCTGCCGATCGAAATCAAGCATCTCGCCAAGTCCTACGACGGGCAGACCGTCTTCAAGAATTTTTCTGCCAGCGTGACCCGCGGTGAAAAGATCGCCTTGATTGGACGCAACGGTTCCGGCAAAACCACCATGCTTAAATCGCTGATCCGCAATGCCGGTCAGTTCATTACCAGCGCCGAGCAGTCTTTCACCATCGATTCCGGAAACGTCATCTGGGGCCACGAAGTTACTGTCGGCTATTTCCCCCAAGATTTTGGCTACACCATCGACAAGAGCAAGGGCATCACCGCCATGGAATGGCTCTGGCAATACAAGCCACAAGCCGCTCAAGAAGAAATTCGCGGCCCCATGGGGCAAATGCTTTTCAGCGGCGAAGATGCCTTGAAGCCCACGTCCGCGCTTTCCGGCGGCGAGCAAGCCCGCTTGATTTTCTGCCGCTTGATGTTGCAGAAGCCCAACGTGCTCATCCTCGACGAGCCCACCAACAACCTAGACCTCGAGTCCATCAACGCCCTCAACATCTCGCTACAGAAATATGAGGGTACGGTTTTGCTGGTCACCCACGACGAAGACGTCCTCGACGAAGTCGCCACTCGCATCTGGAACTTTAAAGATGGCAAAATCGAAGACTTCAAAGGCATCTACGAGGAGTACCTCTCCTCCATCCCAGCCAAGGCCTCAGTCCCGCAAAAGCGCTAAGCCTTCCCCCAAGAGGGGACTTATCCAGTTACCCGACTTCCCGGGGGTTGACCGCTTCGGTGGTTTCGAGTTTCATTTACATGACCTACGCCAATTGCCAGGCAAGGCCTTTCAAAAGGAAAGGCAATGACGATCCCGACCGGCACAGAGTCAGCGCGTGCTTTTCTTCCCGCGAAGGACTTTAAGCTTAGTAAAGCCTTCTACGAAGCACTCGGCTTTAGGAAGTTGCTGGACGGTGATGTGGCTATCTTCGGTGTCGGCGAGGCTGGTCTGTCTGGCGGTTGGCACCCTGTGGGCGCAGGAGCCACCTGCAAGCAAAGCGACGAGTCAGCCCGCCAAACCACCGCGTGTGACCCGCATACTATTCACCCTAAGTTCCGGCATGTGCTACGGCTACTGCTACACTCGCCTAGAGGTTGAACCTGGCGAAGCAACGGTGCTGCATCAATCTCGGGACGATAACAAGAACAACTGTCCGGATCTCAGGGTGAAGGGGACCCTCTCAGATACGCACTGGAAAGAACTGGTCCAACTGGTCGATCGTGACGCCCTGCTCGCGCTGCCGGACAGTATTGGGTGCCCTGGCTGCGTTGACGAAGTGGTGACATCCCTTGAGGTACGGTTCAGCAATCACACGAAAAAGATCGTGCGGTATAATTTCGGACGCGCTCCGAAGGACGTCCAGACCTTGTCGGCAAGGCTTGCAGCCCTGCAAGAGAAGCTGGAACGCGAGCTTCCTCCCACTACTACGCGATGCGGCCACGGATGAATTGTCGAGAATTCTCGGGCGAGCCTACCGAGCCGGCGCGAAGCATTCTTCTCCGCCGTCTGCTATCATCGGCCTTGTAACCCATGCGGCCGGATCGCATACCGCTCTTCCCCCTGAACGTCGTTCTTTTCCCCGGCGAACAACTTCCCCTGCACATTTTCGAGCCGCGCTACCGCCGTATGGTTCGCGAATGCCTCGATACCAAGTCGCCCTTTGGCATGCTCCTCGCCATGCAAGACGGTGTCGTCCGCGTTGGCTGTACCGCGGAGATCCTCGAAGTCATCAAGCAGTTTGAAGACGGCCGCATGGACATCATCACCGTCGGCCGCGACCCCTTCCGCGTTTTGGAGCTTTTCACCCAGGATCCGCTGCTCGAGGGCTCCATCGACTTCCTCGAAGATCACGATTTTGCGCCCGATCCCCCAAAGCGAGAGCAACTCATCGATCTCTACGAGACCTGCCACACCTTGCTCTTCGCCGAAGTTCCCCAAGACTTCTCCGACTCCCCAAAGCACCTGCTTTCCTACGCCATCGCCGCCGCTCTTCCCATCGATTTGCTCTGGAAACAGCAGATCCTGGAGTTGCGTTCCGAAGCCGAGCGGCAGCTCCGCCTGCTTAGGTATCTCCAGGACTGGGCGCCGCATCTACAACTTAAGACGACCCTCCAGCACCGCGCCGGGGACAATGGACACGGGTTGAACTAATTAATGTTACGTAAGGCGGTTGCCTTCGCCTGCGAATAGGGGCCCTAATGACAGCTACTTCTCATCCTTCTTCCGGACATCCCAAGCCTCGCACTCTCGGCGAGCTCAAGCGGATTCCGGATTTTGACGCGCGTACTACCGCCATCTCGGTAAAAGATGAAATGCGCCGCAATCTTTTGCGCGCCATCGAGCGGGGCGAAACCCTATTCCCCGGCGTTCACGGCTACGAAGACAGTGTCATTCCGCAAATCGTCAATGCCCTGCTCTCGCGCCACAATTTCATTCTGCTGGGTCTGCGCGGCCAGGCCAAAAGCCGCATCTTGCGCGGGCTCATTCAGCTTCTCGATCCCGAAGTTCCTGTAATCGTCGGTTGCGAGATTAACGACAATCCGCTGCAACCGATTTGTCGCGCGTGCCGCGAACTCGTGGCGGCCGAAGGCGATAACACCTCGATCACCTGGATGTCTCGCGATCAGCGCTACGTCGAAAAACTGGCCACTCCTGATGTGACCATTGCCGACATCATTGGCGACGTCGACCCCATTCGCGCCGCGCGTGGTGGCCGCGACCTTTCCGACGAGCTCACCATTCACTACGGCCTCCTGCCCCGCGCCAATCGCGGCATCTTCGCCATCAACGAGCTTCCCGACCTCGCCGGTAAAATTCAGGTCGGCTTGTTCAACATCATGCAGGAAGGCGACATTCAAATTAAGGGCTACCCGCTGCGCCTGCCGCTCGATGTTCTTCTCGTCTTCACCGCCAATCCCGAAGACTACACCGCGCGCGGCAAAATCATTACGCCACTTAAAGATCGCATCGGCGCGGAAATCCGAACCCACTATCCCACGACCCTCCAGGAGGGTATGACCATCACCAGCCAGGAAGCCTGGGTGGATCGAACCTCCGGCATAAAGCTGGAAGTTCCCGACTATCTTCGCGAAGTCATCGAAGAAATTGCCTTCCAGGCTCGCGAAGACAAGCGCGTCGACCGCCGCTCCGGCGTCAGCCAACGCCTGCCGATCACCACTCTCGAAAGTGTCGTCAGCTCTGCCGAACAGCGCGCTGCTCGCACTCGCGAGACCCATGCCGTCGCCCGCGTCGCTGATGTCTACTCTGCCATGCCGGCCATCACCGGAAAAATGGAACTCGAATATGAAGGCGAACTGAAAGGCGCGGAAGTTATCGCCCGCGAACTGATCCGCACTGCCATCGGCCGCGTGTTCAGCAAGCGATTTGGCGAAACTAATTTTCAACCCGTGATTCAGTGGTTCGAACTTGGCGGTGAATTGAAAATTCCCGACGGCATGTCCACCAGCCAGCGCTATCAGCAGCTTTCGAAGATCCAGAACCTCATGGATCACATTGGCAAGCTTGGCGTCACTAATCATAAGGACGAACCACACGCCGCCGCGGCTGCCGAAATGATTCTCGAAGGCTTGTGGGCTCATCGCCGTATCGGTCGCAGCGAAGAACGCGGCTTCTACGCCGAGAAGCAGCGCACTCCCGAACCGCGCGAGCGCGACAATCCCAATCGCCCTCCGCGCCGCAGCTTCAACTAAGCGGAAACGGATTGCAGTCGATTTGCAGTTGTAGTTGCCGTGAGTGAACGAGGCCCTGAAATGAAAGTCATCAAATACGGAAAATATACCGGAGAGCCCGCCGACGCTGTCGATCTCGACGAACTCGTCAAGCGCCTCGGCGATTTCCTGCTGCAAAGCGGCTTTGAATCCCAGTATTACGGCCTCTCCGAGTTCGATGCCTCTCGTTCCATGGAAGCCCTTCGCGACGCCATTCTGCGCGCCCTTCAGGAAGGCGATCTGCTTCCCGAGGATCAGATGAGCGAGGAACTGCGCAAAATGCTGCAGGACCCCGGCGCGCTCAACAATCAGGAAGTGCGCGATCTGGTCGAAAAACTGATGGAGCGCCTATCCCAAGAAGGCTTCATCAATCCTCAACAACCGCCACAGGTCACGCCACCCCCCCAAACTTCCGCGCGCGGCCAGATTGGCCAGCCTCGCGAACCCGAAGCTCGTTTCGAGATTACCGACAAGGCCATCGATTTTCTTGGTTTCAAGACCCTGCAAGATCTGCTGGGCTCACTAGGCCGCAGCAGCTTCGGTCGCCACGATACTCGCGATCTTTCCACCGGCGTCGAGTCCGGCGGCGTTTCCCGTTCCTACGAATTCGGCGATGTCTTAAATCTCGATATCAGCGCCACACTTTCCAACGCCATTCGCCGCGAGGGCGCTAAAGTTCCCATCGACATGCAGTATCGAGACCTCATGGTTCACCAGTGCGAGTATCAATCTTCCTGCGCCACTGTGGTCCTCCTCGATTGCAGCCACAGCATGATTCTTTACGGAGAAGATCGCTTCACGCCCGCCAAGCGCGTGGCCATGGCGCTCTCCCATCTGATTCGCACACAATATCCCGGCGACACCCTGAGTCTCGTTCTCTTTCACGACTCTGCCGAAGAAGTTCCCCTTGGCGAACTCGCCCGCGTCCAGGTTGGTCCTTATTACACCAACACCCGCGAGGGTCTGCGCATGGCCCAGCGCATTCTGCTCCGCCAGCGCAAAGACATGCGTCAAATCGTGATGATCACCGACGGCAAGCCCTCCGCCCTCACGCTCGAAGACGGCCGTATCTACAAAAATGCTTTTGGCCTTGACCCCTTTGTCGTTGGCGAAACTCTTGAAGAAGTGAACAAGTGCAAGCGCGCCGGCATCATGATCAACACCTTCATGCTGGCCACTGATTACAGCCTGGTTCAATTCGTCCAGAAAATTACTCAAATGTGCAAAGGCAAGGCCTACTTCACCACGCCTTACAATCTGGGACAGTATTTGCTCATGGATTACATGCAGCGCAAAACTAAGACCATTCACTAGCGCATGCGTTTTTTCTTATACTTGTTTTAGACACAACATGTCATTACGCCGCAGGCTCTTACGCCGATTGGGATGGGAGGCGCCATTGTCTCACATAGAAGCCGGTCAACCCGCTCCAGACTTTTCTCTCAAGTCTCTCGATGGCCAGCAAGTTTCGCTCAAGCAACTGCTCGCGAAAGGCCCTGTCGCACTGGCCTTCTTCAAGATTTCTTGCCCTGTCTGCCAATTTACGATGCCCTTTTTACAACGCGTCGCAGAGCGCTACGCCGGTAATGGCACCACGCTCGTCGGCATTTCCCAAGACGACGCCCGCAGCACCGAAGACTTCAATCACGAATATGGCGTGCAATTCCCAACGCTGCTCGACGATGCCGGCTATCCCGTTTCCAACGCCTACGGCCTTACCAACGTTCCTACTCTTTTTCTGATTGAACCCGACGGCACCATCAAGCTCAGCGGCGCCGGTTTCAGCAAAGCCGATCTCGAAGCCATCGCCACGGAATTTGCCCAGAATCGCAAGACCGCTCCCGCGCCGCTTTTCCGCCCAGACGAAGTTATCCCCGCATACAAACCTGGCTGAGGTTCGAAAAATTAGGTCCCGGTCGGGATCTCCGCTGATCGCAGACACTACTCCGCTTCCTGCAACAGACCGGGCTTGTGTTTTGGGGGCTTCTTTCGCTTATCCGCTAACACCCTCGTAGTCGCAGGTTTCAACCCTGAAGCCCGCGCTCTTCTCCGTGCCTCAGTCCCCTTCTCAAACTTCTGTTTCCGTGCACGCGCCATTTCAACTCTTCTCCGTCACGATCTCTTGCACCGCCCGCCAGCCCTGGTCAATCGCTTCACTGGTATACGCAAATGCCCCGGCATCCGAATTCGCAATGTGAATTTTTCCGAACGGTTTGCGACCAATTTCATTCGGTGCTTGCCCTGCCGGCCAGACCGGATCGTACAGCGAATTGTATTCGTACGCGTATCCATGCGGCCAACGATTTACGGTGATCGCCTCGATGTCCCGCGCGGGATCAAATCCACCTTCGCTCAGCATGCGCCCCAACTGCGACCGAATGTTCCGCTCGAACGTTTCGAAATTCGTCGCCAACATCTGCGCCCGTCCCGTACGCTGCATTTCTCGAGCGGTTCTGCCAATCCCCACCGGCACATATTGCATGTGTAGCAAACAAGGCTCGTCCGATTTCTGCGGAAACTGGTAGCCGCCCATGCTTACCGGAAAATCCAGTTCCACTCCGGTAAAGAAACTTCCCGGACATTGCGCCCCATGAATATTCAGCGTTTCGAAGGCCTTCCAATTCTTCAACTGCACATTGGTGTACGCCAGCGGCACCTTCACGTTATACGCCAACGCTTTTTTCTGCGCCTCCGGCATCTCCGGACAAATATAAGGAATCAGCATGTTCCAGCAGGCCAAAACACACGTGGCACCTTGCGCGATTCTCGCTTTGCCTCCGCGCACATACGTCACCGCCACTCCCTTTTCCTTAGCCGTGTATCCCAGATTCGCCACATGCACCACTGTGGAATTCAACCGTATACGCACCGGCGATTTTTCATTATCGAGCTTCGAATAATCGAATTTCGCCAGCACCACATCTTCCATCGAATTTCCCGGCGCGATCCCCGGAATCAGCGAACGCACCAGCAAGCGTGGCACCGATGCAATTCCATCGGGAAAATGATAAATGTACGGTTCATCATCGCGATGCGTCACTTCCATTCCGATGCCCGGCCCATCCTCATCGGTAATCCCTAATCCCGCGAACCCCGGCAAATAGCCCAGCCCCGCCATATCCCCGGCTGGCACCGCATCGATTCCCACTCCATACAGCCCATACATCGAAGTCTGGAAAAACGGAATCACGTCAGGACTTACCTTCACATCCTTCAACAGATAGTCCCTATAACTTGTCTTCGCGAGATACTCCTTTTTCTCCGTCGCACTCCGCGGCACCAGGTAATCCACCTTCTCCGTATACAACCGCAACAGGTCCTTCTGCGCTGCCGCAGACAGTGGCGTCTTCGGCAGGAATTCTGGCCACGGCGTTTGCTGCAAACCCGGCACCAGTTTGTCCGTTCCAAATGTT
>Ga0209275_10000275_pt1 | contig 19010 bp, 14 predicted proteins | sample HubBroMetageREF2_FD_188344 | JGI IMG/M metagenome (GOLD analysis project Ga0209275, IMG submission 188344) | Reference soil microbial communities from the Hubbard Brook experimental Forest, New Hampshire, USA - Hubbard Brook CCASE Soil... | ecosystem: Environmental > Terrestrial > Soil >... | reverse complement strand
AAAGGTGTGATCACCATGAAGATGATCAGCAAAACTAATAGCACGTCGATGAGGGGCGTTACGTTGATAACGGCGCTTTGGCCGCCGCCGCTTCCTCCAGCTGTCATTCCCATATCAATCTCCTCTTATTGTCCGCCCGTTCCCGGCGTTCCTGGCGGTGGCGGAGTCGCACCTTGTTTTTTCTGATCGGTCAGCAGACCCAACTGGTCTACGCCCGCGGCGCGGACGTTATCCACGACCGACACTACGGCGCCAAACTTGGCGCGGGCATCGGCACGGACGAAGACCCGCTTGTCGATACGATTGGCCAGACGATCTTTGACCTTCTGAGTCAACTGATCAGGCGGAGTTTTATCGTTGCCGAAGAACACCTGGCCATCCCGCATGACGGCCACGATTAGAGCGTCTTCTTTGTCGGCGTCCGGCATCTGAGTCGGGTTGTTGACTTTGGCCAAATCCACGCTCACGCCTTTCTGTAACATAGGCGTGATCACCATGAAGATGATCAGCAACACCAACATCACGTCAACCATGGGGGTGACGTTGATGTCGGAGTTGACCTTGGCTCCTTCGTTCCGCTTATTCAATGACATAATCTACGCTCCGCGCTCGTGTCCTCGTCGCTCTGACGCTTGATCGGCCGTCGACCCTAGCGAGGTCAAGACGTAGCGCCGAAGCAATTCTCCGGCGCCCGTCAGCAACTCATGGTCGAAAACCCAATCCTGCTCTAAAGCTTAGGACCGGCGAACTCCCCGCTTCTTAAGGAAGTAATCGATCAATTCGCTCGAGGAGTTATCCATCTCCACGTCGAACGCTTCCACGCGGCCAGTCAGGTAATTGAACATCATGACGGCCGGGATGGCGACGAACAGTCCGACGGCAGTGGTCACAAGGGCTTCCGCGATACCGCCTGCGACTGCGCCCAGACCGGTGGCCTTCTGTTCCGAAATGCCTTTGAAGGCATTGAGAATACCCATCACCGTGCCGAATAGCCCGACGAAGGGTGCGGTCGAGCCAATCGTAGCCAAGCCGCCCAAGCCGCGTTTAAGTTCAGCATGAACGATGGCCTCGGTGCGCTCCAGAGCGCGTTTGGAGGCTTCGATGGTCTCGCCCGGAATCTCACCGCTTTCCTGGTGAGCCCGGAATTCCATCAAGCCAGCGGTTACGACCTTCGCCAGATGGCTCTTCTTGTTGCGCTCGGCAACTTTGATGGCCTCATCGATTTTTCCGTCACGCAGAGCGCCCGCAACTGCAGGAGCAAATGCCCGCGATTGCTTGCGTGCTGCGCTGAATGCCATGGCTCGATCAATCATTACACCGATAGACCAGCCGGACATGATGAAAAGAATGACAACCACGGCTCTCGCGATGAATCCCATCTGTTTCCACAGCGAGATCGGGTCCCAAGCCACGGGTTGGTCCTGGAACATCCAGACCGCCATGGTGGACATATGACTTAGGGTATGGGTTACTGCATGGGCTGCGAACATGAGTTGCTTTTTCCTCCTCAGAAATCTGGTAATACTTGCTGCTTGCTGCCGTAGTGCGAAAACTGCCGGATTCGTAGGCCGAGGCTACAGGCTAGAATTCCGCGAACACCCCGCTCCTGATTCAGCGTCAGAAAGGATTGCGGGAAGACGACCGCTCTCAAACTCCGCTGCTACATCTGCAGATCAACTCCAATAAACTTCGCGCTCTCGGATTACCCTCCGGACAGCGTGAAGTTCACCGTAATCTGGGTTTCGACTTCGACCGGTTCGCCGTTCAGAATGTAAGGCTTGTACTTCCACTGCTTGACGGCTTCAATCGCCGCCGGCGCCAGCATGGGATGGCCGCTAATCAAATGCAGGTTCTCGATCGACCCATCTTTGCTGATCTCCGCTTGCAAGAGCACACTTCCTTGGATGCGTGCTTGCCGTGCCAGAGGTGGATAGTTTGGCTGTATTTTGCGGATCAGCAATCCCTGGGTCACGCCCTGAGACACGCGCACGCGCTGTGGCGTAGCGACCTTGGGTACGGCGACCGGGGTTGAACTGATGATGCCACCGATGACGCCACCCATCTGTCCACCCGGAATACCGCCCGGAACGCCGCCAACTACACCGGCCGACATCACCGGCGGTGGGGCTTCATCTTCCTTGATCATTTGGACTTTCTCGGGGATCTTCGTCGGCGTGCGCAGTTGGTTGTTAATGATATTGGTCTGCACTTGCTTCACAATCTTGACCGGGGCCGCTGCGGGGGGCGGTGGCGGGGGGGGCGGCGGCGGCGCTACCAGAAAGGTCATCAACTGCGTCTTCGGCAGGGCTTCAGTGAACAGCAAGGGGATAAGCACCAATACTCCGACCAGAACGGCTTCCAGAACAAACGAGAAAACTGTCCACGCCCCTCGCTTGGTCTTGAGCCTTCCACCGGACTCTATCAGGCTGTCTTCAAACATAAGGTTTCTCCTACATCAGACCCTAACTACCCTTTAGACACCGACTGCCCCAACTTTGCTCCCGGCATTCAAGTATCGCGACTGAACAAATTGAAAACCGGACGATACTACCTCAAATCCTGCGCGATCACAAACTTATACGAACTGCGCCGCGGCCGATGCCAGCTTAAGCCTTAGCCTTCACCTTCTCCCGGCGGCTTGCTTCCTTGGTGACGGGAACCATCGGCGCCGGCTTTCCCCGGCCTGAACGCCAATCCTGATAGGCAACCAGAATCGGGGCGGCAATGGCGATCGACGAATAAGTTCCGATCAAGATACCGATTACCAGGGCAAAAGAGAAGCCCTTTAATACTTCGCCGCCGAACAAATACAGGGCCAAGACTGTCAGGAATGTTAAACCTGCTGTCAAGATGGTCCGACTCAGGGTTTGATTGATGCTGCGGTTGACGATATCCGACAGCTTCTCCCGCCGCATGAGCTTCAGGTTTTCGCGGATGCGGTCGAAAACCACAATGGTGTCATTGTTGGAATACCCGATCAGGGTCAAAATGGCGGCGATCACGGTTAGGGACATCTCTTTGTTCATCAGAGAAAATGCGCCCACCGTGATTAACGTATCGTGGAAAACCGTGATGACTGCGGCGACGCCATAGATCCATTCGAAGCGGAAAGCCAGATAGACCAACATGCCAGCCAGGGAGTAGACCACCGCGAGTTTGGCCTGGTTTTGCAGTTGATGACCAACCTGAGGGCCTACGATGCTGACGTTGCGCACCCCGAAATCGGAAAGATAAAATCCGTCGCCAAGCGATGCCACAACCGCCGGATCGGCCGCCGCCTTCAACTCATCGAGCGACGTGAGCACCCCGCTTCTTACCTTGTCACGATAATTGACAATAGCCTGGGCTTGAGCTGTATAGCGCTGCTCGGCATCCGTCCCCGCCCGCAGCGGATCTTTTTCCGCGAGGTAGTTTTTCAGAGTCAGAAAACTCGTATTGTTGAGGTCCTGTTTGCCACCAGGGGCGTTGGATTCCAGCGCATTGATAATGGCGAGCTTGCCCTGGTCGAGGGCTTGCTCGCTCGTCTCCTGTAAAGAGAGATCAATCAACACTTCGTTGGATTCGGGCTGGCCGAAGCGTTGAATGCGGGCATGGTGTAATCCTGCTCGATCCATTGCCGACCGAATGGCGTTGTCATCCGGCGTGTGGGCAAACTTCACTTCGACGAGTGTGCCGCCACGGAAGTCAATGCCCAAGGGAATACCATGCCAGAACAGCATCGAAAATACGCCGGCCACGCTGAACACGAGTGAGAAAGCGAGGAAGTACCACTTCTTGCCGAGAAAATCTATGTTTGGATTGCGAAAAAATTCCACGCCGCGTAGAACTCCTTTTCTATAGCAATGCCCACGTAGCTCCGATGCCTCGTCCGCGCTCAGCGACCAGAGCTACATATTTACTTGCCAACCATCCCAATGTTCTGGGCTCCGTACATCACCCGATGCTCAACGCCTCACCGCGCTGCTTGCGGCTTAGCAACCAGTCGAAGATCACGCGGGACACGAACACGGCCGTAAACAAATTCGCGAATAAACCGAAACTCAGGGTCACCGCGAAGCCGCGCACTGGACCGGTGCCGAAGATAAACAGAATGACCGCCGAAACGATGGTGGTGACGTGCGTATCCACGATGGTGATCCAGGCATGGCCAAAGCCTTGCTCCACCGCTGAAGGCGGCGTCTTGCCGTTGCGCAACTCTTCGCGGATGCGCTCGAAGATCAGTACGTTCGAGTCCACGCCCATACCGACAGTCAAAATGACGCCCGCAATTCCGGGCAGAGTAAGGGTCGCGCCGCTGAAGCCGAGGAAGCCGAGGAGGATGATCAAATTCAGGATCAGGGCGATGTCCGCGTTGATCCCCGCCGCATGATAGTAGATCAGCATGAACACCAGCACGGCCAACATCCCAATGACCGCAGCGGTCACTCCAGCGCGGATGGAATCGCTGCCCAGCGACGGGCCCACAGTGCGCTCCTCGAGATACTTGATTCCCGCAGGCAACGCGCCCGAGCGCAGGATCATGGCCAAGTCCTTGGCTTGCTGCTCGGTGAAGCGCCCGTTGATTACGCCTTGATCGTGGATCTGATCTTTAATGACAGCGACTTCCTGAACCTTGTTGTCGAGCACGACGGCGAGATTATCTCCGACGTGAGCGCCGGTGAAGCTGGCGAAGCGACGGCCGCCTTCGCCGGTAAGTGTGAAGCTAACTGAAGGCTGTCCGTTCTCGTCGCGGGACTGGTCGGCGGCTCGCAAATCGCGGCCCGTAACCGCCGACGCGCGGGAAATCAGATACCAAGCCTGGCCACCCTCACTATCGCTAGGACCCACGCTGCGGCCGGGGAGTAACATCTGATCCGGCGGCAAGACTCCGCCTTTATCCTGTAATGCCTGCTGCTCGCTGGGATACGGCCCGCCAAAGGATTGCCGGATTTCGAGCATGGCGGTCGACTGCATGATTTCCTTCACCCGCGCGGGATCGTCGACTCCAGGCAGCTGCACCAGAATTTGATACTGTCCCAGTCCATGCTCTTCGATGATGGGCTCGCTCACACCCAACTGGTCAATGCGGTTTCGGATGGTCTCAATCGCCTGAGTAACGGCGCGATTTTTGAGGTCGGCCAGCGCCTGCGGTTTCATCGAAACCGTCCAGGTGTTGTCAGCGCCTGAGGCCAAATCGTATTCAGGGAGGCGATCCTGCACGATGGAAAGCAAGTCCGACCTTGATTCCGCCGGAACACCCTTCAGGAGGACTCTGTCGGGTGCGTTTGCCGGATCGGGCTTGCTGATCTCGGTGTAGTTGATTTTGCGCGCCCGCAAATCGGCCTTGAGCCGTTCGACCGCGTTGTCGGAGTCGACATTGACGGCATCATTGACCTGCACTTGCAGAATCAGGTGAGTCCCGCCTTTAAGGTCGAGTCCCAAGTGAATGCGGTTCTGCAATGCCGCCAGCAACCCGCCGCCCGACCATCTTTCCGGTATGCCAAAAATGCCGAACAGGAAAAACAGCAGCGTGGCCACGATAACGATAAGTTTCCAACCCAAGTTCTTATTCATGAAGAATGACTTCCGATTGGCAAATTAAAAGACTCAATATCCCAGAATTCATTTCGCCGCCTCTTCGGCGGTAGTCACCGAGGCTACCGAGCCCCGGCTCACTTCGAGCCGCAAATTATCGGGAGGAACCCGCAAGTGGATGTATTCATCCTTAAGCGCAACGATTGTGCCGTGCAAGCCTCCGGTGGTCACGACCTTGTCTCCCGTTTTCAAATCATTCAGCATGGCCTGCCACTTCTTTTGTTTGCGCTGCTGCGGCAGGATGAGCAGAAAATAGAAAATGGCGAAGATAAAGATGAGCGGGGCGAACCCCAGCCATCCCGCCGAGCCGCCGCCAAGTTGTATTGCCAATAATTGCTGAACGCTCATACGAGGACTAGAAAAAACGTTTTCGCTAAGTAATCCAGAGCCACGCCCGCTGGCGCACTGGCCTTTACAATTTTACCGCTGGAGTTCTCGCGCTATGAGGCCGGAGATTCCTTCAGCTTCGGACACGAACCGGGGATGCCGAGCTATGGTTTCGGTCGAGACTGGGCACACGGAGAACCAGTCCCTTTCCCAAGTGAAATAGAATGACGCACCGACCGCATGGTGTCAAGGTAGAAGGTCAGATTGTGGACGGTATTTAAGACCTGGGCCAAGACCTCGCCCGATGCATAAAGATGCCGCAGGTAAGCACGGGAATAGCGACGGCACACTTGGCAGCCACAATTTGGGTCGAGAGGAGCGCCATCGCCCGCGTATCGAGCCTGTTTGATGGAGATTTTACCTTCTGAGGTGAACAGCAACCCGTGTCGTGCAGCCCGCGTGGGTAGCACGCAATCCATCATGTCGATACCGAGATGGGCGTATTCGACGATTTCCTCGGGCGTGCCGACGCCCATGAGGTAGCGGGGCTTATCGGCGGGAAGATGTTCGAGAGTGGATTCGACGACTTCGCGGGTTAGACCTCGCGCCTCACCCACGCTGAGGCCGCCGATGGCATAGCCGGGGAAGCCAATCTCGATAGTCCGCTCAGCCGATTCTTTTCGCAGTTGAACATCCATTCCACCTTGTACGATGCCAAACAATGCTTGCGTGGCTTCTGCTTGTGAGGGGACAACCGCCCCCACGTCATTTCTCCACGGGACTTCGTCTTTGTGCTCCTCGAAATACTTCTTGCTGCGCTCGGCCCAACGCAGCGTCAACTCCATCGATGCCCGGATGCGCTCGCGATCGGCTGGATACTCCGTACATTCGTCAAACGCCATGACAATATCTGCGCCCAATCCAATCTGCGCGTCCATCGCGCTCTCCGGGCTGAAGAAATGCGAAGAGCCATCGAGATGCGAACGGAACGTCACGCCTTCCTCGGTGACTTTCCGCAGATCAGTCAGGCTGAAAACCTGAAAGCCGCCGGAGTCGGTGAGGATCGCGCGCGGCCATGCCATGAAGCGATGCAGTCCGCCCAATTGCCGGACTTGCTCGATTCCCGGCCGCAGGTAGAGGTGATATGTATTTCCCAGGAGAATCTGAACTCCGAGTTCCTCAAGAATGTCCTGCGAAACGCCTTTTACCGATGCCAGCGTTCCCACAGGCATGAAGACTGGGGTTTCAACTTCTCCGTGAGGCGTGATCAAGCGGCCGGCGCGGGCTGAACCGGAGCGAGCGTCGATCTCGAAATGGAGGGACACGTACGGATTGTAGCGAACCCCGAAACTCTGTGAGCTTCGCTCACCGCTCGGACGAGGGCGTCCGGGCCTACGTGGTGGTTTCGAGGAAGAGAATCTTGGCGTCTATTTTTCTGTCTTCTATCGTCAACCGCCCCACGCTTACCGGCAGTTTGAACCGTCTCGGCCCTGCGCTGCCGGGATTGAAATAAAGCACACCGTTCTTCAACTCTTGCTTGGGAACGTGGCTGTGCCCGTAGATAACCGCTGCGAATTTCGCTGCTTCCGGCTTCAAATCGAGTTCCTGAAGATTGTGCAGCACATAGATGGACACTGCATCGATCTGGAGCACATTCGTGGCAGGAATTTTCTGTGCCCAGTCGCCGTGGTCAACGTTTCCGCGTACGGCCGTCAGTGGTGCGATTGCAACGAGCGTCTCGAGAATCCTCGGATCGTCGATATCGCCGGCGTGAATGATGTAGTCGGATCCTTGCAGGACGGCCAGCGCCTCAGGACGCAGAAGGCCATGAGTATCAGAGATGACTCCGACGGTGGTAGTTGCCCGTCGCCTCATGTCACATCTTAAGCTTGAGGTAGTGCCGACAGTCGGGCGATTGAGCAAGTCGATAGGCAACTGGAATCTATTAGGTCGCGGCTGAGGCTTCCGCTCCTTGCGCAGCCGTAAAGTCGGCCAATTCCAGGCGCAGATTACCCGGATTGGTGGCGTAAGCCATGCCGACTTCGAAGTCGATGACCCCCTCGCGAACCAGTCGTTCGATTTCGCCATCAAAGTGCTGCATGCCTTCGGTCGCGCCGACGCGCATTGCGTCGAGCAAGGTCTTGCCTTCGCCTTCGCCCTTCTCTACATACTCGCGGGTGCGCAACGTCGATTTAAGAATCTCAACGGCCGCCACTCGCCCGCTGCCGTCCTTCCGCGGGACCAGGCGCTGCGACACAATGTAGCGGAAGCTCTTGGCCAGGCGATTGCGCAGCGTGTCTTGCTCGGCTAATGGAAAGACTCCGACAATGCGCTCCACCGTCTTCGACGCGTCAATCGTGTGAAGTGTGGAAAGGACAAGGTGGCCGGTTTCAGCCGCCTCCATGGCGATCTCGATGGTTTCCTTGTCGCGCATCTCTCCCACCAGAATTACTTTCGGGGCCTGGCGCAGCGCGGCTCTCAACGCTAGAGCAAAACTGGTTGTGTCTTTGTGCAGCTCCCGTTGATGAATAATGCACTTCTGATGCAAGTGCAAGAACTCGATCGGGTCTTCGATAGTCAGAATGTGATACGACTGCTCGCGATTGATCTTGTCAATGATGGCGGCTAAGGTCGAAGACTTGCCCGATCCAGTAGGCCCGGTCACCAGTACAATGCCGTTGCGGAGCTGGACAACTTCCTTGAGTTCGTCTGGCAGGTTGAGGACGGCAAAGTCTGGGATTTTGCTGGGAATCACTCGCATCACGATCGCGCAAGAACCCCGTTGCATAAAAACATTCACCCGAAAGCGGCACGCGCCCGGCAGACTGTACGAAACGTCGCAAGAGCCATGCTCCTTCAGCAGTCCTTCGGCATGCTTATTGTTGCCGATGAGTTCGCCGGCGATTCGACGCGTGTCTTCGACGGTAAGCGGGCGTTGCCCGTCGCCGACGCCAGGCAGTAACCTACCGTTCACCTCCACGAGGGGAGGCCGCCCGGGCGAGAAGAACAAATCGCTTATATTTGTCGATGTTTGCAGCATGGAAGCCAACAGCGCGTGGGTGCTTGTCGTTTGCGCTGTCGCGGTCGCAGCTGCAATCGCGCCCCCTACGGCAGTCGTAGGAGTTAGGGCAGTATTCGTCAGCGAAGACAATCAGATAACCTCAGCTTCTAGAGTGGGCGCCGGCATGCCCGGTTTTGGGAGAAGAATAGTCGGGACTTTCGACTGTTCTCAGATTAGGGAGACAGTTTTCGTACCCAAAGAAGTCTGCCAAATGAACTGCTGTGGGGAAAGTATCGAAAGATCAGTGTCCACTCATTCTGAACAAATGAGGTTGTAAATTCGAAACAATGAAGGTGGTGTTCTGATTTTGGACGAGCTCTGCGGCGGAAGGATCGCCCGGAGAGCTGCGCTCGCTGGGACAGCCGGGGGGCGGCTGTTCCCACGTGAGTATCTATAGCGTCGGAGATTTCTCCGCGATCAGCTTCTTGACCTTCTCCACGAATTCGACCGTTGGCATGTCTTCGGTCTTCTCTTTTCCCCGCGTCCGGACGTTCACTTTGCCTGCCTCGGACTCTTTATCTCCGACGACCAACAAGAACGGAACCTTCTGCATCGCGTGCTCGCGGATCTTCGCATTCATCTTTTCGTTGCGGGCATCGACTTCGACGCGCACTCCGATGGCCTTGAGCTGGTCAGCAACTTTATTCGCGTAGTCAACGTGGCGCTCAGCAATCGGAATCATCACGGTCTGCACCGGCGACAGCCACACCGGAAACGCACCCGCGTAGTGCTCGATCAGCACGCCGAAAAAGCGCTCGATCGATCCAAACAGCGCGCGATGCACCATCACCGGCTGTTTGCGCGTGCCATCTTCCGCGACATATTCGAGGTTAAAGCGCTGCGGCAGATTGAAGTCGACCTGGACGGTTGAAAGCTGCCAAAGGCGTCCAATCGCATCCACCAGCTTGATGTCGATCTTCGGCCCATAAAACGCCCCTTCGCCGGGGATCACCTTGTATTCGATATTGCGCTGCTTGAGCGCATTTTCGAGCGAGCGGTTGGCCATGTTCCACTGATCTTCCGATCCCAGGAAATTCTTGCGGTCATTCGGGTCCCAGGTGGAGAGCTCGGTCTGGTACTGGTCGAAGCCGAAGACTTTCAGTACTTCGAGCGCAAAATCCAGGCAACCCCCAATTTCACTTTCGATTTGTTCCGGAGTGCAGAAGATGTGGGAGTCATCCTGAGTGAAGCCGCGCACCCGCAGCAGCCCATGCATCACACCCGAACGCTCGTAGCGATAGACCGTCCCCAGTTCACCCAGGCGCACCGGCAGGTCGCGATACGACTTCAGCGAGTCTGCGTAAATCAAAATGTGGCCGGGACAATTCATGGGTTTCAGACGATATTCCGCATCATCGAGTTCCATGGAGTCGAACATGTTCTGCGAATAGTAGCCTTCGTGGCCGGAAACATTGAACAGTTGTCGACGCACCACATGCGGCGTGTAGACGAGCGAATATCCGCGTTTGATGTACTCGGCTCGCATCCAGTCTTCCATCTCTTTGCGAATGATTCCGCCTTTGGGATGCCAGAAAATCAACCCCGGCCCGGCGAGTTCCTGGATGGAAAACAAATCAAGCTGTTGTCCCAGCACACGGTGGTCGCGCTTCTTGGCCTCTTCCTGCTTGTTCAGAAAGTCATCGAGGTCTTTCTTTGAGAAAAATGAAGTTCCGTAGATGCGCTGCAGCTGCGGATTCTTCTCGTCGCCCAGCCAATAAGCGCCAGCGATGCTCAGCAGTTTGAACGCCTTGATTTTGCCCGTCGAAGGAAGGTGCGGGCCGCGGCAGAAGTCCGTGAACTTGCCAGTGCGGTAGATCGAAATCTTTTCATCGGGCTTGGTGAATTGCTCGATGAAATGGCACTTCATGAAATCGCCGTCTTTTTTGAATTCTTCTAGCCCTTGGTCGCGAGGCAGGAATTCGCGCGCGTAGGGAATGTTCTGCTGCACCAGCTCCTGCATCTTCTTCTCGATCTTTTCCAAATCTTCCGGAGTAAACGGAGTCGGGCGATAAAAATCGTAGAAGAATCCGGTTTCAGTGGCTGGGCCGTGACCAAGCTTGGTCTCAGGAAATAATTCGAGAACCGCCGCAGCCAGCAGATGCGCGGAGGAATGACGATAAACTGCAAGCGCCTCGGGATCGCGATCGGTCAGAATGCGAAGATCGGTATCTTTCTCCAGCGGCCGGGCAAGATCGATGAGATCACCGTTGGTCTTGGCGGCAAGGGCCGCATCGGCCAGCCGTTGGCCGATGGATTTGGCGACATCTAGGGCGGTGCTGCCCTTAGGTAAGTCTTTCACGCTCCCATCGGGGAGCTTTATATGAATGCTGTCTGCCATAGCCTTTAAGTATAAAACACGAAGCGCGAAGCGCCGCCACAACAACTTGACCCTTCGTGGCTTCAAATCTAAGCTACCACCTCACCTATTACTGATTTTTTCGTCTATTAGTTTTGGTCATCAGCACTTGTGCGAAATTCAGTTGGAAGGATAAACGAAAACGATGAATCATAAGAGAAGCGTACGGACAGCAATCGCAGCTGGGTTTCTTATGTGCGCGGGGACGCTCGCCGCGCAGACGCCTGCTCCTGGCGCTTCCAGCATGTTAGCTGGAACTCCCGAATCATTCACGGCGTCGTGCCACAGTGATCTGGACTTGACGAAGAAGCAAGTCGCCGACATCAAGGCTACCAAGTCGCCGCTCGATGCCGTGGCGACCCTGCAGGCATTCGACACCGCCGTCCTAATCGCGAGCGATGCTGCCGCACGTTCGAGCCTTGCCGAGCAGGTGCATCCAGCCAAACCGTTTCGCGACGCCGCCCAGGTCTGTGAGCAAGAAGCGAGCCAGTTGCTGACCGATATTTCGCTCGATAAGGACCTGTACAACGTCCTCGCTTCGCTTGATGGCTCCAAGCTGGACAGCGCCGGGAGTTATTTTCTGCGGACGTCGCTGCGCGATTACCACCGTTCCGGCGTCGATCGCGATGATGCCACGCGAGCGAAGATTCGGCAGCTTCAAGACGAACTGGTAAAAATTGGCCAGGAATTTGAACAGAATATTCCCGCAGATGTGCGCACACTACAACTGGATGCGTCGCAGTTGGACGGCCTTCCTGAAGACTTCAAGCAAGCCCACAAGCCGGACGCCTCGGGCAAAGTAACGCTCAAGACCGACAACACCGATTACCTGCCTTTCCGGGAATATGCCACGAACGACACGGCCCAGAAGGAATTCTACGAGCTCTATACTCACCGCGCCTATCCGAAGAATATAGAGGTTTTGTCTCGCTTGTTGCAGAAGCGTTACGAACTGGCCACGACATTGGGCTATTCCGACTGGGCGGCCTACGTCACCGAAGACAAGATGGTTGCGACCAAGCAGAACGCGGCGGATTTCATAGAGAAAATCACCGCAGCCTCACAGGCCGGCGCCCAGCGGGATTACGATCAGCTGCTGGCTTACAGAAGACGTCAGGATCCCACGGCGACCACCGTCGACATTTGGAATTACCACCATTTTCTGCATGAAGCCACGATTGAGAAGTATGGATATGATTCGCAGGCCATGCGTCCGTACTTCGAATACTCGCGCGTCTTACAGGGAATTCTCGATCTGACCAGCCAGATGTATGGCATTACGTACAAACGCGTAACCACGGCCCAGGTCTGGCATCCGGATGTTACGGTTTACGACGTGTTCGAGGGCAACAAACTGCTCGGCCGGATTTATTTCGACATGTTCCCGCGCGAAAATAAATACAAGCACTACGCGACGTTCAGCTTGGCCACCGGGAAAGAAGGATTTCGATCGCCGGAGTACGTGCTGGTTTGTAACTTTCCTCAAGCCACTAACGGTCCCGGCTTGATGGAACGTGACGATGTAATCACCTTCTTTCACGAATATGGCCATCTGCTGCATGGAATCTTTCGAGGAAGCTCGAAGTGGCCTACCGGCGATTTGGAAAACGACTTCATCGAAGCTCCCTCACAGATGTTCGAGGAATGGCCGAAGGATCCTGCCATCCTGCGAACCTTCGCTCGCCATTACAAGACGAACGAGCCGATCCCGGCCGACTTGGCAAAAAAGGCTAAAGCCGCGGACGACTTCGGCCGTGCTCTTGGCGTACATATGCAAATGTTCTACGCCGCGGTAAGTCTCAATTTCTATAACCGCAACCCACAGGGATTGGACACAACCCAACTCGTGGCCCAACTGCAGGAGCGATACACGCCATTCAAATACGTCACCGATACCCACATGCAGACCGCATTCGATCATCTCAACGGCTACTCCGCGGTCTATTACACCTACATGTGGTCTCTGGTGATCGCAAAAGACATGTTCACGGAGTTTAAGGCGGATGGCCTGACCAATCCCGTTGTTGCGAGAAAATATCGCGACACGGTTCTGGAAGAGAGCGGGACCAAGCCAGCTGCGGGATTGGTCAGCGATTTTCTGGGCCGGCCTTATTCATTTAAAGCCTACGAAGAGTGGTTGAATGGAAATTAGTCGGCAAGATTGTTCGGAACATACAATAGGGCGAACGTCCTCGTTCGCCCAGCGGTACTAGGGTGCGATGTCTGCGATCGCTGAAGTCGCCACAGTCAAGCGCGTGCGCCTCGAATCGATCGATATTGTTCGTGGCGTCATTATGATCATGATGGCGCTCGACCATGTCCGCGACTTCTTCGGAATGCCTGGCGCGAATCCTACAGACCTGGGTAGCACGACGGTTGCTCTATTCTTCACGCGCTGGATTACTCATTTCTGCGCGCCGGTTTTCTTTCTGCTTACCGGGACGGGTGCTTATCTCTCGCTGCGAAGAAAGTCCAAGCGTGAATTGTCGACATTCTTGTTCACCCGCGGCCTCTGGCTCATTTTCCTGGAAGTGGTGGTGACCCGCGATTTGGGTTGGCAATTTAATTTCGACTACCACGTCACCATGCTCTTCATTTTATGGGCGCTAGGCTGGGCCATGATTGTGCTCTCGGCATTGATTTGGCTGCCGGCCTGGCTAGTAGCGGCCTTCGGCGTGGCGATGATCGTGAGCCACAATTTGTTCGACTCGATTCAATCGTCCAATCCGCTTTGGACCATCCTGCATTCTCCCAATTCGATCCTAACCCGTCCGGGGCACTCCATCTTCGTGCCGTATGCGCTCATTCCCTGGGTTGGAGTCACGGCGGCGGGCTACGGTCTCGGACAAATTTACAGCTCGATTTCCGGCGCGAAATCTGCGTGGACACCCGATCGCCGGAGGACTTTTCTGCTGCGCCTTGGCATAGGCCTGGCCGCGGCTTTTGTCGCACTCCGCGCTATCAACCTTTACGGCGATCCGGTTCGCTGGAGCACGCAGAAATCTGCGATCTTCACCGTGCTCTCATTTCTGAATACCAACAAATATCCCCCGTCGCTGCTGTTCCTGCTGATGACGCTCGGCCCCGCAATGCTCTTCTTGTGGGCTGTCGACGGCAGAACACCGCGCTGGCTGCGGCCGGCACTCGTCTTCGGCAAAGTGCCAATGTTCTATTACCTTCTGCACATCCCGCTCATCCATCTGCTCGCGATCGTCGTATGCTACGCGCGTTACGGCCAGGTGCACTGGATGTTCGAGTCACCGAGCCGCGATAAGTTTCCTGTCACGCCACCGCCGGGGTGGGGATTCTCTTTGCCGACTGTCTACTTGATCTGGGCTGTCGTCGTAGTCGCGCTCTATCCGCTCTGCCGGTGGTTTGCCACCTTGAAGCAGCGCCGAACTGATGCCTGGCTCAGCTATCTCTAGACTGGGATGATAGCTCGACCCTGGAACACGTAGCGGCCGGCGGTGCCCTAGGTGATCCTCGCGATTACCACCCTACTTTCTGACCTCTGTTCTGTTCGTCGAGCCACTTTTGCAGCGGGGCGAAGTAATCCAGCATAGCGCTCGCATCCATCTGGCGCTGTCCGGTCAGAACTTCTAACTCATCGGGCCAAGGCTTGCTTTGTCCCATTTCCAGCATCTTGTTGAATTTTGCTCCCGCCTCTTTCGAGCCGTAGAAGGTGCAACGATTCAACGGGCCGGTGTATCCAGACGCCTGACACAGCGCACGATAAAACTGGAACTGCAGAATGCGGGCGAGGAAGTATCGCGTATACGGCACGTTGCCTGGCACATGATATTTGGCGCCGGGATCGAAGTCCGCTTCGCTGCGCGCTTCCGGCGGTGCTACGCCTTGATATTTCAGGCGTAGATCCCACCAGGCTTTGTTGTAGTCGGCAGGAGCGATTTCACCGGAGAATACCTTCCATCGCCACTGGTCAATCATGAGGCCAAAGGGCAAAAACGCCACTTTGTCGAGTGCCTGCTTCAGCAGCAATGGAATATCGCTGTCGGCGGAGGGCAATTTGTCGAGCAGGCCAATCGTCTTCAGATACTCGGGCGTAATCGCCAGGGCGATTGTGTCACCGATGGCTTCGTGGAAGCCATCGTTAGCACCGTTCTTGAACAGAAACGGCTGGTTCTCGTAGGCGCGCTGGTACATGTTGTGTCCAAGCTCGTGATGGATGGTGACGAAGTCAACATCGCGAATCTGAATGCACATCTTGACTCGCAGATCTTCAAAATTATCGACGTCCCATGCGCTGGCGTGACAGACCACATCACGATCCCGGGGCTTGGTCAAGAGCGAACGCGTCCAAAACGTATCGGGCAATGGAGGAAATCCCAATGATTTGTAGAACCCTTCGCCGTAATGCACCATGCCTTTGGCATCAAGGTTTTGGGCTTGCAGCAACGCGGTCAGATCATAGCCGCGACTGTTGTCGGACAGGCCGAGGATGGGAAACACATTCCCCCACTCCTGCGCCCACGGGTTGCCGAGGAGGTGAGCCGGAATGGGACCGTCTGGTGGCACAACCTGCGGCCCGTACTTTTGCACCAAGCGCGCGCGAACGTAAGTATGCAAAGAAAGATAAAGCGGGCGAACCTGCTGCCACAGCCGCTCCAGTTCGGCGCTGAACTGCTCCGGAGTCATATCGTAGCCCGCGCGCCAAAGTGCGCCGGTGTCTTTGAATCCGAGTTCCTTAGCTCCCTGGTTCGATAGCTGAACAAACCGCGCATAACGCTCGCGCATCGGAGCGCCAACCTTATGCCAACCCAACCAGACGTCTTTCAGTTCGTTGGGATCGCGGCTTTCTCCCATGATCTTTTCGATTGCAGTAATGTCGAGGCAGTCATCCGGCTTGCGGCAGTACTTACCTTTGCCGTAGTCGGCATCCAGCGAAGCGCCGATCTGGGTCATCTCTTTTCGCAACGCGGGATCTTTCGGAGCCGGTGCGGTGAGGGATAGTCGCAGCAATAGAAATTTGCGGGCCAGAGACGGCGGCAATGTAACGCCATCAAACCGCTTGGCTTGCTCAATCAACTCGGTAGTTGCCCCAGTCAGTTGGTCCTGGGCATCAGCCGAAAGGGCTTGGGTGTCGTCCGTGATGAAGTTCTCCTGTACCCAGCTAGCCCGAGCCGCTTTGACCTCGATCTCGTTGAGGCGTGCTTCAGCCTGTTGAATAAACTGCTCAGCGTCGGCAACCGTAGGTTTAGAAGCGGCTTGAACTTGAACTGCGAATAGAAATGAGAATAGAAATGACAGAACACGAAATTTCATTCAGCTCCTCCGGATCAGCATTATCACCGAGTGGAAGGGAAATGTCAGTTTTTCACGAAGAATATATCAGCAACGACCGCGAACCGCCCGCGCTTTGGCAGCCATCTCTATCGCGCCATCTGAGGTGGTAGTCAGCGGCGACGCAAGGCGCTCGCGAATCGCGTTTTAGGTCGCTTCGTAACGGGTCTCAAGATCGCTGAGAGCGGAACCTTGTGCGATCAGGAATGGTTGCCAGTAGTCGTCGAAGCTTGTGAATCGTGTGGTGACCTCGAGCGCACGCGCCGTCACCTGCTCGAGGCCAGCGCACTCAAAAAGTTTCCGCAACAACGTGGTATTGCATATCGGAAAGCGTCGGCACCAGAAATCCCATTTGTCCATAGCACTCAAAGCGTAGGGACGGATGCCTTGGTCCGGCCAACTGGGCAAACTTTGACAATCTACCGCGACAACATTCTGAGCCCAAGGAAAGACGACGCCAAAACCTAGGAACACAAATTAAGTCGAGCTTCGCTCGTCCGTTTGGACAGAGGCGTCCGAGCCTACGTAGGCATCGTTGATCCCGGTCGGATCGCGCCCGTAGTACAGATCTTCCATGGCATGGTGAACCTTCTCCGATAGAGTTTCCATTTCACGCAACGAATATCCCGCGGTCGAAATAGGCTCGCCGATTCGCATCTCCAGCGGACGCGACTTGATGTGATAGGTGTTCATGGGCAGCAATTCAAACGTTCCGACCAGCGCGATGGGCACGATATCCACCTGCGCCTTGATGGCGAGATAGAATGCTCCCGGCATGAATGGCTTGATTTCGCCATCCGGTGTGCGACCGCCTTCGGGGAAAATCACGAGAGGCATGCCGGCTTGCAGACTCTTGACCGCCGATCGGATATGCGCGATTGACTGTGTGGGCCTCTGCTGATCGATGCAAACCTGTCCTGACCGTTTCAAGTGCCATCCGACGATAGGGTACGAGAGCAATTCCTTCTTGAACAGAATCCGGAATTCGAAGGGCAAATTGACATAAAGCACAGGGATATCCAGCGCAGAGGCGTGAGTGACGGCGTAAACATGCGCCTTGGAAGTATCAATCTTTTCCAGCCCAGTGACCTTCACTGGCGAGAGAATCGTCTTCATGATCAGCCACGACCAGAAACGCGCAAAGGCGTGCAAGATGCGACTCTTCTCGCCGAAAAGAGAAACCGGGATGGAGACAATACCGAGGACGACGGTATACGACCAAATCAACAGATCAAAGACGAAATAGGAGCGCAGAGCGCTAAGCCAACCATATTTTCTCGCCGGAGTAGTCGCTGATTTCTCGTCTGTTCGGCCGACATCGACCACTTGGTTGGCAGATATCCGCGCAGACACGGGCGACTGGCTCTGCGCGTGCTCGCCGACAGATGTGTGCACGTCTTGCATTTCAACCGCTAAACCTTTATCCCCAGGATTCGCATTGCTTCTCCTACAATGTATATCGAACCGGTTATAACTACTATGCCGCCGGGACCAGCGAGGGAACGGGCCCGATCAAGCGCGGAAGCCACATCGATAGCGTCTTCGATGTCGGTCGCAGTGCGCGAGGCTGCCTCTCGAATCTCATCTGGCGTCGCCGATCGTGGATTGTCGGCCTTTGTAGCAACGACCCGCGCTGCGAGCGGGAACAGGATCTCCGCGATCTCGCTGATCGCCTTGTCCTTCATCGCGCCAAATACGAAGGTCAGTGGGCGGTCTTCGTAGCAGGCGGAAAGAGCGGATCGCAACGCCCACGCTCCGGCTGGGTTGTGCGCCACGTCGAAGACATATTCGGGCGCGCCAGCTGCGGCGGGCATGACCTGGAAACGTCCAGGCCAACGAGTTGTGCGAATGCCGCCTTCGATTGTTTCCGGCGTAATCGGAAACCCCTGATGACTTAGTACCTCCGCCGCGGCGATTGCCAGAGCGATATTGCGCAGTTGATGCCGGCCTACCAGCGGGGTTTCCACGAGAATCTGTTTCCCCATCACTTGGAGCGGATAGCGCGATATAGGGCTGCTGAAGTTTGCATGGCTATTTTCGGCGTCCTCTGCGCGTTCGTGCGCGAGTTCTGCGATTAAAGGCTTTTCGCTTCTGCGCTCCAGATATTCATCGCTTCCGGGAGATACCGGAGGCACATACGGCACTGCGCTCACTCCCTGCGCTCCCAATTCCAGGATCGTATTTCCAATCACATCGTTGGCCTGTGGCTGTTGTGGCAAAGTCACGACGATTCCACCCGACCGGATAATTCCTGCTTTCTCCGTAGCAATTTCGCTAACCGTGTTGCCCAGGAACTTTTGGTGATCGAGCGAAATGTCGGTGATCACGCTTACTCGCGGGTCGATGACGTTGGTCGCGTCCAAACGTCCGCCCATGCCAACTTCCAAGACG
>Ga0209275_10000274_pt1 | contig 19011 bp, 9 predicted proteins | sample HubBroMetageREF2_FD_188344 | JGI IMG/M metagenome (GOLD analysis project Ga0209275, IMG submission 188344) | Reference soil microbial communities from the Hubbard Brook experimental Forest, New Hampshire, USA - Hubbard Brook CCASE Soil... | ecosystem: Environmental > Terrestrial > Soil >... | reverse complement strand
AAAGCCTCAGGGCGAAGGCGAACAGCCGACGGTCCCGGGCGAGCACGAGCTGCGCCGCCTGATCACCGCGCAGCTCGCGGACATGTGCGGCCTGCACCACGCCGAGGTGGATCCGGACCGTCCGCTGGAGGAGCACGGCCTGTCCTCGCGCGACACCGTGGCCCTGGCCGGTTACCTCGAGACGCTGCTGGGCCGGCCGCTGCCGCCCACGCTCGTCTGGGAGCACCCCACCATCAGCGGCCTGGCAAGCGCCCTGGCCGGTGCTGCAGCGGACGGCCAGATGAAACCGGCGGCACCGCTCCAGCCGGCCGCGGCGGGCTCGCCGACAGATGACGTCATCGCGGTCGTCGGCATGGGTTGCCGCTTCCCCGGCGGCACCGCTGGCACGCTCAGGGACCCCGAGTCGTTCTGGAACTTCCTGCTGGCCTGCGGCGACGGCATCGGCGAGATACCGCCCCAGCGGTGGGCGGCATTCGATGACGGCTCGCCGGCGGCCGGCGACGCCCTGGCCCGCGTGACACGGTCGGCGGGCGTGCTGGCCGACATCGCCGGATTCGACGCCGCGTTCTTCGGCATATCCCCGGGCGAGGCACTGGCCATGGATCCGCAGCAGCGCCTCCTGCTGGAGGTCTGCTGGGAGGCACTCGAGCAGGCAGGCCTCCCTCCGGCGTCGCTGCGCGGCAGCCGCACCGGGGTGTTCGCAGGCATCAGCGCGGCCGAGTACGCATTCCTCACGACCTCGGACCTGTCCCGGATCGACGCCTGGACCGCCACCGGCGCAGCCACCAGCATCGCCGCCGGCCGGATCTCGTATGTTCTCGACCTGCGCGGGCCAAGCATGGCCGTGGACACCGCCTGCTCTTCTTCGCTGCTCGCCATCCATCTCGCGGCCGCCAGCCTGCGCCGCGGGGAGAGCGATCTGGCCCTAGCGGGCGGGGTGAACCTGCTGCTCTCCCCGGTGATCACCATGACGTTCGACGCCGGAGGGGGCACCTCGCCCGATGGCCGCTGCCGGCCGTTCGACGCCGGGGCGAACGGCATGGTGCGCGGCGAAGGCTGCGGCATCATCGTGCTGAAACGGCTGGCCGACGCCCGGCGCAACGGCGACCGCGTGCTCGCGGTCATCACCGCCACCGCAGCGAACTCCGACGGCCGGTCCAATGGCCTGGTCGCGCCCAGCACTGCGGCCCAGCGTGACGTGCTGCGCGACGCGCACACCGCTGCGGGAGGACACCCGGGCCAGGTGGACTACGTCGAGGCGCATGGCACTGGCACGCCGCTCGGCGACCCGATCGAAGCGCAGGCCCTGGGCCAGGTGCTCGGCGCGGGCCGGCCGGCCGGCCGACCGCTGCTGATCGGCTCGGTCAAGGGCAACATCGGCCATCTCGAGGCCGCCGCCGGCGTCGCCGGGCTGATCAAGACGGTGCTTGCCCTGGCGCACCGCCAGATTCCGCCTACGCTGCACTTCACCGCGCCGAGCCCGCGTGTGCCCTTGGCCGATCTGGGCCTGGCCGTGGCCGCGCAGACCACGGACTGGCCTGGCAACCCCTGGCCGCCCACGGCCGGGGTCTCCGCTTTCGGGTTCAGCGGCACCAACGTGCACATCGTCCTGGCCGCCGCGCCCGCCGAAGACGACTGGGCGCAGCCTGAGTACCAGGACCGCGAACCGGTGGCCTGCTTGCTGTCCGACAGGTCGGCCGAGCGCGTCCGAGATCGGGCGCGGCAGCTCGGGGCCTGGCTGGACGGCAGGCCCTCCGGCGAGCCGCCGCTGCGGTCGCTCGCCCGCACCCTGGACCGGCAGAGGGGTCGCGGGCCGCACCAGGCCGTGGTCATCGCCCGCGACCGGGCCGAGCTGGCCGCTGGGCTCGGTGCGCTTGGCGCGGGCGAGCCGAACCCCGGCGTGGTGACCGGGACCGAAGGCCAGGCCGGCCCGGGCGTGGCGTTCGTGTTCTCTGGCTACGGGTCGCAGTGGGCCGGCATGAGCCGGGCACTGGCCGCTGCCGAGCCGGTGTTCGCCGAGGCCCTCGCCGAGGTCCAAGCCCGGCTGTCCGAGGCTGCCGGGCTGTCGCTCGCCGAGACCGCCAGCGACGCCGAGGCCCTGCGCCAGGTCCAGCACGCTCAGCCAGCGCTGTTCGCCATCCAGGTGGCCCTGGCCCGGCTGTGGGAAGCACGCGGCGTCTGGCCGGCCGCGGTCATTGGCCACTCCATGGGGGAAGTCGCGGCGGCCGTGGTCAGCGGGGCGCTGAGCGTGGCCGACGGGGCGCGGGTGATCACCTGCCGGTCCCGGCTGCTGTCCCGCCTGGCCGGGGCCGGGGCCATGGGCTATGTGGGGTTGCCCGCCGACGAGGTCAGCGAGCTGGCGGCCGACCTGCCGGACGTGCACCTGGCGGTGCTGTCGTCACCGGCCGCCACGGTGGTGACCGGCGACGCCGGGCAGCTCGCCAGCCTGGTCAGCCGGGCTCGCGCCGGCGGCGCGACCGCGCGCCTGCTCGCCGCCGAGGGCGCGGGCCATTCCCCGCAGGTCGACCCGCTGCTCGGCGAGCTGACCGCGCAACTCGCCGGCATTACAGCCGGGCCAGCCGGGCCGCGCTTCTACTCCACCGTGCACGATGACCCCAGGACTCCGCCGCGGTGCGACGCGGCCTACTGGGCCGCCAACCTGCGGCGGCCGGTCCGGCTCGGCCCGGCGGTGGCGGCAGCCGCGCGGGACGGGCTACGCACGTTCGTGGAGATCTCCCCGCATCCGCTGCTGGCCAGGCCGCTGGCCGAAACCGTGCGGCACGAGACCGGCGAGCCCGGTGTGATCACCGGCACGCTGCGCCGGAACACCGATGAGGTCCTCGCCTTCCACGCCGGCCTGGCCACGCTGCTCACGCACGGGGCCAGCCTGCCCCGTCCGGGCCGGGGCCCGGTCATCGACCTGCCGCCCGCGCCCTGGCGCCACGAAACCTACTGGCCCGATCCGCCGCTCCCCCCCGGTCCGCCCGGTCACCCCCTGCTCGGCCCGCACGTGGAACTCCCCACGGGCGGTCACGCCTGGCAGCTGCGGGCCGGCGGGACAACATGGGGCTGGCTGGCCGAAGCGGCCCTGTTCCCGCTGAGCGCGGCGGCCGAGATGACCGTGGCCGCCGCGTGCGAAGCGTGGCCGACGGCCAGCACCGCCGTGCAGGTCAGCGACCTGCGGCTGGCCCGGCTGCGTCCCGTCGGCGCCGACACCGTGCTCACCACCACGCTCGACCCGCTGGACCCTGACACGGCCGGCGACCGCCGCGCCGCCGTCCGGATCCACGCGCAGGACGCGGCCGGTGCATGGCAGCTGCTGGCCACCGCCACCGCGTCGTCCACCGCCGCCCCGGCGCCCACCCTCCCCGAAGTCGGCACACTCACCCCATGGGCCATCTGCGCCCCAGCAGCCACTCGCCCCTCAGCTGGCCAAGCGGAGGGGAGGGACCGGCCCGGCACCCCACCCGATGCCGGGGGGGACATGGGCCGGTCCGACAGCCCCGCCCGTGCGGACCGGCCCGAGGACGGGCCGGACCCCGATGCGACTGGCATCCGGAGCGTGCGGGGTGCTCGCGGCCAGCACATCCCGGCCGAGGTGCTCGACCGGTGCCTGGCCGCCGCCTGCACTGACGGCGACGATGTGCCCATGGCCATCGGCGCGCTGCGGGTCGTCGGTGACGCGGCGGGCGGCGGTCAGTGCCGGCTCGGCAACGTCCGGCGCGGTGACGGGCAGGTGACCGTGGACTTGCGGCTCACCGCTGACCAGCCCGGGAATGGGCCGATCCTGATCGAGGCGTTGGACGTGCGGGTCAGCCGCGTGCCGCGAACCGCGATCCCCGTCCCGTACCGCGACAAGCTGGTCGAGCTGAGCTGGCAGCGGCACGATCTGCGGGCCGGCCCGGCCGTGGGTCAACCCCGTTGGGTACTGGACGGCGAGGAAGGCGGACTGGCCGGGGAGCTGGCCGCTCGCCTCCGCTCGGCCGGGCACCAGGTCGAAGTCGGCCCGGAGAGTCTCGACCGGACCACGCCGACCGGGGCCGTGCTCGTGGCCCCCCGGCCGCCACCGGGCCAGGAATCGTCCGGGCAGTTCGTGCTCACGGCCATCAGGTTCGCGGCCTCCCTCGCGGCACAGCCAGGCCCTCCGGCCCGGCTGTGGATCGTGACCGCCGGGTCGACGGCCGCGCGGCCAGGCGAGGCTGGCCACCCTGGCCTGGCGGCCGTGCGCGGCCTGGTCCGGGTGCTGGCGCTGGAACGTCCCGGGCTCCGGGCCACCCTGGTCGATCTTGATCCGGCGGAGTCGGGGGAAGCGGCGGCGGCCTGCCTGGCCAGCGAGCTGATCGCGGACGAGCCGGACGACGAAATCTCGTGGCGGGACGGCAGCCGGCTGGTGGCCCGCCTAGTCCGGGGGGAAGCCGGCCGACGAGCCCTCCGCCCGGCCGTCCGGCCGGGCGGAGGGTACATCGTCACCGGCGGTTGCCGGGGTCTCGGGCTGGTAGTAGCCCGCTGGCTGGCCGAGCGCGGCGCGGGCCGGATCGTGCTGAACGGACGTTCCGGCGCTGCGGCGCAGATCCGGCCGGTGCTCGAGCAGCTGCGCGCGACCGGGACCAAGGTGCGCGTGGTGCGCGGGGACATCGCCAGGCCCGGGGTGGCTGAGAAGCTCATCGCGGCCGCGGGTGGCGGCGGCACCCCGCTACACGGGATCGTGCACGCGGCCGGGGTATCCGCTGACGCGCTGCTCGGCGACGTCACCGCGGACGAGGTGTCACGAGTGTGGTCACCCAAGGTCACCGGGGCCTGGCGGCTGCACGAAGCCATCGAGCGCGCCCGGGCTGCAGAGAACAAGCCGGAATGGGCAGGGCCGGACTGGTTCTTGCTGTTCTCTTCGGCCGCGGCGCTGGTCGGCTCACCGGGACAGACCGCCTACGCCACCGCCAACGCGTGGCTCGATGCCTTCGCGGCCTGGCGCCGGGCCCAGGGCCTGCCCGCTACGGCGATCAACTGGGGGGTGTGGGCAGCCGCCGGACAGGCCAGCGACGTGGCCATCGGCGGTATCGAGCCCATCGGCCCGGACGAGGGCGTTGAGGCCCTGGAGGCGCTGCTGGCCGACGGGCGCCCGGCCGCTGGCGTGATCCGCATGGACCGCGCGGCAGCCGCCCAGGCCTTCCCCGAGATCGCGGCGCGGCCGTTCTTCAGCTCGATGCTGGCCAGCGGTCCTGGTCACGGACGTGACCAGGACAGCGCCGGGTCCGGGGACTGGCCGGGCGCCGAGGCGGTCCGGGCCGACCCGGGGCGGCACCAGGCGCTGATCGAGGAGCGGGCGCTGAGTCAGGTTGCGGCGGTGCTCGGGCTGGCTCCGGACCAGCTGCCTGCCGATCTGGCCCTGACCGACGCCGGACTGGACTCGCTGGCCGCGCAGCGCATCGGCTACCTGCTCGAACACGATCTGGGCGTCACCATCGACCCGGCTCTGCTGCTGGACGGCGGCACCGTGGCCCAGCTGCAGCACGCACTCGCGGCGGAGCTGGGCCTGCAACCAGCGGCCGCGGCGGCGACCGAGCCGGGCACCGCGCCGCCGACCGGGGCAGACGGCCGGCTGCTGACGTCGCGTAACGGACCTTCTTATGGAGTCGAGCCAAGGGACGCGGCCGAGCGACAGGTGGCCCGGGTCGCCGCTGACGTGCTCGGCATCACCGCGGTCGGCGTGACCGACGATCTGCGTCCGGCGGGCCTGACCAAGGCCGCGCGGGCCGAGATCGCCGGGCGGCTGGGGCGCGAGGCCGGCCGCGATCTGGACGCGGCGGCGCTGTTCGCCATCCCGACCGTCGAGGCAGCGGCCGACCTGGTCAGGCTGGCCGAGGACGGCGAGGTGTCCGGGCTCATCAGGACCATCCAGGCGGGTGCCGGGACGCTACCCGTGCTGCTGGCCCACCCGGCCGGGGGAACCACCGGCGTGTACAAGGCGCTGGCCAGCCTGCTGGGCCGCGACCGACCGGTGTTCGGGCTGGAACGCCTGTCCGGCGAGGTCAGCGACCGCTGCCGCCGGTATGCCGACGCCGTACGCGAGCGGTTTCCTGGCGGGTGTGTCCTCGGCGGCTGGTCGTTCGGCGGCGTGCTCGGGTACGAGACCGCACGTCAGCTCGCCGCGGACGGCTACCGGGTACGGCTGGTGGTGCTGCTGGACGCGGCGCTGCCCCAGCCGGTGCCCTCCGGCGACGAGGACCGCGCGCTGGCTCGCCGCTTCGTGGCCTTCGCCGACTACCTGACCAGGACCTACGGGCGGGAGGTGCGGCTGTCCGGCGGGGAACTGCTCGGACGGCCCGAAGACGAGCAGCTCGAGCTGGTGCTGCGGCGGATGTCCGAGGCGGGCCTGGACGACAAGCTCAGCCCGGCGATCCTGCGCCACCAGCGCACCTCCTATGAGGACACCCGATCGCTCGAGCGCTACCGGGCGGGCGGCCATGAGGGGCCGGCAGTGCTGTACCGCGCGGAGCGGGCAACGCCCTGGACGGTGCGCGATCCCCGGTACGACATCATCGGCGAGGCACGCGGCTGGGACCGGTTGTGCCCGCGCCTGGAGGTGGTCGGCATTGACGCACACCACCTCAACCTGCTTGATCCCCCCGCCGTCACCATCGTCGGCGCTCATCTATGCGAGCTGCTCAGCAGGATTGGAGACGAGTCATGACCGGCCCGACCGCCTCGACCACCCTCACCGATGCCGTCATCTCCGGCGCCCCCGCGAATGAGCTGACCCGCTGCCCGCTCCCTGAGGCTTACCGGGCCGCGCACACCAGGCGCTCCGATGTGGCCATGTTCGCCGGGGAGTCCGGTGACAAAGACGTCCGCAGGTCGCTGCACCTGGGCGAGGTCCCCATACCGGAACTGGCCCCCGACGAGGTGCTGATCGCGGTGATGGCGGCCGCTATCAACTACAACACGGTCTGGTCGGCGATCTTCGAGCCGCTGCCGACGTTCGCGTTCCTCGCCAGGTACGGGAGTCAGGGCCGGTGGGCCGCCCGGCACAACCTGCCTTATCACGTGCTCGGCTCGGACGCGTCCGGCGTGATCGTCCGGCTCGGCGCCGGCGTACGGCGCTGGTCGGTCGGGGATCGGGTGGTGGTCAGCCCGGCCTACATCGACCAGGAGGACCCGGCGGCTCAGGATGACGCCATGACCGCAGACGAGCCGCTGGCCTGGGGGTTCGAGACGAACTTCGGCGCGCTGGCCGATTTCGCCGTCGTGAAGGCGAGCCAGCTGCTGGCCAAGCCGGCCCACCTGACGTGGGAGGAGGCGGCTAGCACCACGCTGTGCGCTGGCACTGCCTACCGGATGCTGGTGAGCCCCAGGGGCGCCGCGATGAAGCAGGGCGACGTGGTGCTGATCTGGGGCGCGACCGGCGGGCTCGGCGGTTACGCCGTGCAGCTCGTCGCGGGCGGGGGCGGCATCCCGGTCGGGGTGGTCAGCTCGGCCGAGCGGGCCGAGCTGGCCCGCAAGCTTGGTTGCGCCGGCGTCGTGAACCGCGAGGACCTGAACGGCTCGCTCTCGGACGTCAAGGGCTGGCGCCGACTCGGCGAGGAGATCCGGCGGCAGGTAGGCGAGGACCCGCACATCGTGTTCGAGCACCCGGGGCGGGCCACCTTCGCGGCCTCGGTCTATGTGGCGCGGCGCGGCGGCACGGTGGTGACCTGCGGCTCCAGCAGCGGCTACCAGCATGAGTACGACAACCGTCACCTGTGGATGAAGCTGAAGCGGATCATCGGCAGCCACGGCGCCAACTACCAGGAAAACTGGGAGATGAACCGGCTCGTCCGGCTGGGCAAGCTGGCGCCCACGCTGTCCAGCGTCTACCCCTTGTCCGAGGTGGGCGAGGCCACCAGGGCCGTGCAGCAGGGACGGCACGTCGGCAAGACTGCCGTGCTGTGCCTGGCTCCCCGCGAGGGCCTGGGCGTGGAAGACCCGGCCATGCGCGAGCGCGCCGGCGAGTCCCGCCTCCGCCTCTTCCGCGAACCCTAACGCCCGTTTGGCGCGCTTGGACTGGGCGTTCACGCCCGCGGTCAAGCGAGGCGGGGTGGGGGAACGGGGCGGAGGTGGTCGCTGGGGCAGGCAGAGCTGGCGCGGGAGGGGCGGGCGCTGGCGCGGGTTGTGGTGCTGGACCGCGATGGGGTGACTGGGCGGGGTTTGCCGTTGATGCGGGCCGGAGTCCGGGCGGGAGTCAAGGCGTCGGGGCGGGGTGCGCTGGTGGCACGGGCCTGGGTTAGGTCGGTCGCGGCGTTGGCGGGCGCGGCTACGACCATTCCTGAGGCCGGCCGCGAGCCTTTCCCGTGCGAGGATGCCGCGCCGAGCAGGCGCCCGGCGCGCAGTGCGATCTCCAGCTCGAACCGGCTGTCGGGGTCGTCCAGTGTCTCCCCGAACAGGCTCTGCAGCTGGCGTAGCCGGTACCTGGCCGTCTGCGGATGGATGTGCAGCTGGCGGGCCACGGCCTTGGCGTTGCCCCGGTTCTGCAGCCAGGACAGCAGAGTCTCGGAGAGGATGTCCCGCTGGGCCGGGCGCAGCCCCTGGAACGGCACCAGGCGGGCCGCGCTGAGTACCCGCGCCAGCTCCTCGTCGGCGAAGATCACGAGCGTGGCCAGGTGATCCGCGCAGCGGACGACCCGCTCGGGGCAGGATGGTATCCCGCGCTCGGTCAGAGCCAGGGCTTGCCGGGCCCAGCGCAGCGAGCGGCTCGCCCGGGCCAGCGGCACGGCGGGCCCGATCGCACCGGTCCAGCCGCGCAGGCCGCGCTCGATCATCTGCGCCCGGCCCGGGCCGTCAGGATCGGGCACCAGCAGGCACAGTACGTCGCGGGAGGTGTCCATGATGACGTCGGGCGGCAGCGGGGGAAGAGGCCCGAAGTAGTCGTTGTCCTGGTGCCGCAGGGCCACGATCGCGACCCGGCGCGGCAGCGTCCATCTGGCCGCCCTGGCCAGTTCGGCGATCGCGTCAGGGGAGGCCGGGGGATCGGCCACCACCAGGTTGAGCAGGCGCCGTCTGCGGCGTTCCAGCTCGCCGACGACCTCGGCACGCGCTGACGTGAAACCCTCGGCGCACGCGCCAGCCAGCTCGTCCAGGTAGAGGAAGATCGCCTCGCCGACCCGGGCGAGCACGTCGGCGTCCAGCCATTCGGCCTTCGCGCACAGGCTCCGCCAGGCGACCCGGGCGCCCAGCCGCAGCGCCATCTGGAGCGGTTCGAGGTTGCGACCCTCCCCGGCTTCGATGCGCCCGATCTCCCGGAACATCTCCGCAGTTCTTTTACGCGGAGTCGCGGGGTTGGCGATGCGCTCGACGAACTGGCCCAGCGCGTGCGTCACGGCCCGGCGAACTGTGCCGTGGTAGGCGTCGTCCAGCGGGCGGGCGTACTCGGGCACCCCCCGCTGGATGGCTTCGATCATTTCCTCGGCCATGCGCTCGAGTTCGGGCAGCATCAACTCGGCGGTCTCGGACGGCACCCTGGGCCATGCCCCAGCAGCGGCATCTGGCGTTCGTCCCACGTGCCTCACCACCCGGAAAGTGAGCAACCCCCCGCATCTGCCGTCTAGAAGTTACTTCCTAGTAATAAGGAAGTTACCCGAACATCGGGAAGAAATCTTCACGAGAAACGCGAATGGTTTTTCGGTCCTTTTGTCACTTCGGTGCTATAGGCCGCCGGAATGAGGCAGGCCGCCGAAGCGGGGCAGGGGGCGGTTGGTGTGGGTGGTGCCGGTGGTGTGCACCACCGCAGAGCGCTTAACAAGGGCAACTTCGGGATTGGGCGTGAGGCCGGACAGGCCGGTGAACTCGGCTAGCAGCTGTCGCAACCGGTAGTCGGCTGGTCCAGTCGGCAGAACCTGGTGTGCCGACCGCCGAGGCGATCAGGGTGGTTCTGCGGCGGGACGCCAGGCGCGGCCGGCGGACCTGCAGCCTGACTTCCCGCGGTCTCTTGCCTCCACCCGGTCACCAGCGCCTCGTGGCGCACACATATGTGTCGCACACCCGCCGACAGCCGCGTCCGCCGATCTACGCTATACCCGAACATTTCCGGCGTAGGCTGAACCCTCCAGCCGGCGGTGCGTTGGAACGGGAGACGAGCATGTGGCTGGGGGTGCTGGGGCCTCTCGACGTGCGGCACGGGAATGCGGGGATCGCCGTCCCGGCCGCCAAGCAGCGGGTAGTGCTCAGTGCCTTGCTGGTACACGCGAATCAGGCGGTGTCCTTCGATCAGCTCGCCGAGGCCGTGTGGGGCGATGTCCCGCCCGATGGCTCCCGGGTGACACTGCGCAATTACGTCAAGCGTCTGCGCCAGATTCTCGGGCCGACCGTGGGCGAGAGAATTCAGACTCGCGATCCCGGCTACCAGATCGACGTCGACGACAGCGAGCTGGACCTGCTGTGCTTCACGAAGCTGTTCGAGGCAGGCGGCGCCGCCGTGCGCAGCGGAGCGTGGGAGCAGGCGGAGGCCGCTCTCGGGGAGGCACTGGACCTCTGGCGGGGCGCACCGCTGGCCGACATCCCCTCGGACGCCCTGCGGCGCGACCAGGTGCCCCGGCTGGAACAGCTGCGCCTTCAGGTCCTGGAGTGGCAGTGTGAGGCGCAGCTGCACCTTGGCCGCCACGAGGACCTGGTGCCGCAGCTGGGAGTGCTGGTCGCGCAGCAGCCCCTGCGGGAACGGTTCCACGCGCAGCTGATGCTGGCCTACTACCGCTGTGGCCGTCAGGCCGACGCCCTGGGCGCCTACCAGGATGCCCGCCGGGTGCTCATCGACCAGCTCGGTGTAGAGCCCGGGCCCGAGCTACGCGGCATGCAGCAGCGCATCCTGGCCAGCGATCCGATGCTGGCAGGGCCGACGGCAATGCCATCGCCGCGCCAGCTCCCGCCGGCGGCTCGGTACTTCGCGGGCCGGGCGAGTGAGCTCGGGGAGCTGGCCGGCCTGCTGGAGGCTACGGCCGCCGCCGGCCGCGGTGTGGTGATCTCCGTCATCGGCGGGGCCGCCGGAGTGGGCAAGAGCGCGCTCGCATTGCACTGGGCCCACCAGGTAGCGGAGTGCTTCCCCGACGGCCAGCTGTACGTCAATCTTCGCGGCTTCGACCCGTCGGGCGCGCCGGTGACGCCCGAGGACGCGGTCCGCGGTTTCCTGGATGCGTTCCGGCTGCCGGCCGCCGCGATCCCGGCCAGCCCGGATGCTCAGGTTGGCCTATACCGCAGCCTGCTAGCCAAGCGCAGGATGCTCATTGTCCTCGACAACGCCCGGCACACCGAACAGGTACGCCCACTGCTGCCCGGCGGCCCGGGCTGCCTCGTGGTGGTGACCAGCCGTAGCCGGCTAACCGGCCTGGTCGCCGCGGAAGGCGCCCATCCCATCACCCTTGACCTGCTTACCGACGCCGAAGCTCGGGACCTGCTGGGCCGCCGGCTGGGAGCGGACCGGCTGGCGGCCGAGCCGGCCGCCGTGGCGAGCCTGGTCAGGCTGTGCGCACGGCTGCCGCTCGCCCTTTCGATCGCCGCCGCTCGCGCGGCCACCAACTCCGGCCTGCCGCTCGCCGTCCTGGCCGCCGAGCTCGCCGAAGCCGGGCTGGACGCGCTGGCGACCGACGAGGACGCGACGGACATCCGGGCGATGTTCTCCTGGTCCTGCCAGAACCTGAGCCCGACCGCCGCACATACGTTCCGGCTGCTGGGCGTGCACCCGGGGCCGGACATCAGCGCGGCGGCGGCGGCCAGCATGGCCGGCCTGCCCCGGCCGGTGGCGCGAAAGGCACTGGTGGAGCTGACGGCGGCCCAGCTCATCCAGGAGAGCGCCGGGGGCCGGTTCGCCTTCCATGACCTGCTGCGCGCCTACGCGGCGGAGCTGGCCGACGCTCGGGGCGACACCGCCGAGCGGCAGGCGGCCGAGCGCCGGATGCTGGATCACTACACCCGCACCGCGCGTGCCGCTGACCGGCTACTCGACCCGCTCCGCGATCCCATCACGGCCAGTCCGCCCGAACCAGGAGTGACAGCCGGGAACCTGTCTGGCTATGCCGAAGCGCTGGCCTGGTTCCAGGCCGAGCACCGCGTGCTGCGGGCCGCCGTGACCCTGGCCGCGCACGCCGGGCTGGACGCTTACGTGGGGCAGCTCGCCTGGGCCCTCACGACCTACTTCAACCGATGCGGGTACTGGCAGGACTGGGCCTACGTCCAGCGCACCGCGCTAGCGTCGGCCGAGCGCATCAAGGACACGGCGGCGCAGGCCCGCGCGCACAATGAACTCGGCCGCGCCCGCCTGCGGCTCGGCGGCCGCCAGGACGCGCTGGCCCACCAGCGGCGGGCGCTCATCCTGTTCGCGGCGCTGCGCGATCCGGCTGGCCAGGCCCGCAGCCACATCGATCTCGGCCGGACGTTCAGCGCGCAAGGGCGCCACGACCTGGCGCTCGATCATGCCAGCCGGTCCCTGAGCCTGGCCGAGGCGGGCGGCAGCCCGGTGCTGCGGGCCGGCGCGCTCAACAACATCGGCTGGTACCACGCCCACCTGGGAGACCATGCCCAGGCCCTCAGCTACTGCCAGCGGGCGCTGGGCGTGTTCCGTGAGCTCGGCCATCGCGACGGCGAGGCTCAGACGCTGGACAGCATCGGGTACGCATACCACCACCTCGGCCAGCATCAGCAGGCCGTGGCCTGTTATCAGCACGCGCTCGGGATTTTCCGGGCCCGAGGCACCCGGTATGACCAGGCGTACCTGCTCAGCCACCTCGGCGAAGCGCACCGAGCGTCCGGTGATTCGCGCTCCGCCCGCGAAGCCTGGCGACTGGCCCTGGCCATCCTCGACGACCTGCATCACCCCGACGCCGACCAGCTCCGCGTCAACCTCCGGGATCTCGATGCGGCGCGATCGGGACGCGCTACCTAGACGCGACCCGGATGCTACGCGCCCGCTACGGCGAGGGCGCAGCCTGGGCGGGATGCGCGTCCCCGAGCGGCGCCGCTAGCAGACGAACGGAGAACGATGATGAGACAACTGCTCGCTCCTGATCACCGGATGTGGCGCCGGGCCGTCACGGCCGGCATATTCGCAGCCGTCCTGGGCGGCGCCACGCTGGCGGCGGCAGTCCCGGCCGCGAGCGCGGCGCCTGCCGCGCACCAGGCACCCGCCGCCAACCAGGGCAAGGTGGTGGACAAGTCCTGCCAGAACAGGACTGGCGGGGTCAGGACCTGCGAGTGGCTGTACGAGTGGCGGTACAAGCTCCTCAACAACAAGTACACGATCAACGTCGAGGCATATGGCTCTATGAACGGCAAGGTCAACAAGGATATTAAGAATATCTATACATATGGTAAGCAGGCTTTTTTCGCTCCGAAACACGCAATAGCGGTTCTGGCGGGTCCGGGCGGCACGGGCTATATCGCGGGCCACGATGGCAAGCGGCTCTGCTCGGGCGACGTCGCGGCCGGCCTGCAGCCGGCGTTCACCTACAAGTTCTGGGAGCCGAAGCCAATCAGCAAGTGGATCAGCGGTACCGCAGAGGGGAGCTGGCAGAACAATCCCTCGCCCTGCAACTCGCTCTGACGAGTCAGCACGTTGACGAATCCGCGTGGCCGGGGGCTGGTTCTAGGTGCTAGGTGCCAGCCCCCGGCCACGCCTGCGCCTGCGCATCCGGCGGGACCCGCAGCCGTGTTCTGACCTGCAGCTATGCAGGAAGCGCGCGGCTTGTGATGGTCAGAGATGCAGGTCCGGAACGTGGGCGTTCAACTCGCCCGCGGACACTGCTCATTCGGCTCACCTCTTGTGGGGTTCGTCCTGGCCAGCGCCGTTTTCTGGTTCATCGACGCCCACCGGGATCGCTGTGCCGACGTCTCCGGCTAGCAGCTGCTGCGGAGTCTGACCGAAGGTGTACCGGACCGGACCGGGCCCCGGAGTGAGGGTGAACGACCAGATGACGTCATACCGGTCGCCCGGCCACTTCCGCGGGATGGCGGTTCCGTTGACGACCGGCAACGAGGATGCGATCACTGGAATGTGGCTGTGCTCCCAGCAAATGAGCACCACTCCAGAGTGGCTGCGCAGCAGGCTGCCAGCGAGCTGCTGTTCCTGACCCTGAGTGAACTGGCAAGTTATCGGCAGCCCCAGATGCTCGCTTAGACCCTGAATGGTCTGATATGACCGATGCGCGGCCGTCTTCCCTGGATGCCCCCAGGAGGGCGCCACCAGCACAGTCGGAGTTCGCAAGCCAGCCCGCACCGGACGGAAGTCCGGATGGAACAGGGCAGCGAGGGCGCCGGAGCGCTGCCATCCGCGCGGCAGCAGCGAATGCTCGTTCTGGCCGCCCTCAAAGTCAACGCCGGACAACGGCGGCTTAAGCGGCTTCTCCGCATGCCGGATGATGTAGACAACTTCGGGCGGCACCTTCATGCCGTAAACGTAAAGCATGATGTTCGGGAGGAGCGTGCCGTGACGCAGGACCCGCCGGGGGCCGCGAAGGGCGGCGGCAAGCTTCCCGGCTTTGACACGAGCACCGCGAACGCGGCCCGCATGTGGAACTACTGGATCGGCGGGACGGACAACTTCCTCGCCGACCGTGAAGCCGGGGATCGGGTGCTGGAGGCAATGCCAGCGCTGCCGGTAGTCGCCCGGACGCTCCGGCGCTTCCTGGCCACCACGGTGGACGAACTGACGGCCGCGGGCGTCCGCCAGTTCCTGGACATCGGAAGCGGGCTGCCAACGGCCGACAATACGCATGATGTGGCGCAGCGAGCCGCGCCCGAGTCACGAATCGTCTACGTGGATCATGACCCGGTGGTGATCAGCCAGGCCCGTTCTCTGCTTACCAGCAGCGCGGCGGGAAAGACGGACTACATCCAGGCCGACCTTCGGGACTGGCCGGCGATCTCGGCCGGTGCCCAGCGGACTCTGGACTTCAGCCAGCCGGTCGCCGTCTTGCTGATCGCGGTGCTGCACTTCATCCTCGACGCGGAGGGCCCGCACCAGATGATCTCCCGGATGATGGCCGACCTGGCACCCGGCAGCTACCTGGCCATCGGGCATGCCGCCAGCGACATCGGGGCTGATACGGCCGCGGCGATGGCGCGCAGCTACAACGCCACAGCATCGCTGACGATCACGCCCCGGGACCGGCCCGCGGTGGCCCGGTTCTTCGATGGCTTGGAGATGACCGGCTCGGGCCTGATGCCGCTCGCCCAGTGGTCCGGACCCGGCCCGGCCACCACCGCCGACTCCGGCCTAAGCTGCTACTGCGGTATCGGCAGAAAGCCGTAGCCAAGGCGCAGCAGGCAGATTGCCCCGTTCGGGCGCGGCAATACGGCTTGGCCAGGGATTCGGTTGCCGTCCATAAATCGGATCTCCCTGTCATTGGTGCATGCGCCGCCGAGTTGGCGAAGAATGGCTGATTCTGCCACCAGCGAGGGTCGTCGGAGGTGGCCGGGGCGTCGACCACAGGCCATTGAGGGCCAGCTGCGGGAATCGCTCAGGTACGGGTATACCTGCGACCCCGGACGGCCGATGGTGACGATCTTGGCGATGGAGCGACGGTGCTGCCATCAGGTCATGACTGATCCTGCCAGGGCTGGCCAGGGGCGTCAGCACAGGCCCTTTCGCCATGTCCATTTACTATGGCACATTTATGCTGTGGATGGCTGATAGATCCCACATAGAATGGTTAATCACAGTGGGGATATCTGGCCAACAGAGCCATCGATCACACCGTTCCGTGGTTGAATACGAACTTGGGAGGTCTAGACCCCGCCAGCCCGAATTTCGTCACTCATGTCACAAATTCGACGGAAGCGGCGGATATGGACCTTCCCGGCTACTCTTCAATTCAATCTCCGGCCAGATCCGGTGCGCTGGCTGGGCCAGTGCAAGCCAACATTCCCGAACCGCCCGGATGGAGCGCGCGATGGGCGGACAGCCTGCCCGCTCCCCGTCTGGTGGAGCCCTTCGACCGTGTTGTGCGGCTGGCCGCGATGATCCTGGGCACTTCGCTGGCATCCGTCACCATCGCCAGATGGCGCGCATCCCCTGGCAGGAGCTGTCCCGACGTCCCGGACACGACCGGCCGGCAGAGCCCGCTTGAGCACTCATGGCTCCAGTCCGTGATCAAATCCCAGGAGAAGCTGGTCATCGACGACGCCCACTTGGACCTGCACCCGAGGGCCCGCCGCCCGTCCGAGCCGGCCCGCGTGGGCGCCTGGGCGGGATTCCCGGTACGTGACGCGCGCGGCAACGTGGTGGGCGCGCTTTGCGTGGCTGACCGCCTGCCACGCCACTGGAGCGCCGGAGAAGTCGAGTTCCTGGAAACCCTGGCCCAGGTCGCCTCGCGTGAAGTCGCGCTGCAAGCGGCATTACAGCACAGCGCGGAGCGTGCCGAGCTGGCGCAGATTCTGCAGGAAAGCCTGCTGCCGCCGCGGCTGCCGGAGATCCCGGGCTTGCATTCAGCGGCACGGTATGTGGCGGGCGGGACAGGGGCCGAGGTTCTTGGCGACTTCTACGACATATTCCCGTCGGTGCGGGGGAGCTGGGGGATGGTAGTCGGCGACGTGTGCGGCAAGGGAGCCGCAGCTGCTAAGAGCACCGCACTGGCCCGATACACCCTGCGGGCGGAGGCACACCGGGTTGGTCGGCCAAGCCTGATTCTGGCTGCCTTAAACCAGGCGCTGCTGGATTGGCCTACCGATGACCCCCGCCACCTCACCGCGATCTATGCCACGGCGCGGCCGACGCTGGCCGGCGCCTCGGTGCAAATCAGCTCCGCGGGTCACCCCCTGGCATTGGTGCGCCGCGCCGGCGGGGGCGTGCAGACATTCGGGCGGCCGGGGACTCTGCTCGGATTGCTGCCCGATCCCGAGCTGCGGGACTCGCAGACGTCACTGCGGACAGGCGACAGCCTCGTCCTGTTCACCGATGGTGTCACGGAGGCCCGCAGCCAGATCGACCGTAACCTCTACGGCGACGACCGTCTCCACGATGTCGTCGCCGACCTCGGCGACATGCCCGCGGGGCACATGGCCGACGCCATCCAGCAAGCTGTGCTGGCCTTCAGCGGCAGGGAAATCCGCGACGACACCGTGGTGCTGGTTCTAAGAGTTCCCTAATGCGAGGAGCGGAGCCCTCGCAGGGCGCTCACGTGCCACCGCACTGCTAACCGCTGTGCCTTCATGTGCGGCCGGGCCGGCCAGCCGGCATGCCGCTTATCCATGTCTGGCGTCGCGCGGCCCTGGGCACCGCCAAAGCGGCTTCACCACCCGCAAAACCATGACCAAGGCCCGGCCCGGAGGATGTTACCGTCGCGTAAATGCCCTGTTCGGAAGAGCCAGGAAATGGTACTATTCTGAGTGTTGCTCCGGACCCCGGCGGCTGCACCTGCGATTTCAGCGGATGCGCACCTAGGGCCGGAGATTTTTTTTTAAATTCCCATGTGCTGGCCGTGCCGGCGACACGTTACGGCCAAAGTACGACGGGACTCCCGGGAGAATTCCTTCCCCCCACGATCCGCCTTCATGACCGGTCATTGCGCACGCAGCCTGGTCACCGACAAAGGAGTCATTACGGGCGTCACCGCATGGACCGTTCCGGGCCCGGCCGAAGACTTGACCGCCAGCGCGCGATCCCCGGGAGGCGAACGCAGCACCTCCCCTCACCTGGCTCGCCCACGGCGGCCGAGCCGACTGCCCGGCTGGTCACTGGACAGGGGGGCCGGCGTGGTCAGCACTGAGGCAGGCCCGGCACTCCCGGGCCTGGCCGGCCTGGAGGACAGTGAGCTGCTGGGAATCCTCCGGTCGCTGCCGCGGGCTAGCGAGCGGCGCGGCGCGGCGTGCGAGCTGCTGGTCAGCCATCACCGCCAGCTGGTGTTGTGGTGCGTCCAGCGGTACCGGGGCAGCCCTGAGCCGGCCGAGGACCTGATCCAGGTGGGATACGTCGGCTTGCTCAAGGCGATCAACAACTTCGATCCCGCTTTCGGCGGCAGCCTGGCCGCCTATGCGCAGCCCTGCATCACCGGCGAAATCAAGCGGCACTTCCGGGACAAGCGCTTCCTAGTCCACGTCAAGCGCTCAGTGCAGGAACTGATCCTGGAAGCCCGGAAGGCGACCACGCAGCTCACCCAGGACCTAGGCCGCGTGCCGACGGAATCCGACCTGGCCCGGCACCTGGGCGTCAGCGGCGCTGACCTGCGCGAGGCGCAGCGAGCCGAGCTGGCTTTGCGGCCATCCTCACTGGACGCGCCAGTGGCCGCCCGGCCCGGCGCGGCCAGCATGGCTGATTTCCTCGGCGAGGAGGACCCGGCGATGGAGCACATGCTCGGCATCCATTCCGTCGCCGTGCACTGGGGTGAGCTGCCCCGCCGCGAACAGCAAATCCTGACGTTGCGCTTTTACGGCGACATGACGCAGGCACAGATCGGCCACCAGCTCGGCATCTCCCAGATGCATGTCTCCCGGCTCCTCGCCCACTCACTCAGCTACCTCCGCCTGCGCCTGCTCGGCCTGCCGGAGCACTCAGCAACCGCACAGCTACGGCCACTGCCCCGCCGGGCGGCCGCCAGGCCATCCGCAGGCGCACTCACATGACAACCCGGATCATGCGCGCTGTAATCAGGATGAGGTAGCCGAGGCCGTGGAACGACTGGGCGCACGAGAGCTGACTGAGCCTCACTGGCATGGATGAGGTGTTTGGCGTTCATGCCAGCGCGGGTGCTGCCGTTGCGGGCATCGCAGGCAGCCCGGTGGCAGGTGCTTCCCGGCAGGCTGAACGGGCCGGATGCTCGGTTGCGCGGCTGCCGGCGCTTTCCGGGTCATCGAGGTGATCGCGAACCGGGCGCTTGGAGCCTCAGCGGATTTCCCTGAGGCGGCACGGTATCGCGGAGTCTGGACCGCGGCGGTGCCCGGCTACGCCGATGGCTGACCGGCGGCTCGAGATGTGGGGCGAGCTGGCCGCGCATGCTGCGGCGCGCGGCGCGCGGGTCTCGGTCGCTGACGTGTGCGCGGTCGCTGCCGGTCAGGGCAGCT
>Ga0209275_10000273_pt1 | contig 19068 bp, 16 predicted proteins | sample HubBroMetageREF2_FD_188344 | JGI IMG/M metagenome (GOLD analysis project Ga0209275, IMG submission 188344) | Reference soil microbial communities from the Hubbard Brook experimental Forest, New Hampshire, USA - Hubbard Brook CCASE Soil... | ecosystem: Environmental > Terrestrial > Soil >... | reverse complement strand
GTGGGGAGCAGCGCACGGACGCGGGCCGTTTACGGATATTGACCCACTACACAGCGTGTTGTGGCTGCAATTATTTTTGTTGGCGACGGCGGTGCCGTTCATGATTCTGGCGACGCTGGTGGAGGAACGTAAGCACGACGAGTGGGTGCTGCGGGAGAGCGAGAAGCGGTTCCGGTTGGTGGCGGATACGGCGCCGGTGCTGATCTGGATGTCTGGGACAGACAAGCTGTGCAATTTCTTTAACAAAGGATGGCTGGACTTCACCGGCCGATCGATTGAAGAAGAACGAGGCGTGGGATGGTTTTCGGGAGTGCACCCGGAAGATACGCAGCGGTGCATGGAAGTGTATTCGAGTTCATTTGATGCACGAGTGGCGTTTGAAATGGAATACCGGCTGCGACGATACGACGGGAACTACCGATGGGTGGTGGATTATGGGGTGCCGCGATTCGAAACGGACGGAGACTTTTGCGGGTATATCGGGTCGTGCGTGGATGTGACGGAACGCAAATCGGCGGCGGAGTCGTTGAAAGGATTGAGCGGGCGACTGATTCAGGCGCAGGAGGAAGAGCGGGCGAGGATAGCGCGGGAGTTGCACGACGACTTCAGCCAGAGGTTGGCGTTGCTGGGGGTGGGACTGGGGCAGTTATGGAAGGTGCTGCCGGCTTCGGACCTGGAGGAACGCGGCAGGGTGGAAGTGATGCTGAAGGGAATCAAGGAATTATCGATGGACATCCACTCGCTGTCGCACGAACTGCACTCGAGCCGGCTGCAGCATGTGGGGCTGGTGTCGGCGCTGGGTGGGTTGTGCAAAGAAATCAGCAAGAAATACAAAATTGAGGTGCAGTTCTCGGAGGAGTGCCTGCCGGTGAAAATTCCGAGTGATGTGGCGCTGTGTCTATTTCGAGTGGCGCAGGAATCGCTAAGCAACGTGATCAAACATAGCGAGGCGCAGAGCGCCCAGGTGGAAGTGGTGGTGAATGAGAGCAGGGTGAGTTTACGGATTCGAGATGAGGGCAAGGGATTTAATACGTCGCGGGGCAGAGCAGCCACGGGAATCGGGTTGGTGGGAATGCAGGAGAGGATGCGGCTGGTGGGAGGAACGCTGGTGGTGAAGTCGGAGTTGAGGCTAGGAACGGAGATTGTGGGCGAAGTGCCGCTGGTGGGCATGGCGAGTGAAGCTAGAGTGTAGTTGTTGGTTTTGATTTTGCGGGTCCGTGCGGATCCGTGATCGATAACAAACGAAGTGTGCCAAGTGTTTGGGAGTTGTGTTGATTCCCGGGTGAAATCGGTGATGGCGGGGTGGAAGGCCTCGCTCCTGAAGGGGCGAGCTACAGGCCCTGGTGGGTTGGTAGTTTTGACAATAGCCACACTTAAGGCGTTTGCGGACAATGCGCGGCGAGTGAAATTGGGTCGCACTTCAACTGAATTCCACTTCTGCAGGTAGCTGCAGTTCCCCACACGATAAAGACGAAATTGGAGGGTAGCTATGAAGTGGTCTGGAAAAATGAGTTTAGGATTGGCGATGGTGGCCACGCTGTTTGGTGTGGCGCAGACGCCGGCCGCGGCGGAAGATAAAAAGCCGAATATCGTAGTCATTATGGGCGACGACATCGGGATGTGGAACATTGGAGCGTATCACCGCGGATTGATGGCGGGGAAAACGCCGAATCTGGACAAGATGGCCAAGGAAGGAATGTTGTTTACGGATTATTACGCCGAGGCAAGCTGCACGGCGGGCCGGGCGAACTTCATCACCGGCGAATTGCCGATTCGAACGGGAATGACCACGGTGGGCCAGGCGGGCGCGAAAACTGGAATACCCGCAGAGGCGGTGACGATTGCGACAGTCTTGAAGTCGATGGGCTACGCCACTGGGCAATTTGGGAAGAATCATCTTGGCGACCAGAATGAGTTTCTACCGTGCATGCATGGCTTCGATGAATTTTTTGGGTATTTGTATCACCTTGACGCGATGGAAGATCCAGCGCACCCCAACTACCCACAGAACCTGTTGAATGTGGTGGGCCCGCGGAACATGGTGCATTGCTGGGCGACCGACAAGGTTGATTCGACGAACATGCCGCGATGGGGCGAGGTTGGCAAACAGAGAATTGAGGATGCCGGGCCGCTGTATCCGAAACGGATGGAGACGGTGGACGACGAAATTCGCGACCTGTCGATCAAGTTCATCGAAAAGGCCAAGAGCGAGAATAAGCCGTTTTTCGTGTGGCTGAATCCGACGCGCATGCACATCGTGACCCACCTTTCGGAGAAGTATGAAGCGATGCGGAATGCGGAGAATGGATGGTCGGAAGAAGAAGCGGGCATGGCGCAGTTGGATGATGACATCGGGATCGTGATGAACAAGCTAAAGACGATGGGCGAGGACGAGAACACGATCGTATTGTTCACGACCGACAACGGCACGGAACTATTTACGTGGCCGGATGGCGGACAGACGCCGTTCGCGCAATCCAAGGGCACGGTTTATGAGGGCGGTTTCCGCGTGCCAGCGATTCTTCGTTGGCCCGGTCATGTGCCAGCGGACTCCGTGCAGAACGGAATTTTCTCGGGCATGGACTGGCTACCGACGTTCGTTGCGGCGGCTGGAAATCCAAACATTACCGAAGAATTGCTGAAGGGCAAGCAGATTGGCGACCGGACGTACAAGAACCATCTGGATGGATATAATCAGATGGCAGCGATCACGGGGAAAGGTCCTTCGGCGCGCCATGAAATCTTCTATCTGGGCGAAAGCACGGTGGGAGCGGTGCGGATTGACGACTACAAATTCAGGTTCATCGATCAGCCGGCGGGTTGGGTGGGCGAGAAAACGCATCCTGACGTGCCATACATCACCAACTTGCGGCTCGATCCATTCGAACGGACGGGCTGGCCGGGCAACGGGACCAAGGACGGGGCACAGCAATACTTCGACTGGTTTAAGTACCAATTCTGGCGCTTCGTGTTTGTGCAGCAGGTGATGGGCAAGGAAATCCAGACGTTCCTGGAGTACCCACCGATGCAGCGCGGGGCGAGCTTCAACCTTGACGCGATTAAGGCGGAAATGGGGAAGCGAATGGCCGAGGCAGAAGCGGCTTCTAAGGGTCCGAGTAACTAAGACGAAGAAACGTGGGAAAATGGGTGCGGCTCGAAAGGGCCGCCTCTTTGTTTCGAGATGTCTAAAACAATTCAGGAGGGATTATGGGAAAGCTAGGACGGTTGGCGGCATGTTTGGTTTTGGCGACAGGAATCTGTGTGGCGCAGGACGTGGTGAGCTTTTTGCATGGCACGGTGAAGAAAGTAGACAAGGCGACGAAGACGGTGGTGATCAAGACGGCGGATGGCACGGAACATACCGTGAAGATTGCGAGCGATGAAACGGTGAAGGGGACGAAAGACGGATTTGACGGATTAAAGACAGGAACGGAAGTAGTGGCGCGGACCACGGGCAAAGGAGCTGACGAGACCGCGGTCGACGTAGCCAAGGTGAGCAAGGACGGCTACAAGTCCACGAAGGGCACAGTGGAGAAGTTTGATAAGGATGCGAAGACGGTAACGATCAAGGCGGCGGACGGAACCGAGAAGACGTTTGAAATGTCGGACAAGGCAGTTGAGGACGCGGGAAAAGCGACCGGAAAAGGCGTAGAAAAAGGCGCGAAGGTTACGGTGTATTACACGGAAGAAGGCGGGAAGAAGACGGCGCATTATCTATCGGAGTAGGACTGAAATTCAAGATGAAGGAATCGCTCCCTGGAAATCAGGGAGCGATTTTTTTGGCGCGTGATTGGTACGTAACGCGTGTTGACACCCGGAGAAAAAAGGCAAGAGGGATCCCTCACTGCATTCCCTTCGCGTTCTCTCAGGGCCAGCGGGATGATGTAGTGGCGGGCGGATCGGTGTGAGACATGGGAAAGTGGGTCTTGGAGGCGAAGCCGCATGGTTGCAGTCGATGAGAAGCGCACAGCCAGGAATGGCTGTGCTACGGGACAAGCAGGGCGACGTGGTGGGTGAGGCGGATCGGTATGTTGAAGTGGGTTTGCTGGCTGAAGCCGCAGTTCTGTGCCTGGCAAGCCTGTTAGTTCTGACAATTCCCTTCCATTGTGGTTGGTCTCATTCTTAGGGCCGTAACTCCGGTATGAACAAACTTCACGGGATTGCTTTCAAATTAGCGTTATTGCCATGCGTGGCGTTGCTTCCGGTGGGCGCGCAGGATGGGGTGCAGTTTTTGCCGGAAGTTGATGCGCACTTGAAATTGAATCACTCGCTGAGGACTTATCTGGAGGCTAAGGATGATCGGGATGGGGGGGACCCGACGCAATTCACGTTTGGGCCGAGTATTCAGTTTTATTTAAAGCCGTTGATCAAGCTGAAAGAAGTGACGCTTTTTGATCTGGACGACGCGAAGGCGCGGGCGTTGGTGCTGGAGACGGGATACCGGTACATCACGGCGCCGGGAGCGGCACCGGAGAATCGGATGGTGCTGGCGGGGACTTCGCACTTTCCGGTGGGAGCGGGGTTTCTGATTACGGACCGGAACCGATTCGATCTGGACTGGAAGAGTGGGACGTTTACGTGGCGGTACCGAAATAAATTAACAGTGGAGCGGACGTTTGCGGTTTATTCGTACCACCTGATTCCGTACGTGGCGGCGGAACCGTATTACGAGAGCCAGTACAGCAAGTGGAGCACGACTTCCCTGTTTGGGGGCTGTTTGTTTCCAGTGGGCAAGCACGTGGAATTTAATACCTACTATGAGCATGACAACAACACGGGAAAACATAAAAACGAACAAGTGAATTCGGTTGGGTTGGCGATGTATCTGTATTTTTCGGTGGAGAAGAGATAGGGTTCGCAACGTAGTGGTAATGACAGGCAGGTTGAGTGCGGTTCGCAGACGCTTCGAGGAGACGAATTGATGAGCATACGACGGATACAGATGACGCTTTTGGTGATGGCAATTTTGCTGGGGAGCATGTCGTTCGCGACGTTAGCACAGGACAAGCCCGTGCCGGAGGCGTATAGCGCAGTGGCGCGGGGCACAGGCGGGAGTGTGGGAGGAAAGACGGCGCAATTTGATTTTCGAGTTACGCAGTACACCACGGATGACGAGCTGGCGAATTTCGCGCAACTGTTGAAGGAAAAGGGCACGGATGCGCTGCGGCGGGCGTTGGAAAAGGAAGATAAAGGGCGGGTAAACGTAGTGGGGTCGACGGGCAATCAGATCGCGGTGGTGCGGAAGCGGCAGGAAGGGGCGGACACGATTATTACGATTGTGACGGCGCGAACGATGCCGTTTATGGAGTTGTACAACGGCGGACGGACTACGGATTATCCGTTTGGGTATTTGCAGGTGAAGCTGAGCGGAAGCGAACCGGGCACGGGGCAAATTATGGCGGCGGCGAAAATTAAGTTTGATAAGAAAAAAGGGCAATACGTGATCGAGAGTTACGGGAACCAGTACATCAAGGTGGTGAATGTGCGGCCGTCGAAGTAGGAGCGCTGAGGCCGGAGGAGCTTTGGGCGGAGATTGGTTCGAAGCTTTGAACGGTGCTTGGGTTCAGCTTGATGTTCACAATGGCGGCCGAGATTAAATGGTAGGATGCCGGGCGTGCTGTGGGGCGTCATTTGCATGGGCAGGAAAAAGACTGACATGAGTCTAAGGAGGTTTGGAATATGAGCTGGAAATCTTCTGCGAGTAACGAGGTGGGCGAGCAGAAACAGGCACAGACTATGTCGGACTGTGAAGCGGTCGCGGAGCGTGATGGAAACGTGGCGGCTATGGAGTCGACGCGAAGAAAATTTATTCAGATGGCGGTGGGGGGGACGGCGGGATTGGCAGCGGGCGTGGAGCTGATTACGCCGCGACGGATGTTGGCGCAATCGAACTTGAGCGCCGATGCGGCGTTGAAGGAATTGATGGACGGGAATGAACGATTCAGGGCGGGGAAACTGACAGCGTGCAGTCACGACTTGGACATTTTGAAGCAGAAAACGGTCGATAAGCAGGAGCCGTTTGCGGCGGTGTTATCGTGCGCGGATTCGCGGGTGCCAATTGAGCTGGTTTTCGATCAGAGCATTGGACATGTGTTCGTGACGCGAATCGCGGGGAACATTGCGACTTCAGAGATTATTGCGAGCCTGGAGTATGGCGCGGGCGTGTTGGGGACGAAAGTGATCTTGGTGATTGGGCACAGCGGATGTGGCGCGGTGAAGGCTACGATGCAAGGCAAGGAAGTGCCGGGACAGATTAGCGCGCTGTTCCCGCATATCCGGCGAGCGGTGGATGAGGCGGGAGGGAGTCTGGAGACGGCGACGAAGGCGAATGCGAAAATACAGGCGGCACAGTTGCGGCAAGGTTCGACGCTGATTGGCGGGATGGCCAAGGAAGGCAAACTAAAAGTGGTGGCGGCGTATTACGACGTGGGGACGGGGGCGGTGTCGCTTTTGGAGTGAGGAGTTAGGAGAAGGATTTTAACGCGGAGATCGGAAGAGGAAGAGGGGCGGAGGGCGGGGAGCAAGGCAAGAGGCAAGTACCGTAGTGCGTGCTGTGCCGGCTGGAAGCCGGCGCTACAAATTCGGTGCGTGGTGTCGGTAGCACTTCATATCGCAGGAAATCTTAAATAACCTAGGGAAAATGGCACAGGGTGCGGGTGTGCCTGCGCGTTTCGCCATGGATTTGCTGGGTAGCACAGCCAGGAATGAGCAATGGCTGTGTTACAGGGGCGAAGAAAAACTCAAGTACTTTAGTGCGTGTTGTGCCGGCTGGCAGCCGGCGCTACCAAATTCGGTGCGGTGCTGGCCCTTCTATCGGAGTAACGGAACACCGCGATGTCGGGCGGTAAAGGGGTGGGGAGTTGGGTGTCACTTTTGACAATTACACCTTAGGGCGGGCGACGGCAGTATGGTGCGACTTGCGATGGCAGTTTGCTCGAGCTGGCGAGAACGTGGAGCCCTGCGGGAACCAGCGTCGAAAGCGAAGAGCGCGAGAACACGGGCTGCCCGGGAGAACCGGGTGTTTTACGGCTAGTCCTCTAAAGGAGGCAGAGACACATGGGTAAGGCAACCGGGATCTTGCTAGCAATGATAATGCTGCTGTTGACGATGGGGATGGCGGCACCGGGATATGCGAACGACGACGATCTGGATAACTACAAATTCCGAATCAATGCGGAATGGTGGTTTTCGCAGCCGGGCGGGTATTTCGGGCTGGCGAGCAGCAACAATTACATCGATTTTCACCGGGACTTCGGGTTTGGGAGCTATTCGACGTTCACAGGGAAAGCTGATTGGCATTTCAAGCATAAACACCATTTCTTGTTTGCCGCTTCGCCGGTAAACAGCACCAAGACCACCACCATTTCACGGGTGATCATGTTTCAGGGACAGACGTACGACCTTGGAGCGCAGGTCTCAACCAAGATTCAATCGCTCGTCCTGGCGCCGGGCTATCAGTACGACATCATCCGGCGCAATCACGGGTTCCTGGGAGTGGAGGTGGACTTTAACTTTCTCCAGACAAAGGCGAGTCTGACGGGCGAAGGAACGGTGAATGGGATAACGGGCATCAGGTCTTCGTCGAAATCTTTTTTTGCGCCGCTGCCCATATTCGGGCCGGTGTTTCGATGGTACCCGCTGCATGATTCGAACCGGCTGTCGATTGACGGGTCGGTGCGGGGAATGCCGTTCTTTGGCTACGGGAATTTCGTCACAGCCAAAGGAACGGTGGGCGTAGGGATTACAGAACACCTCGCAGTGCGGGCTGGCTATCAGTTGGGAAGCAGGCTGAGCATTCACGGTACCGCCGACCAGATCGCGATTGAGTTGAGCCAGAAAGGACCGACGGCGGGACTTGAATATTCGTGGGGCGAATCACCTGAAAAGAAAGTGCACGTAGCACAGCCAGGTGAAAACGTGATTTCGGAGTGGCGCGTGGACTGGGTGCCGTTTTATCTGTGGTTCAGCGGACTGAGCGGAACTGTGGGAGCACAGGGGTATCAAGTGCCGGTGAGCGTAAGTTTCTCGCAAGTGCTCTCGAACCTGAACATCGGATTGATGAGCGTTCTAGACGTGCGGCGGAAGCGAATCGGGCTGGTGACGGATCTGGTTTTCATAAGCCTGTCATCTCCGCAGCAAGCGGCGCCTATTAACGGAGGGGCGTATTCCGGATTTACCGCCAATGCCAAAACGTTCTGGGTAGCACCTGAAGCGTACTTTCGAGTGATCGATACGCCAATGTTATCCGTGGATGCGGTAGGCGGCGGGCGCTTCTGGCGTTTGGATAACAGCATAAGTTTATCAGCGGGAACGTTGTCGGCGGCAACGGTGGGCCAAACACAATCGTGGGTGGATCCGGTGTTGGGCGCGCGGTTTCGAGTAAATCTTCCCAAGGAATGCTTCGTTTCGCTGGCGGGTGACGCGGGAGGATTTGGAGTCGGGTCGCAGCTGACATATCAGATCTATACCGGAGTGGGAAAAGAATTCAAAAAGAAGTTTTCGGCGATGCTGGGGTATCGCTATATGGACGTGGATTACTCGAATGGCGGTTTTCTGTATGACACGCACATGAGCGGATTGCTGGCGGGGTTCAATATTCGGTTGAAGTAGGCGGGCGAGCGGATTCAGAGGACCTCGGTGAGTATGGTTGACTGCCACGATCCCTCCACTGCGCACGAAGCGTGCTCCGGTCACTCGAAGCTCAGGGTAAACGGGATGACGTGAAGGCTGATTGGAGTGGGACCGCGAAAAGGGTAGCGCGCCGGTCCCTTCGAGGTTCATGGTAAACGGGATGACATGAGGGTCGAATGCGCAGTGTGCTGATCCGAGTATCGTTCGTATGCATCGTGGCGCTGCTGGTTGCTTGCCAATCCACAAACACAAACAAATATGCGGAGCGCGCGCCGGAAGAGGTGAAGCAAGCGGAAACGCCGGCGACTTCCAATGCTGAGCAGGCGAAAGCTTCGCTGGAATTGCCAATTACGTTTACGAAACATTTGGGTGATTTGGAAGGGATGGAGAAGAGGCGGCGGATACGAGCGCTGGTGGTGCCGAGCCGGTCGGGGTTCTTTTATGACAAAGGACGTCCGCAGGGGATCAATTACGAAGCGCTGGAAGAATTTCAGCGGTTCGTGAACCGAAAGCTAAAGACGCAGAATGTGAAGATGACGGTGGTGTTCATCCCGGTGCGGCCAGATCAATTGGAACATGCGCTGTTGGGGGGCATAGCGGATGTGGTGGCGTACGGAGTGATCGTGACTCCGGAACGCGAGAAGCAAGTTCTATTTACGAGACCGGTGGCAACGGCGGTGCAGCAGGTGGTGGTGACCGGGCCGAAGTTCCCTGCCGTGGAGAAAATTGAAGATTTGAGCGGTAAAGAAATTTACGCCAACCCGCTGACGGTTTACTACGAAAATCTGCAGCGACTGAGCGCCCAGCTGCAGCAAGAGGGCCGCGCGCCCATCCTGGTGAAGGCGGCGGATTCGAACCTGACGGATGAAGATTTGCTGGAGATGGTGAATGCCGGGTTGATACCGGCAACGGTGACGGTCAATATGCGCGCGGCCTTTTGGGGCAAAGTGCTTCCGAACTTGACGGTGCATCCCGACATGGTTTTGGAGAAAGAAGGGACCGCGGCGTGGGTAACACGGAAAGACAGCCCCAAGCTGAATGCGCTGCTGAGCGAATTCATTCGGGGCCACGAAATGGGGACAAGTTTCGGGAACACGCTGATCCGGCGGTATATGCAAAACACGAAGTGGGTGAAGAACTCAACGACCGACGAGGAAATGAAAAAGTATCAGGCGTACGTGACGTTTTTCAAGAAGTACGCGAAGGAATATGACTTTGATTATTTGATGCTGGTGGCGCAGGGCTATCAGGAGTCGCTGTTGGATCAGAGTAAGAAGAATCCGAGCGGGGCGGTGGGAATCATGCAGGTGATTCCGAAGTATGCCGCGGCGGCACCGATCAGCATTCCCAACGTGAGCACGGCGGAGAAGAACATTGAAGCTGGGGCCAAGATGCTGCACCACATCTCGGAGACATATTTCAAAGACGAGAAGTTGGACACGATGAACCGCACGCTGCTGACGTTTGCGGGGTACAACGCGGGACCAAACCGAATTGTGCGTTTACAGAAAAAGGCAGCGGCGGAAGGACTGGACCCGCACCGGTGGTTCGGGAATGTGGAATTGATGGCGGCAAAGGATATCGGGCAGGAAACGGTGCAGTACATCAGCAACATTTACAAGTATTACGTGGCCTACAAGCTGACCCTGGAAGAAACAAAAATCCCAGTGGACACAAAGCGATAAGGGGAAGAGTTATGAGGCAAAGAGAAATATGGATGGTAGTTGTTGGATTCTTGTTGATGGGGGCTTCGTATACGCGGGCGCAGGATCCGGGATGGCCGCGCCAGATGACCAAGTCGAGCGGGACACTGCTGATTTACCAGCCACAGGTGGACGACTGGAGCAATTTCACGGACATCAAGTGGCGGCAAGCGTTTCAGCTGACGTTGAAGGGGCAAAAGCAAGTGGTAGGGGCGGCATCGTTCGAAAGCACCACGGAGGTGAACACCGAAACGCACACGGTGTTCATGTTCAACATAAAAATATTGAATACGTACTTCCCTAACCAAGATCCGGAAGCAACGGCGCAATTGGACCAGGTATTTCGGACGTTTGTGCCACTGACGCTTAATGCGTCGCTGGACCGGATTGTGGCGTACGTGCCCAAGCCGCAGTCACTGCCGACGGTGAACTTACGAAATGATCCGCCGTTTATTTTTGTGAGTTACTCACCGGCGATACTGCTGGGAGTGGATGGCGAGCCGGTTTTTTCCGACATTTCGGGGACCGACCTGAAATACGTGGTGAATACGACGTGGCCGTTATTTACGGATAAGACGAAATCGACGTTCTACCTGCTGGTGAACAATATCTGGGTGAGCGCCGGCGATTTGCATGGGCCGTGGGACCGGATAGCGGCGCTGCCGAAGGCATTTAACAAACTGCCGGCGTCTGGAAGATTTGGCGATGTGAAGAAGATGGTGCCACCGCCGGCACTGAGCAGCCCGATTATTCCGCAAGTGTTTTACAGCGCAGTGCCTTCGGAAGTGATTTTGTTTGATGGTCAGCCGAAGTACACGGAGATTCCGGGAACGCAACTGGTGTACGCGAATAACACGGATAGCCCGGTGTTCGTGTACAGCGCGACGCAGACGTATTACTACCTGGCGGCGGGGCGTTGGTTCAGTGCGCCGAGGTTGACGGGGCCATGGACGTTTGCGTCGATGGAACTGCCGCCGGATTTTGCGCGGATACCGTTGTCGAGTCCGGCGAGCGCGATATTGGCATCGGTGCCGGGTACTACGCAGGCGAAAGATGCGGTGCTGATCGCGCAGATTCCCACAACGATGACGCTCGATCCAGTAAAAGCGGCGGCGCAGGCAAATGTGAGTTACGCGGGGAATCCTTCGTTCGCGCCGATTGAGGGGACGAGTCTGGAGTACGCGACGAATACTCCGGACAAAGTGATTCAGGTGGGCGATGTTTATTATTTGTGCTTGCAGGGTGTGTGGTTCATGTCGACCACGCCGCAGGGGCCATGGACGACGGCGAATTCCGTGCCGCAAGTGATCTATACAATTCCGCCGAGTTCTCCGGTGTACAACGTAACGTACGTAACGCAGGTTACGACTTCAGACGGCTACGTGCAGTCGAGCTACACGGCTGGATATCTGGGGGCGTTCGTGATGGGCGCAGCGGTGGGAGCGATTGTGACCAGCGGAACGGGATATTACTACCCGCCATATATTGGATATCCGATTGGTGGCTATCCTTATTATCACCCGTACCCAACGCCGTATGGGGCGTATGGAGCTTACGGAACTTCTTACTATCACAGCGCGAGTGGGGCTTACGGCGTTTCGCAAACGACTAATGGAGCGTATGGATCTGCGACGCGGACGGCGTCGTACAACCCGTACACAGGAACTTCGACGCGAACGGCATCGACGCAGACGGCGTATGGAAAACAGAGTGTAGGGCAAGCGTACAACCCGTACACGGGATCGTATGGAGCGACGCATCAGGGATCTAGCCCGACGGCGCAGTGGGGCCAGTCATACGTGTCGCAGGGAAATAAATCCGCGACGACGCAGCACTATTCGAACGCGAATGGAACGGTCGCTTCGGGGCAGGGATCGCAGGGCGGGAAGGGATACGCGTCATCGAGTGCGTACGGAAATTCGTACGCTGGGAAAAATTCCAGCGGAGATATGTACGCTGGGCATGACGGAAACGTTTACCAGAACACCGGTTCGGGTTGGCAAAAGTCGAACGGAAGCGGCGGCTGGAGCAACGTAAATACCAGCCAGCAAGATAAATCGAACTACGAGCAGTCTCACCCAAATAGCCAGGCGACTGCACAGACGGATAAGTCGAGCTACGAACAGTCGCATCCGAACAGCCAGGCAAACGCGCAGGCGGACAAATCGAGCTACCAGCAGTCGCACCCCAGTGGAAGTTCTAGCGGCGGCTTTTCTTCGCAGAATATGGACCAGGATAGGCAAAACCGGGAAAGCGGTTCGACGCAGAGTCACAACTACAACAGTGGCAACCACAGCTACGGCGGATATGGCGGGGGTGGACGGAGTTGGGGAGGTGGTGGTGGTGGCGGAGGGTATGGAGGCGGAGGCAGGCGGAGATAAAAGTTCTGGGGAAGATTTGGTCCGAGGCCTAAGACAGTGAACTGAGGAGATTAGCGATGAAAAGAAATTACGTTATGAGTATGCGAATTTTGTTGGGATTGGTTGTGGCTGCAGTGTGGCTAACAGGGATTGCGTCGGCGCAAACAACGGTGAAGGGACTGATCACCGACCGAAGCGGTGCGACGATGACGGTGAAGACGCAAGACAATGAAACGGTCGTGGTGGCGCTGACGCCGGACACGACGGTGCAGGAAGTACAAGGCATGATGAAAATGCGCAAAAAGGAATTGGGGATGACGGCGCTGATTCCGGGCTTGCCGGTGGAAGTGAAGGGGATGATGAACGACAAGCATCAACTGGCGGCGGACTCTGTGAAGTTTAAGGCTTCCGATCTGAAGATTGCGCAAGACATCCAGGCTGGAGTGGCAACGACGGCGCAGCAGGCACAAACAAACGCGGCCAATGTTGCGGCAAATCAGAAAGAAATTCAGGCGAACGAAAAGGAGACTGAAGCGAACCAGGAGAAGATTGCGGCAAACCAAGCGATGATCGCGGCGGCGAACAAGCGGTTTGGCGAACTGGGGCAATACAACATTTTGGGAGAAGTGACGGTTTTATTCGCGAATGGAAAAGTAACGGTGGATGCAAAGTACGATCCACAACTGATGGATTTGGCCAACAAGGCGCTGACGATCGACGCGTACATCATTCAGGTGCAGGGATATGCGTCGGCGGTTGGTTCGGCGGCACTGAATCAGAAATTGAGCAGCGAGCGAGCGGATAACGTTCTGGCGTTTCTGGAACAGAACGGGAAGATTCCGCTGACGAACATCCTGGCACCGGGAGCGATGGGGACTTCCGAGCAGGTGGCACCGAATGCCACGTCGGAAGGCCAGGCGGAGAATCGGCGCGTGGTGGTGAGGATTTTGCAGAACAAAGGTATCGCGGGGACGTAAAAATCCCGGGGTCGTCGGTTTGACGGTAATCGAATAAAGAGAATTAATGCGGTGAAAAGCGTGAGATGGCTGCGAAGAACGATGGACCAATCTGGGATTGGGCGAACTGGGGAGTGGATTGGGCGTGGGGCTTGCCGCTCATCGTGGTAACAGTGGTATTTCATGCGTATGGATTGGGAATGATCGGTCGACTGACCAGAGTTCACCTGGCAGGTAATGGGCCTATTCGGAATATATCCGCAGGGTCGGTTCTGGTCATGGGTGGGACGGCGCTGTTTGCAGCGCCGCTGCACGGATTCGAGAGCGTGCTGTGGGCGGCCTCGTACCGGCTGGTTGGAGCAGCATCGGACAACCGTGGCGCGATGCTGTATTCGTTGAGCGCGATGACGACGTATGGACATGAAAATGTACGGCGACGGGCTGACAGCTGATGGGCGCGCTGGAAGCGCTGAATGGGTGGATATTGTTTGGACTGACGACGGCATTTCTGTTCTCGGTAATGCAGAAGGCGTGGTCAGGGGCTGAGTCGGAGTGTTAACGGTGGAAAGCGCGCGGCGATTCACCTGTTACTTTTGACAATTACTGGGCGAGGGTGGCGTGGCCATAATGTTGTGGGAGAGCCTCATCCCTGAAGGGGTGAGGTACAGGGTGGCGACACAGGTGAGAGACAAAACATTGGTGCTTGTGGCGGCGCTGGGGTGCGCGGCGGTGATGGCGGTGGCCGGGCCGAAGCTGGCGCTGAGTTGGAAGAATTCCAACTACACAGGCGGGCCTTTCAAAAACATTCTGGTACTGGCGCTGAACGGGAAGGCGTCGAACCGTGCGGAATTTGAGGACCAGCTGGTGGCAGCGATTGAGCGGCCAGACAATAAGGTATATCCGAGCTATGAATTCATAGCTCGGCCGGACGCGACGCCGATCGACATGAAGGATATGCGGGAATTGGTGAGGGAGCAGAAGTTTGACGCGATCGTGGTGGCGCGTTTGACGAAGAGGGATACGAAGACGACGTACGTGCCGGGGCAAGTCTACAGCCCGTATCCTTATTACGGAACATTTTATGGATATTACAACACGCTGTATCCGGTGGTTTATACGCCAGGCTATATGCAAACGGAGAAGACCGCGCAGGTAGAAGTGAATGTTTACGCGACGGTGGAGCCAGATGGGCAATTAGTGTGGACAGGAACAACAAATGAGTTTGACGCCAGTTCGGTGATGAAGGCGATTAAGGGATTGGTAAAAGTGTTGACGAAGGAAATGGAAAAGCAAAACGTGATTGATCCGTCGAAGTGAAGTGTGGAGTGGCGGCGCGATCTGGGTTTGGGAATTAAGTTGTAAGTGAATAGAAATGGCAGAATGCGATCCCGTTCTTCCCGGGAGCGACGGAGGTTCATCAGTATGCGGACTTATTCCTTAAAAACTTGGCCGATAGTCAGTTTGCTGATGCTGATGGGCGTGGTGGCGGTGTCTCTGCTGATGGCGCAGCAGACCACTTCCCTGTTGATCACGGGACAATCAGGAACCGCGAAAGTGGTGCAGGTGGCGGGGCACAATTATGTGGAAGTGGAAGGACTGGCGCGAATCACGAATAGTTCGGTCAACTTCAACGGTAATCAGATTGTATTGACGCTGCCGGGCGGGGGCGGGGGCTCGTCGCAAGACACAGCAAATTCGAACGCGCCGGCTCCGGGATTTTCCAAGGATTTTGTGACGGCGGGAATTGAAGCGATGGCGCAACTGCGGGAATGGCATTCGGCGTTGCGGAATGCCATTATGCGCGGGTATCCACTGGGGGAAGATTGGCTGGGCGCATATCGGAACCAGGCGCAGCAGGCGGTACGGATGGCGTCGGTTGCGGTTAATACGCAATCGGACAAGAACGCGTTTCCGTTCGTGACCAACGAGCTGAATAACATGCAGGCGTTGACCAACAAATATCTGCAGATCACCAAGAATATGGAATATCTGGACCCCAACGCGCTGGATAATGATCCGCTGGATCAGAAGATTCGGACGTGCGCGCGTTCGCTGGCTTCGATGGCGACGGCGAATCAATTCGTTGACGACGGTTCCTGCCAGTAGTATTACAGTCACCATCAATATGACCCAGCTCATGGACCAGCCTATCCTTGTGGCCGTAATTTCGTTTGCGGCGATGTGGTTGGCGTCGTGGGTGGGAGCGGCCTTCCGGAAAAGCAAGTGGCACATACAAGATGACGACCGGGAGGATTTTGGGCTGATCGTGGGAGCGGCGCTGACGCTGCTGGGATTGATCATCGGATTCAGTTTTTCGATGGCGACCAACCGGTACGACCAGCGCAAGAATTACGAAGAGGCGGAAGCAAACGCAATTGGAACGGAATATGTCCGTACAGACTTGCTGCCAGGTGAGGATGCGGCGAAAGTGAAGGGGCTGCTGCGGGGTTATTTAGATCAACGAATCGCGTTCTACAGAGTTCACGACGACACTCAGCTGAAGCAAATTGGTGCGGCGACCAGCCAACTGCAGGCGGACTTATGGAATGCGGTCCGAGGACCGGCGGTTGCGAACCCAACGCCGGTAATGGCCCTGGTGGTGGCTGGGATGAATGACGTTCTTAACTCGCAAGGGTATACGCAAGCAGCGTGGTGGAACCGGATACCGATCGCGGCATGGGAGCTGATGGGAGCAATCGCGCTCTGCTGCAACGTATTGATCGGTTTTTATGTGCGCCGCGTGACGCCGCATAACGTGAGGTTTTTTGTCTTACCGCTACTGGTATGCATATCGTTTCTGCTGATTGCGGATATTGACAGTCCACGAGGGGGGCTGATCCACGTGCGGCCACAAAACCTGGTTGTGCTGTCTAGTTCGATGCCCCGGTAATCGGTAGCGAGTAGTAAGCCATTCAGAGCCTATTCCGTCGTTTTGTCCCTGTCACTTCTACCAATTACCCTCGAAGGAGGGGTCTTGCAGAATTGCGGGTGATGCGGCGCCTGCTGCTGGGGCGTTTGCCCACATGCCAGTCAAAGGAAAGATAGTGGTAGCGGCGGCTCTGTCGCTCTGCGGACTTTTTGCGCGGGGACAGGACCTTTCGCCCCGGGCGTACGTGATAACGCCGGTAAATTCGAATGCAGTGAATGTGACGTACGCGTATAACTCGGGGGGCCTGGAGTTTGACGGAGCGGCGCCGATAACCGGGGCAACCGCGAAGATTAATTTGTCGATTGTGAGCTACTACCACTCACTGGATTTTTTTGGACGATCGGCGAATGTGACGGCTTCCCTGCCGTACGGGCTGGGAAATTTTCAGGGGACGGCGTTGGGAGCGGAGCGGCATGCGTACCGGTCTGGACTGCTGGATTCGTTTTATCGAGTTTCCGTGAATCTGATAGGCGGACCGGCGATGCGGATGCCGGAGATGCGCACGTGGAAACAAAAACGGCTGCTGGGGGTGAGCTTCAAGATGGTGGCACCGACCGGACAATACGATCCGACGAAACTGCTGAACTGGGGAAATAACCGTTGGGCGTTTAAGCCGGAAATTGGATTTTCGCAGAGGTGGGGACACTGGGTTTTGGATACGTATGCAGCGGGATGGTTCTTCACCACGAACGAAGAATACTTTTCCTATAACCACTTTTTTCCAGGCCATCAGACGCAATCGGAGAGTCCGGTAGCAGCGTTTGAGGGCCATCTGAGCTACGACATCAAACCACGGCTGTGGATTTCGGTGGATGGCAACTACTGGCGCGGAGGAACTATTAGCGTTAGCGGGCTGGAGAATCCGCTGACGGTGCAGAAGAATTCGCGGGTGGGAGTGACGGCGTCCATTCCGCTAAACAAGCGGCAGGCGCTGAAGATTGCGTACAACAACGGGGCGTACATCAACTACGGCGGCAATTATCAGAACCTGTCGGTGGGTTGGCAATATTCGTGGGTTGGGCTGCGGCCGCATTAGACGGATTGGGAAGGCTATTCAGGCGGCTGGCCCTTGTTTCTTTTGACAATACCGCTGGCTTTGCGCGGGGAGCAAGAATGCAAAAAGGGACTTGAGATTCGGCAGGCAATGGTCGGGAAAGAGAGGACTTTATGGCAAGTTCGAAGAGGATGTCGGGTCGCTCATTCAAGGCAGCGGTACTGGGCCTGATGGTGATGGGGCTGCTGCTGTTGGTGGTGTTTCCAGCGCTATCGGCGAAGAGGGCGAAGGACGAAACGATTGAAGCAACGGCCATGGGTACGGGAACGCAAATGGGCCAGACCATAGGAATTTCGGTAGAGATTTATGAGTATTCAACACCGGCAGACCGACAAATTCTGATAGATGCGTTTGCGAAGGGGCAGAACCAGGGTCTGGTGAATGCATTGAGCAAAATGCACGCCGTGGGGCACATCTCGGTGACCGGGGCACTCGGCTACGATCTGGCGTATGTGCGCCTGATTCCGACGCCCACGGGGCGGAAGATTCGTTTTGTGACCAACCGGTTGTTGCGGTTTGGGGAAGTGTGGGCGGATGCGCTATCGACGAACTATAACCTGACGGCAGGCGAGTTTGATCTGAATGAATCGGACAAGAGCAAGAGCACGGGGGTTCTTTACCCTGAGGCGCAACTGGCTTTGGACAAGCAAGGACACATCAACATTGACCTGAATCAGAATGCGTGGAAGTTGGTGGATGTGCTGGATTGGGCGGGAACGCCGGGAGTGAACTAGACCTTTGCATCGAGCAATGGCGAGGCCACCGCGCACGGCAGAACGCGCTTGATGATGACGGCGGTGAGATCGTCGTTCTGCTTGGTGCCTTGTGCGAAGGCTAAGACGCGATTGTAGAGTTCGGCGATGATTTCCTCGGGAGGGAGATGGGAGGATTCGCGAATGGTGTCGCCGAGCCGCTTGACGCCGAATTCTTCGCCAGCGGCGTTTTCCCATTCGAAGAATCCATCGGTGATGAGTAAGACGATATCGCCGGGGGAAAGATGCAATATGACGGTGTCTTCGAACACCATGGTCGGAAGAATGCCAAAGGGCACGGCTTGCGCGGAAAGTTCGCGAAGCGTTTTGGTCTCGGAAGAATAGATGAAGAGCGGGCCGTGTCCGGCGGAAAGCAGTTCGACTTCGCCGTTATTTTCTTTGCAGACGACGGCCACGAAGGTGGCGAAACGATTGGGTGCGAGATCGTCTTCGAGGGACTCGTTGATGCGTTGGAACGTGCCGGGAAGATTTTGGTGGTTGCTGAAACTGGCTCGAGCGTAGGCGCGGCATTCGGACGCCAGCATGGCGGGGCCGATTCCGTGTCCGGTGACATCGGCGAGCATAACGGCGAGACGGCCGTCGGGCATATGCTTCCAGTCGAAATAATCGCCACCGGTTTCGTCGGCAGGACGATTCCAACCGGCAATTTCGAATCCATTCAT
>Ga0209275_10000272_pt1 | contig 19075 bp, 17 predicted proteins | sample HubBroMetageREF2_FD_188344 | JGI IMG/M metagenome (GOLD analysis project Ga0209275, IMG submission 188344) | Reference soil microbial communities from the Hubbard Brook experimental Forest, New Hampshire, USA - Hubbard Brook CCASE Soil... | ecosystem: Environmental > Terrestrial > Soil >... | reverse complement strand
AAAGGTGCGTCATCCGGAATATGGCGTGGGTACCGTCGTCGGCGTGGAAGGCGAGGACGATGATCGCCGACTGTCGGTAAGCTTCCCGGGCCGCGGAACGAAGAAATTCGTGGAACGTTATGCGCAGCTCCAACAAATCTAGTTCCCTTACAATCTCAACGAACTGCTAATCGGGCCGTTTACGACACAGGCGAGTTGCACCTTAGTGTGCTATCGCGATAGAGTGTGGCTCGATCATCCTACATACCACGCCCCAGCGGGGAACACGCCCGGAACGCGAACGGAGACGATGAGTGGATTCACAATTATTCCGGTGTAAGAACATAGACCAACTCATCTCTGATTCCGAGAATCCAGAAAAACGGCTAAAGAAAACTCTAGGGTGGATCAGTCTGACCGCCTTGGGGATTGGTGCGATTATCGGCACCGGAATTTTCGTGCTCACCGGAACTGCGGCGGCGGGCGAAGAAGTTTTGGTTCCTTCCCTGCTCAAGGCTCCGGTGCTGGATGTAATCTTGCATGGCTCCCACGCGCTCGGTGCAACTGGACGGCCAGGAGCTGGGCCGGCGATCGCCATCTCATTTTTCCTGGTGGCCATCGTTTGTGGATTCGCGGGACTTTGTTACGCCGAACTGGCGTCGATGATTCCCATTGCCGGCAGCGCCTATACCTACACCTACGCCACAATGGGCGAGTTGGTCGCGTGGATTATTGGCTGGGATTTGATCTTGGAATACGCCGTTTCGAATATGGCGGTTGCCGTCGGCTTCTCGGCGTACGTGAACAGTTTGCTAAATTCCTTCGGAGTTCATTTGCCCGACGCACTGAGCACGCCGGCGTATCAGCCTGGGATCGGCTGGCTGGCGCACTTTAATCTGGTGGGCTTCCTGATCGTGATGTTGCTGACCGTACTGCTGGTCACCGGCATAAAGGAATCAGCAACGTCGAACAGCATTATGGTCGGAATCAAGCTGGTGGCGATTTTCGTGTTTATCGTGTTCGCCTCGAAATACATCAATCCAATTAACTGGAAACCCTTCGCGCCAAACGGATTCCAGGGAATTCTCACCGGCGGCGCCATCGTGTTTTTCAGTTACATCGGCTTCGATTCCGTCTCGACGGCCGCTGAGGAATGCAAGAATCCAAAGCGCGACCTGCCGCTGGGAATCATGACTTCCCTGCTGGTTTGCGCGGCACTGTATGTTGGAGTGGCCGTCGTTCTTACAGGAATTCAGCCGTATCACATCTTCAAAGGCGACGCGGCGCCGGTCGCGACGGCATTGCACAACATCGGGCTCGACAAACTGCAGCGCTGGGTAACGATCGGGGCGCTGATGGGCATGATCTCGTCCCTGCTGGTGTATCAATATGGCCAGGCGCGTGTGTGGTTTGCCATGTCGCGCGATGGCCTTCTCCCACCCGCATTTTCCAAGGTGCACAAGCGCTTCCGAACTCCACACTTTGCCACCTGGATAGCCGGTATTGTGGTGGGAATTCCCGCCGGGATTTTCGACATCGGAACATTGGCCGACCTTTCCAACATCGGAACCCTGTTTGCCTTTGTGCTGGTAGCGATTGCGGTTTTGGTGCTGCGCAAAACGCAACCAGACCGGCCGCGCGGATTCCGCGTGCCACTGGTGCCCTTTCTGCCGATTCTTTCCGTGGTGACCTGCGTAATTTTGATGGCGAGCCTGACGCTGGAGAACTGGATCCGGTTTTTTGTGTGGCTGATCATCGGGCTTGTGATTTACTTTGTGTATAGCCGTCACCGCAGCGCCCTGAATACGTCGCCGAGGGTCTAAGGCATTGTATGTTGCAGGGATCGAAGCAGGCATTTCGCCGACACGTAACTCTTCTGTGCGCCTCGCTTATTTGTATTGGCTTGTGCGCGAAATTTGCCTGGGGTTGGGGCAACAATGCGCAGCGCTTGATCATTGGTCGAGCCGTGGGGTCACTTCCTATCGACCTGCGCCCCTTCTTCGAGAGCAACGCCGCGTTCCTCGTTCAACACGTAAACGACCCACTGAATCAACTGGATAAAAAGCCAAACGAGCGGAACAACCATTTCATTGAACTGGATAAATACGGCAAGTTCCCGTTCGAAACCCTGCCGCGCATTTATAAAGCCGCCGTTGCCAAATACGGAAAGTCGAAGATCGAAGCGACCGGGCTACTGCCTTGGCAAATCGGCGTGTACAGCCAGAAGCTGACGGAAGATTTTAAAAATGGACGATGGGAAGACGCTAAGATCGACGCGGCGTTTCTTGCCAACTACGTTGCCGAAGCGCACGATCCGTTCAACACCACCGATAATTTTGATGGCAAACTTTCTGGGCAATCAGGTGTAAACGATCGATTCAATACCGTTTTGATCGATCGTTACGGTTCTTTTTTCCCACTGAATCCGCACGACGCTTCGTACATTAACGACCCCACCGACTACGCTTTCGAGTCGTGCCTGAACGCCCACAGTCAACTGGAAGCAGTGCTGCTTGCCGATCGCCGTGCAAAGCGCGGCTTAGCCTCCTATACCGACGAGTATTACGATAAATTTTATAATCTGGCAGCGGCAGACTTGATTCGGCAGCTTTCCGACGCCTCGAGCGATATCGGCTCATATTGGCTGACGGCCTGGATTAATGCCGGAAAGCCACAACTACCGCACTAAATTCCCGTGAATTCCCCGAAACTACCTCAGCGGATTGCAGCCCTTCCAAAAGCGGAGCTGCATTTACACCTGGAGGGCTGTATTCGGCCGGAGTTGGCCTGCGCACTGGCTGCGCGACACAAAATCGATGTCACCGTTGAAGAAGTGCAAAAGCGGTACAACTATGCCGATTTCCTGGGATTCATTGAGGCCTTTAAGTGGGTTACTTCGTTTCTGCGCGAACCACAGGATTTCGCGCTGCTCGCCGCAGACGTCGCCGAACAATTGCTGGCACAAAATGTAGTTTATGCAGAGATAACCCTTTCTGTTGGCGTGATGCTGCTCCGCGGCCAGAATCCCCAAGCTAACTTCGAAGCGATCTTGGCCGCCGTCGAGCCATTTGAGAGCCGCGGATTGTATACTAACTGGATCTTTGATGCGGTCCGGCAATTCGGCCCCGAGCCTGCAATGGAGGTCGTGGAATGGGCGCACCGATGCGCCTCGCCGCGCATTGTGGCCTTTGGTATCGGTGGCGACGAACTGAGCATACGAACGTCGGAATTTCGAGGCGCATACCTTCGCGCGGCGAGTTACGGAATGCACAGATTGATGCATGCGGGCGAAGTCGGCGGGCCAGACAAGATTTGGGAAGCGATTGAACTGTTGGGCGTCGAGAGAATTGGTCACGGGATTGCCTCAATACATGATCCTGCGCTAATGGAACTCCTTGCCGATCGACGAATTCCGCTCGAGCTATGCCCAGTAAGCAATCTGAAAACGGGAGCCTTGGCAAAACAGCTCGGAACCCCGGATGCAACGCTAGAAAATCATCCGTTACCGAAAATCATTCGACAAGGCGTGCCCGCGGTGCTCTCGTCGGACGATCCGGCGATGTTCCACACTACTTTGCACGGGGAATATCAAGCAGTGCATTCGATGGGCTTGAGTGAATCCGAGCTTTCAACACTGGTTGCGAACGGGTTTGAATATGCCTTCCTGTCACCGAATGAACGGGCACGACTGAACTTCGGGCCAGCCAAGGGCGCGGGGCAGAATGCTATACTGTCTCCATGACAGCTCACATTTGGGTAATGCCAAAGCGCACCGTGCTTGATCCACAAGGGCAAACGATTCAGCACGCGCTCTCGGGACTGGGCTATTCTCAGGTTTCCGACGTCCGCCAAGGGAAGTTTTTCGTCTTGAATCTGAATGGATGGACGCGCGACGAAGCTCAGAAGCATTTGGAGCGCATCTCTAAAGAAGTCCTGGCTAACCCGGTGATCGAAGAATATCGTTTCGAAATTGTGGAGTAAGGCTGATTCATGGGTGGCATGACTACTTCCTCGTCAAAACCGACTTCCTTCGATTCAAGAGCTCGTCGCGCGCTGGTAATTTGCTGCTTTTTGCTCGTCGCGCTGACCGGATGCCAGAAAAGGCTCCGGGTTAGCGATCCCCAGCTTCAGCCTATACAGGACATGCTGGATGCCCAGGTGCCTACCGGGTCTTCGCAAGAAAGGGTGAGTTCCTTCCTGGCGGCGCGTGGTTACCCCATCGAGCCTTCCGAGAAGACCGGGACCATTGTTGCCATCATTCGCCACATCGACACGCAACGAATGCAGCCGGTTACCGCCCGCGTTACCTTTTATTTCGACGCTACAAACAAGCTCAACACGGTGGAGATTATACGCACCATGAATGAGCCAATCCATTAACTTTTAGCGTTGTTCTGGGCCTGATTTCACCCGCCAACCCGGATGCGCGTGTTACCTTAAAAAGTAGGGTTAGGAGAGTCCGGAATGTGCGGAATTGTCGGCTATATCGGATCTAAAAAAGTCGTTCCCGTGATCATCGAAGGCCTGCGCAAACTGGAATATCGCGGCTATGACTCCGCGGGTATCGCGATTGTGGGCGCGGATGGAAAGTTACAGTTGCGTCGGGCGCCCGGCAAACTGCGCAATCTGGAAGAGGTCATCCAGAATTCGCCTATAGAGGGCGGCACCTACGGCATCGGGCACACCCGCTGGGCTACACACGGTCGCCCAACAGAAGAAAATGCCCACCCGCACCGGGATTGCACCGGGCAATACGTAGTGGTGCACAACGGAATCATTGAAAATTACCTGGAATTAAAAGAGCAGCTACAAAAAGAAGGTCACAAGTTTGTGACCGAGACAGACACGGAAGTCGTGGCGCACCTGGTTGAGAAACATGCAAGAAACATGCCTTTCGAAGAGGCGGTGCGCAAGACTCTGAAATCGCTTCGAGGAATTTACTCCCTGGTGTTTTTGTCGGCAAAGGATCCGCAAAAGCTAATCGCGGCGCGCATTGGCCCTCCGTCGGTGATTGGCTTGGGAGAAGGTGAATATTTTGTGGCTAGCGATATCCCGGCACTCCTGCAGCACACCCGCGAAATGTTTTTCCTGCAAGATGGCGACGTTGCCGTGCTGACGAAAGACGGCGTGTGCGTAACCGACCTGGATGGCAAGGTAGTCGATCGCCCCGCACACCATGTTGCCTGGGATCCCATCATGGCGGAAAAGGGCGGCTACAAACATTTCATGCAGAAGGAGATTTTCGAGCAGCCCCGTGCGGTGCGCGACACGCTGCTAGGCCGCATCTCGCAAGACACCGGAAAAGTATTCCTCGACGAGATGCACATCAGCGAAGATCAATTTCGCGATTTTCACAGCGTGCGAATCGTAGCGTGCGGCACCAGTTGGCACGCCGCTTTGGCCGGCAAGTTCATGATTGAGCGGCTGGCGCGCATACCGGTGGAAGTCGACTACGGCAGTGAATTCCGCTACCGCGACCCTATCCTTGATTCGAAGACGCTAACGATTTGCATCAGCCAGTCTGGCGAAACCGCCGATACGCTGGCAGCACAACGCGAGGCCAAACAAAAAGGCTCGCAGACCGTCGCGATCTGCAACGTGATGGGATCGATGATCACCCGCGAAGCTGCCGGAACCATTCTCACCCACGCGGGGCCAGAGATTGGCGTGGCGTCAACGAAAGCCTTCACTGCGCAGCTCACAGCACTACTGCTCTTAGCGTCCTATCTCGGCCAGGTCCGCGGAAAGCTGGCTCCCGAGGCAGCGCGGCAGCTGATGCTGGAATTCACCCAGATTCCGCACAAAATCGAGAGCGTGTTGCAGGTAGACGAAACTGGCTTCTACGAAAATTTGGCGCGCCAGTTCTTCCGCACTACCGATTTCCTGTACCTGGGCCGCGGAATACATTATCCAATCGCGCTTGAAGGCGCCCTGAAACTGAAGGAAATTTCCTACATCCACGCGGAAGGCTATCCGTCCGGCGAAATGAAGCATGGTCCCAACGCTCTGATCGATGAGAACCTGCCGGTCGTGGTGCTGGCGACTAGGGACGAGTCCGACCCATCCTCGATGACGCTGTATGAGAAGAGCGTTTCGAACATCAAGGAAGTGAAGGCCCGCGATGGCATCGTGATTTCCTTGGTCACCAAGGGCGATCGTCTTGCCAAAGAAGCGTCTGATCACATTATTGAGCTGCCGCCAGCGCCCGAACTGCTGTCGACGCTGCTGGAAATTGTCCCGCTGCAATTGCTGGCGTATCACATCTCCGTACGACGCGGTTGCGACGTCGACCAGCCACGCAATCTGGCAAAGTCCGTCACGGTGGAATAGCCAAAGGATCAAGCCCGCAGGGTTGATTCATCACAAAAGCTGGCGCGAGCTTGGATTAGAATATCCGCATGCAAACCTGCCAACCTTCGTTCAGAGTTTTCATAATCCTCTTCTACGCGCTAGCTGGTGCTGTCGCACTTCGCGCTCAACCTGCAGTTCGTCGCGAAATTGCTATCACCATTGACGATCTGCCCGCGGCCGACGACATTTCCATGACTGGTATGGAAATCCTGGACATGACCGCGAAGATCCTGAACACGCTGCGCGAGCAGAAAGTGCCCGCAGTCGGTTTTGTCAATGAACGAAAACTGTATCGCTTCGGCCAAGTCGATGATCGCATCAAGGCGTTAAACCTGTGGCTGGATGACGGGTTCGAACTGGGCAATCACACCTTTAGCCACTATTCGCTCAACCAAGTCGGACTGCAGAGGTGGGAAGATGATGTGGTGCGCGGCGAAGTGGTGACAAAACTGCTCCTTGCGCAGCACCATATGAAGATGCGCTACCTGCGTCATCCATATCTGGAGACGGGGCGCGACCTGCAAACACGACGGGAGGCGGACGCCTTTCTGGTGCAGCGTGGCTACCGAATCGCGCCAATAACCATGGACGCTTGGGATTGGATGTACGCGGGAGTATACGAAGATGCGCGGACTCGTGGAGACGCTGCGTTGCAAAAAAAGTTAGTGGATTCCTATCTCGAGTTCACCGCAACAGTTTTTGACTACAACGAAAAGCTATCTCGCGACCTGTTGGGCTATGAACCGAAACAAATCTTGCTGCTCCATGGAAACTGGCTGGAAGCCGAACATATTAGCCAGTTGCTGGATTTGTTGCGAAAACGCGGCTACCAGTTCGTGAGTCTGCAAGACGCGCTAAGCGACGGCGCGTATAGCATGCCCGACGAGTATGTGGGTGAAGAAGGAACGGGTTGGCTTGAACATTGGGCGATCACCCGTGGGCAGCCGCTTAAGAATACGCCAGTGTTTCCACAATGGGTCATCGACCTATCCAAGGCGTTGCCGCACCCACCTCCCGAACCACCTATTTTCTGACCGGCGTCACAAACGTGACTATCGAGTTTCCGATACAATAAGCGTATGCGGCTCCGCTGGTTCTTTCCCCTCATCGTACTGACGTTTTTTACTCTGACCGCCCGAACCAATGCGCAGACAGCAAGTCTGCGCGAAGTTCACGCCGAAGGCCTGAAAATCTTGAGTGAGCCGCAAGCCATCGCGCTTTCCGGATTGGCTCCAGGCGCGCAAGTTGGCCGCAAGGAGCTTCAGGACGCTGCCGATGCCCTGGTGCATTGTGGATTATTCGCCAAGGTGAACTATAGCTTCACGACCCGCAACGACGGCGTAGTCGTAACATTTCGCCTTGAGGAAAACCTGCGGCTGCCGGTCTACTATGACAATTTCCCCTGGTACGCAGATTCTGAATTGAATGCAGCAATCGCCAAAGATCTGCCGTTCTATAACGGCACATTGCCCGCAGCAGGAGCGGTCGTCGATCTGGCCGCTAACTCCCTAAAAAGTTTGCTGGCTGCAAAGGGAGTGGATGGCGCGATCGAACATCTGGTGGTGGCTAGCCCGCTCTCCGATGGTTCCATTCAAGAGTTCCGCATCGACGGTGTGGCGTCACAAATTGGCAGCGTGGAGTTCAGCGATCCGCAGTTGACCTCGTCAGCCGCGGTTCAACAGCACCTTTCCGAGATTCGTGGAAAAGCGTATTCACGCATGGCCATTGACGTATTTCTCGCGGAACAAATCCGGCCCATCTATCTGCAGGCGGGTTTCCTGAAAGCCGTAGTGGGCCCGGCTGAGGTAAGGCTCTCCGGAAATCCCAACCAGAAATTACCTGAGCAAATTCCGGTGTACGTCCCAAGTCAGGCTGGAGCGGTGTATCACTGGAAGGGCGTCGAGTGGCATGGCAACACCATCCTTTCCACCATCACACTGACGAATAATTTGGGACTAAAACCCGACGACGTCGCCAACGGCATGGCAATGGAGGGTGGCTTGGACCAGATACGCGAGGAATACGGTCATCTCGGGTATCTGGAAGCAAAGCTGGATGCGGTTCCTGCTTACGACGACACGGCGCACACCGTCTCATATACGGTGTCGGTAACCGAAGGCAAACAGTTTCGCTATAACGCCATGACCATCTCTGGCATTTCGCTAGCCGGGGAACGGATGATTCGGGACGGCTGGCCACTTAAGCCGGGCGATATTTTTGACAAAAAGATCTTTGATCAATTGCTGACCAACCTGGAGCTGCATCACCAGGTCGTGTTCAAGGATTTGCCGCTGCACTATGAAACGGTCGGCCACTGGCTACAGACCGACCCGGAAAAAGGCACGGTCGACGTACTGCTTGACTTCAAATAGCGTTGCCGCGCCGAGGGAAGCGACCTCGCACAAAAATCCTACTGCCCTTCCCGCCGCTGGATACCAGCTTCGCCGCTCTGCGTTTCCTGCGGCGTCTGCGATATACTCGCTACGTTATGAAATCACTTGTGAATATCCATATGGGTGAGGTGCCGGTGCATCTTGCAGGTGCCAAGCAACAGACGCTCTTCGCGAAATTAGCGGAATTGTCGTCGGTAATCGTGGCGCTTTCCGGAGGCACCGATTCCGCGTATCTGGCGTGGGCTGCTCATCAGGTGCTCGGGGCCAAGGCCCTCTCCGTTACCGCGCTGTCGGCAAGTTATTCGGCTTTTGATCGCGAACAGGTGGAGCTGTTTCTACAAACGACCGGCGTGAATCACGAATTCATCGAGACTCACGAATTGGAGAATCCGGCGTATCGAGCCAACGCAGCGGATCGCTGCTACTTCTGTAAGGATGAGCTGTTTTCAGTGTTAGACAAATTGGCAGAGACGCGAAAGATCGGCAAAGTGGCCTATGGTGTGAATGCCGACGATACCTTCGATTTCCGCCCCGGCCATCGTGCCGCTGCGGAGCATCGCGTCTTAACGCCGCTGCTCGACGCCGACCTGCATAAGCCGGAAATTCGTCACCTTTCGCAACTTGCAGGCTTGCCATCGTGGGATCGCCCCGCCTCCGCGTGCCTGTCGTCACGCATCCCCTACGGCACCGAAGTAACGCCGGAACGCCTTTCGATGGTGGAACGCGGTGAGGCAGCGCTCCGTGGCTTGGGTTTTCGCCAGTTCCGCGTGCGCCTTCATGACAAGCTTGCCCGAGTGGAACTCTCTCCAGACGAAATGCCCCGCGCACTGACCCCAGCTATGGCAGGAGCCATGGCGCAAGCGCTGAAGGCAGCCGGATTTGCCTATGTCGCCTTGGACTTGGAAGGCTACCGGCAAGGCTCACTTAACGAAACACTTACCAAGGCAGCGGGAACATAGTCTCCTCAATTTGCGTATTCTCTAGTAGGAGGGCCCGGAAGGCCGGGCAGACAACTATGCTCTCTCGCACCATTGCGTTAACTCATTCGACGGTCCTGGCAGGGGCGCTCCTCCTTGCGCCTGCTCTCACGCTTGCGGCCGACAACACATTTGAACGCACCTATACGGTTTCGGGCCCGACGCGCCTGGACTTGAGCAACGGATCCGGCAGCGTAGATATTCATGGGAGTTCCGACGGAAAAGTGCACATTCGCGGCAAAGTGACTGCAGGATGGTCGTTGTTTGGCAATGCGGACAAGAATGTTGGAGAAGTAGCTGCCAATCCACCTGTTGAACAAAGTGGTGACACCATCAGGGTCGGCAAGAATTCTTCGTGGCTAAAGAATGTTAGCATTGACTATCAGATCGAAGTTCCGCGCGAAACAGAAATTGACGCCGGCGTGGCGTCTGGCGGAATCACTATCGACAACGTGCGCGGACCGGTCAAAGCCTCTTCCGCTTCAGGCTATCTGCATGTCTACCGCGTGGAGCGCGACACTCAAGTTTCGGCCGCAAGCGGCTCCATCGACGTATCCTCCATTGGTGGATTCTTAAAGGTCTCTAGCGCTTCGGGGGACATCGTGCTCACCGACGTAAAAGGCGCTGTCAACGTGAATGCGGCATCGGGCTCCATTCGTGTCACTAAACCGGGCGATCGAGTAGATGCTTCGGCTGCGAGTGGCTCCATCGACATCGAAGGAGCGCAGGCGGACTTGAAGGTCCATGCCATCTCAGGATCGGTTACTGTGAGCGGCGATCCAGGCAGCAATCGGCTGTGGGAATTGAAGTCGGTTTCCGGATCGGTCGACTTGCATGTGCCGCCCAACGCCAGTTTTCTGTTTTCCGCGGAGGCTACTTCGGGAGACATACGCACGAATATTCCCGTGATTATCGAAGAGCAGGGCAAGCACTCTTTGCGCGCCCATGTGGGCAACTCGTCGAGTCGCATTGAAGTCCACACCGTGTCTGGGGCCATCAACGTCCACGGTGGCGCGTAAAGGCCCGGTAAGAAACGCCGAATCACCTATTCCTGCAAACTGATTTCAGGCTGATACAATAGGATTGTGGCGCAACTATATCTTCGTATCTGGCTCCCAGCAGCCTTCGTTGTGGCCGCAACTTCCTTCTCACCCGCGGCCCGCAGTCAGGATGCGCCTCGTCCGGCAAAACCAGCAGATTCCGAAGCTCAGAGCAAATCACCCGCCAACGCAAATCCGGCTGCTGCAGCCCTGCTGGAAAAACAGGAACTGCAGCGAGCGATCGACAGCGCCGAAAACGACCGGGCAGCCTTGGTTCGTAATCTTGAAGAATTCCTAAAGAAGTATCCAGAGTCCTCGCAGCGTTCCCAGATTTATCGCGCGATTGTGGAATCGAGCCTGCAGTTGCAGGACTATCCGCGAGCCATGAACTATGCGGAGCGCATGGTTTCGCTGAAACCAGACGATGCCTCCATCACCCTGCTTTCCATTCAACTTTTAGAACGATACGGCGACGCAGCGGGCTGGGCGCGAGCGATTTCCTACTGCACTCGGGTAATAGATCAAATCGAACGAGCTCCCATTGCCGACAAGTCTCCGCACGTTTCGCAACAGGACTGGGAGAACGAAAAGAAGCACAATAAGTCTTCCTTGTTGTTGGTCCGTGGCCGCTTATACCAGAAGACCAACGATCTGCCTGATGCGATGAGGGATCTGCAGGCCAGCTATGCGTTAACTCCGAGCGCGGCGGCGGCACAACGACTGGGCGAAATTGCCGAGTCGAAGAAAGACGCAAACACCGCAATTCTGGAATATGCGCGGGCGTTTGCTTTGGCGGATGGTACCAATGGCACGCCCTCGCGGATTGAGATGCGGAGAAAAGTGGGTAACGTGTGGCGACTGGCACATGGCGGCTCCGAAGACGGCTTGGGAGACGACCTGCTACACACCATCGATGACGTTGCTGCGTCTACTGCCCCGCCGAAGACCGCAAGAAATGCTGGGCGCAAAGATCCTTATGACTTCATTCTGCGCAAGGCAGATGGCTCGCCGTTTCCGCTGGCCGGCACGAAAGGCAAAATCGTGGTACTCAATTTCTGGGCAACTTGGTGCGGGCCCTGTCGCGAGATGGAACCTCATTTTGAACGAATGGCAGCACGCTTCTCGGCTAACAAAGACGTACTTTTCTACGCGATGAACTGCGATGAAGACGAAAGCTTGGTCGCAAATTATCTTCAGGAAGAAAAGCCAAAGGTCACGGTCTTATTTGCCGATGGGTTGGAATCAGCGCTGCGTATCGATTCCTTTCCTACCACGGTGATTCTGGATCGATCTGGAAAGATTGCGTTTCGTAAAGAAGGATTCGATCCAGACACAGTCGACAAGGTCTTGGCTGAAGCCGTTGAACGCGTTTCGCAAGGCGGACAAGCGCCACCACCACCTGATTCCGCGTCTATATCACACTAAGAGCCAGTGGCTTCCGCCTGTGGGACCTGCTCGGCGACATCCTTGGCCGCCAAAATCGTGTTCACGTGAATCTGCACAGTGTCTTCAACACGCCTGGCGTAACCTCCTGCCAGCGTGGTGACCACCGGAATGCCACGCCGCCGGGCTTCCGCGAAAACCTCTCGATCTCGAGATTGCAAGCCCTTGATGGTGAGCGACAGGCCTCCCAACTGGTCTTCGCGATAAGGATCAGCTCCACCAACATAAAACACCATGTCTGGTTCAAATTGATCCAAAGCATCCTTCACGGATGGTAGTAGCGCGTCGAGATATTCGTCATCTTCCACTCCGTCGGCCATGTTGAGATCAATATTCGATGGCGGCTTGTAGGCAGGATAGTTGTTGAGCTGGTGGATGGAGAGCGTGAACACCGAGTCATCCTTGGCAAAAATAGCGGCAGTGCCATTCCCATGATGAACATCCGTATCAATCACCATGGCTTTGGAGATGCGCGACTCTGATTGCATTTGGCGAATCGCTACCGCGACATCGTGGATGGCGCAGAAGCCTTCTCCGTGGCCAGCGTGCGCGTGATGAAAGCCGCCACCGATGTTGCAGCCAAAACCGTCGCGAAGAGCAGACTCAGCGGCGAGAATCGTTCCGCCCGCAGACAGCCAGAAGGCCTCGACCAGTTCCGCCGAATACGGAACTTCCAATTTCATAATCTCACTGAGCGTCAGCGTGCCGTTCTTCAACTTGGAGACCCACTCTGTGGTGTGTACCCGAGTTAGCTGTGTTTCGGTGGCGGGCTCGGGACGCAAATACTGGTCTTTGCCGGCAATGCCATCACTCATTAACTTCCCGGCGATCAAACGAAATTTTTGCGAGGGAAACACGTGCGCGCCAAGATGCAAATCGTAGCGCTCGTGATAAACCAGTTTGAACGGCAACATGGAGGTGCTTTAGTTTTCGCGTTCGAGGATAAAATCGGGAACGGTCTGCAAAGCGCGGGCGTATTCGGAATCGCCACCGCCATTGATGCATTCCTTGGCACGCCGTGCGTAACTGTGTGCCAGATTGCGAGCGCGATCCAGCGCACCAGAGTCACGAACCAGCGCCACCAACTTTTCCGGCTGCACCGAGTGGAATTCCTTCTCTTTCAAAACCTGCGCCACCATTTCTCGCGCTTCCCGGTGGCCGTTTTCCATCGCGTAAATCAGCGGCAGCGTAACCTTGCCTTCCTTCAAATCGCTTAGAACCGGCTTACCCAACTGTTCGCTGGAAGCCGTGAAATCCAGAAGATCATCCACCAACTGAAACGCCAAACCCGAATACCGCCCGTATTCAGCCAACGCTTCTTCGTGAGCAGCATCAAAACCGCCGAGCACCGCACCCAGGCGGGCGCAACCGCTGAACAGGCACGCAGTCTTATAGGTAGCCAACTTCAACGCGTCTTCTTCAGTCACATCCATGCGCCCGATCTTCGCCAACTGGATCAGCTCGCCTTCCACCATCTTCTGGGTCAAGTCGATAAGAATATCCAGAACATGAAAATTGCGCTCTTCCAAAGCGATTTGGAACGATTGCATGTACAGCCAGTCGCCAGAAAGCACGCTGCGATGATTGCCCCAACGTGAATTAGCAGAAGGACGCCCGCGGCGCGTATCGGCGCTGTCTATAACGTCGTCATGAATCAGCGTGGCGCTGTGCAGCAGTTCGACCACTGCGGCTAGGCGGACGGCGCTGCGCGTATCGTTGCGACGCCCGTTAGCGTACCCGTGGCATAGCAGCAGCAACGCAGGACGCAAGCGCTTGCCGCCGCCGCCCAGCAAATAGCTCGTTATCTCGGAAACTGGCTGGTAAGCGGACGCGCTTTGGCGGGACAATTCCTGCTCGACCTTGACGAGGTCTTCACGCACCAAGTCAAAAATACCTTTGACTGTCAGTAATGCTATGGCCGCCTCCGCGCCCGCTCCCTGGTTAGCGGGACACCACGACCGGGGGTACTTTCGGCCGGGGCAGTTGAAAGAACCGCCGGAAATTCTCCGTCGTCGTATTGGCGATTTCTTCTGCCCCCAAGTCTCTCACAGTTCCAAGGACCTTTGCTACCTCAGCCACGTAGGCGGGCTCATTCCGCTTGCCGCGCCAAGGCTGTGGCGCCAGGTACGGAGAATCCGTTTCAATCAAAATCTTCTCTAAAGGCAAAACCTTCGCAACGTCGCGAATTGCCTGAGCTTTTGGATAGGTCGAATTGCCAGCAAACGATATCAAAAAGCCCATATCGAGGCCACGCTTAGCGTCTTCCAGCGTGCTTCCGAAGCAGTGCAGGATGCCACCCACTCCCGTCGGCTTCCATGCGTCTTCCATCACGCGTAAGCAATCATCCCACGCATCTCGACAATGAATGATGATGGGAAGCTTCGCAGCGCTGGCCAGTTCCATCTGCTGGCGAAACACCTTCTCCTGAACGTCGCGCGGAGAATGGTCGTAGTAATAGTCGAGACCGATTTCACCCCAGGCAATAACCTTGGGGTGTTTCGCCAGACTGGCCAACGTATCCAAGTGATCTTGGGTAACGTCCTTGGCTTCGTGCGGGTGAATTCCAACGGTGGTGAATATCCAGTCGTTCGCTTCGGCATACGGCATTGCGGCGTCCAGCTTTTCTGGGCCGGGCCCGGTGCCAATCGCTAGGAGCGTGGATATGCCAGCAGCTCGCGCACGCTGCAGCATGGCATCGCGATCGTCCGCAAATTTCGGGTCGTCGATGTGTGCGTGCGAGTCGATCAGTTCCATGGGATGTTGTCTTCGGAGACGAAGGGCGTGCCTAGGCAATTACTTCAGGCGCGCGCCCACTTCTACGTCTTCGTGAAAACCGGCAAGCACTGGTCGCCCTTCGGGACCGACCGATGCGGCGACGATCATGCCATTGGACTCCACACCGCGAAGCTTACGAGGAGCCAGATTCGTAACCACCACAACTTTTCGGCCGATCAAAGACTCCGGCTCGTAGAATTGCGCGATGCCCGCACAAATCTGGCGAACTTCGCTGCCGATATCCACGGTGAGTTTCAGCAGCTTATCCGCGCCGACGATGCGCTCCGCCGTTTTAACTTGCCCAACGCGCATCTCAACTTTAGAGAAGTCTTCGATGCCGATTCGTTCCGGTGCCGCAACGGACGCCGCTGCTGCCGCTGCACCTGCTGTAGGAGTGCTCGCCGGAGCGGGCGTTGCCGCTGCCGGAGCAGGTTGTGTTGGATTCAACTCTTCGTTTGCCATCGATTCTATCCTCTCCACTGCTTCTACTTTATCGACCCGCGGGAACAAAGACTGAGACTTGCCAAGTGACGTGCCGGGAGCCAATTGCCCCCAACGCAGGCCATCAAGTTCAAATGCTCCCAAAGACGTCGTTTGCCCGAGCAAAGCCCAAACCTTGTCCGTACTTTGCGGCAGCACCGGATGCGCCAGTACGGTCACCATGCGCAACACTTCGGCGCTGGTCCACAACACCGTGGCTTTGCGCTGCTTATCTGCTTCGCTATCACCCAGAGCCCAAGGCTGCTCCGTGGTCAAATATTTGTCTACGCTGGCGATGACCGCCCAAATGGCCTCGAGCGCCCGGGCGAATTCCATCTTTTCGTATCGCTCCAGCACTTCGCCGATGACGGCCTGCGCTTCTTTGGCCAACACATCATCCTGCGGTTTGTGCTCGGCCGGTTTCGGTATTTTGCCTGCAAAGTTTTTCTCGATCATTGCCGCTGTGCGGCTGGCTAAGTTGCCCAGGCCGTTTGCGAGATCGCTGTTGTAACGGGTGACCAAAGCATCATAGCTGAAGTTTCCATCCTGCCCGAAAACCACCTCGCGCAATAGGAAGTAGCGTAGTGCATCCATTCCCAGCATGTTGACGATCGGACGCGGCAGCACCACGTTACCCTTCGACTTACTCATCTTGGTGGCGTCCATCAGGAACCAACCGTGCGCCCATACCTGCTTGGGAAGCGGCAGCATCGCCGCCATCAGAAACGCCGGCCAGTAAACGGTATGAAAACGGATGATATCTTTACCGACCAAATGCAGATCGGCGGGCCACATGCCCCGCTTCTCATAATCGGGACCACCAACGGCGCTTAGATAAGCCGTGAGCGCATCGAACCAAACATAAAACACGTGCGGTTCTTCTCCCGGCACCGGAATTCCCCATCGAATTGTCGTGCGAGTGATGCTCAGGTCCTTTAAGCCGCCCTCCACAAAACTGATGATTTCGTTGCGGCGCGATTCCGGCTGAATGAAATCAGGATTCTTCTTATAGAAATCGAGCAACGGCTTTTGAAAAGCTGAAAGCTTAAAGAAGTAGTTTTCTTCGGTCAGAGTTTCCGTCGGCCGGCCACAATCCGGGCAATTATCACCGGGCTTGGCATCGTTCACGAAAGCGTTGTCGTAAATGCAGTACTGGCCGGTGTAATGACCTTTGTAAACGAAGCCATTCTCGCGGCACAGCTTGAACAACCATTGCACCGTGCGAACATGCTGCAGGTCCGTGGTACGGACAAACTCGTCCGCGGTCAAGCCAAGCTCGTCCCACAAAGAGCGCCACGCGTCGGCCATCCGCGCCACATACTCGGATTCCGGCACACCCGCCTTCTTGGCGGCTCGTTCAACGTTAACGCCGTGTTCGTCGGTGCCGGTCGTCATCACCACTTCGTAGCCGCGCATACGCTTGTAGCGACGAATCACGTCTGCGACCACAGTCGTGTAGGTGTGCCCGATGTGCGGCAGACCGTTGGTGTAGTAAATCGGCGTGGTTAAATAAAATTTTTCTTTTTTTTCAGGCATTCCCGTCTTCTCTGTGCCGATAGCGGCCCGCAGGCACCGATCCCTATTGCTTCTCCCAAGCGCGCATGGCTTCATCCATCACACGGTGCAGGGGGACATGCTTCTCTTCAGCCAGTTTACGGCAATCGTCAAATTCTGGCGCGGCGTGTTGAACCCGGCCATTCACACGCGCCACCTTCACGTGCACTTCTCCAAACTGCGTCGCCACTTTTATGAACTCCCTAGGCAGCACCCGCCGATCCGCAGCGTGGCTCCGAACACCGAGCGTGGTGGTCTCTTCGAAGAGCAATTTCGTAAGCGATTCCGCATCCTGCTGCTTGCAAAGCACCGTAACCAGCATGCCCGGGCGATTCTTCTTCATTTGCACCGGCGTGGAAAATACATCCAGAGCGCCAGCGGCCAGAGCCCTTTCCATAAAGTAACCGTAAATCTGCGGATTCATGTCATCGAGATTGGCTTCCAGCACGCGAATCGTTTCATTCGTTCCAACCTCGGAATGAGTCGTCGCTTCGCCAATCATAAGACGCAATACATTTGGCTGACCCTCAAGATCAACCGTGCCGGCGCCATAGCCTATAGCTGAAACCTGCATTGCAGGCTGCGGCCCGAATGAATCGCAAAGGGTAGACACAATCGCTGCACCTGTTGGTGTCACCAATTCCTTCTGTATTCCAGTGGAATAGGTGGGCTTCCCCATAAGCAATCGCGCGGTAGCAGGTGCCGGCACCGGCAACACACCGTGCGCCATTTTTGCCGTGCCTCCTCCCACATTCAACGAGGAGCAGGCGAATCGCTCAATACCCAAAGCACTGAACCCAATACACGCTCCAACAATATCGATAATGGCATCCACCGCGCCAACCTCATGAAAATGAATCTTCTCCAGGGGCACATCGTGAACGGCAGCTTCCGCTTCGCCCAGCTTCTTGAAAATGCTCAAGGCCCGTTCTTTCACCAAGTGCGACAAAGTGGACTTATCGAGTATTCCAAGAATCGTGGTCAACGAACGATGGGTAGTGGTATCTTCCGCGCGAACCTTTAAATACGTCGCGGCCATTCCGTTCTTCCAGACCTTCTCCGACGCCAACTCCCAGCCGGGTAAGTTGAGCGCCTTCAGTTCCGTCCGAAGAAGATCAAGGGAAACGCCAGCATCCAGCAACGCGCCGAGCGTCATGTCTCCGCTGACCCCGCTGAAACAATCGAAGTAGGCTACTTTCATGGTTTGGTCGCCGGGGGCTAAATCGCGACGCAAATCGATACTATCGACCTCATCCCTGCCAGTCAAACTCACCGAGGCGCTAGCCCAGAGCACGGCCAACGTCGGACTCAAAAACTGCGAAATGTGAATTAAGGGTGTCGCTACTTAGTTGAGGCTATTGCCAGCGTGGGCGCGAACCATACGGATATCCAAAATTTCAGTGGTCCGAACGCGATTTCCAAACTCCATGCGGAGACCGATGGCTGCAACGATGTCTTGCTTGATGATACTGCCGCCCCAAGTGCAGCCGTTGACGCTTACTAATTGCGGACACGCGCCCTGACGCTCGAACCAGCCGCCCCACACCCAGAATAGGCCGTCGCAAAGCGCCCAAAGGGTATACGTAGAATTTTTCGTGGTAACAAACAGGCAGTCGCCTTTGCGGACGTCTACCTTCTGGATAGCATCCAGCGTCTGTGACTCGGCGACAACTTCGTCGAGCAACTGCGTCGTTTCCAGCACATCCGCTCCCTGACTTGACCCCATGTTGCCTTGCGGGTGCCCCCAAGTCAACGTGACTTTCTCGCAACTGCCCGATACCGGGGATTTTTCTTGCCTGCTTACCGCCTTCGAACCGTCGGTCATAAGGAGATTGCTGCACCACGTTCCAATGAAGCCCATGCCGCTCAGCCAGTTAGGTACTGCTATACTGTGGAATTCCAAATCGCTCCTGAAACTAGCTGAGGCATCGTGTATCTGACTCTTATCCATCGCCTTCGGGAAGCTCTAGCCGGGCACATCCGGGAAGAGTACGACGTGGAACTTACTGTGGTCCTGGAACGGCCGCCAAAACTGGAAATGGGTGAAGCTGCCTCTCCGGTCTGCTTTGAACTGGCCAAACGC
>Ga0209275_10000268_pt1 | contig 19139 bp, 17 predicted proteins | sample HubBroMetageREF2_FD_188344 | JGI IMG/M metagenome (GOLD analysis project Ga0209275, IMG submission 188344) | Reference soil microbial communities from the Hubbard Brook experimental Forest, New Hampshire, USA - Hubbard Brook CCASE Soil... | ecosystem: Environmental > Terrestrial > Soil >... | reverse complement strand
GGAAGAATCCTTCCCCAGCTTCGACGAGTTGCGCGTCGCCCGCCGTTTCCGCCTTCCCCTGGCAGCGCGCCTGCTCCAGTTCTTCGCCCCCAGAGAAGGATTGCTGATCGAAACCGATTCCGAGTCTCCCGCCGGCGCCGGCATCTCCGGATCTTCCGCTTTGATGATCGCCGCCACCTCAGCCCTGGCCCGTTTCACCGAGCGCAATCTCACCCTTGAACAAATGCGGGTGATTGCGCAGAACGTTGAGGCGCAAATCATCGCGGTTCCCACCGGCTGCCAGGACTACTACCCCGCCCTCTATGGCGGAGTGAGCGCAATTCATCTCGATGCCGACGGCATTCACCGTGAGGCTGTCCCGGTTATGCCGGAGGAGATCGAGTCCCGCTTCGTGCTGGCCTACACCGGAGCCCCCAGAAAGTCGGGCATCAACAATTGGGAGGTCTTCAAAGCTCACATCAATGGCGATCGCCACGTGTTCCGCAACTTCGAACGCATTTCTGAAATCGCCCGCGCTATGCACCACGCCTTGGCCCGTGGTGAATGGGAGGACGTAGCTCGGCTTCTGCGCGAAGAGTGGAAGCTCCGTCGCACCAATGCACCCGGCATCACGACGCCGCTGATCGACAAATTGGTCGCGGTGGCCGCCAGGCACGGAGGGAAAGCGGCCAAAGCCTGCGGCGCGGGCGGGGGAGGATGCGCCATTTTCCTGGTGGAAAAAGGGGCCGCGAGCCGCGTCGCGACCGCCATCGGGGACAACGGCGGGCACGTGCTGCCGCTGCAGGTAGCACGCGACGGCGTCCGCTTGTTCGCCGAAGCCTAGGGTTTCGACGGTTATTTACCCATACCCGCGGTCTCGTCACCGCCACTCCGCGCCCTAGGGCAGTTCCGCTTGCCTCATTTTCCCCTCAGGATGGGTGCCAAGCTTGGACAGGCCGATTACTGAATTGTCAGCGCTCCGGTGGATTGTCGGCTTTGGTAAGTGCCCCAACTATCGTTGTGGCCTAGTACAATCCCACCCTGCGCTGAGTTCGAGAAATTCCACGCTAGATCGGATTTCGCCGGCGGCTGGATAAGGACCCAGTATTTTTGGCCCTTCGTCAGCTGCGCCGCGCAGTTGAACGACACAACCTGCGTATTGGAGTCGGAGAAAATGGGCATGTTCTTCACCGTTCCCTGACATAAATGCTCCCCCTTAGGAGCGCCATCCGGATTAGTGCATGGCTTGTTCCTGCAGTCCTTGGTGAGGATAACGAGAGAGCGGTTTGTGCCCTGCACGAAACCGAGACCCAAGCTGATTTTCTTGGTAGTGCCCGTCTTCAAAGACGTGAACTGGTTGGCAGGTGTCCATTCCCCACCGCAGCCGCTGATGCCGTCGCAAACAGCATAGCCAACATATTGCTGATAACCGCTGCTACCGATGTTGTCATAAAAAGGATTGGCAGGTGGCTCGTTGCCTTTCGCATTCGGTTGCTGGGCTGATGGCCTAATGGCTACAGTGGTGGCACCACCGTTGATGTGGATGATTCCTGATTTGCTGTCTTGAGCCAGGACAGTCATGCTGCTCAGCACAAGCAGGGCAGAACAAATTGCAAACCTTTTGTTCACTGTAGATCCTCCATTTTGAAATTGATTAGGGTAGTTGAACTCGCTCATCAGGTCAGACCCGCACGGGCGACGGGAATGATTGACTCTGATACGGCGCGACTGAAGGATACTCGATGAGGCGGAGTTTTGTCCTTGCGCCAGCGCAAGGAAGGAAATTCCTGGGTAGATCCACCCTAGAAATAGCTTGGTGCCCAATCTTCGGCTGACTCCGTTTTCGCAGTTCTTCCAGCAACAGCTGCAATGCGCTAGCTATGGATTGTGTGGGAAGGCAGCCAAGGCAACGCGAAATAATCGCTGTTACATTCAGAACCCTTTTCACTACGCTCAGATAGACCCCGCTAGCTCAAGCTGTGAAAAGTCTCCTCCTGATCTCCCCAAACAGCGCTATAATCGCCCTAGTTAGTGCTTTGGGTGCCCTGTGAAGGCTCATTGTGTTTCGGCCGTGCTCCTCTTGCTCTGTGCCTGCATGACTGCGGGTGCTTCCGACCAGAAGTCCTCCAACCAGGATCCGTCTTCTGCTCTTCCACACCTTTCGAAGCAAACGCGGATGGATCTGATTCACGGATTGACCGACGAACTAATGTACATTCGCACGCCCTTCCCGATGGGGAAGAGAGGTCTTTCGCTAAAGGACGGTGTTGTCTCGCCCAGCGGTGCGGAACTGCAACAGTTGATGGCGCTGTGGGGGCCCTCGGTGAAGCCCGGCGACGAAGCGCGGATCACCGCCGTCGACATCAAGCAAGACCGAATCCGTTTCGAAATCAACGGCGGCCCAGTCAAGAAGCAGAAGTGGTATCAGCATATCCAGGTGGGTGGAGGCGGGGCGCCAATGCCTGGGTCCGACGACCAGAACGCGAATCCACGAGGCACCTATGTGGATCTGGTTTTCGACCACTACGTTCCGGACCTGACGCCGCAGAAGTTCAAAGACCTGCTTCGTCCCGTTCTTGACTTCGACGCCAAGTCAGCCGTCGAGGCCTATCTCGATACCGTGCCACCCAAGGTGAAGGAAGCTATCCAGAACCATCAGGTTTTGGTGGGCATGAACCGCGAGATGCTGATCTACTCCAAGGGTCGTCCACCCAAGAAGATTCGTGAAAAGGACGGAGACGTCGAGTACGAGGAGTGGATCTATGGTGAGCCTCCCCAGGACGTGGATTTCGTGCGCATGGTTGGCGATGAGGTGGTGCGCGTCGAGATCATGAAGGTTGACGGGAGCAAGAGTCTCCGCACCGAAAAAGAAGTCATTCTCGAGCCGCAGCCAAGCGTCGCCAAGGCAGCCGAACAAAGGCCCGTCAACGCTCCCAGCCTGCGGCGTCCAGGAGAAGCGCCTACACAACAGCCCGGTCCGAGCGGCCAGGCGCCGGTGCTTCAAGGACCGCCTCCACCCACGGACCCCACTACGCCGGCTCCTCACTATTCAACCTAGCGGGAGCACTGAGTTTGCCGCGCCCGACTGCGCCCGCGTGACTTGGCTGTCACGCCCCCTGCCTTTACACTGGAATAGTGAAGATTGCGTTGGGACAGATCAATCCCACAGTGGGGGACTTCGCGGGCAACGCCGCGAAAATCATTGAATTTTCCCGTCGCGCCCAGGGCGATGGCGCAGGCTTAATCCTTTTCCCGGAACTCTCCGTATGCGGTTACCCGCCCCGCGACCTGGTGGAGCGGGCTTCATTCGTTCAGCACAACCGCGAGAGCGCGGACCGTATTGCTGCCGAAACCAAAGGCATCGCCGTCATCTGCGGGCTGGTGACTCCAGCCTACGCGGAGAGCGGCAAGTCGGTGATGAACTCGGCTGCGGTGCTTAAAGATGGAAGAGTGGCTTTCCTACAATCCAAGATGTTGTTGCCGACCTACGACGTCTTCGATGAGATGCGGAATTTCGCACCGGGAAAAAGCCAGTTGCTGTTTCCGTTTTGTGGGAAACAGATGGCCCTCACCATCTGCGAAGATGCCTGGAACGATAAGCACTTTTGGAACAAACGTCTGTATACATTCGATCCGGTTGAGGCTTTGGTTCACGCCGGAGGCAACTTCCTGCTGAACATTTCCGCTTCGCCGTTCTGGCTCGCCAAACGGGAATTGCGCCGGGATATGCTGGCAACCATCGCGCGCAGCTACAAAGTGCCGGTCGCCATGGTCAACCAGGTTGGGGGCAACGACAGCCTGGTCTTTGACGGTTCCAGCCTGGTGCTCAATCCTGCGGGAGAGGTGATCGCGCAGGGAAAGTCCTTCGAAGAAGACATCATCTATTTCGATTCCGATCTACTGACCGGTGAGATGCACAGTCAAATCGAAGGCGAAGAGGCGAGCGTTTATGCCGCGCTGGTTTTGGGCACGCGGGATTACGTTCGCAAGTGCGGCTTTCGCCAGGTCATCGTCGGCCTGAGCGGGGGCATCGATTCGGCGCTGACCGCAGCCATCGCCACCGATGCGCTGGGAGCTGAAAATGTGATTGGAGTTGGCATGCCGGGGCCATACTCATCGACGGGCTCGATCGATGACGCACACACGCTCGCCGAAAACCTTGGCATCCGCTTCGAACTGCTCTGTATTGGCGATCTCTTTGAAACCTACAAGAAGACTTTGGCCAAGGTCTTCGCTGGCCGTCAAGAAGATGAGACGGAAGAGAATCTGCAATCGCGGGCCCGGGGCACCCTGCTCATGGCCCTTTCCAATAAGTTCGGAGCCATCGTGCTCAGCACCGGCAACAAGAGCGAACTGGCCGTCGGCTATTGCACCCTCTACGGCGATATGGTCGGCGGGCTGGCCGTGATCTCGGATGTGCCCAAGACCATGATCTACCGCCTCAGCCGATACGTGAATTCGCGCCGCCCGGTAATTCCTCAGGCTAGCCTGGAGAAGCCGCCATCCGCAGAACTGCGTGCCGGTCAGATGGACAGCGACACACTCCCGCCCTACGAAGTGCTCGACGTTATCCTCGAAGACTACGTCGAACAGTCGCATACCGCAGACCAGATTGCGGAGGAGCGGGGCTTCGATGTTAGTCTGGTTCGGCGCGTAATCCGGATGGTAGAACGTAGCGAGTACAAACGGCAGCAGGCGGCACCAGGTCTGAAAATTTCGGAGAAGGCTTTTGGCTACGGCCGACGTTTTCCAATCGCAGCCAAGTCCGACGTTTAGCACCGCGAGAGGCGGAGCAAGCTCCCTGTACAGACGTTGCTTGCAACGTCTCCGCCGCGGCTAATCTTACTCAACTGAAAGGAACGCATGCATCATTCAATAAATTATCTTATCCTGCTCATGCTCGTAGGCCTGGCTGGCGCACAACAGCCGACCACTACTCCTCAGGTGGCTAAAGCTACAACCAGCGCGAATATTCCGTCCGAGGAAACCGTCAACGCTTTCCTCCACGAGTGGTTCGGATACGATCCAACGTTGACCTGGAAGGTCGTGAGCATTAAGCCGTCCGAAATCGAAGGGCTATCGGAAGTAAACGCAGTTCTCAGCGGCAATCAGGGAACGCAAGCGCTCAAACTGTACGTTACTCCGGATGGCAAGCATGCCGTAAATGGTGAAATCATGCCGTTCGGCGCTCATCCCTTCGCAGCTGACCGAAAAAAGCTGGAGGCCGGTGCGAATGGACCTTCGCACGGTCCCGCAAATGCCCCGGTCACTGTAGTGGAGTTCAGTGACCTTCAATGTCCCCACTGCAAGGAAGCCCAGCCGACCCTCGACAAGCTCATGGCCGAGGACAAGAATGTTCGCGTGACCTTCCAGAACTATCCGCTTCCGATGCATGACTGGGCCGCCAAGGCCGCTGCTTACGCCGACTGCGTCAGCCGCAGCTCAAACGATGCTTTCTGGAAATTCATTTCAAGCGTTTACGCTGGGCAGACCGACATCACGGCCGCTAATGCGGACGAAAAGCTAACCGCATTGGCTGATGCTGCAGGCGTGAAGGGCGCCGATATCGCAGCCTGTGCTGCCAAGCCCGAAACCGCATCGCGAATAGAGAAGTCGATGGCTTTGGGCAAAGACCTCGACGTCAACAGTACCCCGACGCTGTTCATCAACGGGCGCAGAGTCCCTGCCGTCCCGTACGAAACGCTGCAGAAACTCATAACTTTTGCTGCTAAGGACAATACCGAGGCTAAAAATTAAAGCAGGGTTGTTCCGTTAATTGCAGGATAATCAAGGCCGAATCGACTTTCAATTACTCTTGGGCAGCCACACTTCCACGCTCTGGCCCCTCGTGGCATCAATCACGTGTGGTGTGACCACAAGCAGCAGTTCATCCGTTTCGTCCATGTTGCTGTTGGTGACCATGACTTGATTGATCCCCGGAATGGTTCCGAGGCCGGGAATTCCATTCAGCGTGCGCTGTTCGCTTTGGCTCACCGAGCCTGCCACCACCGCGGGCTCTCCATTCACCAGAGTGATATTGCCTTTGTATTCCCGGTTCGCAATCACAGGTACACCATTTAAACTTTGCCCAGCCAAAGTCCGGAAATCCATTTCAAAGGCCATCCCCACGTCCAAGTTTGTATATACGACTGGTTTTATTTTGAAGGTCAGACCCAGGTCTTCGTAGGTAAAGGAAGGAAAAGGCGCCTGAAAGCTGCCGTTCTGCAGCACGTGCGAAATGGCCGGAGTATTAAAGACCGGAGCAAAACTCGCGTTGAGAATGGGATAGCGCGACCCCATGCGAAATGTCGCCTCATTCCCCTGTGCCGCGCGCAGACTCGAGTGTTCCAGCGTCTTTACTAAACTTTCGTTCAATGAGAGTTGGGCGCTCAGCATGTCCAAACTCAGCCCCATGAGGGTCAGACCGCCGCCAAAGGTCGCGTACGGCTGGTTGAAAATAGAGCTTTGCTGGCCCGTCAACTGGGAAAGCAAACCGGCTATGCCTTGCGAATTGGCCTGGTTGATGCCTCCGCTCGAGATCAACTGATTAATCAAACTCTGGATGTTTTGTCCGCCTAACCCGCCAAGCGCCCCCGTCAGGGCAGCGATCGCGCCAGCAGGTACGTTGATGAGCGTGAAAGTGTCGGGAATATGCATTCCCATGGCCCGGGTTAACTGGTGGTCAATCTCAAATACCTGAATGTCGAGCATGACCTGCGGACGCGACAGCCCGAAGCTCTCGAACACCTTGGTAGCCGCGTCCAGCACAAGCGCCGGCGCGCGCACCGCAATTCTCCCGCTCTGTGGCTGTGAAGTAACGAACCGGATATCGAAGATGGTTCGCAGGAGAGTCGACAGCTCATTCAGGTCCGCCGGCGTCGTCGCTCCAGGAATGTAGAACGTGCGTAACCCCATGTGGTCGAATTGACGATGATTCTCAGCGTTGTCCTTTGCCACAAAGACTTGCTTTTCCGACAAGGGAATCCAGAATGCCCCGGTCACTTCACAGGCCGCTCTCATCGCCGTGTAGAAGTCGACGCTTTCCATGTCGAAATGCACACGGCGCGATTGAACGGATTCGTCCAACTCAGCGGCCACGCCGAAAGCCCCGGCCACCTGGCTCAGCAGCGCATGCGAGTCCCCTCGAAAATGGAATTCATGAAGATCCGGGTTGGGAACAACTCGCACCTCCGTCGATTCCTCCACCACTCGCGGTGCGCCCGTCAATTTCGGCGACCACTCCACCAGTGAGTCACGAAGCTGCTGCTGCGCGAATTCGTTTTCCGGGTCGAGGTTGGAAGCGCTGCGAAACTCCGCCTGCGCCTCCACCAGCTTTCCTTTTGTCTGATCGTCGTTTCCGCGCTGCAGGTGACCGAAGACCAGTTGCTGCCGAACCAGGGCCAGCGCGGTTACATATTCAACATTCTTTGGAACCAGCCGGGCAGCGGTGTCAAATTCTTCGTACGCTTCATCGAAGTGTTCCGCTTTCTGCAGCTGCAAGGCTTTGGAAAACGCAATTTTGGATTTCTTCAGATCCGCCTTGGACGGATTGCACACAGCCTCGCGCGCTCCTTCGGGGCAAGGCAGCAAGGCAAGATTTTGCGGCGCGTCGGCGGCCCAGGCCGCTGCCGCAAATACCACCGTGGCCAAAGCCAGCCATCCCCAACGCATGCGCATGCTCCGATTGTAACCGGGAATCCACGGTCCCCAACCCCACCCAACAGGACCATGTACCTTCGGGTGAACTCTTTGGAACGGTGGGAGCGGCGGCTCTTGCAAGAAAAGCAGCACTCAGCATTCAGCCCTCAGCCAATGCATGAGACCGAGACCTCCGTCTATGTGCAAGGTATCTGGACTACTGAGTGCTAAGTGCTATCCCGCACCAAACCGTTGCCCCACGCCCGATCTAATACCTTCGTCCGAAACCGCCGGTTGGAAAGTTAACAATTTTGGCGTATAAAAGTTAGTTGCGACGCGCACGTTTCTTCTCCCTTCCGTGCGCCCACAACGCATCTCACAGCTCGAGCGAGGAAGTATGTCCAGTGTGACCGCGGCGCATGTTCCCAAGGGTTTGGAAGGGATTGTCGCTACTACCTCCGGCATCTGTTACATCGATGGAGACCAGGGCGTTCTGGCTTACCGTGGCATCGATGTCCACGAACTGGCCGATCATTCCACTTTCGAGGAAACCTGCTATCTCCTGTGGTGCGGTCGACTCCCCACGCGCAATGAGCTCAAGGAAATTCGTGAGCGCCTGACGGAGGAACGCAAGCTGGACCCGGCGATCATCAGTTTGCTGCGGTCGGCGCCGAAGCACGTTGTGCCCATGGATGTCTTGCGCACAGCCGTATCGGCCCTTTCGTTCTACGACGCGGATGAACGGAATAACGACCACGAAGCCAACATCCGTAAATCGATTCGTCTGACCTCGCAAGTTCCGATGATTGTGGCCGCCTACGATCGCATTCGGAAAGGGAAGCCGGTGGTCGAGCCTGACCGTTCGCTCTCCCACGCCGCGAATTTTCTTCTGATGCTGAACGGCGCCAAGCCCACGCCCACCGCCGAACGCGCCCTGGATATCGCCCTCATCCTGCATGCCGACCACGAGCTCAACGCCTCTACCTTCGCTGCGCGAGTCACCGCCGCAACTCTTTCGGATATGCACTCCGCCATCGTCTCCGCCATCGGCTGCCTGAAGGGCCCATTGCACGGCGGTGCCAATGAAGCCGTCTTCAACATCCTGAAAGCCATCGACAGTTCAGGTTCTGACCCGGTGGAGTACATCAAGAAAATGTTGGCGGACAAAAAGAAGGTCCCCGGATTCGGGCACCGTGTCTACCACACAGAAGATCCCCGAGCCACGCACCTGCGCAAGATGTCTGAGGATTTGGGAAAGTCGAACGGTCAGGCCAAGTGGTTCGAAATGTCGCATGCCATCGAACTATTCGTGAAAGCCGAAAAGAAGCTCAACGCCAACGTCGATTTTTATTCTGCCTCGACCTACCACACCCTCGGAATTGATGTAGACCTGTTCACCCCAGTCTTCGCCGTATCGCGAATCAGCGGATGGACCGCCCACGTAATCGAACAACTCGACGACAATCGCCTCATCCGTCCCCGCGCCGAGTACATCGGCCCACCCTACCCGCAACACTGGGTGCCAATGGAGAAGCGCTAGCGTAGGCGCGGGCTTCTGCGACCGCGCGGCACTGAAGCAGATGGGAAACGAATGTCCGCGGGCTTGCCCTTTTCTCCCTACGGATGATAAAACTACTTAACTCGCCGAAGAGGACAGACCCCTCCGAGAGGTTCCCTTGAACTGGAAACTGGGTTTCCAGCAGGCCTTAGTAGAGGGAAACGTAAGCCTACGAAACGGCATCGATTAAGCGCCAGCCTCGGGCTGGAAGCTGGATGGCACCGCCGCAAACCGTGGTTCCAGCAGAAATTCGGGTTACCAGGAGTTTCTGCCATGCCCGCCACAACCGCCAGCCAGCGCATTTTTATCGCATCCCTGGCAGAGTCCGTTGGAAGGGAAGTCGTTCTTCGAGGCTGGGTCTACCGGCTGCGTGTCCTCGGGAAGACCACTTTCGTAGTTTTGAAAGACTGCTCCGGAGAAACCCAATGCGTCGCCGCCTCCGAGTCGCTCCGAGAGTTTCATCTTAAATCGGATGACTCTATAGAAGTCCACGGACGAGTGCGCCTCGACGTCCGCGCCAGAGCTGGCTACGAGGTGGACGTCCTGCAATGCCGGGTATTGAACCACTCGGGCCAGAACCTTCCATTCAATTCGGCCTCCGATCTCGACTCGGTCGGCGCAGAAACCCTGATCGAATATCGTCCGCTGGCTCTGCGCAACGATGCGGTTGGCAATGTTTTCCGCATTCAAGCGGCGTTGCTCAGATTCTTCCGCGAATACTTAACCCGGAACCGGTTCACCGAAATCATCACGTCCAAAATCGTCGCCTCCGGCACCGAGGGCGGCACGAATCTCTTCGAGGTCAAATACTTCGACCGCGTCGCCTATCTGGCGCAGAGCCCGCAGTTTTATAAAGAGCACGGCGTGGCCGGATTCGAGCGCGTCTACGAAACCGGACACGTCTATCGCGCCGAACCCCACGCCACCAGCCGTCACCTGACCGAATATTATTCGCTCGATATCGAATTCGGTTTTATCGAGGGACCCGAGGAAGTCATTCAATTAGAGCGCGAGTTGCTGACCTATATCTTCAAGCGTTTGAACGAAGCCTACGGGCCGATGCTGCAGGCATATCGAGAACAGCTGTTACCGCCCATGCTGGAAGTACCATGCTGGGAGTTCAACCATTGCCTCGAGCTGTTAAAGAGCAGATTCAAGCGCGCTGACCTGACGGACGATCTCGATCCCGAAGCAGAGCGCCAGCTGTGTCGTCTCGCCGAAGCGGAGACCGGAGTTCCAGCTGTGTTTGTTCTCGGCTTCCCGCTATCCGGCCGCCCGTTCTACACTGCTCCGCGGGGATCAACAGGCGCTGCCAACAGCTTCGACCTGCTGTTTCACGGAGTAGAAATCACGACCGGTGGCCAAAGACTGCATCGCCGCGAAGATCTCGAAAACGCCCTACGCGGACGAGGCATCGATCCCGAGAAGTTCGAAAGCCATCTCCGAATGTTTGAGACGGGAATGCCTCCGCACGGAGGCTTCGCGATCGGACTTGAGCGCCTGACCGCCCAAGTCCTGAATCTACCCAATGTCCGGCAAGCAGTGCTCTATCCCCGTGATCGGTACAAGTTGACTCCCTAAGAAGGATGCTTTTCCGAGAACGTAGGCCTCGACACTGAGAACCGAGGACTGGGCACTGACAACTGCCTTTTCATTGTCCCGCTGGCCTTGAGGTCCCATTTCTTGCCCGAGTCACGCGCCGCCTGCCTGCGGGCGTAGAATAAAAGCAGGAATTCTATGCGCCGGGTCTATCTCGACAACAATGCCACCACTCCGGTGCTGCCCGAGGTTCTCGAGGCCATGCGGCCTTACTTTGCGGAGCACTTCGGCAACGCGTCTTCCATCCACCATCACGGCCAGGAAACGCGGGCGGCAGTCGAGCGCGCACGCGAATCGGTGGCGGCGCTGCTCGGGTGCCGGGCCTCTGAAATCGTCTTCACCAGCGGCGGCACCGAGGGCGACAACCTCGCTATCTCCGGCTTGACCCGCGCCGGCGACCACGTAATCAGTTCGACCATCGAGCATCATGCGGTTCTGAACTCGTGCAAGCATCTGGAAGCGATGGGATGCGAAGTCACCTACGTGCCCGTGGATGGCCGCGGCCTGGTTGATCCCGACGACGTTCGCCGCGCCTTGCGCCCGAACACCCGGCTCATCACCATCATGATGGCCAACAACGAAACCGGCGTCCTGCAACCCGTCGAGGAGATTGGCAAGATCGCTGCCAAAGCCGATGTTTATTTTCACACCGACGCGGTACAGGCGGCAGGGAAGGTGCCAATCGAAGTAAAACGTCTCGGCTGCGACCTGCTCTCGATCTCCGGACACAAGCTGCATGCTCCACAAGGAGTCGGCGCAATCTACGTGGGCAAGGGAACCGTCCTTCAGCCAATGTTTTACGGCGGAAGCCACGAGCGATCGCGCCGTGCGGGAACTGAGAACGTTCCGGGGATCATCGGTCTCGGCAAGGCAGCGGAACTCGCCAGAGAAGCGTTCGAGCGAGGCGACCTGGCACAGATGGCGGCCATGCGCGATCGCATCGAGCAGACAATGCTTTCCGAGGTAGACGCCACAGGCGTAAACGGAGATGGCGCTCCCCGCGTTCCCAACACAACAAACATTCATTTCGACTACATCGAAGGCGAAGCCCTGGTGATCGCGCTCGATTTGAAGGGCCTCGCAGTTTCAACCGGAGCCGCCTGCTCGTCAGGAGCAATCGAGCCCTCCCACGTGCTCACCGCCATGGGCTTGCCCCCCGAGATAGCCCGCGCCAGCCTCCGCTTCAGCCTGGGCAAACAAAACACGCCCGATGACATTCAATTCGCTCTCGACCTCGTCCCCCAAATCGTAGCCCGCCTCCGCGAGCTCTCGCCGGTTTACAATAGGGCAGCTATTAGCTACTAGCTCCTAGCTTCTAGGTGCGACTGTCGCTTCCGATTCTTTCCGATCAACAAGCGAACTATCCGCACGCAGGATATAGAAAGGTTTTGCCAGGAGCTAGTAGCCAGAAGCTAGGAGCTATGTCCTCAAAGACCATCGCCGTAGCCATGTCCGGCGGAGTCGATTCCTCGACCGTCGCGGCCATGCTGCGTGCCGAGGGAAACGACGTCGTCGGCCTGACCATGCAGCTCTGGAATCAGCGCCGCCTGGCAGGACATCCCGGCATGCCCGAAGCGGTGCAAGGCCGCTGCTGCTCGCTCGATGACGTCTACGACGCGCGCCGTGTCGCCGAGACTCTGGGCATCCCTTATTACGTGGTCAATCACGAAGACCGCTTCGAGCGCGATGTGGTGCAGCCCTTCGTTGAGGAATATCTGTCGGGACGAACACCCATCCCTTGCAGCCTTTGCAACAACCACTTGAAGTTTGATCAGCTATTAATTGTGGCGCAGCAGATTGGCGCGGAAGCGCTGGCGACCGGCCACTATGCTCGGGTCGAATTCGATGAGAAGCGCGGCCGCTGGCTGCTCAAGCGACCGGCTGATTCGTCCAAGGACCAAACCTATTTTCTCTTCGGTCTTACACAGGATCAGCTTAGCCGCACCCTGTTTCCCCTCGGAGAACTGACCAAGCCGCAGGTTCGCGATCTGGCCCGCCATCACGGGCTGGCTCTCGCCGCTAAGCCGGATTCCCAGGAAATTTGCTTTGTCCCCGGAGGCGATTACAAAAAGTTTCTCGATGCCTACCTGGCCGAGCGGGGCGACTCTCTGCCCGATACCGCAGGCGAACTCGTGACCACCGACGGACAAGTGATCGGCGAGCACAATGGCATCCACAACTTCACCGTTGGTCAGCGCAAGGGTTTGGGCGTGGCCACAGGCTCGCCGCTGTACGTCATTCAGATCAACGGCGACCAGCGTCAGGTCGTGGTCGGCAACCAGGAAAAACTCTACTCGCGAACCCTGCGCGCGCGCCGGGTAAATCTGGTGTCAGTCGACGACCTACGCGAGCCGATGCGCGTTCACGTGAAGATCCGTCATCGTCACGAGGGTGCTCCTGCGGTCTTAGAAAAGGCGAGCCGCGACGAAGTGCTGGTAACGTTCGACGAGCCGCAGCGCGCCATCACACCGGGTCAAGCCGCCGTCTTCTACGACGGCGATGTCGTGGTCGGAGGCGGCTGGATCGCTTGATGGGAGCGCGTTAATTCCCAAGGCAACCGAATAGCCCGCAGCAAAAAAGGCAGCGCAAACGCGCTGCCTTCTCTCTATCCACGCAATACTAAATAAACATCTCGTCCTGCGGTACCGGAACGCCATTCCGCTTGCGTCTTCCGCCGAAGAGGAAATCCAGTCCCGAGGTGATTCCCTGGACCAATCCCGACAACTGTCGAACCGGCGAAACCACCGTCTTGTGCACCATATCGGTCGTGCTCTCGACTCGATCCAAGGTGCGACTTAACAATTCGTCAGCCCGGATCACCTGCAACCGCGTGCGGTCGATGGCGTCATTGACCGTGGCATCGAGGCGCTCGATTTGGGCGCGAACCAGCGTGCTCGACTCGCTCACGTTCGTGACCAGAGTCTGCAGATGCGGGCGAAACTCCACCAGCATGGAGTGCACGGTCTCAGCCGCCGGAAGAACTTTGGTCCTGACCTCCGTGGCCAGCGTTTCCATGCGCGCCGCGCTTTGCCGTAGGGCCAGGTACATGGCCACGAGAATTCCGGCCTGGATAACCACGGCCGCCGCAGTACAGCCGATGAAAATAGGTAGATAATCCATAAGCGTTCCTCCGCCTTACGGCGCAAAAGCAAAGCGCGGCGGAGAATTCATGAATCAGGGATTCTGTGGGCCGCCACCCTCGGCAGCCGTTGCTTCCTGATACGCCTGTCTTCCGGCTTCATACGCCGAGCGGAACTGCTCCTTCTGCTGACTCAGAACCTCGCGGCCGCGATCGGCCCAAGTGGCGGCTTGCTCGCGCGCCTGCCGGGCACGATCACGAACGAACTCACGACCGTCTTCGGCTCGGGATCGTATCGCCTGCCTCGTTTCGTCGCCGGAACGTGGAGCATACAGAACCCCGGCGGCGGCGCCGATCCCTAACCCTGCAAGGAACCAAAGCAAACTATTGCTGTTATTGTCCGACATAAACCAACCCTCCCACTCTCTCGCGCTAATCGGATGGTAGCACCCACATTGGCGAAATACAATTCGAGCCATATCGCGGCCATTTGCAACCATCGACCTCGATGGATCGCAGTGGCTCTTCCTTGATGACTCGATCCATAGTGCCCCGCGCTTTTGGGTGGCGCAGCGCTTCAGCGCTGCGATAACGACCTCGAATGAATAAAGGGGTCTTAGCCCCCGGAACATCCATTTTCGCGCAGCCATGCTGAAATCGCTTGCCGCAATAGCTCAAGAATCCCTTGTGGACTTTCCCTCGAAGCGAGACAATATCCGCTTGCGGCAGAGGAACGCGCATGTCACAGAAGTATCGCCAACACGGATATCAAGACCGAGGCAAAGACGAAGAGCGCCAAAAGCAATCCACCGAAAGGCCGGTCAAGAAAGAAACCTTCGGCCCGCGCGCCCTGCAGATGCCGGGCACGCATACGGTTTCGCGTTGCGCGCAATGCGGCACTCTGCTGACTTCGATAACCGAACCCATCGGAAAATGTCCGAAGTGCGGCTTCGAACTCCACTCCTGCCGCCAGTGTACGTACTTCGATACCTCGAGCCGCTTCGAATGCACCCAACCCATCCCCGAGCGGATCCCGCGCAAGGACGAGCGCAATCAATGTACGTTCTATTCCATGCGCGTCCGGGTAGAAAAGGAAACCTCCACCCCAAGTTCAGCCCGTCCCATGGATGCCCGAACGGCATTCGAGAATCTCTTCAAGAAGTAAACCGCGTAGCGCGGACACTCTGTCCGCGCGTGGCCGCGAGTAACCAGACGCGGCCAATTCTCAACGATTCCTATCGTCCGGTTGCGACTGTTATCCCTCCAAGCCTCGGAGCTTCCGCGCCTGATGTGTTGCGACCGGCTCGAACAAACTGAGGTTGAAGTCGCGATGAAACATCTTCAGGCCGGAGCCTTTCAGGACGCTCAAAAATTAACGCCCGCCTCAAGCACTACCGTCGGATCGGTAAAGCCCGCATTAAAAATGTACGTCGTGAATTCCCACTTCTTATGCGAGACGCCGACCAGGAACCCGCGCTGCACATCGAGACTGGTGTGGAAAGCCTTCGTGCGCTCCGCCACCAGGCCCACGCGAAACCACGTTAGCGGTGAGTACGTAAGTTCCGGCCAGGCGGAGTAAAAGCTTCCAGATTTATGCGTCGTGTCGAATACATATTCATTCGAGATCGACAGCTGGACCTTCTTATAGGTCAGCGAAGCCTCGCAACCGGGCGCGATCCCCGTTGTTCTTCCGAAAACTCCGCCAATCATCGGCGTGACATCGAAGACCAGCTTCTTGCCGGCACTAAAGTTATAGCCGACCCACAACGACCCCGTCCTCAGGTTCTCGTAGTTGTAGCGTGCTTCCAGGTGCAGCCAGCTGCGGTTCGCCGTGAAAACTGGATCCACATAGGACTGACTGTTCGGAATGATGTAGCCATCGACGGTAAGGTTATAGGCCCACGGGTTTTTGGCAGCATCAGCAGGATTAGACGGCGCACTGCTCGCCGTTCCCTGGCTCAGCGCCTGCCCACCCAGGAGGACAACCACGGCAAGCACTCCGAGTTGTTGCATAGGTTTCAGAATGCGATCGTGACCGATGTCGTGGCTCATCCGCCCAGCGCAATGGCAACACCGACCAGCGCCAAGCCAACCAGCATCGCGCAGCCTCCCGCCAGATAGCGGTTGACGCCTGCGAATCTCCCCCACATGAACCCTGCGGCGAACAGCGATGCGATCAGCAAGCCAAAAATCAGGAACGGGATTATCGCCGGGATTACCGACGCCAGATCGATCCAAAAGATGGCGGCCATCCCATAGAAGTCATGTTTGGTAATGCCTGCCTCAGGTAATTCGATCCGTGAGACGACCGGCAGCATTGCTCGAATAATGCGCGTGCGTTCCTCCGCGCTCGTCACCGGTTCAAGCAATGGGTCGAGTTGGCCGCTAATGGCCGAGAATGCCACGCTCTCATTGGGAGCATTTCTGACGTCGCTAAGGAAGCGCAGACGCTGGCGGCGACCGGTCAAGGCACCCATCACGTACAAGGCACCATCGATGACGCCCCAGGCGAGGTTACAGCCGAGAGCGGCAATCAACAAGTGGCGTACTCCATGTTTTCCTTCGCCCGCCGCCAACCCCCCGATGAGGGTGAAGTCGAGCACCATGATCAAGCCACACAGCACTTCTTGCAATCGGTCTGCCGGATTCAGATACTTCTCGGCGAACCGCGTTCTTGACCGAGAAAAGGCCAAACTTTATTCTCCCGAAGTTTTTTTCCAGCCTGTCATTGTGATTCTTGGTGCTCCGGCGCACCGGCGGGGAGCGATACGATCCTGCGCGCATAGAAAGCAATGCCGGGCATCGCGCTGAGTCCGTGGGCAAAGATGCTAAGCAGCACAGTCACCATAACCGCAGAACGAATCGTCGGCTCACCCGGGAAATTCATCTCCTGCTCCAGATAGACCAGACCGAGAACAATGGAAGCCAGACCGCGCGGGCCGAACCAGCCCATGAAAACTACGCTGGCCGGGCTGAGGCGCGTACCGATCAGCGCGATTGCCACCGGCAACATCCGCACCACCGTCAGGCTTAGCAGAGCATACAACCACGACGCCGTGCCGAACTGCGGCCAATCCCGCACCGCCGCCATGCCAAACAGGAAGAACACGCCCAGGTTCAGCAACTGTCCCCAGTCCTCCGCGAACTCTCCACTGTGCTTGCCGGCGTCTTTGAATCCGATCTGCACCGCCACACCGGCGACAAACGCCGCGATGAACATGCTTGCGTCCACCATTTCGGACGCTACCAGGCAGAGCAGCGGCAGCGCAACCACGCCGATTTGTTCGAACGGTTCCGCCGTCCACTGCTTGCGGCGCGCGAGGCCCAGCAACCATCCGCCGGCAAGGCCGATTGCCAACCCGATGAGCGCGCCAAAGCCGAGCTGCTCCACAATGAACTGCATCAGGCTGGCCGGTCCACCTTCGATTTTCGCGGCCGCGATGGCGATGAAAAACAGTAGGAAGGGAACGGAAAGTCCGTCGTTGAGACCGGCTTCCACATTAAGTGCCTCGCGGATACGCATCGGCACCCGCGGACTGTTCACAATGATCTGTCCCAGTCCGGCGTCGGTCGGCGCAAGGATCGCGCTCAGAATCCCCGCTTCCCAGATGGACAGATGCGAAACACCAGCCGGGCGGCAACCGCCCCCAGAAAAATCGTCAGCAACATGCCCGCGCTTAGCAACCGCGCCGGCAGGTTTCGAATACCTCGCAAAACGTTCAGGTCGGTGCGGCTTGCATCCCTGAAGAGCAGCATCACCAGGCCGAGTTCAGCAATCCGGAGTGCCAGGTTCGCTGTGAACCCGGCTCTCAGAATCCCTTGCAAGGCGGCGGGAAACATCAACATTCCCCCGACCGTGAAAACAATCGGCGCGGTGACAACCGTCCGCTCCAGCCGCCGCGACACCAGACTAAAGAGGAACAGGAGTGAAACGAAAAAGGCTAGAGGCACCATCGCCGTCCCCTTACAGCCCCAGGTATGACGTTCCCGGGTACCTCAGTCACACAGAAGGAAGCAAGCGTGGTTGCCTGTCTCCTTACCACCCCTCCGCCACCACTTGGTGCTTGCGGTCTTTCTTGAAGTGCTTTCCCATAACTCTCTCGCGGGTCAGGACGGAATGTGAAAAGGAGATTCTACGCTCTTGACGGCCCTACCACCGGGCGGCGCCGTGCCGAGCGGGCCGGATATTTATTGAACTTTCAACATCAATGCCACGCGAACGTGCGCGTCAGGTAAGTGAGCTGCCTCACATCTCGCGGTATAAACGCGTAGCGCCTGGCTTCGCAGTGAGCGTAAGTTAACGGAATTCGTCCTTCTCCCGCCCAACCAGCGGTTTTGCGCCCCATGGCCCGACTCTATCAACAACGATCGAGAAAGTGGCGATCGCTTTATCGATCGTGTCACTCTTTTCCCAGGTAGCCACTAATCATCGGTTCTCCGCCGCGGGCGCGGGCGCGCGCAGCGTCCAGCCACACCACTCGCCGAACTGGATCATGTCGGTTGAGTTGAACACCTCCACCTTCGGCTTCAACTTTATGTCGCGCAGTCGCCGGACATAGAGCGCATCATAATGTTGTTTTTGGTGTTCATTTCGATCAAGAATTAGCGAGTACGTCCGTAACTACCGGTCTGATGCCACACTGAAGTATTATCTTGCCAAATCATCCGCCGGAGAGTCCTATGCAGCGAGTTGCTCGAAAAGGTTTGTGCATTGCTCTGCTGATCGAAGCTCTGCTGATCGGCAGCACGGGTTACGGGCAGTCCCTAGGCGATGCCGCGCGCGCAAATCGCAAGCAGAAAGGCGCCGCCCCTACCAAGGTCCTCACCGGTGATGACCTCGTCCCAACATCAACACCAGAGGTAATTCAACTGATTCCCGGTTCAACTTCTACAGGACAAGGAACGCTGGTCGCACCCGGGAGAGGAAAACATAGTTATCGCGTCATCCTGTTGGATGCAAGCCGGTTTGTGAATGGAGGCACAATCCATATCACGATCACCGTCGGTGACGGGGAATCCGAGGCATCTTTTGATTTGTACCCACAGAGTCTTCCGCTACCTTCAGAGGGATTCCCCAACTCTCTAGCCAATGCCGTCAATATACGCAGCGCTTCCGGCGCAAAGATCACTTATCGTTTTTCCCATGGAACAGTGTTCCAATTCGGCGCCGAGGGTAGCTGGAATTCAAAGGCCGGAGCCACGAATAGCTACAGCTTTGTAGTCGATGTGGGCAGCTAATCTAGGCAATCACCCGCATGGTCGATCGCTCTTGATCCGCCTTCGCAG
>Ga0209275_10000265_pt1 | contig 19184 bp, 14 predicted proteins | sample HubBroMetageREF2_FD_188344 | JGI IMG/M metagenome (GOLD analysis project Ga0209275, IMG submission 188344) | Reference soil microbial communities from the Hubbard Brook experimental Forest, New Hampshire, USA - Hubbard Brook CCASE Soil... | ecosystem: Environmental > Terrestrial > Soil >... | reverse complement strand
GAATGATCCAGCCCCAGATAGAGTACTGGGATTCGGTCACGCCGATCGTAGAATCGACCAAGTTCTTGCGCGGTCTTTCTTGAATAGCCGACAAGTGTCGTATGGCGATCGATACAAGCGCGCCGTTCCATCCAATTCGCTACGGCGTAGTAAAGCTTGCGATGAAGTAGCCGCGGCCAGTGCGACACCGGGCTTTGAAACAATCTCATCCCTGGTTGGACTTGGCGGACATATTCGGCGAACACGATGTGGACACACATTACATCTGCGCCGAGGAAGTTCGCTCCGGAGCTGAAGACAAGATCGTGACGCACGCCGCGGAAGTGGCGGTCCCAACCGATGCAGAAACGATTCGCTGCAAGCCACCACAAAAAGTTCAAGAGATGTGGACCTGGCAATTTCGGGATACGATGCCATGTGAACTTCAAGAGACCAACATCCTCGACACGTTGACTGTAGATGTGGATCTCGAAGTCCTGCGGTAGATGCATCAACCATTCGAGCATGATTCGCTCGCTACCGTGGCGCTTGTCGAGAAACGGTGAGATAACCGCGATGCGGGGTTTTTGCTTAACGGCATTCACTCCATCCGCTCCTCCCGCATTGTATTGTGCGGCACATGTTGTGCGGCCCGCGGACTGACACAACGCCCGGCCGTTGGTCCGGAGTGCCCACATAGGGCAGGTGTCCCCCGCGCTTCCTCAAAACTGGAATCCACCCCTGCGCGGTCTGCGCGAACCAACCACAGTCGGTGCTGGCGCACTAACTAGCACATCAGGCAATCGGAAGAGCATACCGACCAGCAGCCACAGATATACGTTGGAGATATAGTTCTCATAAGGTGCGAGACCTGCATAGGTGAACACATAGAGGAGCACGAACGCGTACCACATAATCGCGAACGCGATCGGAAAGAGGCGTGTGTCTCGCAGGCCTCGCACCACCTTCCAGGAGTAAAACAAAAGCGACGCCGTCCAGAGAATCCACAGCACGGGAGCCACAATTCCCATTTCGATAATTAATTGGCCGTAGCCCTCTTCGACGGATATATTCAGCGGGCGCGTCCCGAGGACCTTGGCGACATACTGACCGCCTAGGGACGCGGTTCCTATGCCATTTCCAAGCAGCCAATTGGGTTGCCTAAATGCATCGAGCAAGTTTTGGATAGGGTAATTCCAGCTGCGGTTCACTCCTTCATACGCGGAACTACTGGGATTGAGAGTCTCTGAATAGAAAGCGATTCGTGAGCCGGCTTCCTCGGGAAAGAGCAAGACGAGTGCCCCCAGGGCAAGCGCCGCCACAATAAAAGAGCGGCGGATTGTTCGAACTAGCCGGTGCGCCTCTCCCCATCGCCAGGGTGCTCCCCAGAGAAATGCTGCGGAAAGGACCAGAGCACTTGCCACGACGCTAACGAACGCACTCCGAGAGCCGCTCAGCACAGTTGCTACCGCCAGTGCGCCGACTACGGCAAATACAAGTCTCCGATGGCTGGTGGTGTGCAGTAAGAAATAAGCGGCTGTGCCCAACACGAGGATAAATGCCCAAATCAGGTATTCCGCGAATCGTCCCGAGCTCACAAATACCGAGTCCGGAAGAGAAAGAATTAGACCGGACAACGGGCTGACCTTGTAGAGGTTTCCCAAATCCTCCAACTCGGGAGCCAATTTCGCAGGATTTAAGAATGTATTGCCTAAGATCGCTTGGAAAATTCCCAATGTGGCAATCAAGCCTGCCAGGACCGCATTGACTACCAAGAACTTTCGCAAGTCCCTGTCTGTACCTACCAGAGCATATCCCACGAACATAAGGGGAACATAATAGAAAAAAACCTTGAACCCAAGAAGGCTATATAGAATGTGAGGTGAGTTGGGATTGAAGACCTGAAGCACCCCTAGCCAGAAAAAGAGGCTCAGAGGCAGCAGGAACGGCGGCCGAAACCTTTTCTCACGACCACGCCTCAGCTCGAAATAGAACGAGACATACACAAACGCCAGCAAGATGTCCTTGCCGAAGAAAAGTGCGAGGTTGTTACCCAGATACTTCCGGGCAAGGTCTTCGAACATCATCCAGACGAAAAATAGATAGAAGCCAGTGCGCCAGTTCCGCAATGTTGCGACCGCCACGGCACATCCCGCAACTCCCAATGCAATAAATGTGATCGACTGCATGTCATCGTTGACGATCTTCCCGCTTATTTCCCAAGCGATCCATAGTCCGAGAGCAAACAAGCTGATACCGATCAGAGGCTGGTTCCTCATCGCAGGGATGCGGGGATTTAGCAACTTCTTTTCACCCTAGTCGATTTTGAAACGTTGAATCACAGATAGCGTCTCGGTACACACAATTGCATTGTATAACAGCACGACGATCTCGGAGTTCGGAACTGGAACGAGTGTCAGCTGAATCGGCCATCGAGGCGTGGCATCGCATTTATCATCCACTGCCGCAGGACGCGAGTCTTCTTCTCAGTGAAAATGGACATGAACCAAGCAAGACTGATCGTGGCCGTGCCGATGATCGCACCGTAACCGAGATGCGCCACATCCGGCTGCCATCTCGGTGGCGGCACCATCCACGCCCGAAGCAAGAGCAGGAAGGGAAAATGCAACACATACAGAGTGTACGAGAATCCGGCGATCGTTTGCGCGGTTCGTGGGTAGAACCCGTGTCCGGTTCCAATGTCCATTTGAAGGACACCGAAAAGAAACAGACCGAACGCGATTCCCACCCCAAGGTCGCTTCCGAGTACCACTGAATACCCGGTTCGCGCCGCTCCCAGACAAGCGGAAAGCACAAGCGAAGAGACAAGAAAGTAGAGGATCAACCGTCTCTTTTCCAAAAAACCGCAGTTGGAAAAGGCGAGCACCAGAACAGCTCCGGCCAACCAGATCAGGAATCCCACCAATATTTCCGGTCCCAGGAAGATCGCCAAGAAAATCGCGAGAGCCGTAAGTAGGACCGCGCGGTATCTCGAATTCACTCTCCAAGCCACTGCTGCGGCCAATGCTACGGGAAACAAAACGTAGTACCAAAATTCGTTGGCCAAACTCCACAACGGTCCGTTGGATCCGAATGTGGGGCAAAGGATGGTCTGCAGAAAAAGGAGGTTACCGAAAAAGATTCCAGGCGTAACCCGATTCTGTGCAATGGCAGCGCCGAAACCCTCTAAGGGCCGTGAGTAGAGGCCTGTGGACGCAAAGTTGAAACTGCCGATTTTGTCCCAGACCCATCCGAGTAGAAGTGCTGGAATCAACACTACATATAGCCGAGACGAGCGATCGATCGCGTACTCGCGCCAGGACCAATGCCCAGATAACCGTCTACTTATGATAGCCGATGATATAAAGAACCCACTCAGAACAAAAAATACCATCACGGCCTCATGTCCGAATCCAGTAAAGAAATAGAGCACTCTCAACCACGGGCTGTTGTGCTCAATGTGTTGGAAGTCCACGAAGAAAAGCGCCCGCAGATGGCCCCACATCACCGCCCAAGCCGCGAGCCCACGAATCAAATCTAGATGTGCAGAAGCCGCTGCGCTGAGGGTCCGCGGTTCCAGTCTTGGGAGCCCACGCGGTCGCAACACCCGCGCCGAGTCAGCAAGCACGCCCGTAGCGGTCTCGTTGATTTTATCTGCTCCGAAAATATTCGCACGCTACCCGCACTACCCGAAAACCGCGTCGAGAACGGCAACGCGCCAGCGGTTCCTGCTTCAGCAGAGCTAAGAAAATCTGGCTGGGACCTTGGATTCTAGCATGTAGGGCACGCAAGTTGATCGCAGACTGGCGAATGAGATGATTGACCTTTTCGGAAGTTCGACACCTCACTGCCACAGACCTCGGAACTTCTGGGGTGCTTACGCGCCTGACTCGCGTGCTAAAATAACGGTGTGATCGTCAACTTCGGATGTGGCGCCAACCCTGCACCCAGCACTTCAAGTAGTATCAACATCGACGGGAGCTTGACAATATTGTTAGCCCGACTACCTTTGCCCGCTGCAGCTTTCGGGTCGCGCGCTGATTTCGTTCGAGTGATTCGCTCGAGCCAGATCCGATACGGAACCGCACGCCACCTGAAACTGCCGGAGGGGTCCTTGGAGGGGTTTTATGCCTCCCATGTGCTAGAGCATCTGTCGACCCGCGAGTGCGAAGACCTGCTGCGGCGCGTGCGCACTTGGCTAAAGCCCTCTGGCGTCTTACGAATCGTTCTTCCGGATTTGATGCGCTTCGCCCGATCCTACGTAGCGGGCGCCACCGAGGCTCCAAAATTCGTGGCGAATACCGGGCTGTCAGCTGACGGTCGACATCGGTGGGAGATTCTACTCGGTCATTCCCAGCATCGCTGGATGTACGATGCCGCATCGTTCTCGCAGGTGCTTGCTAGACTGGACTTTCGTGAGATCAAAGAATGTGAGATGGGTCAAGGCCGCTCGCCAGCCCTGAATTGCCTCGATATTCCATCGCGTCAAGCGGAATCCTTCTATATAGAGGCCATCAAGTAAGATTGGATCACCGCGGACTTCTCAAGTTCTTTCGCACGGCACTATCTACGTAGAGTCAGGTATCAACCCCTCTTTTTATCCATCTGAAGGCATCTTCGTTTGATTGCCGCGCCCCGCTGCCTCACCAATAGCTTGAATGAGCGCGGCGACGTATTGGGTAGGTGACCAGCTGATCATTTTCTCCCGGACTGCTTCTCTCATGTTGCCTAGAAGAAAGCGATCATTCAACGTCCGTCGCAGCAACTCCGAAAGTACAACGATATCACCGCAGGGAAACACAAAACCCGTCCTGCCCTCATCGATCAAGTCAAATCGAGCTCCTACGCGATCACTAACGATCACCGGACAGCGACACAACATGGCTTCGTTGACCACCAATCCGAACGGTTCGTACTCCGAGGGCAACACAAGAATATCAGACGCCGCATAGGTCTCCGGCAATCCGGATTGATTCACAAATCCAAGAAACCGAACCCTTTCAGCAATTCCTTGCGAACTGGCTTCGGATTCGAGCTGGGGGCGCAGCGTTCCATCTCCCGCAAATACCAGATACGCATTCAGGTCCGCGATTCTTGCGAATGCTTGCAGTAGATCCTGGGGCCGCTTCCACGGTTGCAGCTTTGCGGAAAAAAGTATGACGACCGCATTTTTGGGAACATTCCACCGGGCTCGCACGACCGTACGATCCGCTCGGTCCGCCTGTTCTGTCCACCATTCGTTATTCACACAAAAAGGGGTGAGCGCTATGCGACTTTCGGGAATTCCCAAGGAACGCATCATCGCCGCACCGCCGCTCGATACGACGATCACTGCGTTCGCAAGCCGAAACAGGCGCGGCCATAGCCGTGTTTTCACCCACCGTTTCCACCGTTTGTGATCGCGCGACGCGAGATCATGCGCGTCGGTGCCAAACAGAATACTCGTGCCGTTCCATTTAGCGGACGCGATCGCAATCCAGAAAGTCGCGCAAACATACCCGGTGAACAAGACGATGGCGTCAAAGTTACCGCGAGAAATGAGCCGCCAGATCCCTGGATTGAAAAGGCCGAAAAACGAATCTAAACGGGGAGTCCACGAGAGGTTCGACAGGCATGTCCACGAATAACCTTCTAGGAGGGGGATGTCCCATTTCACCTGCACACCGAAATCGGGATCGAGACCCGCCTCGGTACCCTGCAGACTGCAATATGCAACTTCGATGTTAACTCTCGGGTCGCGGGCAAGAAGACGGAATATAGGCGTCGAATATTGCACGGGATGAGAGCTGACCAGGAGCACTCGAAGTGGCCGTGCGGTCATGCAGTCAAGATCATCCGATAGCGCTCCGCGATTCGGCTCCATGAAAAAAAACTCTTTTGAATATTTAGGTTAAGCTGGCGCAATTCCATCCACCGTTGCGGATCGCTCAGAACTCGGACGAGTCCGCGAACCAGAGCTTCGCGATCCTGACAGAACGACCATTCCACGCCTGCCTCCTGGAGAGGAGCACTGATTCGTTCCGCTCTATAGCCTACGATCGGAATTCCGCAAGCGATCCCCGCAATTGCGCTCCCGCGCTGAAGCGTGATGGCGTCTCGAACAAAGAGCAGTACGTCGGCGCACTCAAACTCACGAGCAATTTCTTCCGCCGGTAAGACTCCGCGTACAATGAGCTCCACATCGCATGTACCGAGAGCACTGGCAAGTTGTTCCCGAGCTGCGATCGATCCACGCCCTACCACAATCAGACGTAATTTCTTAAGTGTCTTGCTCGCTTCCTGCATAATTGCGGCAATCTCCGCGACCTCACGCGCCATCTCTGGAGCACCCGTCACCCCGAAAACGATCACAGTTTTCTGTTCGTCTGGAAGCGGAGGCGCGCGACGGCAAACCGCGGGCTCGGGAATGTTGGCGCCGATCGGAATGAATGCTGCTTTGGGTCCTTCCGCTCGAAGCCAATCAATTGATTGAAGAGGCACAGTAAAGATGCTCTTGGCTGCAAAACGGTAAAGTTCTTGGATAACCCAATCTTGACAGGCACCGCGAATGCGATCCTTCCAGCGCGAGCCTCCCTGGCGACATGGCTCGTGAAAAACGACTGTCACGCGCGCTCCGCCACGGCGAAGTAGCGCCAACACAACGAGTGCAGCAAATGGAAAGCCTCTGCGCGACCAACTGAGTGCGGTATATTGCAAAAGGACCCATTGGCCTCGCCAAGCGGAGCATTCGCGTGAAAGCTGCCTGAGCGCACTGATCCAACCTTTCTCAGTCCATTGCACTCGCGCCTGCCGCAGCTCAATCCCGTCCGCCGCAAGCGCACGCCCCAAGAAAACACAGTAGTCCTCTACGCCGTCCGTAGGCGTGTCAGGGCGGCCAAGCAGTGCCACTAAGGTAGGCATTTCGCTGTTCCTTCATTCGACGAGATTACCGGAAGCGCTATGGGCGTCCGCCAAAATTTACTACTGCTTTGCGGGGTCACGCGACGCTTTCCTTGCGCAGCACCAAACCATAGGTGTGTCCTCACCTTCAATCTTAAGAATCATTCCCCCGCACGCTTGTATCACCTCAGTGACGCTCTGCAAGGTCATTGCCGTACCATGCCAACTTTTTCCCGCCATGTCAGGATCGAATCCAAGCAACTGAGCGACAAACCGGCTTAGTGCTGGCAAGTGGAGTAACCAAATGGCATCTATGAATCTCCAGGCCAAACGTCCCTTCCAATTCATTGTGGGCGTTTTCATCCCGTTGAATTGGAAGAGGCATATCCCGGATTCTTTCAGAACGCGCAGGAGCTCACGAATATAACCGCACACGGCGTTGTCGTTCGGCAGGTGTTGCAATACAAGGTAGCTGAAAGCAAAGTCCACAGATTCGCTGCCGATAGCGCCCAGGTCTTTACCGTTTGCATGCATCCACGCGATGTTCTGGACCTTCGGCAGAATCTGCTGCGCCCGATCGATCATCTGGGCGGAAACATCCAAAGCGATCACTTGAGCAAACCGAGCAGCAAAGCTATGAGTCATCCGACCGGCACCACAGCCCAGTTCGAGCAATGTCTTGCCAGCAGGCGAGAAGCCGACGCGATCCAGCATGGGGTTTACCAGGCGTTCGTAGTCTTCCTCGCCGGAGTTTAAGAAAGTCGAGACATCCCAGTCTTTGCGCCAGGACGCGATGTAGTAGAAAGCGTCCTTGCGGGCCCGTGCGTCCCACTCCCGCCGCATGGATTCAACTTTGTTCACAACATTGCTCGTCGCATGGAGTTCGTCACCGCTCCGTTTTGCGATATTCGTCTGGCTGTGTCTTGTAGGACTGTCTTTGCCTCATCGCGACAACATTCCTTCGCAGCTCAGCCAGCCACGCACGGCCAATGAGCGCCCCGCTCTCAAGTGCGTACGCCACGTCGGACGTGGCGAAATGACGCCAATGTGCGCGCGCGCAATCGAACGCACGACTTGCGGCGTAGTAATCGATATAGTGGGTGCGGACGCGCCCTTCAGTCCATTTTCTAGCAGGCGCGAACTGCCGACCAGCATCGCTCTCGACCGTCCGCAGCAGCGTTTGTACGCGGTTGTCATACGTGTGCTCTCGTAGAACCTTTTCGCGAGATGTCTGCGCGATTCGTGCGCGCGTACATTCGTCATTGAGATACTGGCGAGCGAGCCCGACGATCTCATCCAGACGACGGTAACCGACGAAATGCACGCCTTCTTCAAAGCCGATTGACGTCAGCTCACTTGGGAGCCGTGTGATCAATAACGCCCCTGACGCCATTGCTTCGAACACACGCATGTTAGCATCTTGTGGATAATCATCTCTCGCTACATTGACTATAATTTTAGATCGGCAATACACTTGAGCGAGTTGCTCCGGTGAATGGAAACGGGCAAAGTCATTCATGCAAAAATGTCGTGATAGGCCATCGAGAACGAAGCGTCGATCCTTGTAGAGATTACCATCGGTGCGCCCAACCCATCCAACCTCGAATATTCGTTGCTCCTGCTGTTCCGAGAACAGTTCCGAGTCAGCCGCATGCGACCAAGTGATTACGCGGGGATGGCCTGCATTTCGAAACTGGGCCTCAAAGCCTGGGTGGAAAACGACAGCGTAATCGAATAGCATTGACCAACGAATCCGATGACCTGTGTAGGCATAGGTATCGGATTGGAATGAAATAGTTGGAATATTCACCTTCTCCAGACCCTCAGGTAGCAGCGCGTGCGCGGATTCGAGCCACACGATCATGTTCGGCATCTGCTGGCACTGACGGAGAAGGTCCTGGATATTTCCGTTGACGGGAAACCTATCTCCTGGGCATACGAGGTCAACACCACATCGCCGGAAAGCTCGTGCGAACAGTCCCGGTTCTTTGTGATCCCACGAGTCAGGTTCGCGGCACAGATACAAAATGTTCATATTTCCACCAGCGGTCAGAATTCAAGCGTAGGAAAACGCACCTTGAAAATCGGCGAACGAAAAGTCTATCTTACTTTATTCCCCCAAACGATATGGCCCGAAAGCGTGTGATTCGCCTCGCGACCAAAATTCGCGCCGATGTTCTCACTTTATTGCGTTGACTTATGAACCCGGAAGCGAGTGCACCCGGATCCAAACACGTCTCGGGCACCAGTGACAGACCGAACTCTTGTTTAGAACAATTTCACGCCCGAGCTGTCGCCAAACAAACGCCAGAATCCCATCGTTATTTGCAAGCTTGCGCTTCTGTGCCTGAGGGAACCAGTCGTTGTTCAATTCCAGTCGGCTGTGGCATCGGGTGTCAGTTCTATTGATTGTCCGAGTTCGATGGGGCGCTGGTCGCTTTCTGCAATATTAGGGTGGCCTCAGTTGTGCGAGGTGAATAGCCATGGCCCAAATGTAAAGTGACACCAGGGTTGACTAACCTCCTTGCCGACCTCGCAGGCGAGAACGGATCCACGCAGGAGCTCTTGGGAAAGCTCTCATCAAACCCCAATCCCGCTCAATCTCTCGCTTCATCAGGATGACCTGGTGGTGCCAATTGCGCTGCAGTCCGCGTTGCGTAAGTTTGTGCGTAGCATTTTCGATTGTATAGAGATGCCTCCATCCTCCAGCAAGCGCGTAATTCCTCGTTGCTTCCTCGCCGTCCCACACGCCCACTTTTCCGCCTGGATGGTGTGCGTAATCATGATTCTGGTGAATTGCGATTACTGAATCTGAAACGTCTACAACTGTTGCGCCGCTCGTCCGGGCATGCCAAATCAACCAATTATCCCAGCTCGTCCTCCCGATTGCGAACGGCTGCAGGCTGCTTCCCAGGCCTTTGCTGAAGACGAAGTAGTCAATCCAGTTGGATGGGCGCTGACGGTTCACCTTCAGCACGATATCCCGGAGCTCGCCATCCCAATTGGGCATGCCGAAATTCAAGGGATCGCAGATGTCCATGTCCCAGCGTTTCCCCACAATTAGGAATTTCGATCGCGATTCGCTGACAAGGTGAACGGCTCTGAAAAAATCATCCGTGAGGATGATGTCCGCATTTACATAACAAAGAACCGAATGACTCGAATGATCCTCAGCCTTTTGAAAGAAGTCATGAAGCAGCGGGGTGCCATACTCGTTGCGCATGACTTCAGGAAAATGAAGAATGCCGAGATCTCGCGCGACCTCTGCCGTACCTTCGTCATCGCCGAATAGGATGATTTCCGGATGCGGTTGCAATAGCGTCCAGCTTCGGATGGCATTCCGCTGTATCGTTGCAATGTGTCCTATGAACGGCTTCGGAATGGAGAAGATAGTCAGCATCCCGACTCCTGTGATTCCACGCCCGAAACCGCCGAACGCACAAGCTCCACGGCGTTTCCGATTCCGAGGCCAAGATATTTCAGGCCATCGACGTTCTCTAGATGCTTCAGCGCGCGCCAGCAATCCACGAGTGTGCGCTGCTGACTCTGACGTCCCCACTGACTGGCGGGAATTTTCGCAAACTCCTGCCAGGGTGTGGCCACAACGACGACATCGCCCTGGTCAATGCATTGCTGTGCCGTTTGGGCCATGCAAACTTTTTCAAGCAAGACCCGTGCTGAACTCGGGCCGCCGGCTGGATCGTAGGCAACCACCGCGACACCGCGCCTGGCGAGTTCTTGCGCCAGTAAAAAGCCGGTCGCTTCCTCAACCACATCTGTATCCGGCTTGTACGTGAGCCCAAGGATTCCCACGACGCCCCCTTTGGATTGTTCTTGAACAAGGTCAGCGAGCCAGTGCAGTTGCGAGCGGTTGAAGACGTCGGTAACCTCCGCGATGTCCGCTGGCGCGCCGAGCGTTCGGGCCAAAGCGGTCAGCGCCAAGTTGTCGCGCGGGAAGCAGGGGCCACCGTAGCTGACTGCGCCTCTTAAGTATTTCGGTCCAATTCGGCTGTCAAGGCCGAGCGCCGCAGTAACGACATCAACGCTGGCTCCGGGCAGCCTCTCACAAATCCGTGCTAGCATGTTGGCGAAGCTGATTTTGGTGGTCACATAGGTGTTTACCGAAAGCTTGGCGAGTTCGGCGTTGATGAGGTTCATACGAGCGATCGCAGGGGAGTTCTCGCAAACCTTGTGATAGAGCTGCTCGAGTATTTCGCCCGAACGCCGATCTGACTCACCTATGAGGACAAAATCGGGATTCAGAAAATCGTGGATAACGCTGCCCAGGGCAATGAATTCGGGGCCATAACAGAGACCGAACTCTTCCCCGCACCGCTTGCCACTAACTTCTTCAATAGCTGTTCGGACCGGACCGTCCGTCATGCCCGGCATGACAGTACTCGTAAGCACAACGAGATGAAATCCTAGCTTCGTGCGCAGAGCGCGACCGATGCTGTGACAGACAGGGAGCGCATAACGCAGCGAGAAGCCACCGCTGGGCTCGCTAGGCGTCGCCACGACGATAAACGTAATATCGGACGCAGCTACGGCCGCTTCGAGATCGGTCGTGGCGGAGAGCCGTTCCCCTGAAGCCCGAATCAATTCTTCTAGCCCCGGCTCGAACACCGGCGTACGGCCTTCCCTCACCGCTTCTACCTTGAGAGGATCAGCGTCCACCGCGATGACCCGCAATCCCTTGGAGGCCAGGCACGCCGCGAGCGGCGCTCCGAGCTTTCCTAGGCCAACCACGGAAATCGTCAGTTCCATGCTCCCCCTACCCGTTTGCTCTCGCCGCAGCGACTTTTCGTTCCCATTCTCGACGAGCGATGGGCATCCGCCAGCCAGTGCCGAAAGCGCGGTCGGTCACCTTAATGCCAGGCGCCGCTTGCTTCCGCTTGAATTCTGCAGACTTGATTCGCTCGAGAACTTGTTGAACCGTCTCCTCATCAAACCCCTGCGCGACGATCTCTCCCGCCGACTGATGATGCTCGATATGGAGACCGAGAATTGCATCGAGCAACTCGTACGGAGGCAGCGTATCCTCATCCTTTTGATTGACGCGCAGCTCAGCAGAAGGTGCCTTAACGAGGACTCGTTCCGGAATCTTATATTTCTCGCGATTAACCCAAGCCAGCCGGTATACCATTTTCTTCGGTAAGTCCGAAATCACCGCTAGCCCGCCCGACATGTCTCCATAAAGTGTGCAATAACCTGCGGCAATTTCTGATTTGTTTCCTGTCGTTAGCAGAAGCGCGCCGAACTTATTAGAAAGGGCCATCAACAGGTTTCCACGGATGCGCGCCTGAAGATTTTCTTCAGTGACATCACTCGAATAGCCTGTGAACGCTTCACGCAAGCTCTCTTCGAACGCCTGCATCGGCCTCTCGATCGGAATTGTTAACGTCCGGATACCGAGCCCATCGGCAAGCTGCAGCGCATCTTCGACGCTTTCCGGGCTTGTGTAGGGCGACGGCAGCAGAACTCCCAGTACGTTCTTGGCGCCGACCGCCTCCACGGCAATCGCCGCGGTTAGCGATGAATCCACGCCGCCGGACAGGCCGAGCAGAACGTGCTCGAATCCGCATTTGCGCACGTAGTCGCGTGTGCCAAGAACGAGCGCCTTCCAAATTTCCGCCTCGGACGAGAAATCATCGAGAGCGATATCTCCAGTCAGTTGCTCGAGATCGATCAGAACCAAATCTTCTTCGAAGGAGCGCCCGCGCGCGATTAGTTTGCCCGCTTTGTCGAAAGCGCAGCTTCGTCCGTCGAAAACAAGATCGTCATTTCCGCCTACTTGGTTCACATACAATAGCGGAATTCGGTGCTTCCCAGCGATGCCCCCTAGCATGTCCTCACGGAACTTCTGTTTGCCGGCGGTGAAAGGGGACGCGGAGAGATTGATTACACAATCTGGAGTGGAAGCAGCTAGTATTTCGATGGGATCCGTGTGATAGCGGCGTCGCTGCGAAAAATCGCGATCGTTCCACGCGTCCTCACAGATCGTCACGCCCAGCCTCCATCCTTTCAACTCAAGAATCGCCGGACCCGATGTGGGTTCGAAATAGCGGTCTTCGTCAAACACGTCGTAGGTCGGCAGCAGGCACTTTCGAAAACGCATCGCAAGCTTTCCATCTGCGAGCAGAACGGCTGAGTTAAAGAGCGCGCGGCCTTCGCTCGCGTCGTTCGGCTCAGCGACGCCGACGAGCACAGGACAAGCACCTCGAAGCTCGCGCGCAAGTTGTTCGAGGACTTCCCAGCTACGCTGGATAAAGGCGGGCCGTAGCAGAAGATCGCGAGACGGATAACCTAATAGCGCCAGCTCCGACGTAACGACGAGGTTGGCATTCTGTTCCGCTGCGTCACGCGCGGCGTCAGCGATTAGCGCGGCATTCCCCTCCAAATCGGCGACCGTGTAATTCCGCTGGGCCAGAGCGATTCTCATACTGCCTCCGCCGTCACACATAAATGCCACCCAATGCGCCGTTCAAGCCAGCGGAACGCGGTCTGTGGCATCCAGCGGAAATACAAGACCTTGCGATAGCGATACTTGACGTAGTCGGGGATGCAATAGGGAAAAATGTGGTCCACGGAAATCCCGGTTACTCGAAAGCCGGATCGCTCGCAAAGTTCTCGCAATTCGCGGCGAGTATATGTGTAAGTGATAGGGCAACCCGTCTGGGCTTCAGAATTCCTCGCTACGAGTTCGGGCAGTCTCCAAAACTGCCCCTTGCCCTCCGTCAGCAGAATCCATATCACTTTCCAGGCGTAACGGTGGTAGACCATGATTTTCAGCGTTGTCCCAGTCCGGGCATACTGTCGCAACTGCTTGAGCGCGATTTCTGGTCGTGGCGTGTGATGAATCACGCCAAACGAATCGATCAAATCGTATGGCTCGACCGGTACGAAACGACTGAGCTCCTCAGCATTCCCGGAAATGAACCTCACGCAGTCATGCATCCGATATACGATCGAGCGTGCGCGGGCGATCTCAAGCGATTTCTCCGATAGGTCTACAGCGGTCACTTGTGCCCCGTGCCGAGCGAAGTTTATCGTATCTGTGCCGATCCCGCAGCCGATTTCCAGCACCTTTTTACCGCGCCAGCGATCAAATTGCGCGAATTCAGGAATGTGTGGTTCCACGAAATACTTTCGGGCCTCGACTTCGTCGAAATACTCCTTCGTCCCGACGGGCTTCGGCGAGTGCCGGATGTTGCATGGGCGCCGGTCCCAATACTCCTTTACTCGGCCAATTTGGAGTTCCTCAGATTGCATGGCTTTTGCGTGAGTAACAATCTCGTGGTTTCTCAAATGCCCTGTACATTCTTCTGCGCAAGTCGACCGACGACCTCCGCTGCTCTTTCACTTGGGACAGCGACATAGTTTCCGTCATAGATGTTCACCTGTGGCATCAGTTCCAGGTTTCCGCCCGGAAGGATTCGGTACCAGAGAAAGTCACGTTCTTCGAGAAATCTGATAATTTCTTGGGCATCGTAGCCCCAGGGCCGTGTGCGAATGTCTTGAACCTCGGCCATTATCAAAGGGCGATAGGTTTGCTTGAGCATGCCTTCGGCACCTCGGAGAACATCCAACTCGCCGCCCTCGGCGTCCAATTTCACAAAGTCAACCCTGGTCACAGATTCTCGTCCGACGTATTGATCCCATGTGGTTACGGCTACTCGATGAGTCGTTACTGGCTCAGCTACGACCGGTGGACGTAGACTGTTGCAACCGGTCTGCGTGCCATCGACGACAAAAAACTCCGCTTCACCCGGTTTGCAACCAAGAGCGGCCGATTCAACGACGACGTTTTCACATCGATTAAGCCGCAAATGTCGCAGCAAGAAATAGCGCTCCCTTGGAGATGGCTCAAATGATATGACCCGTCCCGCCGCGCCAACCTTCTTCGACGCCATCAATGTGTAGTAGCCATGGTGCGCGCCAACGTCCAGGACGACCATCCCAGGACGAAGAACTCTTTCCACAAACCGGCATTCCCCATTTTCAAATGAGTCTGCCAGTATTGCGTTGCCGCACGCATCGTTCCGGAGTAGCCACCACGCCCCGAAGGATAGTCGAATGGGCAGCGGAATGGGGGACGAGCGAAGCCAGTAAAACCTAACCGAGCGCAGCTTCTCTCGTAGCGGTTTTCTTAGAAAGTGGACCGCTCGTGCCAAAAGTTTGTGTTTACCCCAAGGGTCAGCTGCTTCTCGAGGTTCCGCGACATATGACAAAGTGGGGAAATTCAAGGGCAACTTGGAAGCCACCAACATGGTGCGCTTTTGCCGGCGATCGAACGAAGACTTGAAGTCTGGATGATCCGGCAAAGCGTTAATTCGATAAACATGACCGAAGCCGGCCCGGTAGCACATCTTAATTAGGCACGATTCCGAGGGGTAAAAAGCGACCGCCGTTAGGCTCTGGTCTTCGAGGACTGGTTCGTCTCTGAGTTGCAGCTCGGCAGACTCGCTAGGGACACAGACGCTTTCAAGGAGTAACGGTCCTTTAGTCAACGCGTGCAGGTGCCGTATCGCCCGAAAAGGATTTTCCAAATGGTAGAGCAGTCCAAAGCATAGGACGAGATCGAAGGTTCCTAGCTTAAGGACGGAACTGTCTTCAACGTCTGCGGTGCAAAAAGCGATCTCGGGATGTCTTTTGCTTGCTTCCTCCACATTTCCTTGCCGGCCATCGAAAGCAAAAACTCGCAATCCCTGCTGAAGGAGGAAATCGGAAAAATAGCCGATTCCGCACCCTGCATCCAATGCTGTTTGCAAGCCTAACTCGCGTTTTAGAAATGGTAACAATTCGCGAAGGGGCTCAAGCCTGGCCTCCACACCCTTAATCGCGTGGGATTGATCAAATACAAATTGACTTGCCAATTTTGTTTTGCTCCGAAACGTTGAACTTACACGGTACGTTCAGAATGCCATTCCATTCGTCGCGCGCGTGCTGATGAACTTCTGTCGCTACGATCATGTTAGGCAAGCAATTCCAGACATCCAGCAAACTCCCCTCACTGTATAGACTGACCTGCCAGGTATACGGTCCCGGACGCACCGGCAGCATTGGAAACGTATAGCAAAACTCATGCTGCCCGACTGCGAGTTCAATGTCGTTTGTCGCCCAGGCCCAAATGAGTTCGTTATCGACATTCCGAAGTGCGATTCCGTGGTGGCCGCCACGCACCGGCTTACGAACGTCCGCCAAGAACCGAACTGTGACGGGCCCCAGCACAGTCAGAATATTAGGCGCCTCCGCGCCAGGCTCCGCGATCTCCCAGCGGATAAATCGTCCCCCAAATCCCGGCCCTCTGTTTTCGTGCTCGTTCGCTTGATCGCCCGAAGCCATGACACTTTCATATTTACCAATCACGGGAGCGGTCTGCCCCGACTCCCGAATTCGGCCACCATCGATCCACAAGACCCGATGGCAGAGCCGGCGAATCTGGTTCATCTGGTGGCTGACAAAAACGATCGTGCGACCTGTTTCGGATACCTCTTGCATTTTCCCAAGGCATTTCTTCTGGAACTCAATGTCACCCACAGCTAGCACTTCGTCCACGAGCAGGATTTCTGGCTCAAGGTGTGCCGCCACTGCGAACGCAAGACGCGTCTGCATGCCGCTGCTGAAATGCTTCAGCGGGGTGTCGATGAAGCGCTCGACACCTGCAAAAGCTATGATCGCCTCAAATTTCCGACCCATCTCTCGCTTGCTCATCCCAAGAATGGCTCCGCTCAAGTAGACATTTTCGCGTCCAGTGAGCTCGGGATGAAAGCCAGTGCCAACCTCGAGCAGGCTACCGACACGTCCTCGGATTTCGGCGAATCCTGTAGTCGGACGTGTTATACGCGCAAGAAGCTTCAGAAGTGTTGTTTTACCCGCCCCATTTCGACCGATCAGGCCTACGACTTCGCCCTGATTGACGTCGAAACAGACATCTCGCAGAGCCCATAGAAAGTCGGGCGCCTTGCGTGCGCTGCCTTGGAAAGGTGCCTTGAAAGCGCGTGTCAATATGTCCCGCAGAGCAAAGTAGCGCTCCCGCTCGCCCACGCGATAGCGTTTTCCGAGATCCTCCACATGAATGACCGATTCGTTCATTCTTCAACCGCACTGGCTTCAGACCACATCTGCCACCAAAGTCTCCATTTTCTGAAAATATGCGACTCCGCTTAGGAGCACTACCACGACGACGGAGGCCGACACCAACACAAGTCTGCCCGGTGGATCACCGTGCCCCGTTAGCGACCATCGAAATCCTTCGATCACACCGGCCATCGGATTCAGGCCGTACAGCCAGCGCCATCTCGCCGGAACCAGCGAACTTGGATACGCGACGGGCGAAGCGAACATCCAGAATTGTACAAGAAACGGGACAACGTAACGCACGTCTCGGTAAATCGCATTGAGCGCGGAGAGCCAGAGCCCCACGCCGAGCGCAGTGAGCACGGACAGTAACAAGAAAACCGGAAGCATGAGCAGGGCCCAGTCGGGACGAATGCGGTAGTAAAACATCATAGCAACGAACATTAGAAATGAGATGCCGAAGTCCACGAGTCCGGAGAGGACGGAAGAAAACGGCAACACCAATCGGGGGAAATAGACCTTTGTGATGAGCCGCTGATTCTCAACGATCGTGCTCGTCGCATTTTGCAGCGCGCCTGCGAAATACATCCAGGGAAGCAATGCGCTGTAATAAAAAATTGGATAAGGCAGTCCTTGGGAAGGAATGCGTGCAAGTCGGCCAAAAAAAAGACTAAAGACCAGCATCGTCAGGAACGGTTGTAATACGGCCCATGCGGCGCCGATGGCGGTTTGCTTGTACCGAACCTTAATGTCGCGCCAAACAAAAAAGTATAGCAGTTCGCGATAATCCCATAACTCGCCGAACGGAAGCTCCCACCAACGACTCGGAGGCGTTATGCGAAGTACGGGAAGCTGCGCCTTGCCAACGGGTTCTATTGTGGTGGGCATGGAAATCACTTGGATCCTTCCGATTGGCGCGACCTGAGTTGCTTCACGTCCTCCTCCTCAATGTGACCCATCAACTGTTTCCGTTGAAGGAAGTAAGCATTCAATGTGCGAGTTGCTAACATCGGGACTACTTCGACTTGATTGTAAGCCGTGTCGTGCCAGGAAATCGGCCCACGCGCCGGAATCAGGTGTGTGCCCCACTGGAAGATGAGGCCTAGATTCCAAAGAATCAGAGCGGCAGTCGCGGTCGAAACAACAATCTTGGCTCGTTGCGAATTCCAAGTGCGCGAAAGCCAGTCGAAAATAGAGGAAAGTCCTAATACGAACAGAACAGTGAGCGAAACGAAAAATCGGTTTCCAAATGAGGCAAGACCGTGCCAGTCCTGGTAGCACCCGATCACGTAGAGGTATGCCGCGAAGCTGCTAATTGAGTACAGCCCCAGAATTTGATCGCGCTGCTGGAGCAAAATCATTCCTACAACTGCGAGTGCCACGACGGGAGTCCAGCTGAACAAGCCGTGCTCTGCCGAGAAACATACCTTGAGCAAAGCCGGAGAATACCAGTACCAATGCTCCGTGTAGCCAAAATTTAGAGAGCTTCCGTAAATGATTTTCTTAGTGATGAATGTTGGAAGAAACGCCACGATAGCCGCAGCGGCGAAAATCAAGTTGCCCAGAACCGTGCGGCTGAACGGATTCGGCTGCGCATCGGGCGTGCCTTTCCAAAAACGGGCCAGTGATTCCAGGAGTGGAAACAAAAGCAAAACGGCATTCGGATAATATACATCCATCATAAGTCCGGCGATCAACCCTAGAACTCCCCATTGCAAGAATGTGCGCATGGTACGCGTGTGATCCCAATACCAAATGAAGAGAGCGACCATAAACGCGGAATGAGCATGGGACCATGACGGGTTGAAATACATGTACACGGGAAGGGAACTCGCGAACCAAATAGCCAGAGCCCCCCAAAAGGCCCATCGTTCGGGAAGATACTTTCGAGCGACCCGGAATGAAATCCAAATAGAGAGAAATCCGTAGAGCGCTGTTCCCAACGCCATGGCCAAAACGTAAGGCTCGGAATAGCCGTCGGCGAAAACGTGCCCACCCAGAGCGTCGTATGACTGAACCGCGAGATGGGCAGTGATCAGAAACGGCGACCAGAGGATGGCAGGTCCAATCGAGAAATGATTGTCGAGGTGACCGGTCGAGGTGTACTGTCCGGACACAATATTGCCAGTCGCGTCCATCCGCCCCATCCGGAAACTCGTGTTTGCCGCGAGCCAATCATTCCTGAAGTCCAGGTCGTGCTCGATCAGAAGCGCTCTGCCGAACGCGTAGTATCCCACTCCGTCCCC
>Ga0209275_10000263_pt1 | contig 19217 bp, 21 predicted proteins | sample HubBroMetageREF2_FD_188344 | JGI IMG/M metagenome (GOLD analysis project Ga0209275, IMG submission 188344) | Reference soil microbial communities from the Hubbard Brook experimental Forest, New Hampshire, USA - Hubbard Brook CCASE Soil... | ecosystem: Environmental > Terrestrial > Soil >... | reverse complement strand
TTAAAAAAATTTAAAACTACGCGGGGCGCGTAACTTTTTGCCGCCCTACATCGAATACATACAGATGGCACAAATAGGCCCTGCGGGTGTGGCCCAACGGCGAGCACATTTTGCAAGAACACGCTGTTCCTGATAAAAATTACGCGACGAACCTTTCCCTCATGCACCCGGACATCACTCTGGAGATGCTGATGGCCCGGTATCAAGCCGGTGATTTCGTCGCGGCCACAGCTTTAATCGATCGCATCAGTCCACAGTTGTACCGATTTTTCCTGGGGCAAATTGTCAGCCGCCTTGATGCCGATGACCTGCTGCAAGAGACCTGGCTGCGGGTGCACCGCGTGCGGCACACCTACCGCCCGGGCGAGCCGGTGCTGCCGTGGTTTTACGCTATCGCGCGCCACGTCCGAGTGGACCACTACCGCAAAGCCATTCGCACCACCTCGCGCGAGCAGCGCCTGGAAGAAATGTCAGAGCTAGCCGCAATGGCGCCGGAACAAATCGGCAAGAGCGACGATTTGGACGCGCTTCTGGCGCCACTCTCCGAGAGTCAACGTGAAGTGCTTCAGATGTTGAAGGTCGCCGGAATGTCGCTCGAGGAAGTGGCGCGCGCCACCTCTTCCACTGTGGGATCGGTCAAACAAAAAGTGCACCGCGCCTACGAAAAACTTCGAGAAAGAATGAACGCCATGGGTCTCAGGAAAGAGCCAAGCGAGGAAAAGTCGTGAGAGACGGCGAGATTGACGAAATCCTGAAGAACGCTGCCGACCGGCTGCCGCAGGTGAAACCGGCGTTGCTGAAAGGCGTAGCCGCCGCGATCCAGCCGTCGCTGCGACCAGTGCGCCCGCTGCCGCCTACGGGGGTATTGACGGGCGGAGTCTTCCTGATTTGCGCGACCGTCGCATTAGCGGGAGCAGCGCGAGCAGGATTCAACGGATTCGCAAAGATGGACCTACTGGAGCGCACCCTGATCTTTTCGACGCTGAGCATTCTCGCTTGGCTGGCGGGAACAGAATTCGTCCATGAAATGATCCCGGGGAGCCGGCGCAGAATTTCCGCGGAAGGAATGTTGGCACTGGGGAGTGTCGCCTTGCTCGCAGTGTTTGCCGCGATCTTTCACGATTACCACACCGAGCACTTCGTTTCGGCCGGCCTGATCTGCCTGGCGATGGGCGTCGTGCACGCAATTCCCGCAGCGTTGCTGAGTTGGTGGATCCTTCGCCGTGGTTTTGCGGTGAACCCCCAATCCGCAGGACTAGTCGCCGGCACCATTGGCGGATTAGCCGGCGTAGGCCTGCTGGAGCTGCATTGCCCAAACTTCCAAGCCATGCACATCCTGGTCTGGCACACCGCCGTCCTACTCGTCAGTGCAGCACTAGGCGCGCTGATAGGCAGAGCCCGACAATTCCGTACAGGTCGCCGGTGATCGACGAAATGTTGGGAGATCGACGGCACTTGGCGGGTGCGAGACGAACACTATATTTGGATTTCTTGAGCCGACTACTTTTTGGCGCGATTGCGATTACTGGAATTTCAAATCCGCGGTGTTCGCGATTTGGATTACCACTGGCCACTTTGCGAGATGAGCAGGGCAATCTTGCCGTCGTGTATGAGCCATTGGAAACCACTTGTATCCGACTCACGAAAAGGTTCAACCAGCTCGTCGACGCTTCTCCAACCTTCCGCATTCAGCAGGCACTCAAAGACACCAGGGTGACTTTCCCGCACTCCATGATTGCCGTCACCTCGTCGCAGATTGAGCGCGCATTCACCCACCGATTCGACCCACGCCTCATTGTGGAGCGGCATATACTCTCGGTCGCCAATCGCGAGATCTCTTACCAGTTCGCCCAGTCGTGTCGCTTCTGATTGGCTGAAAGCGTATAAGCGTATCAAAGGGCATTCCGGGGAGCCTTCGGCGAGAAATTCGAGTTTCATTTTTGCAGCGTAATACATTCCCGCCAGGCTGTCCGCGCGCAATTAACGCTACGGTCAGTGCGGCACGAGGAGCGCTGATCCGTAGAGCCCGCCGCTTCCGTCCGAGACGCGTGCGGCGTGTCGCTGCAGAACGGCGGTTTCAAAGCCTTCAACGCTCACTCTTTCTCTTTTTTTGGCATCGCTTCTCTAGCTTTTTCAAGCTGGCCTTCAAGGGCTGCTGCTTTTTCTACAGCGTCACGCAGCGCTTTGCGCCATTCGTCCGGAGAGTAGGCAGGATCACTACGGCCACGACGTCCCGCTTCCACCCCAAACGCAACTCCGGCAGAAAAAATCTCCACAATTTCCGGGTCTGCAATAACCCACGCTTCACTTAGGCGGCCTTCCGCTTTCCAACTCGCGGTCATTTTTGCCTGCTCCGCTTTCATCTCTGCGAAGCTGTGTCTCTGTGCCATTCTCAGGCCTCCTGAGTATCATTCGCAGTGTGGAAGGATTTGCTCGCCAGCTTCACGATAAGAAAAGACCAGTTTGTTCAATCAGTACCGTCGGCAGTAAAAATTCCAAAGCAAGTGGGGTCTCAACCTCCGCAGCCCAGAAATGAAAGGCTAGTTCGGGATCACCACCGCTCCATTGTGCGCGGACATCCTTGCGCCTTCCGATTCCCTGGACACCGCCCGCACGATATACGTCCCGGGCTTCACATCAAATTCCATCTTCACCGATAAGCCGGTGTTGTGCAGTCGCTGCAACGTCTCATCCTGCAGCCGTAGCGTAAACACTCGTTTGTGCCCCGTGATGAAGTTGCCGTGCTCATCAAAAATCGTCACGCCCACGGTCAGCTCGTCGTAATTCCGCCCAGACACCTTCCGGAAGTGAATGCCCTTCACGTCGATATGCATCAGAACCGAAAGGCTCGCCACGTTGCTCTGCTTCAAAAAGAATTTAGTGTGCAAATCGATAGGCACATCGTTCATCTCTTCCTGAGCAAAAAGCGCGTCGTGGAATTCTGCGTCCGCCAATTTTGTGGGATCCGCATCCGCCTTCGCCTTCGCCGCGAAATAACCAGTCCGCGCCTGCACACTCGCGCCTTTTCCATCCCGCAACGTGACCTTTATCTTGTGGAATTTCCCGTCCAGATTCCGGCTGAGCGGCGAAAACGCTATCACATACGAGGTAGACGGCAAGCTCAGCGCGTCTTGCAATCCCTTGTCCAGATCGTTCCGATTGTGAAACCACGTGCCGCCTGTCCCGTACGCCAGACTTTGCAGCACGTCGGTCTTTACATAATCCTGAGCCGCTCGGAACCGCGCTACGGCTTCTGGGCTTCAATTGAATTTATCGCCGCATGTCCCTCTTACACTGGCATCGCCACCCATTTCGGGCGTGAATAGTCCCCGCGCATCAATCGTGTTAACAACTACATTCGCCTTGATCGCACGATCGAACACCGAACTTAGTTTTTCCAGAATGTCTATCGATGCGAAGCCAGGAGAAACGAAAACCGCGGCGCGCTGCCCCGGCTTCTCCGAAAGGCCATTGACCGTCTCGCTGATTCGCCGAATGGCCTGTTCCAGTTCCACATCGCCTTGCGCGTAGATCGCCTGAGACATCTGCGCGGCATCTTGTACCGCCATATTGTAATTCTGATCTGCTTCCCCATATTTACAGGACCAAAGGTCTTGAATCGCTGCCTGCTGTGCGTCTTTATCTCGAAATTGAACGATCTGTTGCGCCTGAAAGTAGCTGATGTTCGCGCACTCCAGTCCGCTGGTCATGGGCGCCGGTATCAGCTTGGAAACCGTTTGGCGCAATGTCTCGCGGTCGTTAGTGAAATCCTGGGTGATGCGTCCTGATGTAGATTGAACGGCGACGCGATCCGCGCGATTCAATGATTCCAACACCTTCATCGTTTGCACCCGCACGGCCAGAACTTCCTCGTTGCGCATATGTATGTCATCGAGCAGCAGAACCACGTACTGCTCCGGCAGCGTGACGCCCGGAGGCTTCGCCTCAACTCCTTCATTTTTGGTAGCGCCTGGCGTCAACGAATCTGTAGCCTCGAGGTTCGGCAGGGTCCGTGATCCCGCATGTTCGATCGCAAAATTAGTGATCTCTTGCGGCTTCTGGTTATCCAGTACCTCAAAATCTTCCTTCTTCAAATTCTCAACAACATTTCCTTTTGCGTCTCTAACGACAACCCGCACCACAACAACCGGCACGCGAATTCTGACCACGTCCTGGCTTTCGGAACCCGAAATTTCAGAAACAGCATCTGGCGCCGAGGCCGGCTTGGAGGTCTTGTCCTCCGTCGCGGTTTGCGCTTGTGCCGGCATAGCCCGCGGCACGCTGAACGATACAACGAAGACTGCCAGTGAGACCGCCACCCACACAACTCGTAGCGCACAGCGATCAGCGGCCGATGAGGCCCCGGGTTGAGTCATTTCCAAAGTCTCCACCATGGTTTCTGGTCCTTCAGAAGATCGAACTTCTCATAGTCCAAGCCAGCCACCCTTTCATCATGCTTGAAACCTGTGATCTCTTTCATCGCGTTTAAGGGAATATCGAAATAGTAGTCTACCTCGGCCGTTTTTCCACCTTCGGCTTCTTGCTTTGCCGCGAGTGCATCCGCCATGGATTGGAACCAAGCAGGTAATGTTCCTGATGTTTTCAGGCCGATAGGCCCGTTCTCCCCAGCGTGCACGGCCCGCCACACCAACGCACCGCCCTCCCACTCCTCTGAAGAACTAAACATCACGTGCTCTTCGATCGAACACGCCACTACCTGATAATTCGTCGACAAAGGTCCCAACACCTTCGCATTGAGGAATCGATAGTCGCAACGGTTGGCCACGACGACGTACCACCCCAGCGCCAGCGCACACCCCGTGAGTCGCTCGCAAGCGTATTCACATGCTTGACCCGTCCGGACAATATTCAGTCTTGATAGTGCTACGTCGGGATCTGAGCATTTCACTGCCAACAAAGAGAGGGAGTACCCCATTATGAATCGGAAGTATACGCTGTCCGCTCGCGAAGTGAAGTTCCGCGTTTCAGTAACTTCCGCGATGCTCGATTGAGGCGGTCATCATAGACAATTCTATAAATATAAGTATCGCCCGCCCCACTCAGCACATCTGCATACTTTAGATGAATAGATATGCACCGTTGACCCGACATCGCTCCCGGCGAGTAGCGGTATCGCTCCAAGCGCGACAGTCGCCAAACCTTAAACAACAGGAGAACGAACCATGAGCAAAATTACCGTAAAAGACGGCACCGAGATTTATTTCAAAGATTGGGGGTCGGGTCAGCCCATCGTTTTCTCGCACGGCTGGCCGCTATCGGCCGACGACTGGGATACCCAAATGATTTTCTTCTTAAATCACGGCTATCGCGTAATCGCCCACGACCGCAGAGGCCATGGACGTTCGACCCAAACCGGCACCGGTCACGATATGGATCACTACGCCGACGACCTCGCCGCGCTTACGGCCCACCTCGAACTAAAGAATGCCATTCATGTCGGCCACTCCACCGGCGGCGGTGAAGTCACGCGTTACATCGGGCGCCACGGGGAAAGTCGCGTTGCTAAGGCAGTCCTTATTAGTTCCGTGCCGCCTCTGATGGTCAAGACGCCAGCGAATCCCGGCGGTCTACCCAAGTCGGTATTCGACGATTTGCAGGCGCAGCTTGCCGCCAACCGCACGCAGTTTTATATCGATCTCCCGACTGGGCCTTTTTATGGGTACAACCGGCCGGGCGCGAAATCATCCCAAGCCATCATTCAGAATTGGTGGCGCCAGGGAATGATGGGCGGCGCTAAAGCGCACTATGACGGCATCGTCGCCTTCTCCCAGACCGACTTCACCGAAGATCTCAAAAAGTTCACGGTGCCGACTCTCGTCATGCACGGCGACGACGACCAGATCGTTCCTTATGCCGACTCCGGCCCGCTGTCCGCCAAGTTGGTCAAAGGCGCAATCTTGAAAACCTACAAGGGTTTCCCGCACGGCATGCCCACTACCAACGCCGACCAGATCAATGCCGACCTGCTAACCTTTTTCAAAGGTGCCGCAACCGCCGCATCTTCTTGATGCAGTGAATTAGAAAATAAAAGTCTAGGAGCACGGGGATGTTCCACGCACGAGTAAATCCTGCACCTAGATGGCGGCGCGCACGCTGGCAAATGATAACAAGCAAAATCAAAATTTCAGTGAGCTGAGAATCACAGGAGGCAACATGGCAACAACACGAGTAGGAGTAGCGCCAATGAAAGCGGCGCAAATTCCCAAGGCGGGCGCCGATTTCGAGATTGTCGAGCGCGAGATTCCCAAGCCGGGTCCTGGACAGGTACGCATCAAGGTGCAAGCTTGCGGTGTCTGCCACAGCGACCTGTTCACGAAAGAAGGTCTGTGGCCGGGCATCCAATATCCTCGCGTACCCGGACACGAAATCGCCGGCATCGTCGATGAATTGGGCGCCGGCGTGTCCGATTGGAAGGAAGGACAGCGCGCCGGCGTTGGCTGGCACGGCGGCCACGACGGCACATGTCTGTATTGCCGCCGCGGAGATTTTAACAATTGCCGCAACCTGAAAATTGCCGGCATCAGCTACGACGGCGGATACCAGCAATACATGTTGGCTCCCGTCGAGGCGCTGACCGCGATCCCACAAAGTCTAACCGACGTCGAAGCTGCACCGCTGCTCTGCGCCGGAATCACCACCTTTAACGCGCTCCGCCACAGTGGCGCCGTCCCTGGCGATCTGGTTGCCGTGCTGGGCATCGGCGGGCTGGGCCACCTCGGAATTCAATTCGCTAACAAATTTGGTTACAAGGTTGCGGCCATCGGGCGCGGTTCGGAAAGCGCGGCGCTCGCCAAGAAACTCGGAGCAAGCGTATACATCGACAATAAAACCACGAATACCGTAGATGCATTGCAAGAATTGGGCGGCGCTCAAGTGATTCTCGCGACAGCTCCCAGCTCGAAAGCGATGTCCGAGGTGTTCGACGGTCTGGCGCCGAATGGCAGACTTATGGTGGTGGGTGCGTCCACCGATCCCTTACAAGTCACTCCGGCTCAGCTCATCACGGGAAGTCGCAGTCTTCAAGGCTGCGCCTCGGGAACGCCTAGCGATGCCGAAGATACGCTGCACTTCTCCGAACTCACGGGTGTGCGCCCCATGATCGAAACGTATCCGCTCGAAAAAGCGGCCGAAGCGTATGCCCGCATGATGAGCGGCCAAGCGCAATTCCGCGTCGTTCTGACCATGTGACGCCTACTATCCGATTGAAGCAGCGCCGGAGTGGCCGAGCATAAAAAACGGGGCGCCTGCCCTTTGTCGTTTTACAACGCTGTACAAAAGGTGGGCGCCGCGCATTCGTTTGTCACCGCCCTCGCGCTGCGGTATCCTGCGTCCAGAGCCCGCATTTGGGAGGCACCATGCCACAAGCTTCAACACCCCTCGACTCGCTGCTGGTCACTGTCGTACTCGCCACTCTGGCTCTCGGCCTGCCTGTTGTCTTCGTGTTGTCCATCCGCTTTCTCTGGGACCGCAAATTAAGTCTCGGCCGTTCCAAAGAACTCGAAAAGCTCATCTGGCAGCTTCACCGCATCGCCAGCGCCATGGAGCATCAGATGAATTTGGCTTTTCCTCCCGTTCAACCGGGCACCGAAGAGCCTAGAGATCTCGCCTTTCTTCAGCAGATTGCTTCTCCAGCTCCCGCCGCTACTCCCAGCGTTGCCGCCTCTAGTCCCGCGCCGCCGACCGCCAAGCCGCAACCTGCTCCGCAACATCCGGCCACTCCCGAGCCAGCCGCCCAGCAAACTTCTTTTCCTCCCCTGGTGCCCCGTGAGCCCTCCGCGGAAGTTCCGCGCGCCGGCGTCAACTCCATGTTCGGCCTGTAGCTTCCCTTTCCTGTCCGCGCTTTCAACCCCTTCATAGACAATCTGCCCACCGACTCGTCATTCCGCCTGCCCTGAGCCACGAAGGGATCCGCATTTGCGAGGCCATCGCGCGCTTCATGCGCGATGAATCCCTCTTGCCTTCCTCCGCGACCTCTGCGCTCTGACCTCCGTGTCCTCTGCGTTAAATCCTTCTTTTCCTCTCTAGGCCTCCACCCGCAGGAAGAAAGCGACGCAATAGCCTAGACTTTGCCACTTTGCTTCTGGATCTTGAATTATCGCGAGGAGTTCGTTTTGCCCGTAAACCTCCACGTTCGGAAGTATGTCCTTAGGTCTTAGCCTCAGAACGCTGCCACTTTCATCGGAAATCTGAGTCGGTTCGCCATATTGACGCAGGATCGTATAGCGCTCTGAGTTCTGTTGGAAAGAGGTCACTGAAAGCTCTACGCTGGCCTTTTCCTTTGCAAAATTCGCTTCGATTATTCCTTTGTGAGCTCGCTCAGAATCCTTGCCTATCCATGGCAACTCTAACGCATAGCATATAGCTTCAATGAACGTAGATTTTCCCGTCCCGCGCCCACCCACTAAGGCGTTTAGATTGGGGGAGAGATCAATTTCCAAGTCCTCCAGGTAACCTCTTCTAAAAACTACTTTATCTATTCTCGAATAAAAGGCCGGGTTGACCTGATGGCATAGCCGCACTCGCGATTTAGGATCCCGACAAGCTAACTTCAACGCTTCCAGCGTGGGCGCAGTCATTTTTATCCATGAGCAAGCCGACGGTTCGTCTAAATCCTCCGGAGCGCTGACATCCTTCGCGTTCAATGGGGTGATGGGTCTTGTGCGTTTGTAATTGATGTCCTTATTTCTGAGGATTTGTTGAACTTTTGGTTCCAGCGTTTCAACGTCGCCCGGTATCTGGGCCGCCAGAACGTATTCGCAATTACACCAGATGTGTACCAAACCCACGCCATCCTGATTTAACCTCAAGAGACCGCTCGCTCCCGTTACATGGGCTGCAAACCAAAAGCCTCTCCGTTCCTCTATACGTTCTGCTATGTCTAAACAACCGAGACTAGAAGGGCAGTCGTTTTACCCACAGTAGGCGCATTTAGATTTCCGAGATGCTTATTCAGGGTGGCAACATTTGTGTCCTCTGGAAAGAGACAGACCATGTGAATCTTCTCTGTGCTTGCTATTTCGAATCCCGGCAGTACGACGACCCCAACTTCTTTGAGGGACGTTCGAAGTCGATCGATGCCCTCAACAGTCCCGTGATCCGCAATACCAACGACACCAATTCCATTTTGAACGCACTTCTCTGCCGTCAATTTGTTATATAGTTCCTCGGAAAGGCTATGGTCTCGACCTTAGTATCTTCCGATGTATGACCTTGGATTGACTTGCAGGGCGCATTTCCAGAATTTCGCGTACTTCGTTGTCATAAGAATTACCCACTATACGAAAATTACCCCAATTATAGTCAATCAATTATAAACGTCGAAACTGAGATTTGATCGGGCTAAGTTTGCATGTCGGCATTCTAATATACCTATTTAAATATTAATTGATACTTGATAACTAATATGTGACCCTGCCCTGGGTGATGATCGGGGAGTTCTCTCTATCACTTCTTTCCCCGAACCTCAGCCGGTGCTTTCAACCGGCAAAACGACAAGCCTCTAAAAGCTGTCAGCTGTCGACTGGCGGCTGTCGACTCTCTTCCCTTACCCGGGCTGACGTCCCTCGACTCGAAGCTTTGGAATTGCTACGCAGGCAGGATTATTCCCAGCGGAATACTTTTGCGGAAAGGGCTATGCACACTGCGAACGCTATTGCTAAGGCTGCCAAGTCGCCGACGTGCGCGAACCAGGGATCGCCTACCCACATGCCATCGAGGAGCGATACGGCGTATGTGGTGGGCAGAACGCGAGAGACGGCGCGAAGGAACGGTGGCAACACCGCAAGCGGGAAGAACAATCCTGAAATCGTGAGCATCGGATACAAAATTGCCGCGCCAATCGGTTGCGCAAAGCGGGCGGTGGGCACCATGCTGGCGATCAGAAATCCGATCGACAATATTGCGCAGGTGCTGATCACCAGCGCGACGGTGAACGAGACAAAATGCAGTTGAACTCCAGTGGGGTAGTAGCGTTTGCCGGCCAGCACCAGGAGCACCATGGTGGCCGCGGTGAGCAGCAGCTTGACGATTACATGCGCGGTGAGAATCGTCTGCGGACGCAGCGGCGTGGCGCGCAACCGCTTCAGGATGCCGCCTTCGCGATAAATGGAAATGATGGTGACCAGCGACAGCACCGTGCTGATGACGATGATCAGCGACACAATCACCGGCCAGCCCACGCGGATAAAACTGCTGCTGGCCAGCGCGGATGGGTCCATGCGCCGGCCCACCACGCGGCCGACCACCAGAAAAATGATCACAGGAAACAGGATGGTACCAAACGCGCCCATGGGCTCGCGCAGAAATACTTTGATCTCGATCCAGGTCAGTTTCCAGAGTCCACGCATCATCTTAGTTCGCCTAGTCGCGTATCGAGTGCCCGGTCAGTTTCAGAAACACGTCCTCGAGATTCGGAAGCACGGTACGAAAATCCGACACTGCGATCTGATTCGCAGAGAGACAACGAATCACGTCGGTCACCAGATTGTCGCCACACCCGCGAATGGTCAGGTGCAACTCGTTACCAACCACTTCCTGGACGTGCGGTATGGCACGAAAATGCTCGGCCGCGGATGGATGCTGCGTGGCCAGGACGACGCTGCGCTCCGGGCAGTGGCGTTTGACCAGATTTTCTGGACTGTCGATGTCGATGATGCGGCCGTGCTCGATGATCGCCACGCGATCGCACAGGCGTTCCGCTTCTTCCATGAGGTGGGTGGTTAGGAAAACGGTTTTGCCGCGCTCGCGAATGCCGCGCACCAGATCCCAGATTGCTCGCCGCGCCTGCGGATCGAGGCCGGTGGTCAGCTCGTCGAGGAAAACTACTTCCGGATCGTTAATCAGCGCCAGCGCGATGAACAGCCGCTGCTTCTGGCCGCCGGAAAGATTCATGAACCACGAATTGCGCTTTTCGGTAAGCCCGAGCTGGTCGAGCAGCCGGTTAGCGTCTACCGTTTTTTTCTTATACAGCGACGCCCAAAGATCCACCGCCTCCCAAACTTTTATGCGCTTTTGCAGTTGCGCCTGCTGCAGTTGGACGCCGATGCGGTCCTGCAATTGATAAACATCGCGCACCGGATCCATCCCTAAGACGGAGATGGCGCCGCGATCCGGCCTGCGCAGGCCCTCGATGCACTCCATGGTAGTGGTTTTGCCGGCGCCGTTTGGGCCGATCAAGCCGAAAATCTCGCCATCGTTAACGTCGAAGGAAACGTCGTCTACCGCCACGGTTGTGCCGTAGGTTTTGCGGACTCCGGAAACGCGGATGACGGGATGCGTAGTAGTTGGCAAAGGTAAAGTCTCGAATACGGACATCGAGTCTATACCAGGCGGGTATGCCGCGTGGTAACAACCATAGCAGTTTGTTGGTGTATGATTCGGTCGCGTTTTTTGGGACAGAACGAGGATGGCTGGGGTCGGTTGAGTTGGGTTGGGCAGGGAAATTTGATGTGGTGAGGAGAAATTATGAAAAGGATTTTGGTAGCAATTTTATTCGCGTGCACGTCGGCAGGGTTGGCTCAGGCACAAACGGCGACGGCGCCTTCGTCTGGGGCCGCTTCGGCGAGTTCGCAAAGTGCGGGGCCGATAAAAAATCCAGTGACGACGGTGCTGCGGACGCTGCAGACGCGGCAACAGAAAAACATTTTGGGCGCGATCGACGCGATGCCGGCGGATAAGTTCAGCTACAAGCCAACGCCGGATCAGATTACGTTTGGGCATTTGGTGGTGCACATCACGGAGTCGAATAATTCGATGTGCTCGAAGATTGCGGATGTGCCGGCGCCGAAGATCGAGGAACTGAAGGAAACGGATCCTAAGGACAAGCTGCTGGCGGCGGCGCGGGCGTCATTCGATTTCTGCTCGACGGCGCTGGCGAATGCGGACGATTCGAAGCTTGGAGATCCAATGGATTTCGGGCGGATCCAGGGACCGCGAGCCATGGCGGTATTTTTCCTGTCGGGCGGTTGGGCGGACCACTATGGAGCGGCGGCGATGTATTTAAGGTTGAATGGAATTTTGCCGCCGAGCGCGCAACCGAAGAAATAGCTGAGCGTTGCGGAACTCGAGAACCATTTCAAATTAAATCTAAGAGTGAGTTGAGTGGCATGTGATTTGGGTGCCGCGATCCCTGCGCTGCACGTCGCCCTTCGCGGCTACTCAGGATAAACAAATCGAAGCTAAGGGTAAACGGGATGACAGACTCTACTGGTCGTCGACGGTGATGGCCACTTTGTTGCCGGTTTTTTGACTGAAGATGAAGTACTCGCCGGGGATTGTGGCGCCTAGTTCTGCGACGCGAGCTTGCGCGCTTTCCAAGGTTTCTGCCGGTTCGATCCAAACAGGAGTTCCATCATCGGAAACACGGAAAATATCGAACGGAGGAATCACGAGAAAAACCCCGGGCAAATCATCGTGGTGGCAGGATAACCTGTAACGACAGAGTGCGCAAGCGCACCCAGAGAGTGAGGTGAGGGGCTATCAGCAGTATTGTATTTTTGGCGTTAATGAGGCGTTTAGGGTAGAGGAATTCTAAGCTGTTAGAAGTATGTTGGTGGAAGCTAACTTTTGCGGAAGACGGGGCACGGGAATTTTGAGGGTTAACCAGTGCGAATTTTGATTGCCGACGACCATGAGGTGGTGCGTAAGGGCGTGAGTTCGATACTGGAATCGCGCAAGGATCTGCAGGTGTGCGATGAGGCGGCGAACGGGCGCGAAGCGGTGCAGAAAACTTTGCAATTGCTGCCGGACCTGGTGGTGCTGGACGTGACCATGCCGGAGATGGACGGGTTCACGGCGGCGCGGAAGATTAAGGAAGCGGTGCCGAAGTTGCCGGTGTTGATGCTGTCGATGCATGTGGGAGCGGAGATGGTGCGGGCGTCGAAGCGGGTGGGAGCGGACGGATTCGTGACGAAGTCGGAAGTGTCGGAAGTATTGTTGCAGGCGGTGGATACATTGCTGAGTGGACGGACGTTTTTCCCGGATGTGGAGAGCGCGGGAAACGGGACGCACGCGCACCAGGTTGGTTGATTCCCTTCTTTGATTCTCGCTGCCTGGCTTGCTGCTGCAGGCGGAAACAAAAACTAAGAATTAACGCAGAGGACGCGGAGGCGCAGAGGGCCACGGAGATTTTCGTGGCGTGCGACCGACTTGGGATGGCGGATTGGTGTGCGCGGGAGTTTCGCGTTCATTTGCGAGAAGGAAATGGTTTGGCTGGGGAGGTGGTTGGTGAAATGATGGGCGCGAGTTTATTGGGGTGAAAATGAGAATTTTGGGAATTGCGGTGCGTGCGGTTGCGAGTTCTCCACTTTCAAAGGATTACGCCGGAGGTTGGTGGAGGAAGTGGAACTGGGTTGCTCTATTTGTGTTGCTGGCGGGGCCGGCGATGGGGGCGGAAGAGTTGTCGCTGCAGGCGGTGGTGACGCCGTCGACGGTGGTTGAGAAGAATGGCAAGCCGGTGCGATTTGCGATTCACGGTTTTATTGAGTTCAAAACGCTGGCGGAGGCGTTTGCGTATATCGACGGGGAGACACGGCGCTGGAAAAATGCCCGCGGAAATGTGGATACGGAGCGGCTGGCGCGGGAGTTGCTGCGACGCGGGATTGAGAGTCGGGTGATTTCGATGGAGGACGAGCGTCCGCTGGACGCATTGATGACACATACGAAGGAGGAGCTGCAGAGCGCGATTGCTGCGGTGAAAGAGCGGGTGCCGGCGGGATATTCGGAGGAGTTTGTTGCAGTGCAGGAAAAGTGGAAGCATTCGTTGAACTGCTGGAGCGCATCGCCATCGATTGCGGGGAGAGTGCTGTCGAACTGGTATCCGATTGCGGAAGGCATCCGGCTGCACGGAGCTACGTACGATTCGACGGAACATTTCTGGCAGGCGGTGAAGTATCACCCCGATGTAACGGTGGGAGAGCTGCAGGAATTGCTGGTGGCGTGGGAAGGGCGGGACTGGAGCGCGTGGCTGAAGCGGCTGGAAAGCGACGAGAAGATTTATTTGCCGAATGCGTATGCGGTGGAATTTTTGCGGCATAACTTGCAGGTGGAGCGACTGAAGTGGTTTGGGGAGGAATTGACGCGGCAGGGATTGAAGGCGGGGGATCGGGCGAGATCGGCGCAGCAGCGTGGGGCGACGGCGCAGCGGTTCAGCGGATTTGAGGAAAAAGTGCTGTGGGGAGATTTGGCGGACCTATTCCACATGGTGTACACGTTTTCGGCGGCAGACGATCCGTTGCGGAAGACGCTAGCGGAGCATCATTTTGACGGGATTTATCTGGGCGAGCGGAAGATGGGATTCATCAGTGAGGAGTTCGGTTCGCAAATGCTTGAGATTTGGAAGGTTAAGTATCTGGAGATGCCGAGGTTTCGTGAAGTGATCGCGCGGATTCCGGAGGAGATCCGGCTGGAACACTTTTTGAATGATGGAGATTCGCCGGATATTCCGATACCGGTGTATGTGGGGTATTTGAACGAGATACGGGAGATGGCGCGGGGCCGAGGGAAGGCCCAAGTTAGAGGGGAGAATTTGGTGTTCCCCGGGCCGGCAGGGCAGACAGCCGGGGAGGGAAAATGAGAAATAGCGTTGGCAGGGGCGGGGAGGCGATGGAGTAAGCGATTGCGCATGACTGGACTATTCGTACAGTAGGCGGGTACAGGTGGAACTGCTATAAAAGCCTCGAAGGGGGCTTTGCACATGAAGACGATGACAATCCGGTTACTCTTAGCGCTCTCGTTATGTGGAGCCGCGGCGTCGCCGGCGATGTGCTGGTGGCATTGGGGAAAGCCGTCCCATGCGGCAGCGGCGAGCAAACCGAAGAAAGCCAAGAAAGAGAAGAAGGTGAAAGGCGAAAAAGTCGCGAAAGGCGACCGAGCGCCCCTGTATACGGTCCCGAAAAGCTTGTCGAGATGGCATGGGGGCGGACCTGGCCCTGCGGGAGCCGGAGCGAAGTAGAAGGTGGCCGGAGTGAGATTTTTTGGTAAAGACGCAACGGGCGAGTTGGCTCTGAAAGATTGGCGAGCCGGCTGGGGTTGTGGTGTTTGATGTTTAGGGCGGGTTCACGTGTTCGCTGGTTAGTTGATGTCGGGGGAATGGATTGGTTGAGATCCTTCGGTGCGCTCAGGATGACAAAACCTGATCGCTACGTCGACGCGGTGGGGCCGTTGGTAATCTTTATGAATTCGGGATCGTCGTAGAGGATTTGCAGGTCGGGATCCTGTTTACACCAATCGGTGTTGGAGTAGCCGGCTTCGACGGAGCGTTTAAAGGTTTCGAGAGCCTCTTTTTTCATGCGGAGCAGCCCGTAGGTGCAAGCAGCATTGTAAAGAATGAGGGCGTCGGTGGGGCGCATGGCGACGGCAATTTTCACCTGCATGGAGGCGCCATCTTTGTCGCCCATATTCGCCAGGTCGGCTGCTAAGAGAATTCGCGCGCGGACGTCATCAGGAAAATGTTGGAGTTGGTCCTGCAGGACTTCGAGTTCGCGACGGCGCAGACGCTCGGCATCGGCCATGCGGCCAAGTTTTTCGAGTGAGTTGATGAGCGGAATTAGCGCGTTGTAGTCGTTGCTGACGATTTCGAGAGCGCTCTCGGCAAGGCGAGCCGCTTCGTCGTATCTTCCAGAAGAAAAATAAGCGCGGCCAAGAACGTCGTGGGCACCTTCGCATTCCGGCTGTTGAGAAACGGCACGCAAGGCGAGTTGGATGGCGTCTTCGTAGTGTTGCTGGGCGTAGAGAATGCGAGCGCGCGCGGAAAGCACTTCCGGCAATTCGGGGGCAAGGGATTCGGCTTTGGCGCTTGCTTCGAGGCCCTTGGTTACATACTCCGGACTCTGACTGCGGAACTCGTGCATGCCTCCCCAAACGTGGGCGATGCCGGCGTAGGCTAGCGCGAAATCCGGATCGAGTTTGACGGCTTCCTGATACATGGCGAGAGCGTATTCGAATTGACGCTGGCGGAGATAGTTGCGAGCGCGGAGATAAAAGTCGTAGGCCTGAGGATTGGCGGTGGGCTTCTTGGCGATGACTTTTTCTTCTTGCGGGGAAAGCTTGATTTCGAGGGCTTTGGCGATGCTGAGCGAGATTTCTTCCTGAATGGCGAAGACGTCTTCCATCTGGCGATCGTAACGTTCGGCCCAGACGGAATGTCGCGTTTTGCTTTCGACGAGTTGGGTGGTGATGCGAAGGCGATTGCCGGCGCGGCGGATGGAGCCTTCGAGAACGTACATGGCGCCAAGTTTTTCGCCGACTTGCGGCGCGGTGACGGGTTTATCGCGGAACTGCAACATTTCGGAGCGCGGAAAAATTTCGAGGCGGGCGATTTTTGAGAGTTCGGTGACGATATCTTCGGTCATACCATCGCGAAAATATTCATCTTCCTTGGCGCCGCTGAGATTTTCGAAATAGAGGACGGCGACGGTTTTCTTTTTGGAGACAGGCGCGGCGACTGGCGGAGGCGGAGCGGCGGTGAGAGAAGGTTCGACTCTTTTACTGGAAGAGTCGGAGCGCGGCAAGGTATCGAGGTCCCGCTTCATGCGCTTGAGCTTGATGTCGCGATGGACGATGCCTTTGGAGTGGGCGGCATCGAGGGCATCGGCAATTTCGATGGCGATGGAGAGGTGCGTGGAGAGATCGAGCGGGCGCTGAGAAATGCGGTGCTTGAGAGTCATGCCGTCGAGAAATTCCATGACGAGGAAGGCTTTGCCGGCGTCTTCGCCAATGTCGTAGATGGTGCAGATGTTTGGGTGATTGAGCGCGGAGGCGGCTTTTGCTTCACGGCGAAAGCGTTCGAGGGCCTGGCGATCCTGAGCTACATCGAGCGGAAGAAATTTGAGGGCGACGAAACGATCGAGACGGGTGTCTTCGGCTTTGTAGACGACGCCCATGCCACCGCCGCCAAGTTTTTCCAGGATGCGGTAGTGGGAAACGGTCTGCCCAAGAAGGGAGTGAGGATCTGGCATGCGGGAGCAATCTTAGATGGGGGCTGCGAGACAAGTCAATAAAGGTACGAAATCGCGCATCGGGAAATGCTATTAGCGAGATGGATTACTTGGGAGCGTAGAAAAGGTAGTCGGCGGTGTAGGAAGAACGAGTTTCCTGGCCGGCGTGAGTGGTGTCGCATCCAGTGGCGGGGGCTTTGCCACCTTTGGTGTTAAGGCGTTGAATGGAGGTGGCGCGGGAGAGTATGCCAGTGCCGTCGTGGCTGACGACGTTGAGCAGCAGCCAGGCGATGGAATTCGCATCGGGAGATGGAACGTTGGCGACTGCCTTACCGGTGACGCGGCTGCCGTCGTTGGATTGCCAAGTGGGACCGGCGAAATGTTTGCCGAAGGGCTTGCCGTCTTTGTCGAAGAGCTGGGCATCGGGCGCTTTCAGCTCCCAGAGAAATGCCGTGGCCCCTTCTTTGCAAGTGTAGATCTGGTCGCCCTTGGCGTGGAGTTGGAGGAGGAGTTGTTCGTTGGCAGGAGGCTGGAGTTGGGGCGGGACTTGTTGGGCGGGTAGGTGGAGGGAGAGAAGGGGGGCGAGTGCGGCTAGGCGGAGTGCGGTGCGGAGAAGATTTGGAAATCGCATGGGGAGTGCTCCTGAGTGGAGTTAGGCGGCGGGAAGAATATAGCGCATGGGGAAAGTAGAGGGAAAGGAAAGAGTTCACCACAGAGGGAACGGAGGTCCGCGGAGATCGTGGAGGGAACTGCGAATGAGCGGAGACCGCGCCGAGGGCTAAAGGGAGCGGGCGGCGGCGGAGGCGGAGGCCCAGGCCCATTGGAAGTTGAAGCCGCCGAGATGGCCGGTGACGTCGACGACTTCGCCGATGAAGAAAAGGCCGCGGAGATTGCGGGATTCCATGGATTTGCTGGAGAGTTCGCGAGTGTCGACGCCGCCGGCGGTGACTTCGGCTTTCTCGTAGCCTTCGGTGGTGGCGGGGGTAATGGTCCAGGAGTGGAGCTGCTGTTCGAGAGTGGCGAGCGCGGGATTGTTGAAGGCGGACGGCGCGTGGAATTCGAGCCAACGGGTGGCAAAACGCTTCGGGAGGAATTCCTGAAGGACGTTGCGGACGGCGGCGAGATCACGATGGGTGGTGGCGCGGAGAGGGGCGGTGACGTCGCGCTCGGGAGCGAGATCGAGTTGGATGGGCTGGCCTTCTTTCCAGTAAGAAGAAATTTGCAGGATGGTGGGGCCGCTGAGTCCGCGATGAGTGAAAAGCAATTTTTCGCGGAAGGATTGGTGCGCGGTGGTGGCGATCACGTCGGCGGAGATGCCGGCGAGTCCGGAATAGCGGTGATGATCGGTGCGTTGGAAAACGAAGGGGACGAGTGCAGGTCGAGTGGGAATGAGTTTATGGCCGAATTGGCGGGCGAGATCGTAGCCGAAGGAGGTGGCGCCCATTTTGGGGATGGAGAGTCCGCCAGTGGCAACGATGAGAATGGGGGCGCGAAATTCCTGTGAAATGGCGTTGGCGGAGTTGGAGCGCAGGATGAATTCGGTGGTGCGCTGGACTTCGGTGATGCGGGTGTTGAGGAAAATTTGAACTTGGGCGGCGCGGCATTCGGTTTCAAGCATGTTGGTGATGTCGGAGGCGGAATGGTCGCAGAAGAGTTGGCCCAGCGTTTTTTCGTGGTAGGGGATGCGATGCTTTTTGAGGAGTGCGAGGAAATCGGCGGGAGTGAAGCGGGCCAGAGCAGATTTGGCGAAGTGGGGATTGGCGGAAAGGAAGTTGTCGGGAGTGGTGTGGAGATTGGTGAAATTGCAGCGGCCTCCACCGGAGATGAGAATTTTCTTGCCGATGCGGTCGGCATGTTCGAGGATAGCGACGCGGCGACCGCGCTTGGCAGCTTCGATGGCGGCGAAGAGGCCGGCGGCACCGGCGCCTAGGATGAGGATGTCGAAGGAATGGGACACGGTGTGATGTTGATTATGAGGGAAGAGACGAGAAAGAGTTAAGAAGATAGGAAGTAGGAAATGGAAAGTGGAAAGAAAGAAAAAGATAATGCAGAGGCGCAGAGACGTTGAGGAAGCGCAGAGAAGACTGGGAACTGGGAAGAGAGATTGGGAAGAGCGGATTGGGGAAATTGGCAGAGCACAGCGAGGAATCGCTGTGCCACGGGGGTTAGGAGCTGTGAGTGAGGAGAAAGTTCAGAACTTTAAGGTTCAAGGTTCAAAAGCTTAACAATTCAGAAGTTTGAAGACTGAGGCCAGGAGGGATG